>Ga0134125_10007204_pt1 | contig 12555 bp, 13 predicted proteins | sample KB31751_FD_96464 | JGI IMG/M metagenome (GOLD analysis project Ga0134125, IMG submission 96464) | Terrestrial soil microbial communities with excess Nitrogen fertilizer from Kellogg Biological Station, Michigan, USA - KB3-175-1 | ecosystem: Environmental > Terrestrial > Soil > Unclassified ... | reverse complement strand
GGTCGGCCGCCGCTGGTGCTGGGGCATCGCGGCCTGCCGGGCCTGATGCCCGAGGAGACGCTGCCGTCCTACGATATGGCGGCCGCCCTCGGCACGGACGCCTTCGAGGAAGATCTGCATCTCACCAAGGATTGCATCCTGGTCGCCCGCCACAATCCCTGGCTCAGCGACAACACCGACGTCGCCGAATTCGCGGCGCGCAATCCCGCGGTCGCGGCGCGCAAGCGGACCGTCCCCGGCGTGCTGGTGAAGGTATCCTGGGCGACGACGCCCGGCAGCGGGCCTGCCGAGTACCTGACCGACCTCACCGATCCCGCCGATCCGAAATCGGTCCTGAAGTCGCTGGTGGTGGACGGCGAAGATCACACCAACGACTGGTCGATCACGGATTTCACCCTGGCCGAGCTGAAGGCGTGGTTCGGGGGGACGACCTACGATGCCGCCAAGGAACGCCCCGCGGAGTTCAACGGCAAGTTCCCGATCCTCAGCTTCCAGGAGATCATCGATCTGGCGAAGGTGAAGAGTCAGGCGCTCCGCCGCCCGATCGCCGTCTATCCCGAGACCAAGAACCCGACCTGGAACAATGCGCAGGCCATCGCCAATGGCTGCGGCGCGCCCGGCAGCCATCCCCTGGAAGACGCGCTTATCGCCATCGTCGAGAAGAACGGCCTCAACGCGAAGGACGCGCCGATCTTCGTGCAGAGCTTCGAGCCTGGCAGCCTGAAATACCTGCGCGCCCATGGGCTGAAGACGAAGCTCGTACAACTGATCGACGCCTATGACACCGACTTCAGGACCGGCAAGGTCGTCTACAACGAGATCACCGACAGCCGCCCCTTCGACTGGACCGTGGCCGGCGATCCCCGCTGGTTCGACGCCATGCTGACGCCCGCCGGCCTGGCCGAGATCAGAACCTACGCCGACGGCATCGGCCCGTGGAAGCCGATGATCGTGCCGCTGAAGATCGAGCCCTGGAAGGACAAGAATGCCGACGGCACGGCCTTCACCGGCTCGACGTCAGCGGCCGCGACCCAGCCGCCGACGAGCCTCGTCGCCGATGCGCACAAGGCCGGCCTGTTCGTCCACGTCTTCACCTTCCGCAACGAGCACAAATATCTGGCCGCGAGCTACAACGGCGATCCGCAGAACGAGTATTTGAAGTTCTTCCGCCTCGGCGTGGACGGCGTGTTCTCCGATTTCTCGAACACCGCCTTCGCGGCGCGCACCGCCTATCTGCGGGAAATGGGCGTGGAGCCGCTGGTGCAGTGACCCTTTCCATCCGGCGGCGTATGCGGCGTCAGCGTACGTCTGTGCGCCGAGGAAACTCACTCCGATCCCGATTGCTTCGGAGCTGAGCCTGCCCGAGCTGAAGGCCGCCGTGCAAAATCGCCCGGCTTCAGGCATTGCCGACGAAGCGCGGGCGGGCGCGCTGAGCCCGCGCCAGCACGATGCTGGCGTAGCCGTGTGATCCCTGCTCGGCCAGCTCGCAAGCCTCGACCGTGAGGTTCTCGCGCCCGAAGCAGGGCTCCAGGACCGCGCGCATGTCGTTCTCGTCGACGTTCGGGCTGGGGAAGGTCTTGCCGCCGACGAGATAGCCGTGCGAGCGGCCCAGGGCGGCCGTCAACAGCGTGCCGCCGGGACGCACGAGACCGGCGATCCGCTTCATGTAGGTCTCCCACGTGCCGCGGTCGCCGGTCGCCGAGTCCGCGCAGTACGCGCTGATCACCGTTCCGTAGGCTGCCGCATCCCGTGGGCCCAGGGGATCGACACGCCGGATATCGACCTCGAACATCGCCGTGATCTTGGCGCGCGTGGCGTCCTCGCGCTCGCTGATCTGCGCCTCCGTGGGGCAGGCGAGGCCTTCGCACTCCAGCGTGTAGCGCACGAACGGTCGCCAGTCGTGGGCCGCTTCATCGCGCGCGATCCAGCGCTCGATCTCCCGCAGGTTCGCCGGCAGGTAGTCGCCCAGATGGATCTCCGACGCCTTGCCGGCCGCCAGGAACACATGGTGGAGCGTGGGGCCGACGCCGAAGAAGAGCACGGGCTCGCCGGGCGCCGCATCGCGCATGGCGGCGACGAAGAACGCGATGGTCCGGCGTTCGTCCGCCTCGACGGTGCTGTAGTAGTCCGCCAGGTACTCGCCCGGCACCCAGTCGGTCTCGAAGGCCGCATAGGCGCGCGCATCTCGTCGGCGCAGGAAGGCGCGGACCCCGCGGGCGAGCCCGTACTCGTAGACGGCGGCGCCCAGATTGGCGCCGCCGAGGAAGGTCAGCGCGTCGTTCGCGGAGATCGAATCGGTGAGCAGGGCGGCGCCGAAGGCGCCGGCGTAGTAGGGCGCCTCCTTCGCGACCTCGGTGCCGACATAGCCGGCGCCGGCCGCGAACTTCCGCGCGGGCGCCCTCCAGGCGCGCAGCGTCACCAAGTCGTACGCTGCCTTCGACAGCAGATTCGTGCTGGTGCCGGTGCCCTCGAGCAAGGCCCAGTTCTCCCTCAGGTTCACCCGCAGTCCCGCCCCCCACGCCACATAGGTGCTGGCGAGGAACACCAGGATGAACAGGTGGTCGGCGCCGCTGTGGATCTGCGATGCGACCAGGAGAAGTCCCCCCGCCGTAGCGACTGCGTCCAGCGCGTAGGTCGAGGCGGCGGTGGCGGCGAGGGTGATGATCCAGCGCCTGGTTCCCCCGAGGTCGAGAATAGGGCCGCGGCCGGTGCGCGCTCCAGTATTCATCGCCATGGCTGGTTTCTTTTCTGTCGCGTACGTACCGTACGTACGTAAGTACGGAACCTATGGACGCCGACGTCCGGAGTCAAGTAGGATCGATACGTACCGTACGTACTAAAAGTGAGGGTGGATCATCGTGACCGACAGGAAGCGGGGGCGCTCGACGCTCCCCAAGGCCGAGGCGCGCCGGCGCTACGTCGAGGTCGGCGAGCTTGTCGCGCTGGAGCAGATCCGCAAGGACGCGAAGCTGCTCGACCGCGGGGCCACGGCGGTCGGCCCGTTTGCCCGCCTCGACGCCAACGCCGTCGCCGCCCGCGACGGCAAGACGCGCGGCGCGATCTCCAACCTGTTCGGCAGCCAGGCTGCCTTCCAGGCCGCGACACTGGCGCTGGCGCTCAACGCGGGCGAGTGGGTCGAGCAGGTCAAGTTTCCGGCACCTGCCGACTTCCCCACGGCGGAGGCATGGTTCGACGCCGTGTTGGCCGGCCAGTCGGCGCGCGGCCCGGTGCATGGCGCCAAGCCCACCGTCAACGACGGGTTCCTGTGGGCGCTCTGGCTCAGCACCATGCCCTACGGCCTGTGGAGCGAACAGGTCTCCCGGCCCAGCATGAAGGAATACGTGCAGTGGCTGCGGCGGCTGGAGCGGATATTCACCCAGGCGCTCGACCATTTCGGCCGCGCTCTCCGCGCGGGCACGACCATCAACGATCTCGCCTGCGCGGTCGCCAGCCTGATCGAGGGCATCTGGCTCAACCAGTGCTTGATCAAGCACCACCCCTGCGATCCCGCGGAGCCGATCGCCACCCTCCTGCTCCGCTCCGGCCGCCTGCTGTGGCGCGGGGCGGTCGCGCCGCCGGCGGCGCCATAGGGATATTCACTCCGACCCTGATTATTCGCGCCATGGCGCGCGGCCGCGACCCCGATTGTTCCGTCTTCCAAGCCGATGCGGTGATCAAGGTGCTGCGGGGCGGGCGCGCCTACCCGCCGAAATGCTCGTCGATATCCAGCCACCCCATCATTACCTTCTTCAGGTTCCTCGTATCCACCGGGTCGACCGGCCGCCATGGCTTTCTCTGCATCCAGTCGGCACCCGCGGATGGTCCGCCCTGGCCGGCCTCGACCGTCTCCCAGCTGGGAGGGGCGTCCTCGACATAGCCGGTGATGACGCCGACGTGACGAAGCTCCCATTGCTTGGGCCCCGTGGGAATGCCGACCTGGAAGAAATCGCCCGCCCGGGGATGCACGGACTTGTTGCGGTCGCGGAACCAGTGCCAGCCGACCACGGGTTGGGAGGGCTCCTTGCCCCACTGGTCGCAGCCGCAGAGACTGAAGGATGTGGCCGCCGTGCCGGTTTTGGCGCGCTTGCCGAGTCCGGCGGCCTCGATCTTGCCAAACAGCTTGCCGATCAGGCCCTCGCAGGAGGTGGTCACCGGCCCGCCACCGTTGCGGACCCACACGCCTTTCTTACGCTCCTCCTCGGTCTTCGCCCGCGTGAACCCCTGGCTGGCCCAGGCCGTCTCCAGGCTCGACTGGCTCTGCCCCGTCCATTCCTCGAACTTGGCGCGCGTCGCCGCATCATTCGACATGAGCTTGGTCGTGGTGTTCGGCAGCACATTGGCCAGCTGCGTGCAGACCCACTGACGGCGGCGCGACAAATAGGGATTCACGAATTCGATCGCGCTGGGTTGATCGGCCATGACTGTCCCTTCCGTGGATGAGCGAGGATATCATGGCAGCCAAAGGCACGATAGAAAAACGCGGGGATCGCGGGACGGGCGGTGAGGTGTCGCGTCGGCGCCGCTATGGCACCGCTGCCTGTTGCAGCTGCAGCCGTGGACAGCATAGCCGCGGTTCGTCACTGTCGGCGGGGTGCATCGGGGGAGGCCATTGTGCGGATCGCCGTGCTCGGCGCCGGCATCGTCGGGTTGACCACCGCCTATCAACTCGTTCGCCGCGGCCACGAGGTCACGATCGTCGATCGCCAGGCCGGCCCGGCGCTGGAATGCAGCCATGCCAATGGCGGCTACGTCGCCATCAGCCAGGCGGTGCCGTGGTCGGCGCCGGGCGTGCCGATCAAGACCCTGCTGTCGATGCTGCGGCCGGATGCGCCGATCCTGCTGCATGCGGGTCAGCTGCCGCGGATGTGGCGCTGGGGCCTGGAGTTCCTGCGCGTCAGCCGGGCCGAGGTCTCCTGGCGCCACACGCAGGCATTGCTTCGGTTGGCGCTCCACAGCTTCGAGCAGCTGAAGCGCGTGCGCGCTGACGCCGCCATCGACTACAGCCCGGTGCTGGGCGGCCCCCTCAAGCTGTTCTCCGATGCTCGAACGATGACGGAAGCGCTCGCCGAGTCGGAGCGGCAGCGGCCGTTCGGCCTCGACTTCCGCCCGCTCGACCGCCAACAGATCCTCGCCCTGGTGCCGGCGCTCGCCCCGCGCATCGAGCAGCTGGTTGGCGCCATCCACTATCCCGACGAGGAAGGCGGCGATTGCTACGCCTTCGCCTGCGGCCTTGCCGATTGGTGCGGCCGCCAGGGCGCGACGCTGCTCTACAACCGCCGCGTCATCGGCCTGGAGGCCGACGGCGACCGCATCGCCGCCATCCGCACCGACCAGGATCGCCTCGCTGCCGACGCCTACGTGCTCGCCGCCGGCGCGGAGGCGCCGCTACTGATGCGCCCGCTCGGCTGCCGCCTGCCGATCATTCCGGTCAAGGGCTACAGCCTCACCCTGCCGCGCAGCGCCTGGCCGGAGGCACCGGCCCTGCCGGTGCTCGACGAGCGCCGCAAGTTCGGCTACGCGCCGCTCGGCGCCGACCGCCTGCGGCTCAGCGGCTTCGCGGAGATCGCCGGCTACGACACGACGCCGCAGCCCCGGCGCACCGCGGCCTTCCTGCGCGCCTTCACCGGCCTCTTCCCCCAGCTCGCCGACGTCGTCGAGAAGCGGGCGCCGCAGCCCTTCTGCTGTCTGCGCCCGGTGACGCCGAGCGGCCTGCCCATCCTCGGCCCCGGCCGCTTCCGCAACCTCCACTACAATGTCGGCCACGGCCACCTCGGCTGGACGCTGGCGCACGGCACCGCGGCCCTCGTGGCGGACCTGATCGATGGGAACGCCCCCGCCATCGACGTCGCGCCCTATCGCCCGGGAGCGGGGATGTGATGGCTGGTGCGGTTGGCGGTGACGATGAGCGAGGTGCGCGCGTCGAGCATGCCGACGAGGTGAGGCCGTTCTCCTATTCGCCGCGATAGAAGCGACCCCATATGCCGTTTCCCTCGTAGAAACCGCGCTCGTAACGGTAGTATTGAAGCACGATCTCACGCGCGACGGCGATCTGGTATCGCGTCATTTCGACTTGCTTGCCTCTGCTCGTCCGAACGACCTCTGGGCGGCCGCTCGGCCGGGATCTCGCCCGAAGATCCTTGGCTATGTCCACGATGGCGGGGGCGAAGTCGGGCATGATCTTGTCGACGTTGTCTCCTGCGGAGGCAAGAAGGAACCACGCCTCCGCGATGAAGGCCACAGCCTCTCCGGCGGGTGCATTCGTCGGGAGGCCTCTAAGATCGACCTGGGCATGCGTGCATTCATGGACGAGTGTGGCGCGGCCAGCGAGGGTCGCCATGACCGTGGGCGATCGGACTACGATCGTGTTGTTGCCCGAAGGGCGGTAGAGGGCTTCAGTGCGGGGACCGAGCACATTCGGATTGACGACAACGTGGACCCGTTCGCGAATCGGCCGATCGGTAAAGAAGTTGGACAAGGCAGCGAATCCGAGACCGGACACACGTATTCGGTCCATCCGGAAGTTGATCTCCTGGACCTGATTGCCGCGCAGCAGACCTTGAACGTCGAGATCCAGAGACACTGTCCTGTCCCTCGTGCGACGGACGCCAGCCACGACCAGATCCGCAGTCGCGCGGCCTGGAGTGCCACCGCGATATTGTTGGTTGGTGACAGCGTAGTCTGCTGCGTCCGTTATGTCAGTGATAGCCGTCACAAACGACCTTGCCGAAGACTCACATCGAGTGACTGAAACGAACTGTCCGGGCAACCCGGTCTAGCTTGATCTGGCCCCGTTTTCCTGACGCCATTTTCCTTCTCTGCTGGGCGCCGCAACCCTGCCGCAGGACGGTGCCTGACGCCGAACCGACCGATCGCCGTCCGCCGCAACCGGCCGCTCGCCATAGCGTCGGAGGTTCCTCCGTGGTCGCCGACCAGGGGCCACCGCTTCGCACTGATGGAATTCCTATGCCCCGGTGGTCGGAATATTTGCCCCTTCTGTGATGGCGCGCACATCGATCGGCGAAAGGCGCCAAAACATGAGATGCAGCTACGCATCGTCGGCCGCCTCTGATGGGGGACCATCGCCATGGTTCGCGCCTGCTTGTTCGCCGCGTTCGCCGCCCTCGTTCTCTGCCTGCTGCCGGCGGCGGTTCACGCGCGCAGCCAGCCGCTGAACGTCGGCCTCCACAACGACGACGGGACGGCGCCGGTGGTCGGCGTCAAGGTCGACGTTCGGGACCTGAACGGCAATCTCCTCGGCAGCGGCGTCACCAACGGCAACGGCAATGCCGGCATCACCGTCGAGGTGCCGGACGGCGTCGACAAGGTGCTCGTCGAGGTCCCCGGGGACAAGGGACACGGTGCCTTCCACGTGTTTGACGTCAGCAAGGTCAGTCCGTCCGGATTCGGCTTCGTGATGTATACCAGCAGCCGCGATTCCAGCGGCGCCGATCTGGTCGAACTGGCGAAGGGAGCGATCGCGCGATGCGACAAGGCGGCCTATGACCGCTGGGTCGCCGCGCTGAACCGCCGAATCGCGGACCTGGAGAAGGATGTCGACAAGCACCAGCAGAGCGCCGACGCCTATGCGCGCGCGAACAACCTGCGCGTCACCGATCTCGCAGGGGCGCGCAAGGACAAGCAGCGCGCGGCCAAGGCGCAGGAGAAGCTCAGCCCCGCGCTCCGAAACGATGACGTGCTGGAAACGCTCGCCGACTATATCGAGCTGCTCGAGATTGTGGACTACGACAAGAGCAACCTCGAGGAGGCGCGGCGCGCCCGCGAGGCCATGCCACCCTTCCCGCCGGACTGCAAGAAGGACAAGGTCGGCTATCTGCCCGGCGACAAGACCTGCCCCGACGGCTCCGGCGGCATGCTCGCCGGCGCGCTCAACGACATCTTCGACTCCGACCTCGACCCGGTCTGCGACAAGGCCTCCCGCCACCGCGACACCGACCACCCGCGGAAGGATCGGGGCGAGCGCGAACACGGGCGGGATTGAGCGGCGCAGGCTCCATCGACGCAGCGCCGCCCGCGCTGCACCACAGTCATCGCGCGGCGGGTTCGCGAACGGCGGGTTACGCGCGCCTGGCCTTCGACTTCTTCTCCACCTGCTGTTCGTCGACGCCGTGCAGGAGGCGCTTCCTGAACTTGCCGATGGTCGAATGATCGTGGCCGTAGCTGACGACGCGGTAGACGCCGCGCGCGATGTTGCCGCCGCCGACGTTGCAGACGATCGTGCCGTTGTCGCTGCTCAAGCCCGGCGCATGCTGGGTGAGCCAGTCGTGATTCTCGATTGTGGTTTCGATCCGGCAATCCCTCGGGAACTTGATGCCCATCTTCTCCAGGAAGGCGCGCGGCGCGACGAGGTACTTGCGGAACTCGGCCGGGGTGCATTCCCAGAAATGGACATGAAACGGCTCGTCGCGAATGATCTCGGAGCGGGCGGAGAGGTCAACGATCTTTGTCGGCATCTTCTTCTCCAATGAATTGTGACGCCAATGCGATAGAGGCTGCCGACTGTGGACCCTTCGCGGCGTCCGCTCAAGCGGCGGGCTGCCGCGGGCGCGCTTGATAGTTCTTGTCGATCCGCTCCATCAGGTAGTCGCCATAGATCACCGGTGGGTACTTCGCGTCTTCTCCCGCCGGCACGCAGGCCGGAAAAACGGCGATGGCGCTGGCCATGGCCGGATCGAAGAAGAAGGATTGCGAATAGCGTTCGCGCCCGGAGCGGTTGATGACGCGATGCGGCGTCGACACGAAGCGGTCGTTCGACCAGCGGGCGAGGATGTCGCCGACATTCATCACGAAGCTGTCGGGTATGGGCGGCACGGCCACCCAGACGCCGCCCTTGTTGCGTACTTCCAGCCCACCCACATCGTCCTGCGCCAGCAGTGTGATGAAGCCGTAGTCCGTATGCGGCGCTGAACCGAAGAGATCCTCTTCCTCGCGCTGCGTCGGATAGTGCAAAAGCCGCAGGAACGTGGTGGGTCGCGCGAAATGCCGCGCAATCGCGTCCGGCGGCACGCCCAGCGCATCGGCAATGAGACCCGCCATGGTGCGCGCAATGTCCGTCATCTCCCGCACATAGGCCTCGATGGTGGCGCGGAAGCCGGGCAGCAGCGTCTCATCCGGCCATTGGTTCGGTCCTTGCAGCGGCTCGCCGGCGATCGCCGCGGGATCATCGGCGGCCACCTCGTGCATGATCATCAGGGATTCGCTCTGATTGGGCTTGCGCACGTTGGCGACCGACGAGGTGACGATGGTCGAGGTATTGATGGGAATGTAGCCGCGAAAATTGCGGTCGAGTTTGATCTTGAGTTTTTCCTCGAGCGGCAGCGCGTGAAATCGCCGGCTTGCCTCGCGCACGGCCGCGACGCTGTCTGCCGGAACGCCGTGGCCGGAAACATAGAGGAATCCGATATCCTCTAGGTGACCCCTCAGGGTTCGCACCACGGCGTCGCGGATAGCGTGCGGGTTCCCACGCAAGCCTGAGAGATCAAGAATCGGAATCTCGCTGAAGTCTTGGCTTAGCGCGACCATACGGCGAGTTACCTGTGCGACGGGTGTTGGTGCGCGAACTTGGCGCTCAAGGTCGGATGGGGTGACCCTCCGGCTACTCGGCCGCCGCGCCGTCGCCGTGCCGGGTTGCGCTCCACACGACCGGAAACCAGTCTTCGCGCAAGCGCTCGCCCGGCTGCATCCCGTGGCCCGGGAAGGCCGGCGAGGTGCGGCCCGGGCGCACGCCATAGCGCGCATCGTCGCCGACGAAGCGTAGCGAAAAGGCGCGCCGCCGGCGATCGGTGAAATTGCCGCGCGCCCCATGCAGGGTGCGGTAGTGGAAGGCGACCGCGTCGCCCGGCTGCATCCGCCATTCCGCCACGCGGTACTTCTCGGGCTCCGCTTCGGGATCGGGCACCGCGATATAGGCGCCGCTGTCGGCATAGAAATTCTCGTCCGACAGCCAGCGCACGGGCAGCACCAGCTTCGGCCAACGGTGGGAGCCGACAACGCAGCGCAGGCTCGCCTCTTCCACCGCGTCGACCGGCACCCAGAAGCTGACGTTCTGGTCGCCGTCCACGAAGTAGTAGGGCGAGTCCTGGTGCCAGGGCGTCGCCTTCGCCGTGCCCGGCTCCTTCACCAGCACATGGTCATGGAACACCTGCGCGGTCTTCGAGCGCATCAGCGCCGCCGCGGCTTCCGCCGCCGGGGAGCGCTCGACCACCGCGGCGAATTCCGGGATCCGCTGCCAATTGCAGTAGTCGTCGAAGAAGCGGCCGCTTTCGCCCGGCTTCAAGTTCTCCGAGGCAAAGGGTCCGGGCTCGCCCATGTTGCGCGCGATGCCGGCGCGGATCGTCTCCACCCAATCCTTGAGCAGCCCAGGAAGAAGCACCGCGCCGTCGGCCGCATAGGTCTCGATCTGCTCGGCTGACACCAATCTGGACATGGTTGGGAACTCGCCGCCGTGGTTGCCGCATCATGCCCAAGCCGAAAAGGGCCTGCAAGGGCAGCCGATCGCCGCTGCAGCCGTCAGGCATCCGCAGGAACATCCATGTCCTCTACTTTTTTGCCGATGCGCGGTTCTGTTCCATTCATCAATCTCTTCAAATTGGAGCGATGTCTGATGATCACATAGAGGGAGCCGACGACGGAAAAGCCGATGATCGTTGGCGGTGATCCGCAGAAATAGAAGACGAACGATGCCACAGCAGATGCGCTAATCGATGCCAGAGAGACAATCTTCGAGGTGGCTAAAACAATAATCCATGTAACAAAAATTATGCCTGCTGCCAGTGGATTGAGAGCCAGGGCTGTTCCCAGCCCTGTTGCCGCGCTTTTGCCGCCTGTAAATTTTAGAAAGATGGAGCGACTGTGACCGACCACAGGCATGAGTGCCACCGCGACCGGTATCGTATCAGGAGGCAGTCCGAGGCTCGACCATAGTGATGGTTCTAGCGTCATCGCCCACCAGACAGGAAGATACCCCTTGGCGATATCAACGATGAATACAACGAGTGCTTCTTTCTTTCCGACGCTGCGAAGGACATTGGTCGCTCCGGTCGAGCCACTGCCGACGGTGCGAATATCTATGCCTTTGATCAGCCCCATCCAGTAGCCGGTAGGAATGGAACCAGCCACATATGCCAGAAGAATCAGCCCGGCAGCCCAAAGAATCGTCACCGGAGTAACTCCTTCCTGTAAGGCTCTTACCCTTTGTTAACGGTGTTGACATGTTAACAGGGTCAGAGTGGATATTCTGCCTGTAAATCAGCCCATGGGATGATCGACCTCCTCGAAGCTGACACGCAGGCGTTTGCCCAGGACCTCGGCGGCCCTGCACAGCGTATGAAGCGTGACGCTGGTATTGTCCGGATCCAGGAGGCGGTCGAGCTGCGTGCGACCCGTTTCTATGCGACGCACCAGCTGGGACTTGTTGCGACGGTCGAGGTCAGACACCAATTTCGTGCAATTTGGGTGACAGTGTGCGAATTAGGCCGCCCGCTTGCGGCGTCGGGCAGCGTTAGAACGGCCAGCGGCTGCCGTCAGCCTTAGTCCAAGCGCTTCCACTACTTTGAGCACGGTCGCGAACTCCGGATTGCCTCCAGGCGAGAGAGCCTTGTAGAGGCTCTCGCGGCCGAGGCCGGCTTGGCGCGCCACCTTCGCCATGCCTTTGGCGCGCGCGACGACGCCGAGGCTGTCGGCGATGAAGGCGGGATCGCCGGTTTCGAGCGCGGCATTGATGTATTCGGCCAACGCCTCGTCCGTCGCTAGATAGTCCGCGGGATCGAACCGTTTGGTTCTCACAGCCAACACCTATGTCTCCTCAATTTCGCGAGCGACCGCCTTCGCCCTGTCGATATCGCGGTCCTGCGTACTCTTGTCGCCGCCGCACAACAGAATGATCAGCTTGTCGCCGCGCCTGACAAAGTACACGCGGTAGCCCGGACCATAGTCGATCCGCATCACCGAGACTCTGGCACCGACCGACCGAACATCGCCAACGTTTCCGAACGAAGCCCGGCGAATGCGCGCAACGATACGGGCTTTTGCCCGCTGATCCCGGAGCGTGCGTAGCCACAGGCTGAAGGTCGCCGTCTGGCGAATCTCGATCACGGTAATTGTATCCTATGAGATACAATCAAGCAAGCGCGATGGCGAACCGGCTGTTGGTGCGTGCGGCGTTGGCGGCAACAGTCGCTTTTGGTCCCATTTCCCCTCGGTCAGGGTATAGCCCTCTGAACCTTGTCAACCTGGGTGGAGACGGGGCGGACGCGGCTCATCCGCGTCCGTTCTTCTCATCACTCGAACTCATCGGTGTTCCCCCTTTGGTCCAACGGATTGTTGACGGTCTCTACGAAAAATGTTAGAACAGTTAGCGAACTAAATCAATCTCCCAATCCTTGATCCGAGGCCTTCAATGACCGCTCCAGCCACCGCATTCTCCACCGCTGGGCATGGGCTCCTTCGCTCGTTTTCGGGCGTTCCGTCCTCCACCCTCCCGCCCGACCGCCGCGGCCGCTCCGGAACGGTGCCCGGCCGGGCGACTTCCTGGCGGCG
>Ga0134125_10007201_pt1 | contig 12559 bp, 16 predicted proteins | sample KB31751_FD_96464 | JGI IMG/M metagenome (GOLD analysis project Ga0134125, IMG submission 96464) | Terrestrial soil microbial communities with excess Nitrogen fertilizer from Kellogg Biological Station, Michigan, USA - KB3-175-1 | ecosystem: Environmental > Terrestrial > Soil > Unclassified ... | reverse complement strand
CTTGATATATTCGCCCGCAGTTGAGCTCGGGCGTTTGCGCACAATCCATCCTTCGGAGGTTCTCATGACGGTCAACTCCCCGTGGGAGGAATCGCTCGACGCACTCGCCGCCGCCCCGGCCCAGCACCGGCTACTGTTCGAGAACGCGCATGTGCGTGCTTGACACCCGAGAGACCGGTGGTACGCGTATCGTGCCGGAAGCGCTCCGGGGCGATGCGCTGGCACCGCATTCGCTGGAGAACATGGGCTCAGGGCCGCTGCACATCATCAGCACGGAAGTGAAGGCAGCCGGAAGCGACGTGAAGGTAAGCGCGGCACCCTGATGCATGCCGCCGGGACGCGCCGTCGCGCGCGGGCATCGGACGACACCTCAGGCGCCGGTGAAGGACGCCGCAGCTCGGAACAGGCCGCTCTACCCCGCCCTAGTACTGCGCCAGCGACCCGCTCCGCTTGGCGTCATGCAGGGCGCGCGAGAACGCCAGCACGCTGAGCGTGCACAATCCCACGATGAAGAGTGTGAGGATGCCGAGATCCGACGCGACTGCGCTCAGCGGTTTCCCCTCGAGCATCACCCGGCGCAGCGCGCGCAGCCCGTACGTCAGTGGGATGGCAGAGGACACGGAGTGCAGCCAGGACGGAATAACGTGCGTGGGGTAGTACACGCCACCCAGAAAGCCGGAAAGGCCAATCACCGCCTTGGGGAGCGGACCGGTCGTGCGGAACCAGAGCATCAGCGACGCGCCAAGGATGCCGAATGGCAGATACGAGAGCACAATGAGCGCCAGGATGCCAATGGCAAGCAGTGACTTGCTCCAGGCGATGTGTGCGCCAAGTACCGCGCCCGTAACGACCAGCACGACCGCCCGCGCAAACGACCAGAGAAAGTCGTACGACATGAGGCCCGCGAGCACGGTGGGCAACGACGACGGCGTGGTGAGATAGGCCTCGAGCGTACCGGAGCTCACGCTGCCGCTGATGATGCCCGGCAGCGTGCCGACCGCGATGCCGATGAACATGAACGCGACCATGCCCACGAGCACGAAGCCGAAGAAGTCTCCGCCCTGCCCCTGCACCACCTTCCCCATCATCGGCTGCATTGCACGCGCGATGTAGAACACGGGCACGACCGTCACGATGAGCGATCCGAACGAGGTGATGATCGCCATCCGGTAGCTCGCGCCCACGAGCCACGACGCCCGCACCAGCGCGAACAGCTTATGCATCGGCCAGCACCGCGCTCCGGCCAGCCACGATGCGCTCGATGAGCTCCGCCAGTGGCAGGCGAACGCGCTCGAACGACGCGATGGGCATGTGCTCCGCGGCAAGCGCAGCGATCACGTCGCTCGCTGTGCGCGGTCCGCCGGGTATTTCCAGTTGCACGCACGTCCAGCCATCCTCGTCACACTCGCCGATCACGACATTGTTGATGGTGCCCTGCGCAACGAGACAGGCCAGCGCGGCGTGCGATGGCGCAAGGGTCCAGAGGTGATAGCGCTCGCCCACGATCCGGCTGGCGAGCTCGTTGGGCGTACCGACGGCGCGCACGACACCGCGATCCAGAATCGCGATCCGGTCGCACAGTTCGAGCGCTTCCTCCGCCCGGTGCGTGGCAATGAGCACCGTGCAGCGCTGGCGTGCGACGATCTCGTCGCGAAGAAATTCGCGGAAGCGCCGGGCGCCGAGCGGGTCGAGGCTGCGCGTGGGCTCATCGAGCAGCAGCACCGAGGGGTGCGAGAGCAGAGCGCGCGCGATGAGCAGGCGCTGCTTCATGCCGGACGAGAATTGCCCGACCATCTTGGTGCCCGTGTCGGCAATGCCGGTGATCTCCATCAATTCGCTGACCCGGCGTTCTCCGGTGGCGCCGCGCAGATTGTGCAGCGCCGCGAAGAGTCGGAGGTTCTCCCGCGCGGACAGGCGCCAGTTGAGACTGCGCTCGTCGGCGATCACCGGCGCGAGGAGGCCACGCACGCGCGCGCTGTCCTTCACGACATCCAGCCCGTTCACGGTCACGGTGCCGGCGTCAGGCATGATGAGCGAGGCGAGAATCTTGAACAGCGTCGTCTTGCCCGCACCATTCTCGCCGAGGAGACCAAAGAATTCGCTGCGCTCGACAGCGAAGGTCACGCCGGCGAGCGCCGTGGCTTCTTCGCGCGCGAGCGGATGGCGCAGCGTATCCATCCATCCGCGTCGAACCGGGAATCGTTTGGTCAGGCCGTCAACCCGAACCATGCTGGCGCTTTCGCTCACGCGAGAAATCTGCGCTGGCGCGCCCGCCGGTGTGAGGGTGACGGTCACGTCGACACGAGCGCCCGCCGCGCGGGGGCGCCGTGGTGCCAGTCGAGCACCTGCGCCACGACGTCCGGGAGCCGCTGGAAGTCGCGCGCGATGCTCAGGTTGAACACGGGTACGCGTTCCGCGAGGGTCGAAGCCCGGTCCAGCAGTACCGGCGCCTCGGTGCCTCCCAGGAGCCGCGCGAGCCGCACCTGCGGCAGCAGCGCCATTGCCGCGGCCACACCGGTCAGGCGCATGCGAAACGCCGCCTGCGGCGTGCCTTCAGCACGCACCGGCTGCAGCCGGTACAGCGCCGCGACCGGCAGGGTTTCGGTCGAAACATCAAACAGATTGCCCGGCTCGATCACCACCTTGCCGCCGGGCCCCGTGCGATGCCCCTCTCCGACGCGCAGTTGGTGCGCCGAGTCCCGGAGGAGACGCAGATGCGGCACGCCGGGACGCATGCGCGGCACATCCTCGAGGTCGATGGGAACGACATCATCGGTCACGAGTCGCGCGCCTGCAGCTATCAGCGCGTGCGCGAGTGTGGATTTGCCATGCCCCTTGGGAGCGAGAAAGGCCACTGCCCCGCCATTCATCTGTACGGCGCTGCCATGCAGACAGAGCGCTCCGGCAGCATACATGGCAGTCGGCAGCACGCGGCCCAGCACGTCGAGCTGCACCGCTTCCATCACGGCTCCTGGTGCCGCGAACCAGTCAATTTGGGTGCCGGCCGCATTCACGTCGAACATCCCCGTGTCGTCATAAGCCAGGCGGAAGCCTGCCTCGTGGCGAGACAGGCGCACGCGCAGCGAGCCGTCAACGCGATCCTCGCCCAACTCCTCACCGTCACTGCGCGGCGCTGCGCCAGGCGCGCGCCGGAAACACCAGCACGGTGCGCCCACGGTGATGGGCAAAAATGAAAACGGGATCTCCGAACGCAGAGATCCGCCGTACACGGAATAATCAGGCATGCAGACGAGAGAACGAGTGTGGCGGAAGACCCGGTTACTGAATCTTCCGCCACTCTCAGTTGTTGTCAGGAGCGTCCCCCAATGCAGGCCGCGGCAGAGCCGGGCGCAGCATTGGCGGTGCAACCGCTGGGCTGATTGGCGTCCTCGCCAATGCCCACGGAGAGGTCCCAACCCGGATCGCTCTTGCCCTGCGTCAGATCACGCAGAGTTCCGAAGCGCTCCACGCGCGGTGCGGAATACATCAATAGTCCTCCCTGTTAAAATCCCGGGCGATACGGTACCCGGTGGTGACACGACCCTCGTGGTCGCGCCGCCTTCGCGCAACTTCAACTGACAATGGCCAGTCGTGCATAGGCCGATTGTGACCGACGTGCTGCACCAACATCGTGCGCTGCACGAGCTCGAAGCCAGAGCTCGACCTCCATCGTGAGGTAGAGCGACACGCACTGATTCACATCGTCCTGCCTCACACTCTCGTCCCACGACTGCTGGAACACCCTCGGATCGAGGATGCCGAGATCTCCCAGCACGGGCTCCTTCATGGTGCGTTCGATCAGCGCCGGCATGGCAGCGCGGATCGCGCCCGTGAGATACCGGATAGGACTTCCCGTGCGATACGGGCGTGGTGCGAGCACCGCATCCGGCAGCAACCCCTTCACCGCACGGCGCAGCAGCCGCTTGGTTTCCCGACCCGATCGCCGATCTGTCACCGGACGAGCCGCTGCAAATCGCAGCACGCGCTCGTCCGTGAACGGAGACCGGTGCTCCACACCCTCTTCCAGCGCAAACGTCCCGAGCAGTGCTGTCATGCGCCCAACGAGCGGTCGCGTGAGCTGCCAGGCAGTCTCATGCGCCGAATGACTGCGCCCTCCGCGTGCAGGAACGTGCAGCCGTTCCCGTTCGACCAACCGATGTTCCCGCACGAACCGTGCACTGATCCACGGCGGCGGCCGGCGCTCGAACGTTGCCGCAAGACTGCGCCTGCCAGCCAGAGCTGCCACGGTGTGCTGTACTCCAGCCGGCAATGATGGCAGCACGGTCTGACCGAGCAGGCCCCGCCACCCCCCGCCCCCTTGCGCTTGCCACTCCCGTGCCAGACTCGGCCACCGGCCTGAGGCGAAAAGATCGGTCAGATAGGCCGTGGACACCTGAAAAAGCTGGTCCCCTCCGTTGCCATCCAGTACGATGCGCGTTCCCAGCGACCGGCCCGTGCGCGCCAGAGCCCGGTTCATCATTTCAAACGGATGCGGGAAAGGCTCTTCCCGAGCGGCCGCTCGTTGGAGCAGTCCTTCGAGGGGCGGAATGTCCTGCGACTTCAGCCACGTTGTGCCCGCATTCCAATACGCGACAATGCTCGAGATCACATCATCCTCGCGCCCTGGATCCCCCGGAGGGAAGCTGACGGAAATCGCCTCCAGCCGGCGCTCGGTGTCGCCTGTGGAGCGCAGCAGTTCCTGTCCCACGCCGTACAGTGACGGCGAGTCCCACCCACCGCTCAGGCAAAGGGCCGTGGGCCCTGCCCCGGCCATCCGCTCATTCATTGCGGCCAGCAGCAACCCACGCAGCTCGTCCGCCGCATCATCGAACGGCGCGCCGCCGCTCTCGGAGAACTCGGGCACCTGCCACCATCCCGCCGTGTGTGGGGGCTCACCAGCGCGCCACCGCAGCGCGTGCCCGGGTGCCAGACGGTGGATTCCCTTCCAGCACGTGTCCGTTTCCGAGCCGGTGAGCGCGCCCGCGTCGTCCGCGAGCACCGCCAGGTCCAGCTCTCTGGGAGAGTCCGGGTGCGCTTCCAGCGCCGCAATGGAGGACGCGACCAGCAGTCCATCTCCCACCGGCGCGTAGAAGAGCGGACGCTTTCCCATGCAGTCGCGGGCCGCGAAGACAGAACGCGTTCGCGCATCCCAGACGACAAAGGCGAAATCCCCTTCGAGCTCGCGCGCGCAGTCCACCCCCCAGGCCAGGTAGGCCGCGAGAATGAGCTGACTTGGCGACTCACCCAGCGGCCGGACGCCACGCTCGCGCAGTTTGCGAAGCAGGTCGGCCCGATAGAACAGCGAAGCGTCGGCGGCGACGGCGACATCATCCTGCTGGGCGACGATCACGGAGCCCGACATTGCCCCATCCAGCTCCCACGCATGGCGGGCGGCAGCGAGCACCACGGTCCCGATACGGCGGACCGCCGAGCAGTCGGCACCGCGCGACGCCATGGCGCCGAGCATGCAGGCGGCCTGCCGCGGATCCGCTGCGGCCCCGGGTGCGCCGAACACGCCAAGCAGTGCGCTCACGCCGCGCGAGCCGGCATCGTCGTGATCAATCCAAACTTTTCGAGCGACCCGAACAGTTCCTCGGCGTCAGCGCGAATGGTGGCGGGATCCATTTCCGGATGCTCAGAGGCCATTTGGTCAACGATCTCGTCAATCGTCGCCGACGCAGGCGGCAACAGCTCCCACAGTCGAGCGCCTTCGGCGTTCAGCCCGAAGTAGATCTCGTCGGCGCAATGGTACACTACGGCTCCATCGCGCAAGCGCTTGAAGATCACGTCCTTTCTCGGAGTTGGGAGCATAACGCACCTCGCATGCTGAACCGACGCCCGGCACAGACCAGCACCCACCCGGGCAGGAGAACAACCGGCAGTAGCTTCTCACCCTCCAACTCAGTAATCGTGCCGCCGCACGAATTTCCGGACGGCCGGCATTCCATGAACGAATGCTAATCATCTCGTTGCAATTTGGGCACTTCATACGTTTCATATCGGCGAGCCTTCTGGACAATGGGACGAGAATGTCGCGACCACGCGACGAGATGTTGCATGCAAACGCAGCATATGCGAGGCAGAAGCCCACGGAAATGATCTGCGCCTGGGACGATGACGGCGACTGGCACGGGTGTGATGAGGGAGCGGGCCCGGCGGCTCGAATTGCCCAACCTCTGACCCATGCCTCTATCTTCCAGTCCATGACCCAGACGGCGCTCTTCAACAAGCCCCAGCGCAACCATTTCGCCGTGCTGCTCGCCATGATGGAAGATTCGTTGGCCGAAATGGAACGCCTTGCCGAGCGTGACTCGGAGCCCGCTCGCGAGTTGACACGCTGGGCGGATGATCTTCCACCAGGAATTGTCGAGCCGCTTCGGAGTCGCCTCGCCCTGCTGCGTCAGAAGATTCGAGTGCTTGGCAAGCGGCTGGGCATCGAACCGCGTGACGCGTCGCGAAAGCGCGCCATTCGCGCCATCGTCACCGCCGAGCTGCTCCGCATCGAGGACAGCTACGCGGCCGGGCTGCGGGGTTATGGAGCGGTGAACCCGGCTGCGGCGAGCATCGTGGATCCCGCCATGGACGAATTGCACGCCGAGTTCACGGCCATCGCGAGACTTCTCGCGGGAGGCTGAGCCGTCTCACCGCCTTGGCGGGGCGTGCACCTGGCGCATCTGTCGCGCGACGACGAAAAGAACGGGCAGGGCGGCGAGCTGCGCGACGACCGAGAATGCCACGAGGGCGAAGCGCGAGTGGTCATAGAGTACACCCATGAAAGCGCTGCCCAGGAACCATGCGCCGCCAAAGATCGTGTCGAACACGCCGTACGCGGCGGCACGGCGATCGGCGGCGACCATGGCGGCGAGCGCGGCGCGCAGAATGGAGTCCTGTACGCCCATGCCGATTCCCCAGAGTACCATGCCAATCACGGCGAGCGCGACACCGCCCAGGAACACGAGCGGTGCGAACGCGGCCGCGAGCGCGGCGGCACCGATCAGGACAGGAAGGCCCACGCGATCGTACAATCGTCCGGCGATGAGGGCGGTGATGCCGGCGGTGCCCATGGCGACCGCGTAGAGAATCGGTATCCCCGCCGGCGAGACGACGGACAGCTTGGCGAAGTGATACGCGATGAGAGGGAAATCGGCGTACCCCGCCGCGATGAGAGCGCTCCCCGCCGCATAGATCCAGAAGGTGTGAGAAACGCCTCGGGGCTGGAACTCGGCGCGCTTCACCTCAAGATCGGCGGGCCGCGGGTATTGAGCACGCGCCATGAGCAGTACCGTCACCGCGAGCAGTGCGGGTATGACCAGCACGGCGAATGCCGTGCGATAGTGGCCGCCATGTTCGTGCAGCACGAGCGCCACGATGAGGGGGCCAATGAGCGCGCCCGTCTGATCCATCGCTTCATGCAGGCCGAAGCCCCAACCGCGCCCCATCTCGCTGGATGCGTGCGCGAGCATCGCATCACGGGCAGGCTTGCGAATCGCCTTGCCCGTGCGCTCGAGCATCATCAGAGCAACTGCGGCGGGCCAGTTGCCAGTGAGCGCCAGTGCCGGAACAGCAAACACGTTCACGGCGTAGCCCACGAGCGTGATGGTCCAGTAGCGGCCGGTCCGGTCGCTGAGATATCCCGACACGAGCCGCAGACCGTAGCCGAGCAATTCACCAATGCCCGCGACGACGCCGACGACCGTTGCGCTGGCGCCAAGCAACTCGAGGTATGGTCCGGTGATGCTGCGGCCGCCTTCGTAGGTCATGTCGGCGAAGAGACTCACCGCACCGAGCAGGACGACGAAGCGGATGGCGCTGCCGGGGGAGAGTGTGCGGGATGACACAGCTGCGGATGACGACTGATGCGGCAGAATGCTCATGTGTATGGGCGACCGGGAAGGAATTTCACGTTCCTGACACTGAGCCGGGCTCGGACACGGAGCAGCGTGGCCAACTACATCCTCTCCCGAAGGGCCAGTGTTTCGCGAGCGAGCACGATCCCGAGGTACGCGCCGATAAGTGAAAGAATGACGCTCGCGAGGACATAGATCGCGGCGCGGCGATAATCGCCCTCCTCGACCATGCTCACCGTCTCGAGGCTGAAGGTGGAGAAGGTCGTATACCCGCCACAGAACCCGCTGGTGAGCAGTCCGCGCAGCTCCGGACTGATCGCGGGCGTCGCGAGCGCATACCGTAGCAGAAAGCCGAGCAGCAGCGAGCCGGAAATGTTGATGAGCAGCGTCCCCATGGGAAACGTTCCGCCCACGCGTTGCTGGATGAGTGTGCCCAGGAGAAATCGTAACGCACCGCCGGCGGCGCTGCCAAGTGCGATAAACCAGACCATGAGCGTGCGCTGGTAAAATGGGGTGCACGGAGCACAAAAAAACTCCCGCGTGCATCGGAACACGCAGGAGTCATCAGCTGCCGGATCGCAGCGGTTCAGGGCGAACTCCATCGCCCAATCAGTTGCATGAAGATGACGAACAAATCCCGATTTGGTCAAGTATTGGTGAGCCGCGCTACGGCTTCCACTTCCCTGTCACATCCACAGGCCAGCTCCCCGATCGGCGCTCCGGTGGGAGATCGGGACGGTACATGATCACCCGGGCGCGCTCCAGTGTAATGAGGCCGCCGCCGATCATCGTGTCGAGCTCCGGCAGGATCGCCTCGATCCGCTCCTCGGTGTCGATGCATTCGACCACCAGCGGCAGATCGAGCGACAGCGTCTCCACGCGATCGGTGCGCAGATGTGCGCTCGCGCCGAAGCCCATGATCGCGCGGAACACCGTAGCGCCAGCGTAGTGGCGCGAACGGAGCAGCTCGACGATCGCCTGATAGAGCGGTTTGCCGTGGTACCGGTCGCGTTCTCCGATGTGAATGCGCATGAGGACGCGCTCACCTTTCAGGCCTTGCATGGGCTGCTCCCGGGAGCGGGGCTGTGGGAGACGATAGCCGAATGCGTCGGTGCGCGTCAACGTCATGGTTCAGGTTGCCGGAGCAGCTTCCCGTCGTCACTCCAGAATACGACGGCATTCGGAGGACGACATGCGCACGTTCCGGTTCTCTCCTGTCCTGCTCGCGGCGCTGCTGATGGCGACGGGTCGCGCCTGGTCCCAGTCGCAACCGCTCGCAGATTCGAAGACAGACGTCCCGACCGCTGTGCAGAGCAACGGCGCGCTCGCGCCCGATTCCATCGCGGTCATTACCGCGTTGCTCCGGGCGAATGGGGCCAGCGCATCGCGCGCGCGGGTCGTCGCGGCCGCCGTCGTCCGCCACGCGCGCAGCGAGTCCATTGACCCGCTGCTGGTCGTGGGCGTGATCGGCGTGGAGAATCCTCACCTCGACATTCGCGCGCGGGCGCACGACGGCTCCGTGGGGGTCATGCAGGTACAGCCCTTCTGGCGCACGCACATCAAGGGGTGTGGCACTGACCTGCGCGACGCGGATGTGAATGTGTGCTACGGCACGCGCATCCTGCGCATGGCCATCGACAGCTCGGATTCGCTCACCGAGGCCCTGCGACGCTACAACGGGTGCCGCGGGAAGAGTGCCAGATGCGCGCGCTACACGAACGCGGTGTTCAGTCGTGCCGGGCGCGCACTGCTGCTCGCGCGGAGCTCCCGGGAAGGCGCGCCCTGAACGCGAACCGGCTGCGCGCTACGGCCGCGTGCGCGTCGCCTTCTGCAACAACGCTACGAGCGCGCTGTCCGGGATGTCGCGCCAATCCTCCGGGAAGCTGTCGAGCTGGCGCGTTTCGGCCGGCCGGTCAAACACCAGCACCTTGAGCGACGTGGGGAGCGGCAGATCCTTTCCCACAACGGCCGCGGGGCTGAAGTACTGCTCGAACACATCCCAGCGTACGCCGTGCGGCGATTCGATGGTACGGCGATTCGTACGAACGGGGCGATCGCCGAGCGCGGTCACGCGACTCGCATCCGTGACGGCGCCTCCGAGATCTCCTCGAGGGCCGCGGGAGGCCAGTGTGGGAACGATCGGCGGCGCCGCGTTCGCCACGCTGAGCACCAGGTCCGACATGTCCGGCGCAACCGAGAGCCGCAGCTTCCAGAAATAGTCGGTCCCTCGCCAGTTCACGGGATCACGCGACTCCAATTCGTAGTCGCCAGGGGCGACATAGGCCGCCGCGGCACCGGCTCCATCGGTCGCGAGTCGCGTGGTGTCGCCATTCGCGGCGATCAACAGGAGATGCACGCCCCGGATGGGAAAGGCCGGCGCCGCACCATCGCCGATCGCGAGAAAAATCTTGGCGTAGAGACTGTCCGTGCCGAATGCCACCGGGTTCCCTGCCGGGACAATCTGGGCACGTGCTCCTGTCCCGGTGGCGAGACAAGCCACGAGCAGGAAGCCGAATTCCGCCACACGGCGAACAACCGGGTCAGCGCGCATTCCCGGATTGTCGCGCTTTAACCTGCTGCGCGTCAAGAGTGGCGCGAGCCCCGCAACGCCGCACGCCGGGGGCGCGTACTAGTTGTCGGGCCGGAAGCCGGCGGCAGATACCCTCCAGGCCTCTGCGGCAGTTCCCGGCTACAACCATCCTCCGGAGGGATACAATGAAGCGCGTGTACATCGCCATTCTGGCGCTCGCATTTCTGGGCGGAGCCGCAACCACGGTGAGCGCTCAGAGCGACCAGGGAAGCCAGCAGGGTGGGCGGGCGGGTGGACGGGCCCGCATGATGGACCAGTTGCTCAAGGGAATCACCCTGAGCAGCGCTCAGAAGGCGTCCGTTGATTCAATCCAGACGCAGTACCAGTCGCAGATGCCGGCATTCACCCCGGGCTCGCCGCCGGATTCCAATGCTCGCGCGCAGCGGCGTGAGCTCATGCAGAAGGAAACGGCCGACATTCGCACCGTGCTCACTCCCGATCAGCAGAAGACGTTCGACAAGAATCTGGAAGACATGCGAAGCCGCATGGGCAGACGCGGACGGTAAGCCCATGCAGGATGGGCCGGCCCGATGGCCGGCTCGTGCTCTTCCACCTTCAACCAGGGCGTCCGGCGGGTTCCGCCGGGCGCCCTGTCGTTGTGACGCGCCGGATACTGGAAAAGCGTCCCGACAGCAAAGTGCGGCAGCAGAGTGAGAGTCGCGCGACCGTCCTTGCGTTACACGTCTGCGCGGCCGTGTGCGCGGCGCCCTCTCGTCCCGGCCTCGCCGGCGTCGAGCCGGATCATCACTGACTCGTTCGGGAGCTTCTTCATGCCACGCTTCATCTCGCATCTGCTTGCGCCCGCCCTGGCTCTGGCGCTCGTGTCACCGGCCTGTGCATCCGCGCAGTTCGGTGGCCTCATCAAGAAGGCACAGAAGGTGACGCACACGGAAGCGGCCGCGGCACCTGTCGCGGGAGGGCCGCAACTCACCGAGCAATCGGTGCAGGGATTGCTTCGCGCGCTGCCGGTGATTCAGGGCATGACGCAGACACGCAGCTCGCTCGTGACCCGCCAGCAAGCGGCGAGCCGCGAATACAGCAGCCTCACGGAACAGCACGACGCCGAAAACGCGGCGTACAACAAGTCCACACAGGATATCGGGAGTTGCCGCGACGATGCCTTCAGCAAGATCAATGACGCGCACCAGAAGGCGATGGAGGCAAAGCAGGCAAATCTCATGAGCGATCCCGCCGCCATGCAACAATACATGGAGCTGGCTCGGCAGACAGCGGCGCTGCAGGCCAAGGGCGACACGAAAGGCGCCATCGAGCTCGGTCAGCAGTTCCAGGCGAAGATGCTCGGCGTCAGCCCGAAAGCCGATTCGGCACAGGTGGACAAGGAGTGCGGCAAGATACCCGCAAAGCCCGCGTGGCTCGCGCGGGCGGATTCGCTCGCCGCGCTCTCGAATACCTTGAGCGACAGCGTCCGCTCCATCGAGAATCGCATGGGGACGGAGGGCGCTCGGGCGAGCGGAATGGACATTGTGGCCTACAATGTCGCGTTCGAGCGACTCACCACCTGGTACCATGCTCCGAACGGCAGCGGGAATCTCAGCAAGGCCGAATACGCCGTACTGGACTCGCACAAACAGCAACTCGAACAATACGCCGGCATTTTCCGGTGACCGGCGTACGGCGGGGCATCGCGTGCGCGCTCGGCGCGCTGCTGCTTGGTGCGCCGAGCCAGCCCGCGGGTGTGGCGTTGCCCCGCTCCACGCTGGCCGTGCGCGCCAACGGTGCGTGGCGCGTCTGGTGGCGCGCGGCTGAGGCGCCGGACAAATGGACCGGCGTGGACACCGTGGTGGCGTCCTCGATCTCCTGGCGCAGCGCGGGCACCGGGATGCGGTGGAGTGAGATCGAGCTCGCCGGCTCCGGCGAAGCCTGGCGCACGCGGGTGGTGCTGGTGACGCTCGATTCGCGCAGGGTGCGGCTGCGACTCGACACGGCGTTCACCGCACGACTCACTCCCGCGTGGACGCTCGCGCGCGCCGATCCGCAAGCTGTCTTCGCGGTGAACGCCGGCCAGTTCGTGCAGGCGCTGCCCTGGGGATGGGTCGTGCTGAAGGGGCGGCAGTTCCTGGCGCCCGGGCGCGGCCCGTTGTCAGTCGCCGTCATGATGGAT
>Ga0134125_10007200_pt1 | contig 12559 bp, 7 predicted proteins | sample KB31751_FD_96464 | JGI IMG/M metagenome (GOLD analysis project Ga0134125, IMG submission 96464) | Terrestrial soil microbial communities with excess Nitrogen fertilizer from Kellogg Biological Station, Michigan, USA - KB3-175-1 | ecosystem: Environmental > Terrestrial > Soil > Unclassified ... | reverse complement strand
TGAAGCCGTGAGCTGTAGAAGCTCTGGTTCGAGAACTCGATCAAGTCTGCATTTCTGGACCGGTAGTGGACATCAAGAAAGCTCTGTTCAATTTCCAGGTTAAGCGCCGCTCCCAGCAGATCTTCCACATCGGACTGCTGGATCTCGAACCATCCCTGTTCATCTTCGGCATCCTGGACCTCGCTGGAGGAGACTGAGGACTCGAAGAATCTCGTGGGCGGCAGCTGTTTAGGATCTCCGGCGATCACTACACGCGCCGCGCGGGTCATCACGGGTAGCGCCTCTTCCAGCCTGCATTGCGAGGCCTCATCAAAGATCAGAACATCGAAAAGCTGCCGCGCAGGAAAAATCTGTGCCACCGTCTCGGGGCTGGCCATCCAAACCGGCTTTAGGTCAAACAATGCATCGCCTTCCTCGGTTTCCAGCCCAGTCATAATCACCTGACGCAGCCGCATGGCCTTCGATCCCTTGATATAGAGCCTTCGCCGCAGTTCGGCGCCCGCGCCGTTCAATCGTGAACCGGTTGTCGCGAGCAGGCGTTCCCGTTGCCGGCGAAGCCACACGGCTTGCGCCGCCGTCCGCACTGCGGCAGCTTTTTCATTTTTGAGATCACGGTAGTGCTGAAAACTGGAGTTCAGGTATTCGCGGTCGACCCGTTGCAGTTCAGGCGACTTTTCCAGCTCACGCCGTATCTGCGAATGCAGCACCGCACATCGGATGGACGCGGTCCATTGCTGGCGGTTCTTCACGTCATGGAGCACCGCGCGAGCCGCCTCAGCAATCTCCGGCGATGGCGCCCCCATAGCCGTATTCAGCCGAAGGACACCTTCAAGCGTCCCAATTGCCTCCTCCAGTTTTGCGAAACTGGATGCAACTGGCAGCCCTCCACAAGATTGGACTTTGGTTTCGTCCACGAAAGAAGGGTTCAACATTCTACTCGCTAAGCACACTTGCAGCAGCTTCTCGAGCTTCCGTGCTTGCTCAGCGGACTTCTCAAACTCCCCAGGTTTCACTTTCCAGTCATCGGGTCCCTTGCATGTCTGTAGATTCTCCACATAGGATTTGTGTTCTGGCGCGCGGAGCAATAACAACACTCGTTCTACAAACCGCACTGAACTCACCAAATCCGCTGTCCCGTGGCATGGTTCAGCCAATTTCACTGGGAGGCTTTGCAGGAATTTGCTCAACGCACGACGCGCTCGTTCCTGTTCAACAAATTTCAGCGCCTGCTTTCCATTCTCGGAGTTTAGTGAAAGGCCATATCGCCGCAGCACCCGCGTCGCAAGCTGTCCGCGGCTTCGATAAAGGAATGAATACCACCGGCTGGCGATTTCGTTATACGAACTCAAGTCGGCGATGTCGCTCAGCAATTCTTTTGCTGAATACTCACCCAGCACTGCAGCGTATTCAGAATCATCGACTGCCGCCTCGAGTACCATTATGGAGCCGGCCACTTTTGCCAGCCCGGCAGCAGCGGCATCCAGTAGGTGTGGTTGCCCAGCCCAGGTTGCCAGGTACTCCGCAGTGTGGCTGTCCATGAGCGACTTCAATTCAGCGCTGAAAAGCTCAAGAAGTTGCGCCTGCTTCTCAAGATCTTGATCAGGGGAAAGCACTTTCGCTGCCAGTGTGGCCGTTTCATCGACGTCTCGCGCCAGCTTTCCCAGGCTCCCCAACTCCTGCCTCCACGAGACAAGGGGCTGCGCGAGAAAGACTGCGAGCTCCATGTCGGTTGCTCCGCTCCAGGGATTGGTGGGGTAATCCACAGCTGCGGCGCGCGTAAATATCTCCGTAACCGCCCTCTGGTCCTTTTCGAGGTCTTCCAGAGTGGCCGTACTCAACTCGCACTGTAATGGGACACCTTCCCCAGCTGCCTGAAGCCATAGTCCTGTTAGCTCATGGACTGTCTTGCCGCACGACTCTCTGTTCTGGATCATGGCGCGCGAAAAATCGGCAAGCTCGTCGTGCAACCGTTTCAGTTCATCGTTGATCTTTTCCAGGCTTCGTCCCGCCGACGGCATGTAGGTTTCCGGCAAATCATCCAGGTTCTTGCGCAGAGATAAATAAAGAGGCTTTCGATCCCGTTCCGGGTCGTGGACCACAGCGCATAGATGTCCCAGTCCGGTGTTCTCTAGCCGGTACTGCACCACCTCGAGAGCGGTGCGCTTGTCACAGACAAACAGCACACGCTCGCCACGTGCCAGATGGTCTCCAATGATGTTCCTGATCGTCTGCGATTTTCCGGTTCCTGGCGGACCATGCACCACAAGACCCTTGGACACTCTTGCCATTCGCACCGCTCTGGCCTGACATGGATCGGCCTGGCTCACCAGCAGTTCATCATGGACAGAGCTTTGTATTGTCGGTGAAGGCGTAGCCTCAACCTCAGGCCGCGACTCGAGAAAACTCCGGATAGGCCCACTGAACGAAGACGCGCGCATCAATTCCATCGTGTCGCGAATCAGACCCTGGTTCGCGCTGGGGAAAAGGCCCAGAACCGCCCCGGGAATCACGGCTGGTTTATCCAGATCTTCAGAGTCAGTTCTAGGTACAGCGCTCCACTGCGTTTCCGGCGTTATCTCCGGAATGGCAAGCCGTAAGGCCTCTCCCACCATTTTGATAGTTTCAGCAACCTCCTCCCATGGCTGGTCACCGTTTTCGTCACCGAACAGCTCCGCCATTTTCTTTCCGGTCTGCCTCTCGATCCATGAAAACAAACCGGTATTGGGTTTCACCCGGTCAACACCTTCTTCTGCACAACGCAAAGTGAATCCCGGGATCCTGCCGGTTTTCACTTCCATTCGGATCGGAGTAAAGGCAATAGGCGCCAGGATCCTCTTCTGCGTACGCAAATCATCGCGCTGTGGAGGAAAACTCAGAATCGGAAATCCGAGATACAGGACGGAAGTACCGGTGTCCTGCTCATAGGTAGCGGCGTCCTCGCCAATGATGCTTAACTTCTTTAAGACCGCCTGCATCCCGCGCCAGTCATCGATGGCGCGTTTCTGTTCGTCGGAGGCATCACTGTTGCCTGACCATGAAGCTGGAGGTTCTGTCAGCTGCGTGCTGAGAGCTATCCCTCGCTCCTCGCCCAGCAGTCCACGCAGGATTTCCCCGGGAGTAGAGAAGTACTTCAGATGAGTCAGGTCGATTCGCTGACGGCTGGAGTGTGGCCTGCAATTCAGCGCTGGTCCGCTTAAAACACCCGTATACAAACGGTCCAGCATCTTGGAGAGAATCGGATTATCAGCCAAGTAGGTCCCTTGAAGAAGCTATCGCGAAAAAGAATATCACCGCAAGCAGCTCTGGCTCTAATTACCTGCGTTACTTTTCCGCTTGCAAGCCGCTGCAGCGATGTTTCGGCCTTGAACTCTGTCCCTCAAAAACAACCCTGGGTGGCCAACACTGCCACACCGTTTTGGGAAATAAAAGCTCTCGATTGCGCTTTGTCGTAGGCCTGGGAAAACCAGGGACAGGAAAACCGGGGCCAGACGGGACCTAACCTAGCGTCTGCCCACTGGTGATCTCCGAGTAGTTCCCTTGATCAGGATACGGACATTATCCGCCGTAAATCCCCACCAGCGAATCGTTCCACCGCTTGTCCTGCTGATCCATCATCTTGTTCATGTCTTCCTGGTTGATCTGTTGCTCCCTTTCACGTTCCTTGTCCCTGGCGTTAAGCTGCTCTACTTCCGCCTGGAGTTTATTCAGCTTCTCGAGCACTGCATCTAGCGTCGGAGTGGCATTCGATTTCCCTGCGGTGCCAACGTTCGTACTGTCAACCTTTTTGTCTTGGGCCGCCTTTGAATTTTCGGATGCCGCAAAGGCCGATATTGAAGTTGCAAACATTGCAACCGCCATCATTCGAATAAGTGCGCTTTTCATGGTTCCTCCTTCTTGCTTCCTTCAATTTCCATAACCTCGGGAGTGGCAGTCTTATTCCCGCGCACACTTAAGGAATATTTTTTGGGCTGCGATTAAAACGGCAAGAAACCAGCCAGCCTGAACTAAGTAATTTCGACTACGGCCGCCACAATCACCTTGCGCAGAAGTAGGAATAGAGGAAAAGATCTGAACTTTCGCAATTGGCACTTTAGGGGCAAACCATCGACAACCTGCAGTCCCGCTGGGCAGAAGGTTGTCGATTCCCCTTTTGGGAATTCTCCAGAACAGACCCTCCGCAATCTCTACGTTGTCTGCATTGAAACCTTTCTTGGTCCGTCGCGTCCCTCGCGTCCTTTGCGGTAAATGTCTTTTGCCTTTCCGATTACGATGCGATTACGGCGATCACGTGCGATTTCTCGATAACCAAACTTTCACTGAATCTTGACGCGACGGAAATGAAAGTCCCACGGTGCCTCACTAGACTTCCTCACGTGTGAGTTCAGTCTAGGAGGACGTATGCACCGTAGTGACACAAGCAAATGGTTGGCAACAGCTCTTCTTTGCCCATCGATGTTTGTCGCATTGGTACTTGGCCTTGGGACACTCGTCCAGGCGCAAACCGATCCGGATAAAGCGGTCGACAAAATTCCCACGGCTTCGCCCATCAAGCACGTGATTATCATTGTGGGCGAAAATCGCAGCTTCGATCATCTATTCGCCACCTACGAGCCAAAAAACAGAGATGAGAGGGTGTTGAACCTTCTCTCCGAACGGATCATCAACTCGGACGGTACGCCCGGCCCGAATTTCGCCAGAGGACACCAGTTCCAGATCGTGGCGCCTCCCAATGGCGGCAAATTCTTCATGAGCGCCGATATGGCACAAAAGCAACTCTATGCAGTGCTGCCGGCGCCGGATCTGGCTGGCGTCGGAAACCCGCCTAATGCCGGAATCGTGGATCCTGGCCTGGCGCCGGCGGACGAATTCCTCCTGAACACAGGCGGCACTGGCTTGAGCGTAACGCTCGGTCCCGACGTGCGCATTACCAATGTCAACAATTTGCCGCCGGGGCCGTTCCAGTTGACCGGTCCCGACATGCCGTTCGACGCCTATACCGGCGATACCGTCCATCAATATTTCCAGATGGTTCAGCAGGTGGATTGCGCGATTGACGCTGAGCACGTCTCCAAAAACAACCCCACCGGCTGTCTGCACGATCTGCAGTCTGCGATTGACACCACCTACTCCACGCCCCCGGGCGGCACACCGCATGACACCGGCCAGACAATGGAATTCATGAACATGCGCAACGGCGACGCTCCATTATTTAAGTCGCTCGCGGACCAATATACGATCAGTGACAACTATCACCAGCCCGTGATGGGCGGCACCGGACCGGATAGCCAGCCGTTGGGCTTCGCCGACCAGATCTTCTTCAGCGATGGTCACGGCAACCCCGCAACTCCGCCCGCGAACCGCATCTACAATCCCGATCCCAAGGCTGGAACCCTCAACCTGTACACGCTTCGGGCGGATTGGTTCAACTGTTCCGATCCAAGTCAGCCGGGCATCGCTGCCATTAACAACTATTTGAACGCGCTGCCATACGCTCTCAACACCAGGTGCGGACCGGGAGAGTTTTTTCAGGCCGTTAATGTCAATCCCGCGTTTACGCCCAAAGGACTGCCTCAGGGCGGCCTGATCGTCCCGCCGACAACGCAGCAGAGCATCGGCGATGTGCTCAGCGCTCATAACATCCCCTGGAAGTATTACGGCAACGGTTTTAACGAGTCGGGCACCGGCAGCGCGCTCGACGCTTATTGCAACATCTGCAATCCGTTCGAGTATGAAGCCAGCTATCCCAGCATGGTCGCGGACCACATGCGCGACGTAACGGATCTTTTCAGCGATCTCACCAATGGCACGCTTCCCGCGGTCTCCTACGTGAAACCTGACGGCCTGCTGGACGGCCATCCGGCGTCTTCCAAATGGAGCCTCTTTGAAGCTTTCACCAGGAACATCATTGAACTCGCGCAGAGCAACAAGGAGCAATGGGCCGAGACGGCGATCTTCGTCACCGTTGACGAAGGTGGTGGCTTTTATGACTCAGGCTTCGTCCAATGGGTCGACTTCTTCGGAACCGGTCCTCGCATTCCCATCATCGCCGTCTCTCCATTCTCCACCGGCGGCCATATCAGCCACACCTATAACGAGCACTCTTCTTTTGTGAAATTCGTTGAACGGAATTGGAAGCTGAATACCACGCTCAGCGACCGCAGCCGCGATAACCTGCCGAATCCGAAAATGGACGGCGACAATAGCTACGTGCCTCGCAACATGCCTGCCATTGGCGATCTGTTTGACATGTTTAACTTCGACCGTGACCACGGCCAGGGTCAGGATAATCAGCGTTAAATTCGAGTAGAGCAAAAGATCGACAACCTGAAAGCTCGCTCGGGCCCAAGGTTGTCGATTTTCTTTGCGATGAGGGCCTATGTTTTTCCGCTGACATTGCGGTTACGCCGATTACGGCGGTGACGTGAGATCATCGAGCTCTGCGTTCTCTGCGGTGAAAAGCTTGCCTGTTCCGTTGCGACCTTTGCACCCACTCTCGAAAATATAACCGGGAGCTACGAAGCGCCATCCCCGGCCAGAGTGCAGCGCCGACAGGCGCGGCAGATAATAGCCCACTCCGTTCCCGAGTTCCGCGGAGCGGAATGAGGGATAAGGGGTGGGTAGGCTTATCCCAAAGCCATATCCTTACTGCCGTAGGCCGGAGCGGAGCCGCAGGCGTAGCGACAATAAAATTGTTTTTTCCCGATCACGATGCGATGTCGGCGACTTAACGAGGTCGCCCGAAAAACAAAACATACCCATCAGCATCCTTGAGTTCGAACCCACGCAGTCCATCACCAGTATCTTTGAGGGGTTCGGACAATTCGACATGGCGCGACGAGAACTCTGCCGCTAAGGCGTCTGGATCAGGGACATAAAGATATGCGTCCCAGCGCGCAATGCCTTTCTTGATGTCTCGTGTGTAGTTCGGTACTGGTTCGACGCCGACCGCCTTGAACATGATCATCGCAGCGCCGCGCTGGACAATGCCAAAGAAGATATCGTCAGGTTCGGGTCCTTGAAAGGTAACATCGAACCCGAGGCGGTCACGATAAAACGCCAGGGCGGCGGGGACATTGTTCACAATGAAGAATGGTGCAATCCCGGAAATTTCTGCTTTGCTCATGTGAGCCTCCCTGCGTCGTCGACTTGCAACACACTCCTTGCGCGAGTTCTTGAATGGCTTCTTTGCGCGGCTTGGCACCTTCCAGATAGGGCAGCCACGTGCGCTGCAGAATGGCTTCGTCCTCTCCCCACTCCGGGACGCGCTTGTAAATCCCGAGACGGTAGGCATAAGGAGTGTAGTCCGGATCAGTTTTCTTGAGTTCCTGTTGCGCCAGGACTCCCGCCGTAAAGAAGATCACCACATGGAAAAGATCGCGCGGCATATCCGCGTGTTTTGCCGCGAACTCCGCCTGCAGCTCGTCAAACAATTTCGTATCCAGCGCGTGCGAGGATTCGTGGAAGATCATTTCCAGCGCTGAATCTCCCTGGTAGTCCTTGTTCACGCTGGCGACCGTGATGTGCTGATCATAGGTATAGGCGCCCGACCAGTTGGCATACGCTACCGCGTCCACTACTATCGCGTCCGGCCACTTCGCTTCATAGACGTCGGTGAGGCGCCGTGCGATTGCGCGTCCGTGAACCTCCAGCCGCTCTTGCAACGCCTCAATCCATGCCTGGTTGGCGCGACGGTGATCGTCCCAGCATGCCGTGCGATACACCGAAGCAGCCGGCTTCAGGACTTCCCGCAACTCGGCAGGTAGGCCCGCCGGCGGGTCATCGCTGTCCGCCGCGTTCCCCATGGTGTCGTTGAGACGGCGCAGGTCGTCATCAAAAAGCCAGTCCTTCGCGGTGTAGTTCGTACGGTAATAATCAATGGCTTTTTGCCACGCTGCGCGCTGCGCCTCGGGAATGGCTTTGCACGGCGCATTTTGGATGGCATCTTCCGCGCTCGAGCGCAGCCGGTTCTTGGCAGTCTCCGATGTGGCCAGTGCCTGCGCGTAAAGATGATGATGAAGATTGATCCAGAACCCGTTGCGGAAGTGGAACAACGCGGCCTTTCCATGCTCCGTTTTACCATGCTCCGCGCTTCCGTATGCCGTTGTTCCGTATAACGGCAGACAGCAAACCAGCACGGCCAGCAATATCCTGAACCAATACGTTCTCAACGAAGGGAAGGGATTCGGCGTCGTCATCGCCAACGATTCTAATCTGCGTTGTGGGTGGAGCGCATGTCTGCGAGATTCCTGCGCGAATTCTACGGCACCGGTCCTCTGCGATCTCTGCGGTCTCCGCGGTGAAAAGCTTTATTGTTCCGTTGCGACCGTCGAGTCCTTTGCGGTAAATGCTTTTTCTGCTCTTCCTAGAACGAGAATTCCAATCCCGCGATGCCGCCTTGCTGGCTCAGGCTCACGCCGATGCGATTGTCTCTGGTCGTGATGTCAAACCGTGAACTGATCGTATATCCGCCGCCGATCGCCACATGTTTCGTCAGGTTGAAGCCCAGTGTCCCCATCGTGGACACATAATGGCCATAGCCGAAGAAATACATGCCGAGCACGTTGGCATCTACAAAAAGCTTGTCAGAGACCAGGAAATATCGCAATTTCGGCCCGGCCACCGGCAGAGGAAGACGTATTTGTCCTGACGCGAAATTGGCCGCTTGCGGCACGCCGTTGTTTACCTGTGCCGCTGTAGAGAGCTTGGCGCCAGTATCGATGATATTCAGTTGTACCTGCAGGCCCAGGCTGCCGCGCTTGCGCCGGATGATGTCATATTGATAACCCGGCATGTAAACCCTCGCTCTAAGACTCCCGCTTGCGGCGGCCCCCACGTTGAATGTCTGTCCCTGAAAGGTCACCGTCCGGTTCAGGGTATTGTCCTTGCTGTGGTTAAAGTCTGTGTAGATGAAATAAAGGTGGTTTTTGCGAGTAAATTTCCAGTCGAGTTTTGCCAGTCCCGTCGAATATGAGTGGAATTCCATATCGCGATGCAGGTCGAGAATCCCCCGATTGCCTGTGCTTGTAAACGTTCCCGAAGGCTGTGAGTAAAACCAGAGCCCGTCAAAGCGGATGGTGTAAGCGTCGTAATCTTGCTGTTCCTGCGCTCTTGCCCCGGCTGCGATCATAAGCAGTACAGCTACACAGCCGGTTCGCAGTAGATTTCCTTGTTTGCTGCGAAGCGTTGGTTTGCCTTTGCGAAAACCTGTAATTACCCTCATTGGCTAAATCTCCTGACCATTGGCGCCCCCAAGTCCCTCTGTACTTGGCATTGAAATGGAGGCCGAAGCGGCAATAGGAGAGTGGCGAATGCTTGTGTATTTTTACGATTAGCTCGTGGCGGGCGCTGTTGTCAGGGCAGGACAGGTGCACGGATTGGGTTGCTCCTTGGGAAAACAGAGCAGCACTGTTGGAGTTTGGCTCAATTTACGGCCTTGGTCCGCCGGAGCTCCTAAGTCGGAAACAGTTGCCCATTGGGGCATGCCCACTTCGCCTGTCACGGCCGGTTCCACCTCTCACACCGTAGACAATCGTCTACGGTGCGTAGCTGTTTGTCTACACTCTGCTGATGTTGCACCGCCCTGAGAGCGCCCATTTCCCTTGTCATGAAGGCCGGGCTGATCGCTTACTGAGACTGTCGCGCCCCAAATCCTCGTAAAAGCATGCTGAAAGCCAGTCAACTATATGGCGTGGGTCGTAGAAAGCACGCTCTGGATCAGGATTCATCAATGGAACCCCAATTGCTTTAGCCATGGCGGGAGAGTGAATTCCCGGCACACACGCTGAGGGGAGTTACTACAATGGCCGCCGCAAGTCCGCTTCATCTCTTGAGTTTCAACGCAGCTTACCTGAGAGAGCTGTGCAAGAGAAACCCCGTCACGGAAGATCATTTTGTCCGCTATTTCATGCCCCTGATTGAGCGGAAGCTTCGTCAATATCTGCGCTCGCCCGAACTGGTCAAGGAAGGGGCCCAGGAAACCATCTCCCGCGTCCTTGTCGCGGTGGGGAAGCGTGATGTCGTACGCCAACCCGAGCGATTCGGCGCCTTCGTACATGCCGTATGCCGCAACGTGGCTCTGGAAATTTGCCGGCGCGAAAAGCGGTTTGTCGATATCGAAGACGTGCAGGACTCGATAGCGTCTCCATTCCGCAGCCCTCTCTCGATGGTGGAATCAGGCGAAGTCCGTACCCGCGTTCGCCGGGTGCTGGCAAGCCTTCCCGAGTTCGACCGCCAGCTGCTTGAGGCGGCATTCCTCCATGAAGAAGATCGCTCGGCCCTTTGCCAGCGATTCAATGTTAATGAGGTGTATCTGCGTGTGCTGCTGCACCGTGCCCGGAAACGCTTTATGGCTCACATGGAGAATTAGGAACCGACATCCGAGTCGTTTCCCGGGTTCAGTTGGTCTTTCCTTGTGAGCTTGTCGGTTCCACGCGCGCGTTCTTTGGTCCCGTTGGATTTCCTTGTCCCAGAATGCGCAGCAGTTCCAGATCCGCCGTGTCCTGGCTCAGCTCCCAGAACATCACGCCTCCAAGATGATGGCGCTTCATGTATTTTGTTTTTTCCTGCAATGCTCGCGGACAGTCGTAGCTCCAGAAAACCGAATCGTTCCAGACCGTGCAGGTGCCATCTTTTCCGTAATACTTGCGATCCGCGTCCGGCGGCAGGCTTTTCAGGTCATGGTAACTTCCGCCCGTCTGTGCAGGTCCCGTAGCCGGCTGATAAAGACCGTGGTTGGCGTGCGGCACTCCAGTCCATCCTTTGCCGTAGAAGGGAACTCCCAGAACAATTTTTCCCGCAGGAACGCCTGCCTCAAGAAATCCGCGAACCGCGTAATCTCCATAACGCTTGTCCAACGGTGGTCTGGACGGATCCTTGTGATCGTGGAAGAGCGCGCTGTGGAAGTTTGTGCTTGTCTCCGAATTCCAGTGCAGGTCATACACCATGATGGAAATGAAATCCAGATTCTTGCTGATCTGCGCGAGATCAAAATTCCTGTAGTACTCCTCTTCCGCCGGAAGCGCCGCGGTCAGCAACAAACCAGGACGCACAGCATCAAGCTGGCGGCGGAACTCAGCGGTAAGCGCGGTGAAGTTTGCCTTGTCCTCAGGCCGACCGGCATCAACCCCGCCACTCACCGGATACTCCCAATCCAAATCGATTCCGTCAAAGATTCCGCTCGCCGTGAGGCCCGGAGCAAAATTGCCGAGGATGAAGGTGTCCACGCAGGAGCGCACGAAATCGCGCACATGATCTGGTTGCGCGGCGCTGGAAAACCCGCCCGACTGTCCCCATCCGCCGAATGAAACCATAACCTTGAGATTAGGGTAGAGGTGCTTTAATTCTTGCAACTGGTGAAACGTACCTCGCACCTGATCGGGACCACCCGCATCGGCAGTTCCGTCAACGCTGCTGGAAGTGTCATAGGCATGGTCGAGCGCCGCTTCGCGGTTTCCAATCTGACACCGGTCATCGACAACCCGGCCAAACGCATAATCCAATTGCGTCAGCATTCCGGCCGCCCCGCTCGTGGCCACTGTCTTAAGTGAGTACTGACCGGATGCCAGGCTCCATTCTGTTACGTAACCGATCACCTCATGCTGCCGCGGTTTTTCTTTGGCGAATGCGATCGTGGAGAAGCACGCGATCGCCACCAAAATTGCGATACCGCATAATCCCATCGCTTCAGTGTCACGCGCAGTGATTCGTTTATCAGGCCTCAACAATTTGCCCTCCGATGATCGTGTGCATCACCTGCCCATCCGGCGTCAAAACAACCATGTCAGCGCGAGCTCCTGGTGCAAGAAAGCCTCTTTCCTGCTGCATACCCAGAAGCTTTGCCGGATTCAAGGTCGCCAGTTTCGCGGCCTGATCGAGTTTCAATCCGGAGAAACTCATCACGTTGCGGATCGCGCAATCCAGCGTCAGAACGCTTCCGGCCAGTTTTCCGTCATACTCGCAGCGATTGTCCTGTACCCGCACCTCGAGACCACCTAGCTTGTACACTCCGTCCGGCATGCCGGTAGCGCTGATCGCGTCGGTAATCAGGATGGCCCGGTCTGGACCCTTAGCTCTAAGAAACAGCTCAACAATCGCTGGATGAACGTGAATTCCGTCCACGATGATATCTGCGGTCAACTCATCGCGTTCCAGCACGGCGCCGAGGATTCCCGGATCGCGGTGGTCAAGCGCGCTCATGGCATTGAATGTGTGGGTCGCGTGGTCTGCCCCTGCGGCAATGGCTGATGCTGTCTCTTCATACGTGGCATTGGAATGTCCAACACTGCAGTGCACGCCTAGCTTGCGAGCGTAGCGAATGGTTTCAAGGGCGCCCGGCAACTCCGGAGCGATTGTCAGCATGCGAATCGTCCCCCTGGACGCCTGCCACAAACGGTCAAACGCCTCGGGCGAAGGCCTCACCAGGTTCTCCGGAGGATGAACACCGCGTTTTTCATGGCTGATGAACGGACCTTCGAGATGAATGCCCAGAGGCTGTGCGCGGCCGTAGTCCTTTTCTACCCTCTCGATGGCTTTGCCCAGCCGCTCCACAGCTTGCAGAGTG
>Ga0134125_10007197_pt1 | contig 12564 bp, 11 predicted proteins | sample KB31751_FD_96464 | JGI IMG/M metagenome (GOLD analysis project Ga0134125, IMG submission 96464) | Terrestrial soil microbial communities with excess Nitrogen fertilizer from Kellogg Biological Station, Michigan, USA - KB3-175-1 | ecosystem: Environmental > Terrestrial > Soil > Unclassified ... | reverse complement strand
GGTTGGTCTCGGCGTCCCCCCCCTCCTGAAAACACGGACTGAGGTCGAGGATTTCCTGTTCACCGAGGCCGACCTGCTCGATAGCTGGCGGCTCACGGAATGGCTGGATCTCCTGACGGAAGACGCCGCCTATTTCGTGCCGCCCAACGATCGGCCGGAGGCCGATCACCGCACCACCCTGTTCACCATCGCCGACGACGCGGTGCGGTTGCGCGAGCGCGTCCTGCGCATTCTCGATCCGAATTGCCATGCCGAATTTCCGCGCTCGCGCACGCGGCGGCTCATCACCAATGTCCGCATTGTCGCCTGCGACGGCGATCTGCTGACCGCCACCGCGAATTTCGTCTGCTACCGGTTCCGGCGCGACCGGCAGGTCCGGGAGTATGTCGGCTCGACGCGGCATGTCCTGAAGCGCGCGGGTGCCTCGTTCAGGATCAAGGAAAGACGGGTGATCATCGATGCGCACGAGCTCGGCTCCTTGGGCTCGGTGAGCTTCATCCTTTAGCGCGAGGGCGGGGACGGCTGAATGAGGCAGGACGAGAACGATCTTCTGACGCGCACCGGTCCCGGCACGCCCATGGGCACTCTGTTCCGGCGCTATTGGATTCCGGCGCTGCGCGCCGACGAGCTGCCCGAGCCGGACTGCCCGCCCGTGCGCGTGACGCTGCTCTCGGAGAAGCTCGTCGCCTTTCGCGATTCCTCCGGCCGCATCGGCATCATGGACGAGTTCTGCGCCCATCGCGGTGTGTCCTTGTGGTTCGGCCGCAACGAGGAGGGCGGGCTGCGCTGCCCCTATCATGGCTGGAAATACGACGTCACCGGCCGGTGCGTCGAGGTGCCGTCGGAGGGTGCCGACAGCGACTTCTGCAAACGCATCAAGCTCACGGCATATCCGACGCTCGAGCTCGGCGAGACCGTCTGGGTCTATATGGGTCCGGCCGAGCATCGTCCGCCGGCGCCCGCGTTCGAATGGGTGACGGTGCCGGCGACGCACCGCTTCGCCTCGCGCCGGCACCAGGAATGCAACTATCTGCAGGCCATGGAGGGCGGCATCGATTCGGTGCATCTGTCCTTCCTGCATCGCGGCGATTTGAAGAGCGATCCGCTGCATGCGGGATCGAAGGGCGCCGAATATGCCCGCAACACCGACGGGCGCTTCGAGGTGCGCGAGACCGAGGGCGGCATGGTGATCGGCGTGCGCCGCTCGGCCGAGCCCGGTTTTCTCTATTGGCGCATCACCCAATGGATCATGCCCTTCTTCACCATGATACCGCCCTATGGCGACAATGCGCTGAACGGCCATGCCTGGGTCCCGGTCGATGACGAGACTTGCATGGCGTGGAGCATGACCCATCATCCGACCCGGCCGCTGACCGAGGCCGAGCTCGAGACCATGCGCCATGGCGGCGGCATCCATGTGACGCTGATCCCCGGCACGCACCGGCCGGTGGTCAATCGCGACAACGATTATCAGATGGACCGCGCGGCGCAGAAGGCGGGCAAGAGCTATTCCGGCGTCAAGGGCATCGCCATGCAGGACGCCGCGATCCAGGAGAGCATGGGTCCGATCCAGGATCGCACGCGCGAGCATCTGACCTCGACCGACCGCGCCGTCATCCTGGCGCGCCGCCGCCTGATCCAGGCGGCACAGGCGGTCGCGGCCGGCCAGCGACCGGACGGCAGCGATCCCGCGACGCAGCGCGTGCGCTCGGCCTCGCTGGTCCTGCCGGAGCAGGAGAATTTCTACGATGCGGCGGCGGAGTCGCTGATCGTCAGGGACGGGGTCGAGCACGCTTCCGTGTAGCTGCCGGCGCCGCCGCGGCGCGGGCCCGCGCCGGAGGCTCCTCGGCCGTGAGCGAGGCATGGACGAAATCGATGAAATTCGCGGTCTTGGCCGGCAGGTTCTTGCTCTTCGGGAAAAAGAGCGACAGATGCTCGGGCGAAAGCGTGACGGTCTCGAAGATCGCCTCCAGCGTCTTGCCGTGCAGCGCGGCTTTCACGGCGTGATACGGGATGCGCACGATCCCCAGCCCCTCTTCGGCGACCTCGGCCAGCACAATGGCGCTGTTCGACAGCAGCGAGCCCTTCACCTCGACCAGCAGCTGCTGCGCGCCGATGCGAAACGGCCATTCCTTCGAGGCCGAGATGTCGGTGATGCAATTATGCTCCTTCAGCATGCGCGGATCGCTCGGCCGGCCGCAGCGCTCGAAATAGTCCGGCGCGGCGCAGATCACATGCCGGATGGGGCCGATCGCCCGCTCGGTGAAGCCGGGCAAGGGCGGCTTCTTGCTCGCCGCCACCACGTCGAAGCCTTCGTCGTAGGCCGTCGTGCTTGCCGTCTCGGCGATGAGGTGGATGCGCAGGCCGGGCGAGCGGCGGATGAATTCGACGACGAGCGGGGCCATGACGGCGCGGGCATGGTCGCCGACCGTCTGGACCCGCAGCAACCCGTAGGGGCCGGTCTGCAGGTTCCGCCGATCGACGACATACTCGTCGATCTGGTCGAGCATCTGCAGGCAGTTCTGGAACAGGCCCTCGCCGGCTTCCGTCAGGACGACGCCATGGGTCGAGCGATTGAGCAGGGTGAAGCCGAGGGCTTCCTCGAGCTCCTTCACATGCTTGCTGACGACCGACGGCGTCGTGCGCAGGTCGGCGGCCGCCCTGGTGAAGCTTCGCCGTTCGGCCACCCGCACGAAAGTATTGAGCTTGTTGAGATCTCGGAGTGCCGCGGTCAAAGACATGGCTCGCTTCCTTCCGGGCCCCCTCCCGTCCTAGGTACCTACTGTCGGCAACTCTATAGGCCGGCCTGGGCCATTGGTAGGCGCCGCCGCCGCCCGGGAACAATAGTTGTTCCGAGACCCCGGCTACCGCGACCGGCGGCGCGACCGTAGCATGGTACGGGCTCAATTCCGCCAACGGACCCGGGATCAGGCCGGGTCGGCAAATCGAGAGGCATCCGATGCTCAAGGAATATCATTACGATCACCTCATCCGCTGGCCGCATGGCGAGCGGGTCGCCGTGATGTTCACCTTCGATTTTCAGGGCGGCGAGGACGTGAAGCCGGACAAGAACGGCATCCTCAACTATGAGAGCTGGAGCCAGGGAGAGTACGGCCCGCACCACGCGATCTATCGCCTGCTGCGCATCCTGAAGGAAGAGGGGGTGAAGGCCTCCTTCATCACCTGCGGTGCCATCGCGGAGCGCTTTCCCGACGCGGTCAAGGCCGTTCAGGATGCCGGCCACCAGATCGAAGGCCATGGCTACCACCACGAGATCGCGCGTTATCTCGCCCGCGAGGACGAGACGCAGGTGATGCGCAACGCCATCCGCGCCATCGAGACGGTCACCGGCCGCCGGCCGATGGGCTGGCGCTCCTGCACCCAGAGCACCAACACGATCGAGCTGCTGATCGAGCACGGCTTTGCCTGGAACAGCAACTGCTTCCACGAGGAGCGGCCGTTCCTCTACGAGCATAATGGCAAGACGCTGGTCGAGCTGCCGCGTCAGCCCTTCGGCGACGGCACGCTGTTCGGCCATCGCCACGGCGAATACGGCAATCCCTATCACGGTCTCGAGACCTGGAAGGCCTATTTCGACGAGCTCTATTCCGAGACCGAGACGCAGCCGGGCTACATCCCCTTCACCTGCCATCCCTACATCATCGGCAGGCCCGGCCGTACCCTCGCGCTGCGCGGCATCATCCAGCATATGAAGAAGCAGAATGTCTGGTTCGCCAGCGGGCAGGAGATCGCCGAGTGGTGCGTGAAGGAATGCTTCAAGACTCACATGCAGCGCACGGCTGCCGAATAGCAGCCCACCCGCGGCTTCACGACGGGCATCCTTTGCCTGCGGCCTGACGCGCAAGCGTCGGCCGCGGGCGGGTGCCGACCGTCGCAGGCCGCGCAGCAGACTCCAAAAAAACAACAGCGCGTTCAAGGGAGGAAATACCATGCGCGTCATCGGACCGATGGCTCGCCCGATGCTGGCGCTTCTGGCATTCGGCTTCTCGGCCCCGCCGAGCGCGGCCGATCCGATCGCCGATTTCTATCAGGGCAAGACCATGCATGTGGTCATCGGCTACGGCCCGGGCGGCGGCTACGACATCTATGGCCGGCTCGCCGCCGAGTTCCTCGGCCGTCATATTCCGGGCAAGCCGACCATCATTCCCCAGAACATGCCGGGCGCCGGCAGCTTCAAGGCGGTCGAGTATCTCTACGGCGCCGCACCGCAGGATGGGACCTATCTCGGCAGCGTCGCGCAGACCATCGCCATGGATGCGGTGACCGACGAGAAGAACAAGCTCGATGTCACGCGCCTCAAATATGTCGGCCGCTTCGTCAACAATATCGATGTCGGCTTTTCACTGCCGCAATCGGGCATCAAGAGCATCGAGGATCTGCGCCAGCAGGAGGCGATCGCCGGCACCTCGGGTGGCGGCTCGACCTCGGTCGTCTATCCCTTGGCGCTCAACGCCTATGCCGGCACGAAGATAAAGCTGGTGCGCGGCTATGAAGGCACCGCCGAAATCCAGCTCGCGCTGGAGCGCGGCGAGGTGCAGATCAATCCCGCCTATGGCCTGCCCGGGATGCTCGGCGCGCATCCCGAATGGATCAAGGAGGGCAAGGTCGACGTCCTCTACCAGAACGCGCTGACGCGCGATCCGATGATCCCCAACGTGCCGGCCATGCCCGAGCTCGGTCTGACCGACCAGGGCAAGACCATCCTGCGCGTCATCGCCGGCACCGCCGAGATCGGCCGCTCGATCCTCACCACGCCCGGCACGCCGCCGGAGCGTCTCGCGGCGCTGCGCACGGCTTTCCAGACCATGCTCAAGGATCCGGATTTCATCGCCGCCGCGGCGAAGCGCAACCTCATGCTGGTCGCCGGAACCGGCGAAGCGATGGACGCGGTCAATGCCGAGACGATGCGGCTGCCGAAGCCCACGGTCGATGCCTTGCGTGTGCTGCTGAAGGAGTAGGATGCACACGCCCGAGCCGTGAGGGGAGACGGCAGGCGCCGGCTCGTGTAAAGCTGCCCTGTCGGGAGCGCGGAAAGCGCCCGCTCGCAGGGAGGCTGGACATGCGCGTCATCACCCTCATCGCACGGCCGGCGCTGGCGCTCGCCGCGCTCGTCGTCACCGGCCAGGCCGCCTCGGCCGACCCCGTCGCCGATTTCTACCAGGGCAAGACGGTCCGGGTCATCATCGGCTATGGCGCCGGCGGCGGCTACGACATCTATGGGCGTCTCGCCGCCGAATTTCTCGGCCGGTACATTCCCGGTCATCCGACGGTGATCCCGCAGAACATGCCGGGGGCCGGCAGCTTCAAGGCGATCGAATATCTCTATGGCGGCGGTGCCGCGCAGGACGGGACCTTCATCGGCACGGTCGCGCAGACCATGGCCGTGGATGCGCTCACCGATCCGAAGGTGCATGCCGACGTCACCAAGCTCAAATTCCTGGGCCGGCTCGTCAACAACACCGATGTCGGCTATGTGCTGCCGAAATCCGGTCTCAAGACGTTCGACGATCTCAGGAAGCGCGAGGTGATCGCCGGCGCGTCGGGCGGCGGCTCGACCTCGGTCGTCTATCCGCTGGCCCTCAACGCCTATGCCGGCACCAAGATGAAGCTGGTGCGCGGCTATGAAGGCACGGCGGAAATCCAGCTGGCGCTCGAGCGCGGCGAGGCCGAGATCAATCCGGCCGTCAGCCTCCCGGGCATCCTCGGCTCGCATCCGGACTGGGTCAAGAACGGCGACATCATCGTGCTGTACCAGAACGCGCTGAAACGCGATCCGGTGCTCCCCAACGTGCCGACCATGCCCGAGCTCGGCACCAGCGACGAAGGCCGCACCATCCTGCGGGTGATCGCCGGCACGACCGAGATCGGCCGCTCCATCCTGACCACGCCGGGCGTGCCGGCCGCGCGTCTCGCCGCCTTGCGCAAGGCCTTCAAGGATATGGCGACCGATCGGGAATTCCTCGCGATCGCGCAAAAGCGCAATCTGCAGATCGCCTACGCCTCCGGCGAGGAACTGGACGCGATCGTCGCCGAAACGATGCGCCTGCCGAAGCCGACCGTCGAGGTGCTGGCCAAGCTGCTCAAGGAATAGAGCGAGCTAAGGCGTCCAGTAGATCTCGACGCGCGCCGCGCTCTCGAACTGGCCCCGGGTCAGCTCGCTCGGTGCGCGCGGATTGGTGCCGCTCTGGCCGGGCTTGCGATAAAGGCTGGCGCGCAGCGCGATGCGGCGATGGGTGGCCGGGTCGCTCTTCTCGCATTGCTGCTTGATGAAGCTCGGACCGACCGCGCTCTCGCCTTCGGCCGGCGGCAGCGACGTGCAATCCTTCTGTGCCAGGATGCCGAAGCGCGCGGCCATGACGCCGCCGAACAGATAGGCATCCTCGCGCTTGCGCAGGTTCGCTTCGATGATGTCGTTGCGGTGGTCGGGCCGCGCATCGGTCACGAGGCGGATGCCGGCGAGCCGGCCTTCCGCGTCGAACAGCGCCGAGGCGATCACCGGAAAGGCCGATTCGGTGGTGCCGGCCCAGCGCGTGACCTCGCTCTCGATATCGCGGGCCCGCGCGATATATTCGAGCTCGTCGTCATATTCGAAATACACTTCTCGCAAGCCGTCCGGCTCGGGCGGGCAGCGGCCGAAATCGGCCCAGCCCGCGAGCTTCTGATGCGGCGGCCCGCCGTTCGAGCCGCAGGCGAAGGCGCGAAACGCATCGGCCGGCGGCTGGTCGGCGATGGCGGCGCCGAGCTTCAGATCCCACACCGTCGCGCGACGCAAGGGCTCCGCGGCCGATGCCGCGCCGGCGAGCAGCAGGGTGAGGGCGAGAGCCAGCGCTCCCTCGCGGCCGAAAGCCATGGCCGATTCTAGCGCGCCCGCTGGGCGGCGGCTATGATCGCGGCGGCGCGGCAACGAAGCGGGGCAACAATGATCGGAATGGCAAGAACGGCGCGGCCTCTCCTGCTCATCGTTGCGATCGTCCTTGCCAGCCTGTCGCTGGCGCCCGCCGGCTTCGCCCAGAGCGCCGATTCGCAGGACATCGCCGCCGGCATGCGTCTGTTCCGCCAGAAGGCCAATTGCCAAGCCTGCCATGGCTGGGCCGGCGACGGGCGCAAGATGGACAGCCAGATGCCGGACGGCAAGAATCTGCGCGAGACCGAGCTCACGAGGGACAATGTCGTCACCACGATCAGATGCGGCCGGCCGGGCACCGGCATGCCGGCCTTCGACCGGCTGGCCTATAGCGACGGCCGCTGCTACGGGCTGAAAGCCGCCGATCTCCGCGCCCGCGATCTCACCTTGACCGATCCGCCGGCGACCTTGGCGCCGCGCGAGATCGAGCTTCTCGCCGATTTCCTGTTCGCCAAGGTGATCGGCCAGGGGCCGATGACGCATGCCAAATGCATCGCCTATTGGGGTTCCGAGGTCGAGGCCTGCACGGAGTTTCCGAACTAGGGGATCGCCTTAGGCGATGATGTCCTCGGGTGGCGGCGCGCCCGGGCCCTTGCTCCAGCCCTCGCGGCGCGCGCGCAGCTCGCAGAGATGGCGCAGCGCTGCGAGGCAGGACGGCGCGCCGGGCTTCTCGATGCGCGTCGCATCTTCCCAGCGGTGACGGGCGAGCAGCTCGGCGGCGATCTGGATGTCGCTGAAGCGAACAACCTTCCTGCTCATCAGGAGCGCCAGCCAGCGTTCCTCGTCGGACCGCCGGTCGCGCGCCGCCAGCATCCGGTCGAACAGCCGCTGCTCCAGGATGGAGGCGCGCTTCGCGCTCGGCTTGCGATCCTTCCCCGACGCCTCGTCCGTCATGCCCGGCCGTCCTCCCCTTACGCGCCCCGGCAGGGCGCCGCCCGCTAATATAGCCTCGGTGCTATATTAGGCAAATCGCGAAAAAAGCGAAGGCGAGCAGGGGGTTATTTGGAATCGGGGGCCTGCAGCGCGATGGCGCGCTGGACCAGCGCCGGCGGCAGGCGGTAGGCCTCCTCGACCAGCTGAGCCAGCCGCGCCGCCGATACCGGGCTCACCTCGAGCTTGCTCTTCTCGGCATCGGCGAGGAAATCGGCGTCCGCCATGGTCGCGACGAAGGCGCTGCGCAAGCCAGCGATCCGCTCGGCCGGCACGCCCGGCGCCAGCATGAAGGCGCGGCCGAACTCGTAATTGAGGAAGATGACCTGCAGGATCTGGCGATCCTCGGCACTCTTGGCGAGGTCGATGACGAGCGGCAGGCTCTCGAGATCGGGATGTGCCCGCAGCCCGATCTGGAACAGCAGATTGATCTTGTGTGCCGCGATCCAGTCCTGATGCTCGGCCTTGAGGCTGTGCCAGGAATAATCGATGCGGCCCTTCACCTCGCCGCGCTCGAGCGCGAGATTGACCTCGTTGCCCGACTCGTAGCCGGCGACGACGGAGAACTTCATGCCGAGCAGGCGATGGAAGAGATAGGGCATGGTCACCATCGGCGTCGCCGAGCCGACACCGCCGACGACGAGCTCGTGCTGATAGAGATCCTTGATCTCCTTGACCGGCGCGTCATGCCAGGCGATCGCCACCGAGCTGGTATTGGCGATCGAGCCCAGCCATTCGAAACGGCGCGGATCGAACAGCTGCAGCACCGACGGGTCGAGCAGCGGATCGGTGGCGATGAAGCTCTGCACGGCGCCGATCACGGTGCCGTCCTTCGGCGCCACCGAATAGACGAAGGCGGTGCCGGTGCGGCCGCCGCCGCCCGGCCGGTTCTGCACGATCACCGTCGGATTGCCCGGGATATGGCGGCCGAGATGGCGTCCGAGCACGCGCGCGCCGAAATCATAGCCGCTGCCGGCGGCGGTGCTGACCACGAGGCTCACCGTCTTGCCGCGGTAGAACTCGGCGACCGTCGCTTGCGCCCGCGACGGGCCGGGGCCCAATGCCGCCAGCATGAGAGTCAAAGCAAGGACCGTCCTCGGGCCCGTCGGCGGCGCCATGCAACCTCCCTCTCGGCTTGCCTCGCCCAATCTAGCCGGTCATGCTGAAGGTCGGCAATTCGCGTGGAGGAAAAGCGATGTCCGGCGATCGGCCTGCGATGCGGGTGGTGAGCGGCAAGCAGGCGGTGAGCGGCGACGAGCTGATCGCGCGTGCGCGCGCCCTTGCCCCCAAGCTCAAGGAACGCGCTGCCGAGGCGGCTTCGCTCCGCCGCTGTCCGGACCAGACCATCGCCGATCTCGGCGAGAGCGGCCTCACGCGGGTGTGCCAGCCGCTGCGCTTCGGCGGCTACGAGCTCGGCTGGGACGTGCTGTGCGAGGTGTCGCAGATCCTCGCCGCCGCCTGCGGCGCGCAAGGCTGGGTGCAGCGCATCTTCGCCGATCATGCGCACATGCTCGCGACCTTCCCGGCCGCGGCGCAGGAGGATGTCTGGGGCAAGGATCACGGCGTGTTCGTCTCGGCCTCCTTCGATCCGACCGGTCGCGCGCGGCGCGTCGAGGGCGGCTTCCGGTTCTCGGGGCGGCACGGCTTCTCGAGCGGCATCGATCACGCGGGCTGGATGATCTGCGGCGGCTTCATCGAGGAGGACGCGCGGCGCGAGGGCCCGCATTTCTTCCTGGTGCCGAAGAGCGACGCCACCGTCATCGACGACTGGCATGTGATGGGGCTCGAAGGCACCGGCTCGAAAAGCTTCGAGGTGCAGGACAAGTTCATTCCGGCGCATCGCTTTCTCGACGGCCGCCTGGCGCGCGCCGGCAACGGCCCCGGCACCGAGATCAACACGGCGCCGCTCTATCGCCTGCCCAAGGGCGGCGGACTCACCTCGACCGGCTTCGCGGCGCTCGCGGTCGGCATGGCCAAGGGGCTGCTCGAGGATTGGCTCGACTATACCGGCCCGCGCAAATCACGCGGCGTCGCGATCGGCAGCCAGCAATCGATGCAGATGCTCGCGGCGGAGGCCGCGGCCGAGATCGACGCGGCGGAAGCGCTCTATATGAGCTCGATCGCCGCGGCCATGAAGAAGCTCGCGCGCGGCGAGAAGATCGGCGCCATGGAGCTCGCCGCGGCCAAGCGCAATGTCGCCTTCACCTGCCAGCTCGTGCTGCAGGCCGGCACCAAGCTGTTCAACGCCGCCGGCGGACGGGCGCTCTTCACCGAGAGCGCGATGCAGCGCCAATACCGCAACCTGCTCGGCGCCGTCTCGCATCACGGCGTGGTCTGGGACCAGGCCGCCACCGAATATGGCAAGGCGCTGCTGCAGCAGCACGGCGCGCCGCGCAGCGAGCGCGCCGACGTCGACTGAGGCGCCGCTGGCGCTGCTCGGCGCCGCGTTGCGACTATTCGAACGTGAAGGCGAGCGGCTCGGCGGCCGGCGGCAGCGTGCCGCGCGCGATCACGCGTGCACCGTCGAAAGCGAGCCAGGATTCGCCGCCATAATGGCGGATGGCGGGCAGCATGGCGGCGAGCGACGCCGCGTCGCGCGCGCTCAAGACCAGGAGGGGCACGTCGCCGCCATAGCGCGCGGCCCAGACCTGGGCGGTGCCTTGGTTCGGCACGGCTGCCGGGCGCGGCGGCAGGCCGATCGCGGCGAGCAGGGCCGGGAGCTGGTCGGCCAATGCGGCGATCAGCAGCGGCCGGCGCGCGATCATGGCGGGGCCGAGCTCGCCTGCGCTGCCCGGCCGTTCGACGATCGCGGCGAGCGCCCGCTGTGCCAGATCCGGCGCTGCGCCGGCGCCGATCGCGACGGCGCGTTCGGCGGTGATCATGCGGCGGATGGTCGGCGCCACCTCTTGGAGCCCGAGTCGGCGGAAGATGCGGTAGTCGGGGTCGATGGCGAAGCGCGTCACCGCGGCGCTCGTCGGCAGGAAGATGCGCCGGCTGGCACCATCGATCTCGACCAGGCGCGTCTCGCTGCCGGCCGCGCTTTCGAGCCGCACCGGCAGGCGCAGCGCATAGGCCTGGCCTTCCTGGCGCAGGGTGAAGGAGATGCCGTCGGGGCTGCGCTCAGGCGCCTCCAGCACGAGCTGCGGCGCGCCGGAGCGTGTCAGCCATTGCGCGAAGAAGCCGGAGAGGTCGCGTCCGGCCGCGCGCGCGAACTCGGCCTCGAGATCGGCCCAGCCGGCGCGGCGATCCTGCCAGTCGCGCCACAGCGCGCGAACCGCCTCGTGGAATGCCGTCTCGCCGATGAGATCGCGCAGCATCAGGAAGAGCATGGCGCCCTTGTTGTAGCCGACGATCTCGGTCGCCTCGTAGCCCTTCTGGCGAAAGGCGGTGATCGGCGCGTCCTGGTTCGCCGGCATGCCGGCGAAATCGGCGAGCCAGCGCCGCCGCATCTCGCGCGCGACGGCCGCGCCTTCCTCCTCGGCGAAGGCGTAGTCGGCCATGAAGACGGTCAGCGCCTCGCACCAATTGCCGTGCTCGTAATCGACCTGGACGCCGTTGCCCCACCAGGCATGCAGCACCTCATGGCCGAGCGAGCGCTCGAGCACGAAGGGCAGGGGCAATATGGCGCGGGCCAGCAGGGTGAAGCTCGCAAAGCCGAATCCGACCGGCGCCGGACCCGACACCACGGCGAAGCCCTGCTGCGGATAGGGACCGATCAGCCGCGCATAGCGCTCGATGTAAGACGCGGTGCGGTCGCGGAAACGCGCCGCGAGAGTTTGCAGCTCGGGCGGGAAGTAGGTGCGAATCCGCAAGCCATCCGGCTTGCTCTCGCCGATCTCGAGCGGGCCCGCGACGACGGTGATGTCACGCGCCGGATGGGTGAAGTCGTAGCGCGCGACATAGCGCCCGCCGACGGTGCTTTCCTCGAGCAGCGTGCCGGGCGCAAGCCCGCGCTGCGTCGCCGGCAGATCGAGGCGGATCGCATAGCTGATCGTCTCGGCGCCCCAATCGGGATACCAGCCGGAGCCCAGCAGCAGCGAGCCGGCGGGATCGATGAAGCCGATGTCGCGCGCCGCCGCGAAGCGCGGCAGGGCAAAGGAATAGCGGATCTCGGCTTGCGGCTTGGTCAGCGCGTAACGCCCGCTGCCGTCCGGCCGCACCGCTTTGCCGTCGATGGTCACGTCGGCGGCAGCCAGATCCGCAGCGAGCGAGAAATGATCGGCCGCGACCCCGATCACCGCCGCCACCGAGGCGCGGCCGGTATCGGGATCGAGCGTCAGGGAGAGGTCGAGGTCGGCGGCTCGTGCGCCGCTTGCGATCACGAGAAGCACCGCAACCGACAAAGCCGTCAAGCCCGGCCATGACGATCTTGTTGTTTCCGCTGCCGCGTTCATCCTCCGGTCAGCGCGGGAATTCGGCGACGAGGCTCAGCGTCTCGTCGCCGCGCTTCACCTTGAGCGGCAGCCAGGTGCCGGGCGCCTGGCGGCCGATGATCGCCGTCAGATCGTCATAGCTCTGCAGCGTGGCGCCGGCCGCCTCGATGATGACATCGTCCTTCTTCAAACCCGCCTGCTCGGCGACGCTGGCGGATTGCACCGATTGGATGCGCGGCGGGCCGCTGGTAGCGGCGATCGCCACGCCGAGGCGCGGCGGCTTCGGCCCGGCCTCCGGCGCCGCCACCCCGAACACGGCGTCGGCGATGCCGGCTT
>Ga0134125_10007194_pt1 | contig 12566 bp, 7 predicted proteins | sample KB31751_FD_96464 | JGI IMG/M metagenome (GOLD analysis project Ga0134125, IMG submission 96464) | Terrestrial soil microbial communities with excess Nitrogen fertilizer from Kellogg Biological Station, Michigan, USA - KB3-175-1 | ecosystem: Environmental > Terrestrial > Soil > Unclassified ... | reverse complement strand
GAACCGGCTTCGCGGTCAGTCGTTGCTTGGAATCGGCGGCTCGATTCAGTGCGGCCAGGAGTCGTTCGGCCCGGCGACTGATTTCCGGATTAGCGTGGCGAATGGCGGTTTCGAGGGCCGGTTGGGCGGCGGGGCCCGCTTGGGCCAGCGCCGCCTGGGCCGCTTCGCGCTCGGCAAAGGAATCGGCGCCGAGGCGCTCGACGAGTTGCTCGGGCGTTCGGCCGACGGGCGATGAAGCAACCGGCGGAGCCGACGCGAGGGCCGCGCCCACCGAGAAGACACCCAGCACGGCCAGTACCCGCTTCATGGCGACTCTCCGCGGTTCCCTGCCTCTGGCTGCCGATTCAAGTGCATCCCATCGTACCCGCTGCGTCCTCCCCCGCCAAGTCTGCAACGATCAATTCGCGGTCAGCTCGATGGAATGGACCGCTCCGCAGACTCCGCATCGCGTCTACCGACAGTCAGGAAAGTAATGACATAGAGCTAGCCAGCCCTCGCCTCTCTCCGTTGGGGAGAGGCCGCAATCTCGCGCCAGCGAGATTGCGGGTGAGGGGGTCTTGCTGTGCGGATTCAGCCCCTCATCCGGTTTGCTCGTTGGGCTCGCAAACTACCCTCTCCCCCTGTAGTGTCGTTGCTTACTTGTTCGACCGTAATTATTCTTTGGTTTCGCCGAGGCCGCGCAGCGGAAACAGTGCCGACCGCACATGCTGGTCCTTCATGATCGCTTCGAGTTTCGCCACTACGTTCGGGTGCTCGGCGGCGACGTTCATCTTCTCCGAGCGGTCCGTGGCGAGGTTGTAAAGTTCAATCGGCGTCGGCTTCACCTGCTTGGCCTTGGGGCCGGGGTTCACGTTGCGGCGGATCGCCTTCCAGTCGCCGACGCGCACGCACTGCTGGCCGCCGTAGCCGGGCGCCTCACGGTAGAGAAACGGCCGCGGCTCCTGGGGTTTCCCGAGCAGCGTCGGCGCGAAACTGATGCCGTCGATGTTCGTCGGCGTTTGCGCCTTCGCCCCGATCAGTTCCAAGAAGGTCGGCAGCCAGTCTTCGAAGCCGGCGACGCGATCGCTCGTGCTGCCCGGCTCGATGTGCCCCGGCCAGCGCACGATGCACGGCTCACGGAATCCTGCTTCGTAATACGAGCCCTTCGCGCCGCGCAGCCCGCCCGCACTCTTGAAGAACGCCGTATCGGTGCCGCCGTAGCGATTGTCGAGCGGGCCATTGTCGCTCGTGAACACCACGATGGTGTTCTCTTCCAGTTGGTATTTCTTCAAGAGATCGAGGAGCCGGCCCACTTCGCGGTCCATTCGGGTAATCATGGCCGCGTAAGCCGCGTGCGGTTGCCGCTGCGGCAAGTAAGCCCCCTTCACATGCGGCGTTTCGGGGAACTTTCCGGCGTATTCCTTCAAGGAATCCTCGGGAACCTGTAGCGCGAGGTGCGGCACCGTAGTCGGGTAATAAAGCACAAAGGGGCGGTCCTTATTCTCCGTCAAGAACTTGCGGGCCTGTTCGCCGATCACGTCCGGTGAGTAATCCTTGCCGGTAAAGGGCGCGTAGCTGGCTGGGTCGTTGGGGTCGGCTCCGGCGGGCAGGTTTTGATGCGCGGAGAACTTCGGGTTCCGCAGCGGCACTTGCTTGTCGTTATCCCACAGATGCGTGGGGTAATAGTTGTGGGCGACGGCCTGGCAGTTGTAGCCGAACCAGCGGTCGAAACCTTGCTTGAGAGGGTCGCCGGTGCTGCCGACCGGCCCGAGTCCCCACTTGCCGAAGCCGCCGATCGTATAGCCCTGCTTCTTGAGCAGGAGCGGCAACTGGAGTTCGTTCGGTGGAACGGGCGTTTGCCCTTCGGGGAAGCCTACGGCCTGGCGATTGTCGCGGACGTAGGCGTGGCCGGGGTGCTTGCCGGTCATGAGGACGCAGCGCGACGGAGCGCAGACGTTGCAGCCGGAATAGAACTGCGTGAATCGCATCGCTTCCGTGGCGAGGCGATCGATGTTCGGCGTTTTGATTTTCTTCTGGCCGTAGCAGCCGAGGTCGCCGTAGCCGAGATCGTCGGCGATGACGAAGACGATATTCGGCAACCGGGCCGGTTCGGCAGCCAGCGCCGGCCCCGCTAATGAAACAACCGCGACCGCGAGGAGCAAGTGGCGAAGCATCGGCGCCTCCCGAATATGACACAGGAGAATGGGGAGTTATCCTACGACATCGTTCGCCCGAGAACGCCAGCCAGCGCCTTGAGTTGGTCCAGTAGCTTGCTCGTGCCGGGAAAGTCCAGCGACTGGGCGCCGTCGGAAAGAGCGCGTTCCGGGTCGGGGTGCGTTTCAATCATGAGGCCGTCGGCGCCGGCGGCCAGACCCGCCAGGGCCATCGCCGGGACGTAGGCCCGCTTGCCGGTCCCGTGGCTCGGATCGACGAACACCGGCAGGTGAGAAAATGCCTTCGCGGGCGGAATGACCGAAAGATCGAGAGTGTTGCGGGAATGGTCGGCGAAGGTGCGGACGCCGCGCTCGCACAGGATCACCTGGTAGTTCCCGCCGGCCATCACGTACTCCGCGGCCATCAGCCATTCTTCCAGGGTCGCGCTCATGCCGCGCTTGAGCAGCACCGGCTTGCGACACTTCCCCACCCGCTTCAAGAGCGAGAAGTTCTGCATGTTCCGCGTGCCGATCTGGATGATGTCGGCGGCTTCTTCCACGGCGTCGGCGTACTCGGTATCCATCAGTTCGGTGACGATGCCGATGCCGGTCTTCTCGCGGACGCGCTTTAGGATTGCCAATCCCTCAATTCCCATTCCCTGGAAGGCATACGGGCTGGTCCGCGGCTTGAACGCCCCGGCGCGCAGCAGCTTTACCCCACGGGACAGCAGAAACTCGGCGGATTCGAAGACCATCGCCTCGTTCTCGACGGAGCACGGGCCGGCGATCACGGTGAAGGTCTTGGGGCTGATTTCGACACCGTTCAACGAAATCGCCGTGTCGTGCTTGTGCATCTCGCGGCTGGCCAGCTTGTACGGCTTGGTGACGCGGATGCATTCCTTGACGCCCGGCAGCACTTCGAGGACGCGGGCATCGACGGCGCCGGTGTTCCCGGTGATGGCGATGGCCGTCCGCGTTGGGCCGGGCAGCGTGTGCGGCGTCAAGTCGATCGCGCGGATCGATTCAATTACCCGAGCGACCTGCTCCGGGCTGGCATCCGCTTGCATGACGACGAGCATGACGAGATCCCTGTATACCTTATTTTTGGTAGCACAGGCATTCTTGCCTGTGCTACCAAACTTGGCACAAACCCACGGGACGCGATATTATAGTGCGAAGCGTGCGTTTCCCCGAGGGCGGCATGAGCGAGACCGGTGCCGACGACGTTTCCCGAGCCCAGGACGAACTGGGCACGCCGGACGCCACTTTTCAGATCAGCCGGCGCCGCTTCATCCTCAAACTTTGGGGCGGCCTCGCTCTTATTGCCGGCTCGATCGTCGCCATCATCGGGATGATCGTCGTCGGCTTCTTCGAGGCCAGCATCCTCGCCAAGGTCATCCTGACCCCGTTGATCTTTGGAATATTCATGCTGGTCCACATGTATCGGCAGCGCGGCCTCACGGTACTGGTCTACCCGACCGGCCTGCTGCGGCTGCGCCGCGGCGAAGTCGATTCCTTTCCCTGGGACGAAGTGGCCGCCATTCGCATCAAAATTCAGCGACTCGATAGCGCCGAAGCGATCGACTTCGATCACGATGCCGATGGGAGCCTAGTGGCGTGTTGCGTACCGGTCGAGGTTCCCTCGGTGCAGTTCTGGAAATCGTGGGTGGCGATCGAACGGACCGACGGCGCCACCGAAAAGTTTGGCCCGGCCCTCTCCGATTTCGATCACTTGGCCGAACTTATCCAGCGGCGGACATTTTCCAAAGCCTGGAGGGAATCGCGCGATCGACTGTTCTCCGGCGAAATTGTCGCCTTCGGCGACCTGCTTCTGACGCCCGAAGGGCTCCGCCACACGAACAAGAAACTGCCGTGGCGCGACTTGAAGGAACTGATCGTCGCGCAGGGGCGGTTGAGCGTGAAGAAGACGAGCGGTTGGCTGCCGTGGCTGGTCCTCGATGTGACGAAGGTGCCGAACCCGCACGTGCTGTTCGCGCTGGTCGGCGAGGCCAAGCGATTCTTCCGCAAACCGGTCGCGAGCCAACTCGACCACGACCAAGACCCGCATCCCACCGAGTGAACTTGGAGGAAACCCCATGCGTTATGGCATCGTTGCTGTGGCAGCGTGCTTCTTTCCCTTGATCCTCTCGGCGGCGGAGCCAGCGGCGCTGAAACTCTGGCCCGGCAAGGCGCCCGGCGAAGTGAAGGACATTGGTCCGGAGATCGTCGCGCCGCCCAAGAATGCCAACGACGTCAAACGCGTCGCCAACGTCAGCGAGCCGACGCTTACCGTCTACGAACCGGCCAGCGATAAGGCCAACGGTTGCGCCGTGATCGTCGCGCCCGGCGGCGGCTACTCCATCCTGGCCATCGAACACGAGGGGACGCAGACCTGCGAATGGCTCAACACCTTGGGCGTCACCGCGGTGCTCTTGAAGTACCGTGTGCCGAAGCGGGCGATGCAGATGCCCGATAATCTCGCGGCGATTCAAGACGCCCAGCGAGCCATCAGCGTGACCCGGCAGCACGCCAAGGAATGGGGCATCGATGCGAACCGCGTCGGCATGCTCGGCTTCTCCGCCGGCGGCAACCTCACCGCCTGGGCCGCCCTCGCCGACAAGCGCATGTACGAGCCGATCGACGACGCCGACAAACTCTCGCACCGGCCGAACTTCGCCATGCTCATTTACCCGGCCTATCTCGTGGACAAGGAAGGGAACCTGAAGCCGGAGTACAAGGTGGCGAAGGATTCGCCGCCGATGTTCTTCGCGCACGCCAACGACGACCCGGTGACGCCGCTTTCGAGCGCGATGCTGTACGCGGCCTTGAAGAAGAACGGGGTGCCGGCGGAGTTGCACATCTACGCGGCCGGCGGGCACGGCTTCGGCATGAAGAAAAGCGATCGCCCGGTGTCAGCGTGGCCGGCCCGCTGCGGCGACTGGCTCAAGACCCGCGGCTACCTGACGAAGAAATGAGGCGAGCCGGGAGCATCAACGACCGGAGGTTATTGCGCCCGAGCGAATTTCGCTTCCCGCCGTGCTGGGTTTCGTAAACTGGCAAAGCGTTACGCCCGGCGCACGGAGGACCTCAACGATGGCGGTTCCAACGGGTGAGATCGTGGCGCGGCCGATGGTGGCCCGGGCCTGCGGTTGCATGTGCGAGTTTCAGCATTACGCCGTGGACAAGTACCGAGCCCAGCGGCTCACCAAGTTCCAAAAGACTCGCTGCGCCGAATGCGTGGCGAAGTTGAACGAGGAGCATCGCCAGGCGGCCGCCGAGATTCCCAAAAAAGGGGAAGCCATTCAAATGCTTCCCATCGGCACGCAGATCGCCATTTCGCGGAAACCGGACGGCACGTGGAGCGGCAAGTTGAGCGCCGGGGCCAAGACCGTGGAGGCGGACGGCGCCGGGCCCCAGGGACTGACGATCGCCCTAGCCCGTCTCTGGCTTTCCGCCAACGGCATGAAGGCGAGCCCGCAACCCGCGACGCCGCAAGCCGCCAAGCCGCCGATGCAAACGGCGCCCCGGCCCAAACACTAACGAATTCGGAATGCGGAATTCGGAATACAGAAGTCGGTTTTCGATCCGCATTCCGAATTCCGCATTCCGAGTTTGAGATGGATCGCATCGCCGACGAGTGGAGCGATCGGGCCGCGGCGCTGGCCGAATGGACGATGGCGCACCTCGTCAACCGGACGGATGTCTGGGGTCGCTACGTTCGCCGCAAGGGCGACGAGACGACCCAGGTGGTCACGGCGCCCTTTCGGGAAGAACGCGGCAAGGTCTTCCTCGATCTGGACTCGCTTCGCAAACATTTCCGCACTCGGCAACCGTCCGGACAACTGGGCGTTCACAGCGCCAGCAGCGACCTCACGTCGCGGTGGTTGGCCATCGATGTCGATTTGCACGACCCCGACGAATGGAGCGTGACGCCGACGGGCAATCTGGCCGCCGTGCGCGGCTGGCACCAAGCGCTCGTCGAACGCGGCCTCGATCCGTTGCTCATGGATTCCAACGGCGTCGGCGGCTTCCATTTGCTCGTGGTGTTCGCCGAACCGATGAGCACGGCGAGCGTTCACAAGTTCGGTGCGGAACTGGTCGCCGATTTCGAACGCCGCGGCCTCGATCACGCTCCGGAAATCTTCCCCGACAAGCCGAGCTGGGATCATTACGGCGACTGGCTGCGGCTCCCCGGCCGCCACCACACGCGGCCGCACTACACCCGCGTCTGGAACGACGAACCGTTCGCCGAAACGCCCTGGCTGGATGGCGACGACGCCATCAACCGGCTGCTCGCGACGCGGCCAACCCCGGCGGCGCTCCTCGAACCGCTCGGCATCACCCGGCCGCGCCGCACCGTCTGCCTCGACTTCGACGGCGTGATGCATTCGTACCGCTCCGGTTGGTGCGGCGCCGAGGTGATCCCCGACCCGCCGATTCACGGCACGAAGGAAGCGGTGGCCCGCTTGCGGCAGCAGTATCGCATCGCCGTGCTGTCGTCGCGCTGCCATACGGAGGAAGGCCGCAAGGCCGTGGAGAGCTGGCTGTTTCGCCACGGCATCGTTGTGGATGAAGTGTGCGTCCACAAGCCGCCAGCGCACGTCTACGTGGACGATCGTGCCGTCCGCTTCCGCGGCAACTGGGACGACGTGATGGACGAGATCAATCAATTTCGGAAGTGATGAGATCTTCGGATTAGCCGCGAGGCGGAGTCCGCGGAGCCGAGCGCGCGAGCTCCGCGCTCCCCGTTGGGTCGCGGCTACGCCGGGATCACCGCGTGACGCTGATCTTTCCGGTGCCGCGGTCGCCGATGCGGCCAATCACCGCCGCGGCGAGTGTTCCGGCGGCTTCCAGCGCGTGCACGGCAGCGTCCACTTGAGTCGAGGGCACCGCGGCTAACAAGCCGCCGCTCGTCTGGGCATCGCACGCCAGCAGTTGCTCCGCTTCCGCGACATCCGCGGAATAGTGGACCCAGTCGGCGAGGAACTTCGCGTTGGCGCGGGTGCCGCCCGGCGCGATGCCCGCTTGCACGTATTGCCGAGCCGCCGCGAGGATCGGCAAACGATCGATCCACACCTCGGCCGTCGTTCCGCTCGACGCCGTCATGTTCCGCAAGTGCCCGAGCAAGCCAAACCCGGTCACATCGGTCAGGGCATGCACCTCGAATGCAGCCAGAGCTTCGGCGGCGGCGCGGTTGAGCGTCGCCATCACCCGGATGGCTTCGGCAATGGCCCCGAGCGAATCCTGGTCGTTCTTGGCGGCCGTGGTGATGATGCCGAGCCCTAGCGGCTTGGTGAGGATCAGCGAGTCGCCGGGTTGGGCGCCGGCGTTGGTCAGTGCCTTGGCCGGGTGAACAGTGCCGGTGACGGCGAGGCCGAAGATCGGTTCCTCGCTCTTGATGGTGTGCCCGCCGACGATGGCAATGCCGGCCTCGGCGGCCGTGGCCGCGGCCCCGTCGAGGATCTCGGCGAGGATCGATGCCGGTAGCGAATCCGGGAAGCCGACGATGCTGAGGGCGGCGAGCGGCGTGCCCCCCATCGCATAGACATCCGAAAGGGCATTGGCGGCGGCGACGCGGCCGAAATCGCGCGGGCCGTCCACGATCGGCGTGAAGAAATCGGTCGTGAGCACGAGCGCGAGATCGTCGGTGAGTTTCACGATGGCGGCGTCGTCGGCGGTGGCCGAGCCGACGAGCACGCGCGGATCGGTGAGCGGCGGGAGCAGGCCGAGCAGCGGCAGCAGGAAACCGGGCGGGTGTTTGGAGGCACAACCGGCTCGCTTGGCCAACTTCGTGAGTCGGATGGGTTCGCCGATCATGTCGCTGGCTCCAACTATCGGAAATTCCGACACCATTTTTGGTTTGGGTGGAATGGCTTCCTGAAAACCGTTACATCTCACGTGTTCCCGAGTTAAGGAACGAGGCCGCGCCGCCCACGCCGCTTCGCCAAGCCCGTTAAACGGGCCATTTCCCGCCCGCGCCGAAAACTTCCGCCGCTCCTTATCTTGTCCAATCCGCCGGCATCAGGTAGTGGTTAATGTTGGCCTTTATCCAGCTATTATGCGGATTCCCCGCATTCGCTTCGCGCAATGGCATCCCCGATGGACTTCCGAGGAAGGTGCGCCCATGAATTTGCGCAGCTTGACCCGCCGCTGGTGGCAGGATGTTGTCCGCGCGCGGCGGCCGCGCACCCGGCTCAGTCTCGAACCGGTCGAAGATCGCGTCGTTCCCGCATTCGACCTCTCGCTCAGTAATGCCGCCACCGTCGGCGTAACGCAGAACGACGCTGCCGGCACAAGAACCTTCATTGCCACAGCCACCGGCGCCAACCTCGATTGGGCCGACGTCGCCATCGCGCTCAACAATAACCTCGACGTCGTCGTCTCGAACGGCAACACGGGGGCAGAGAACGGCGACATCACCGACAGCACCGGCGCGCAACTCCCCATTCTCAACAACAAGACTATCACCATCCTGAGCGATCCTGGGGCGACGGTAGGCGCGATCACACTCCAAGATATCGCCCTCAATGGCCTGGGCGAAAACCTCGTCATTAAGGCCAAGGGCGATCTGCAAACCGGTTCGTTGAGTGCGGGATTGCTCGCCAACCCGACACCCCTTCCCAGCATGGCCCTCAGTTCGACCAACGGCGCGATTACCGGCGGCGCGCTCCACGCTACGAACCTGGCTCTCGATGCGAAGACCGGCATCGGAACGACCGCGTTGCCAGTGTCCACGGTCGCCATTAACCTCGTGGCCCGAACTCAATCCGGCGACCTGGCGATCGACAACGCCGTGGGTCTGAACATCGGCTTCGCCGGGCAGCCCTTCGCCGGGCTCTCGATCGTTTCCGGCGCCGGCGATCTCACGGTCAACGCCAGCGGGTCGATCGCGCTCAATTCCAACAACGCCGTCGCCACCTCGGATACCGGCAGCATCACGCTCCATGCGAACGGCGCGACCGCGGACCTGACGGTGGGGGGAGGCGGCCCGCCGGTGATCGATGTCTTCGGGGCGTCGAGTGCCGGGGTGAATCTTATCGCGGGGGGCAATCTCTCGCTGGGAACGGCCGGCGCATCCGGCAGCGTGCAGGGCGGCGGGCCGGTCAGCTTGCAAGCCGGCGGCGACATCGACATCGATGAAGGCACCCAGGTGCTCAGCAGCGGCGCGGGCAACGGCATCAGCATCACGGCGGGCGGCAGCGTCCAGGTGTTGGCCACCTCCAAAGCCGGCGCGATGATCGCGACCAATGCCGCGGCCCCCATCGACATCACCGCGGGGCCCACCAGCAAGTTCGTCGTCGATTCCAAGCTGGGCGGATTGGTTAACTCCAACGGCGGCGACATTACGATCAGTGCTGGCGACGTGACGATCAACAACCCGGTGGACGCCGGGGCCGGCAAGCTGACACTGCAGCAAGCGGACGCCACGATCCGCGGCATCGACCTGGGACTAGGCACGGCCCCAGGCCAACTCGGCCTGAGCGATGCGGAACTCGGCAACCTCACCGACGGCAGCATTACCCTTGGCCGCAGCGACAACCCGGGGAATATTGCCGTTACCGGGCCAATCGCTGCTCACCCCGGATTCAGCGATGTCGCGCTGTTGACGGGCGGGGCCATCACCGATGCGGGGAACAAGGCGGTCGCCGCGGCGAGCCTGACCGCGACCGCCGTCACCGGCATCACCGTGACGACCGGGGCCACGAACATCACGGCGAACAACAGCGGAACGGGCGACGTGGCCATCACCACGGCCGGTGCGGCCAACATTCTCGATGCGGAAACGGCCAACGGCGGCGTCACCATCAAGGCCAATGCCGGCGGCCTCGCCATCACCAATGCCTCGGCGACCGGCGATGTTTCGCTCACCGCCGTCACGACCATCACGCAGACGACCAACGCCACCACGGTCACGGGGTCCGGCATCGCGCTCGTTGCGCCGGGCGGCATCGGCACTGCCGGGCAATCGCTCCTGATCGATGGCGCGAACCTCAAGACCGATTCCTCGGCGAGCGGCGGCAATCAATTCATCACCGAGAAAACGTCGATCGCGGTATTGTCCGGCGCTTCGCTCAAGGCGGGCGGCGGCGACATCCACTTCACCGGTGGAACATTCCTCATCGATGGTTCCGCGGCGGCCAAGAACGCGATCGCGGAGAGCGGCGCGACGCTCGGCGGCACCGGAACCCTCAATGCGAACGTCTCCGGCGCGGGAACCGTTTCCCCCGGCGACAGCCCCGGCATCCTCAGGATCAACGGCAACTTCACGCCGACCGGAACCGTAGTCTTCCAGGTGAACCCCCCCACGGCCGCGGCCGGAACCGATTACGATCAGATCCAGGTCGTGGGGAATGTCGACCTCAGCGGCGCGACGCTGACTTTCTCGGGGACCGCCGGGGCCGTCGCGCCGAACCTGCTCGCGACCCTGATCGACAACGACGGCACGGCCGACCCCACCGTCGCTTCCGCCAACCCGGCCGACGCCTCGCAGATCACCATTAACGGCAACAAGTACTTCATCTTTTACAACGGCGGCGACGGCAACGATGTCGTGCTCGTCGAGGCCAGCACCCCGACCACCGTGTATGTGGACGACAGCTTCACGGAGCATGCCGGTCAAGTCGTTCAGGACGCGGACCTGGGCACGACGGGGAACCAACCGGCCGTTTTTGGAATCAATGCCTTCACCACCGTGAGCGCGGCACTGACGGCGGTGGCGCCGACCGGCACCGTCGTGGTCAATAGCGGAAGCTATGCCGAGGCAGTCGATGTCGCGGGATCGCAGGAACTCCGCATTACCGGCCCCGATGTCCCTGGCGCGGTGACCTTCGATAGCCTCGCCAGCGACGCGAATGCCGTGATCCAGATCGACGGGACCTCGACCTTAACCGTCGGCGACGCGGCCAATACCACGATTGCCGGCACGATCCAGGGAACCGGCAACCTGACCAAGCAAGGAACCGGGACGCTGACCCTCACGGGGACAAACAGCTATTCAGGCTCGACAACGATATCGAACGGCACTCTGCAGATCGGCAATGGCGGGGCCACCGGCACGGTGGGAACGGGCCCGATCATCGATAACGCGGCCCTCGTCTTCGACTCGACGGCGACGCTGACGGTTCCCGGCGCCATCAGCGGCACCGGCACGCTCGACCAGAACGGCACGGGAACCACGATCCTCACGGGGAACAATAGCTATCAGGGCACGACCAGCATCAATGCCGGCACGCTGCAATTTGGCAACGGCGGCGCCAGCGGCACGACGGGAACCGGCCCCATCGTCGACGATTCCGCCTTGGTCTTCAACCTGTCGGGACCATTGACTGTCGCCAACGACATCAGCGGCACGGGCACGCTGGACCAGAACGGCACGGGGACCACGATTCTCACCGGGAACAACACTTATCAGGGCACGACAACGATTTCTGGCGGGGTTCTGCAAGTCGGCAACGGCGGCGCCAGCGGCACGCTCGGAACCGGCGGAGTCGTCGATGACGCGATCTTGACCTTCGATCGGTCGGGGCCTTTGACCGTGGCCAACGTCATCAGCGGCACCGGCAAGCTGAACCAGGACGGCACGGGAATCACGATCCTCACGGGTTCGAACAGCTACCAGGGAACCACGACGATTTCCGCCGGGACGCTGCAGGTTGGCAACGGCGGGGCCAGCGGCACGCTGGGAACCGGCGCAGTCGTCGACAACGCGGCCCTCGTCCTCAATCGCAGCGGCACGCTCACGATTGGCGGCAATATCAGCGGCACCGGCACCCTCGACCAGAACGGCACGGGAACCGCGATTCTTACGGGAACCAACAGCTACCAAGGCACGACGACGATCTCCGCCGGCACACTGCAGATCGGTAACGGCGGCGCGACCGGCACGCCGGGAACCGGCCCGATTGTCGATAACGCGGCCCTTGTCTTCAATCGCAGCAATGCCCTGACCGTTGCCAACGCCATCAGCGGCACGGGTACTCTCGCCCAGAACGGAATCGGCACGACGACGCTCACCGGTACGAAGAGCTATGTGGACGCGACGACGGTGGCCGCCGGAGTGCTTCTCGTCAATGGCGACAACTCGGCCGCGACCGGCGCGGTGAACGTGAACGGCGGTACGCTCGGCGGCTCCGGAACCATCGGCGGCGCGGTCACGGTGAATGCCGGCGGCGCGATCACCGGCGGAACGCTCGGCGGCGTCGGCACCCTCACCGTCGCGTCGCTCAGCTTCAACGGCGGCAGCTACGCTGCCGACTTCAACGGCAACGCCTCGGATACCATCGCCACGGCGGGCCCGGTGAACCTCGCCAATCCCACGCCGGGAAGCTTCGCCGTCAACAGCCAGAGCGGCACGGCGAGCGCCGCGAATATCTTTACCTTGATAGATAACACCGCGGCCGGGGCGATTAGCAACCCGCCGCTTACCGGCGCCGT
>Ga0134125_10007193_pt1 | contig 12567 bp, 12 predicted proteins | sample KB31751_FD_96464 | JGI IMG/M metagenome (GOLD analysis project Ga0134125, IMG submission 96464) | Terrestrial soil microbial communities with excess Nitrogen fertilizer from Kellogg Biological Station, Michigan, USA - KB3-175-1 | ecosystem: Environmental > Terrestrial > Soil > Unclassified ... | reverse complement strand
TCGGCAAGGAAGAAGAAAAGGAAGACAGTGAAAGGGCCGGAGCCTACGCCGCGCTGCACCGGTACGGCGACAGGCAGCGGGAAGGAGTAGAGACCAGGGTCCAGGGCTCCATCTACCGTGTGGAACTAGACGTCACGCATCCGCTGGCCTTTGGTTATCCCGATCATTATTATACGCTCAAGCAAGACGACGACGTGTACGAATTCATCCGCGAGGGCGGGTGGAATGTAGGCGTGATCAAAAAAGACGACTACGTCAGCGGCTTTACCGGAAATAAAGCCAAGGAGCGGCTCAGGGACGGACTGATCTTCGGTGTTGAGGACATGGGCCGCGGAAAGATCATATATATGGCGGACGACCCCTTGTTCCGCAGCTTTTGGGAAAACGGAAAATTGCTTTTCTGCAATGCGGTGTTCCTGGTAGGACAGTAAGATAGCCGAACGACCGGCATAAGCGACCTGGGCGGCCAATAAGGGTGAACGGTAAGGCCGGTTGATCCTAAGCACTTATCTTGCGTCCCGTGGCGAAGGGGCGTAGCGGGACATGGCGTCCGGGCCGTGCACGCAACCGGGGCTTAGCTTTCGCACACCCGGGGCCGGGCAATCTCAATAAAAGACTATGGAATGAATAAGATCGTTGTTTGTTGTCTCTTTGCTTTCCTCACATCGTCCGGCCTGCGGGCGCAAGCGCCGGCCACGATCACCTCGGGAGATATTTATTTACGGTTGAAAAAATTGAATGTATTGGGGACGGTGTTGTATGTGGCCGCCCATCCCGATGACGAAAATTCGCGTTTGATAGCCTATATGGCCAAGGGCAGGTTATATAGGACTGCCTATATGTCCATGACGCGCGGCGACGGCGGCCAGAACCTGATCGGCGACGAGCAGGGGGTCGAACTGGGGTTGATCCGGACGCAGGAAATGATGGCAGCCCGGCGGGTGGATGGTGCAGAGCAGTTCTTTTCGCGGGCGTATGACTTCGGATTTTCGAAATCCACAGCCGAGGCGCTGAAGACCTGGGATAAGGACAAGATCCTGAGCGATGTTGTCTGGGTGATCCGGAAATATCAACCCGATGTCATCATCACCCGCTTTCCGCCGGACAGCCGGGCGGGCCACGGGCATCATTCCGCTTCCGCCGTGTTGGCGCATGAAGCATTCGATGCGGCCGCCGACCCGAAGCGGTTCCCGGAGCAATTGCGGCTTGGCGTGAAACCCTGGCAGGCGAAAAGAGTGCTGTGGAACTCGTTCAATTTCGGTCCCGGCGCCAACACGACCAGCGACGATCAGCTTAAGATAGATGTCGGCGGTTTCAATCCCATCGTCGGCAAAAGTTATGGGGAGCTCGCGGCGATCAGCAGGACCAATCATAAAAGCCAGGGCGCTGCGCTTACGCCGGCCCGGGGACAATCGATGGAATATTTTACGTTGGTGGCGGGCGATGCGGCGCATAGCGATCCGATGGACGGAGTGGTTACCACATGGAACCGGGTCCCCGGCGCTGAACATATTGCCCCCATGGTCGATGAGGTCATCCGGGAGTATTCGCTGGACGCGCCGGAAAAATGCGTTCCCGGGCTGGTCAGGATCTATAAGGCGATAGAGAAGCTGCCGGAAGGGTACTGGCGAACGGAAAAGCTGAAGGAAGTACGCGAGTTGATCGGGGAGTGCAGCGGGCTGTGGCTCGAAGCCGTAGCCCGATCGCCATACATAGCCCAGGGGGATTCCCTCGCCCTTACCGTTGTGCTGAATAACCGGCTTGGCGCGGAGATGGTCGTAAAGGATGTCAAAATAGGAACGCCCGGGGAATGGGGCGAGGCGCCGCTGGCGGGCCGTCCCGACCTGGATACCGTGCTGACCCTGCGCCTCGATGCCGACCGGAATTATTTTTTTACGCGAACGATGCGTGTCGCAGCCGACAAGGCGATCACGCAACCCTACTGGCTGCAAGAACCCATGTCCGCGGGGCATTTCAACGTCGCCGACCAGCGGCTGATCGGCGACCCTCAGGGAGCGCCTGCGTATCAAGCGCTGTTCACTATCGCAGTGGATGGCGAAGATTTAGTATTTCAACGCCCGGTTCAATATAAGGTAACCGACCCCGTGCGGGGCGAATTGTACGAGCCGGTGACGGTCGAACCACCTTATACAGCGACCCTCGACCCGGAGATGCTTGTTTTCCCGGCCCGGGATGCCAAAGCGTTTCAGGCCAACCTCGAGCGGCACAGTGAAAATGCGGGCCCCGTATCCCAATCCTTTACTCCGGTGAGCGGTGTGGTGATGGCGGCCGGACCGGGATTGGACGGGCCGGGATCAAAGGAGTGGACGGCCAGGCCGGACGGAAAGGCGGAAGGTCTGAAGTCCGGAGATCTGCTGATCGACAAACCGGGGGGCAAGACCGGGAAGGATACCGCACGGGTCCTGTTGACGATCGCCTATCAGCATATTCCCCGGATCGACTATTTCCGGCCGGCCGAAGAGAAATTCGTCGTGGCGGACATCCGTATGGCGGGACATCGTATCGGGTATATCGAGGGGGCGGGCGATAAGGTCGCCCAGGCGCTGCAGCAGATGGGCTATGAGGTCGTTCTGCTGAATGAGAACAATCTGACTTCCGCGGCTTCCCTGCAGCAATTCGACGCGATCATCGCCGGCGTCCGGGCGTACGATGTCCATCCCTGGCTCGCGGGGCGGCATGCCGTACTGATGGACTATGTAAAGAACGGCGGCAACTTCATCGTGCAATACAACCGGGGCGGCCTGGGCCAGATGAAGACCACTATCGGCCCTTATCCTTTTGCAGTGGCGAATATCCGCGTGACGAATGAAAATGCCACGGTCAATTTTGCGCTGCCGGACCATCAGGTACTGCGGTTTCCCAACAAGATCACGGAAGCGGATTTTAGTGGTTGGATACAGGAGCGAGGCATCTATTTCGCAGGCCAGACCGATACGGCCTATAAAGAGGTGTTGTCAATGAGGGACCCCGGGGAGCCGGAACAGAAAGGAAGCCTGATCATCGCGAATTACGGAAAAGGGGATTTCGTCTATACCGGGCTGGTATTTTTCCGGGAATTGCCTGCGGGCGTGCCGGGGGCTTACCGGCTAATGGCTAACATTATTGCATTGAACCAAAAGAAGGCATTTTAATCGGGTATGAAAAATCGACGGGATGTGGCCATCGCGGTGGCTATTGTTGCAGGCTTGATTTTGGGTGAGGTGATCAAACGCGTGACGATCGGATTGTTGATCGGGCTGGGAATCGGGCTGCTGGTGGCTTCCCTGATCTCCAACAGACGCAAAAGATAGGAGTCAAGGCGACTAAACGAACGACAAATATGGAACAGGGGAAGGATCGCGGGGAAAGGGCACCGCTTTTTGGAAAATGGGGCTACTGGTATGCGCTGGTGGCCGGATTCCTTTTGCTGTGCATCGGCGTCTTCTATTTTCTTACCAAACATTTTTCATGAGCCGCCCGGACTGGATCGTGCTGGTAGTTACCTTGCTGGCGATCATCGCGTACGGTTTGTACAAGAGCAGGACCAGCAGAGACCTGGACGGATATATTTTGTCGAACCGGACCGTGCCCTGGTATATGGTGCTGCTTGGCATCATGGGCACGCAGGCAAGCGCGGTCACCTTCTTGTCGGCGCCGGGCCAGGCCTATACAGACGGGATGCGCTTTGTGGAATACTATTTCGGGTTGCCGCTGGCGATGATAGTGGTCTGTATCACTTTTGTGCCGATCTTCCACCGGCTGAAGGTCTACACCGCGTATGAGTTCCTCGAACGGCGTTTCGACCTCAAGACCCGCGCCCTCACGGCATTTCTTTTTTTGCTGCAGCGCGGACTGTCGACGGGTATCAGCATTGCAGCGCCGTCGATCATCCTCTCCTCGCTGCTCGGCTGGAATATTATCTGGACCAATATCATCATGGGTGGCGTGCTGATCATTTACACCGTCACGGGCGGCGCCAAGGCGGTGGCCTATACGCAACAGCTGCAGATGATCATCATTTTCGCCGGCATGGCGATCGCCGGGCTGATCGTCGTACACCGGTTGCCGCCCGGTGTGGGATGGAAGGAAGTCATGCACCTGGCCGGGCGGGCCGGGAAGCTGAATATTGTCACGACAGGTTTCGAAGGTCATAAAGGGTTCGATTGGAACGACCGGTACAACCTTCTCAGCGGGATCATCGGCGGGTTTTTCCTTGCGCTTTCCTATTTCGGAACGGACCAATCGCAGGTGGGGCGATATCTGACCGCGCGGTCGCTTCGCGAAAGCCGGCTGGGGCTGTTGCTGAATGGGTTGGTCAAGGTTCCGATGCAGTTCCTGATCCTGCTGCTAGGCGTTTTTGTTTTTGTATTCTACCAGTATAACCGGCGGCCCGTATTCTTTAACGAGTCCCAGCTGACGACGCTAGCACATTCCAGGTACGGCGATTCGATCCGGGTGCTCCGGGAAAGGTACAATGCAGAAGAGCAGGAACGGGTGGCGCTCGCCAACAGCGGCGGCGGCGTCCGCCTCGATCAGCTGGAGGTCTTGCAGGCGGCCGACCGGGCGACGGTGAAACGGTGGCTTGGCGAGGTTGGCGGAGACGCGAATGATACCAACTATATCTTTTTGCGGTTTGTTACGGATTATCTGCCGGTGGGACTGATCGGGTTACTGATCGCGGTCATTATGCTGGCCGCCTGGGGGTCCATCGCCGCGGCTTTGAATTCCCTGGCTTCGTGTACCATTGTAGACTTTCACCGGCGGTTCTCCCGGCAGCCGCTCGCCCCGGAGCGCGAATACCGGCTTTCGAGATGGTATACCTTGTTGTGGGGCATCATCTGCGTCGCTATGGCGCAACTGGCCTATAATGTGGGCAACAGCCTGATCGAAGCCGTGAATGTCCTGGGGTCGCTGTTCTACGGCGTGGTCCTGGGTGTATTCCTGGTGGCGTTTTATCGCCGGAAAGTGGGCGGTCAGGCAGTGTTCATCAGTGCAGTGATTGTCGAAGCAGGCGTGATCGTGCTGGCAATTTTAGGGAAAAGGGGGATCGTGCCGCTTAGCTTTTTGTGGTACAATGCGGTGGGGGCGGTGGGCGTGTTGGTGCTCAGCGAAGTCCTTCAGGCGGTCATTGGGCGCGCCAGGAAATATGATAAAAATGCAATGTCTTAATTGGCTGGGGATCGAAACGTCTCCGATCCCAGCTTCGACAATGGATTCACAACCATCAGCTTCCATTATCGCTAAAGAAATGAAAGTTTTCATGGCCGCACTAGATAGCGATAAACGGAAAGAAAAACCGCTCTCTGCGATGGCGGAGAGCGGTTCATAAATGTGCGCTTCGCTACTGCAAGGAAGCGATCAGTTTCTCGTTCAGCGCAACGTAGTCGCTGTTGCCTGCTTTCCTGGCCAGTTCCATCGACTTTTGGGCGGTTGCTACTGCATCCTGTTTCCGGCCCAGTTTAGCAAGACAGCGGGCCTTCTGATAAACGGCAAAATACGTCGGGTCTTCCGCGATGGCCTTGTCGAACCACCCGAGCGCCTTATTGAGGTCCTTTCCGTTGTCCAGATAGTAGATTGCGGCCTGGTAATAGGGATGGGTGTCCCGGTTCATAAGGTTCCCGATCTGCGCCATGACCCGGGCATCCGTGTTCGTGCTGATCGGGAAGCCGATGGCGACGTTATCCCAAAGCAGGTCGAGGTTGCAGGAGCTGCCCGTGAGGTTGGAAAATTCGAGGGTCATCGTCTCGACCGAGAAAGGCAGCTGGTGGGGCGCCGCATCCACGCGGACAATATCCTGGTCCTGCCGGTAAGCGGCGGGACTGGTCACATCCGTTTGGTGGCTGATGATAAAGGTCCAGGAGTCCGCGCCGGGGATGGACAAAAGGCCATATTTACCGGGGGGGATCGTCGTGCCGCCAATGCTGACCGTGTCGCCGAACGTTAGGGTGGTCGCCTGGTTTGCGCCGGTGCGCCAGACCTTTCCAAAGGGGACAAGGTCGCCGAATATCTTGCGGCCTTTTACGCCGGGGCGGGAATAGGAAAGTTCGATGGACGAAAGACCGAAGTCCTGACGGACGAATTGCGGGGCGGAGACGGGCGGCGTTTTGAGTGTTTGGGCGCGTACTGCAAGCATGAGAGAGCAGCAGACGGCCAGCAACGGTAAAATTTTTTGCATGTTATGGTGGATTTGTGCTCCGAAATTACGGGATGCCCGGCAATCGGGCGTTTAGAAATTAACCGTGACGGAGGCTCGGGCCGGTCTGCCTGTCAGGAGGCGCCAGGCGGGGCCATCCGTGACGAGCCGGATAATTCCCGCATCGTGCGCCGGAGAAAGGGATTGCTCGATCTTGAACATCGTCAGGCTGCCATTGCGATTGACGATAAATGACAGGGTTTCCGTTCCATGGATGCCGGCATCCAAACCAAGCTTATTCTTCATGTCGTCGATGTATTCGAGGTATGCCCGGCGCCCGATGACGGGCGCAGCCCGGATCCAGAGCGAGTCAAGATCTTCCCCGTTGCCGGATGGCGCGGCCACCCTGGTCTCCTTGCGGTTCGCTCCAAAGCCTGTGACAACCACTTCGTCCAGCTTGGCGGTTTCAGGCATGAGCCGGATAATATTGTCTTGTGCCTGACTGGAGCTGAGCGAATTGATTGCCAGCGACTGCTGTTCGTACCCAATGCTGGAGACGGTCAACAGGCCGGTGGTGTCGACGGGGGAAATCCTGAATTTGAATTGCCCGAGGGCATCGGTGACGGTTCCGGTTCCCGCCGGGCTTTTCAATGACACCAGTGCACCGGAGATCGGATGGTTATGCTGATCGGTCACGACACCCTGGTATACGACAGCGAAGCCGGCTGGGAACATGAGCGCTTTGTTGAGCGCCAGACTGCGTCCATCGCGGAGCGTGTCCGGAGAGAAGCGGGCCGTGGCATTGGCCAAAGCCATTGGGGGCCGTTGCCGGCTGTCCCGCGAGACGGGAGCTAATACCAGGGCCGGGCTGTCGGCGATGGCGGCCGATGGAATATTTTTGTGCGACGGGTTTGCCTTGTTGAAGGTGACGGCCGGGGGTGGCATGGGTTTGGCCGTCGCGGTGACGGCTGAAGAACTGGCAGCGGGTTGTCGTGAGGCGGCGATGGGGGCGGGGGTGGACTTTGAAGCGGAGGCGATGGAGGCGGTGGCGGACTTTGAGGCGCCAGCAGTTGTGGCGGCAGTTGAGTCTGCGGTGGCGGAAGCGCTGGTTGTGGGAGCGGGGGTGGCGGTGGCGGAGGCGCCGGTGATCGGAGCGGTCCCGACTTTGGGTCCAACAGCAGCGGGCCGTTCGTTCCGGGCCAGCGCGGTCACGGTCGCGTGTTGCCGGGCGATGAAGTAAAAGAAACCGTATCCGATCCCTAGTAGCAGGACAAGGATCGCGGCTACCGGTAGCGGGTATCGAAGAAAGAAGGGCTTGCGCCTGTTGGTTGCCACTCTTGCCGCCAACCGTTCACGAAGGCCGGAAAGGTCTTGCTGCAAGGATGATGCTGGGGGGAGGGCAGGATGGAGTCCAAAGCCTTCCAGTGCATCTGCCAAAAAAGGATCGTCGAGCGCGGCGCGCTCAAGTCTGTGGGACTCGTCGGCGGACAGTTCTGCCTTCAGGTATTTTTCGATATCCCGGTTGGAAAATGGGGCGGTATGTTTGGCTCGGCCGCTCATTTCGTCTCTGTTTCGGGAATGGGTCGGTTCTCGTGGCGCTCCATGCAGATCCGCAGGTTCCGCCTGCCGTTCTGGACCAAACTGCGTACTTTATTCCAATCGAATCCCGTGATCGTCTCAATTTCCTTATAACACCTATTTTCCAGGTAAAAGAGGGTTACCACCTTCTTTTGATCCGCGGAAAGGGTTGCGATGCAATCGGATAAGTGGTCCAGGCGGGCTTCTTTTTCCATTTTGTCCTGTAGATGCAATTCTTCCTCGCTTTGCACAAACTCAGGTTCCAGCGGGCTGACCTTCAGGCGGCCCGAGGAGCGGAGCTGCATGAGGCAGTAGTTCCTTGCCAGGGTATAGAGCCATGGTTTGAAATTGTTAACGTCGTGCCGGGGGAGCTTCGTTGCAAGCTCTTCGAAGATCTCCATGCTGGCGTCCTTTGCCAGATCCTTATCTTTTAAATACTTAATACAAACGCCAAAGAGGAGGTCGAGATAGCGCTGGTATAGTTGGGCGAGTACCCGGAGGTCCAGCGTCCGGCGAAAGGCGTTGACAAGTTCCTGGTCGCTCGGGCCGGAGCCGTTGCTGTCGGGTATTATCGTTCTGAGAAAGGTCAAAGGCGCTGGCCGGTCGTTTAATAGTTAATCCAATAAAAATACATAAAAATCCCCGGATGTAACCCGCGGACGCGGCTGGAAAAGTGCGATGGAGAATGGCGTAGCCAGCCTCAATTCCGGAAGGCCGGGTGATAGCGGTGTAATGTCTCGCGCAGGAATTCGCGGTCGAGGTGCGTATAAATCTCGGTTGTGGTGATACTTTCATGGCCGAGCATTTCCTGCACCGCCCGGAGGTCGGCGCCGTTTTCGACAAGATGGGTTGCAAACGAATGCCGGAATGTGTGGGGAGAAATGTTTTTGGTAATGCCGGCCTGGCGCACCAGGTCTTTGAGCAACAGGAAGATCATCACCCGGCTCAGCCTGCTGCCACGCCGGTTGAGGAAAAGGATATCCTCCTGTCCCGGCTGGATAGTCAGGTGGGTCCGTATCTCGTTGCGATAAAGCAGGATGTATCCGGCCGCGGTGCTGCCGATCGGGACCAGCCGCTCTTTGTCGCCCTTACCGATCACGCGGACGTAACCCGCCTCGAGGTGGAGGCAGGATATCCGCAGGTTGACGACCTCGCTGACCCTCAGGCCGCAACTATACATCGTCTCAAGAATCGCTTTGTTTCTGCCGCCTTCCGGCTTGCTCAGGTCGATCTGGCCGATGATCTTTTCGATCTCGTCAAAGCTCAGCACATCGGGAAGCGCTCGCTTCAGTTTGGGCGACTCGAGCAGGGTGGTGGGGTCCTGCCGGACGATCTGCTCGATAAAACAATATTTATAGAAAGACCGGATCCCCGAGAGTATGCGGGCTTGCGAAGCCGCGTTGAGGCCGAGTCCGGCAATCCAATGCAGGAAATCCTGAAGGTCTTTCAGGACGATAGTGTCGGGGCCCCTGGCGTCGCCGTTGGTTTGCAGGTATTGGGTCAGTTTGTCCAAATCATGCAGGTACGCTTCGATGGAGTTGTCCGAAAGCGAGCGTTCCAGCTGGAGCCATGCCTTGTATCCTTTCTTATAGGATTCCCACATGTCGCGAAGTTACCCGAAAATATTCTTTGTAACTCCCATCGATTGCGGCATATTTGCATTCATGGGTATCACTGTTAATCTACGTGTCTTCCGGCACCAGGTCGGTCACAACCGGCGACGGATGCGGCATTTCCTGACCCGATTGGAAAAAAAGGTCCCGAGAGGATGGAAGAAGATGGCTGAGGAGGCGGATAAGCTTTCCTGGTCAAAGACCAACTGCCTGGACTGTGCGAATTGCTGCAAAACGATGTCCCCAACCTATACGCGGGAGGATGTCCGTCGGATAGCAGCGCATCTCAACATGACCGAGAAAGCGTTCCGGGAGAAGTGGTTATACAAGGACAAGTCGGGCGACTGGATGAACGTGAAGCAACCTTGCCAGTTTCTCGACACCAGGACAAACCTGTGCAAGGTCTATGAGGTGAGGCCGCGCGACTGTGCGGGCTTTCCGCATCATGACAAGAAGCTGGGCCCGGACTATATGCACATGTACAAACAGAATATAGAATATTGTCCTGCCACTTACCGGATGGTGGAGCGTTTGATGGAACGCCTGTCGGCCGATACGCGATAGGGAAGGAATGCAAGGTCCGGGCGGATGGAGCCTCACAAGTACACATCTTCAACAAAAAAATAGTCGGGCGCCGCATTCTCGCGTAGTGTGATCGCAAGCACGTCGAATTGGACCCGCGTATGTCCGGGATAGTCGGCAAGCCAACGCGCCGCGGCCCGAAGCAGATGCAGGATCTTTTTCCGGCTGACGCTTTGCTCCGGCGGGCCGAATGCGGCAGAGCGCCGGGTTTTTACCTCTATGATATGAAGGATCTGCTCGCGTCCGGCGACGATGTCGATCTCATAGCGCCCATGTCGCCAGTTGCGGTGCAAAATGCAATAGCCTCTGTCGCTGAGCCAGCCGGCGGCGAGGTCTTCGCCTTTCTTACCCACACCGATAGAAGTCGTCATCCTCTTTTGTTGTAACTTGCCTTGAAGTTCGCAAAAGAATATGGAAAAAGAGCGGAAAGTTTACAAGCTGAGCGGTAAGGTTCAACATTATGCCTGGGGCGGCGCCGATTTTATTCCGGCATTGTTGTCGATGCCGAATATGGAAAAGCGACCGTTCGCAGAATATTGGATAGGCGCGCATGAGAATTCGCCTGCGATGGTGGAGACGGATGGATTGGAAAAGGGAGCGGCCGGCGCCGCGGCCGGTCAGGTGGCGCTGGATGCATATATCCGGCAGCGCCCGGCCGAGCGGCTGGGGCCATATACAGCGCAGCGGTTCGGACGTTTGCCCTATCTGCTGAAAATTTTGGACGTCAAGGATATGCTGTCGATCCAGGTGCATCCGTCCAAGCAGGCAGCCGAAGCGGAATTCGCCGCGGAGAATGCGCGCGGCATGGCGCCCGGCGCGCCGGATCGGAATTACAAGGATGACAATCACAAGCCGGAATTGATGGCGGCGCTGAGCGAGTTCTGGCTCCTGCACGGATTCAAACCGGAAGAGGACCTCATCCGGCTGCTGGCGGACACGCCGGAACTGAACTTCCTCACGCCTGTCTTTGCGGTGGGCGGCTATCAGCAGTTATACAGGACCGTGATGGAAATGCCGCAAAAGAACGTGCGCGAAGTGTTGCAACCCTTGCTGGACCGGATCATTCCGCTGTACAAAAGCGGGGAGCTTTCGAGGAACCAGGAACATTTCTGGGCCGCGCGTGCGGCGCTTACCTATGGCGGCCATGGTGAGATCGACCGGGGGATCTTCTCGATCTATTTTTTCAATTTGCTGAACCTGCAACCGGGCGAGGCGATCTTTCAGGCTGCGGGCCTGCCGCATGCGTACCTGGAAGGGCAAAATGTGGAGATCATGGCTAACTCCGATAATGTGTTGCGGGGGGGATTGACCCAGAAGCATGTGGATGTGCCGGAGTTGATGAAACACGTTACCTTCGAAGCGACCAGCCCGCGGATCATTGCCGGGGAGTCCAATGCGGGCCATATCAAAGTGTATGCAACGCCTGCACCGGACTTCGAGCTCAGCAGGATCGGTCTCCTCAGCGGCGAGTCGGTAGGGGTGAAGGCGCACTCTGCAGAGATATTCCTGGTGATGGAAGGCCGTGTCGGAGTGATCGAAGAGGGCGCCGCACCTTTTGGCCGAAAACGCGGGGAGTCCTTCGTGGCTTTCCATGGCGCCAGGTTCGAATTGAAAGCACAGGAAGATGTGGTGATCTTTCGGGCGGCCGTGCCTGCTGCGAAATGATATCAGGCGTTCCGGGACTCTTTTTCAAATTCTTCGTCGACCAGCAGGCAGGCACCATCCGCAGCCGACGTCGCGAGTTCGTCGCAGCGGTTGTTGAATGGATTGTCCGCGTGACCGCGTACCCAAACGAAGCGAATGGTATTCTTCCTGGCAAGTTCATGAAAGTGCAGCCAAAGGTCCCTGTTCTTTTTCCCTCCCTTGAAGTTGGTCGCGATCCAGTTGCGGAGCCATCCTTGCTCCACGGCCTTAACCACATACTGGCTGTCGGAATAGATGGTAATGCGGAGGTTGTCCTTCTTTAGCGCTTCGAGCCCGGCAATGACGGCCATAAGTTCCATCCGGTTGTTGGTCGTATGGCGGTAGCCGGCAGAAAGTTCCTTTTTATGGCCGCCCCAAACGAGGATGGTTCCATAACCGCCCCGGCCGGGATTGCCGCGGGAGGCGCCGTCAGTGTACATCGTCAGTTCTGTGGACATACCTCAAAGATAGGATGGAGTGTTTAGGTTATAGCGTTCAGACCTGGATGACCCCCGTGTTGAAAACCGGGACCTCCGGGTTGTGTGCGGCGGCGAGGAGGCCTTCGGCGATTACCTTGCGGGTATCGACCGGGTCGATAATTCCGTCTACCCAAAGGCGTGCCGCTGCGTAGAACGGAGATGTCTGTTCGTCGTAACGGCCCTTGATCTCGTCTAGCAACCGTTGTTCCTCCGCCGGGTCGATTTCCTTTCCTTTCGTTTTTAGTGCGCTCACCTGGATCTGCAGGAGGGTCTTTGCCGCCTGCTCGCCTCCCATGACCGCGATGCGGGCGGTTGGCCAGGCATAGATGAAGCGGGGATCATAGGCTTTACCGCACATCGCATAGTTTCCGGCGCCATAGGAGTTGCCGATGATAACGGTGATCTTGGGCACGACGGAGTTGGCAACGGCATTGACCAGTTTTGCGCCGTCCTTGATGATCCCCGAATGTTCGCTGCGTGAGCCGACCATGAAGCCGGT
>Ga0134125_10007192_pt1 | contig 12567 bp, 10 predicted proteins | sample KB31751_FD_96464 | JGI IMG/M metagenome (GOLD analysis project Ga0134125, IMG submission 96464) | Terrestrial soil microbial communities with excess Nitrogen fertilizer from Kellogg Biological Station, Michigan, USA - KB3-175-1 | ecosystem: Environmental > Terrestrial > Soil > Unclassified ... | reverse complement strand
GGCGGCGCCGATCGGGGTGTCGAATTCTGCCGCTGTTTCACGTGAAACATTCGGCTGCGCGGCGGGCGGAGCCGACGACGGTTGGGGTGGTGGCACCGCCACGTGCGTCTCCACCGATGCCGTAACGCCCGCTTCCGCAACGCCCTCCGAAGCCTGCGGAGTCACCGGCCTATCTCCTGATGAGGTCATCGGGTTCCGGCCTTCCCGGTACGTGCCGACTTGTGGTGCGGCGGCTGCCCGCGTCGCGCTGAAACTACGGTTGCGGGGGGACGCAAATAGTTCGCGCCACATGTCACCACCCTGACATCAGCGGCGCCCGATGCTGCCATCACACGCCGGAACTTTTCAACTTCCTCGGATGCCCGCTCCCCCTTGATGGCGAGCATTCGGCCGCCCGGGCGTAGCAACGGCATGCTCCACTTCGTCAGTTTGTCCAACGCCGCAACCGCTCGTGACACCGCCGCGTCCCTCTCCCCGAACCGGTCACGCACTCCCGGCTCTTCCGCACGGCCGCGGACCACCTCGACGGCTAACCCTAGTTCGTTGACGACCTCGTTGAGAAATTCGCTGCGGCGCAGCAGGGGTTCGAGCAACACGACCTCGAGATCGGGCCGCGCGATCGCCAGCGGTATCCCCGGCAGGCCTGCCCCGCTCCCGATGTCGATGATGCGCTCGCCCGCACCCAGAACTTCGGCGACCGCGGCACTATTCAGTATGTGGCGGTCCCAGATGCGTTCCACTTCCCGCGGCCCGAGCAACCCGCGCTCCACGCCCGCGCCGGCCAGGAGCGCGGCGTACCGCCGCGCGGTACCGAGCCGTTCGCCGAAGATCTCCGCGGCCGAATCGGGCGCCGCACCAGGGTCTTGGCCCGAAGGCTCCCCCACAGGCTCGACCGAACCGACATGTTTCACGTGAAACATCCTCTAGTTGGCGTGTGCACTTTCAACCTTCGGACGCCCTTCGGACTACACGAACTACACCGCTGTAACTCCGGAACGTCAGCCGAGCAGAACGACCACGCGGCGCGACGGCTCGACACCCTCGCTCTCGCTGTGGACCCCGGACACCGCGGCGACCGCGTCGTGCACGATCTTGCGCTCGAACGGCGTCATCGGCGCCAGCTCTTCGCGCTCCCCCGATTCGAGCACCCGCCGCGCGACCTTGTCACCCAGCGCCGCCAACTCTTCGCGGCGCCGCCGGCGCCAACCCGCGACGTCGAGCATCAACCGGCTCCGCACTCCCGTCTTCTGGTGCACCGCCAGTCGGGTGAGTTCCTGCAGTGCGTCGAGCACCTCGCCGCCGCGCCCAACCAACTTGTTCAAGTCATCGCTGCCATCGATGCTCACGACGGCGCGGCTTCCCTCGACGTCCAGGTCGATGTCGCCGTCGAAGTCCAACAGGTCCAGTAGCTCCTCGAGGTAGTCGCCGGCGATCTCGCCCTCAGCGACCAGCCGCTCCTCCAGGTCGCCGGCTTCCTCGGCACCGCCCTGGGGGGTGTCCTCGGTCGGTGCCGATGCCTCGAGTTCCGTATCAACGTCGCGCTCGGTGGTGTCAGCGTCTGTCATGTCTTTCTCTCCCTCATCCATGGGCCTGAGCCCAACTGGGGTCCCCCTGCCCAGGGTCGCCCCGATAGCTTGTCCGGCCGTATCAGCGTTTGCGTTTTTTCGGTCGCGCCCCGGGCCGCGGGGTCCGATTGCTCGGCCCGTCGTCTGCTCCTGTTGCCGACTCGTCGGCCACATCGGAATCCGTCTCCGCCAGATTGGACGCATCGTCATCGGCCTTCGCCGAACCGTTCCCGCCCGGCGGCGCCGCCTTGGGGTTCCGCTTGGGCTTGGCTCCCGGTGCGGGGGCGTTGGCCGCCCGGCGCTCGATCACTTCCTGCTTTTTGGCTTCGTCCTCTTTTTCGATCATCCCGAAGACGTAGTGCTGCTGACCGAAGGTCCAGATGTTGTTCGCGAACCAGTACAGGATGATCGCGAGCGGCAGGAACGGCCCACCGACGACCACGCCGAGCGGAAACACATACAGCGCAAGCTTGTTCATCATCGCGGTCTGCGGGTTGGCCGCCGCCTCCGGGCTCTGCCTCGCCACCGACGCCCGACTGTTGAAGTACGTCGCAACCCCGGCCAGGATCATCACCGGCAGGCCAACGGCGATCACGGCCGGCCGGCTGAAGAACGTGAACGCGTCCAGACCGGTGCGCTGTGTCATGAAGGCGCCGATCGGTGCGCCGAACAAGTTGGCATCCAGGAAGTGGGCGACGTCCGTCGGGGTGAACACGTAGTTTCCGGTGAGCCGATTCTCGGCCACCGACAGGTGCGGTTGACCGAACCCACCGGTGGTTCGGTTGAACGAACGCAACACGTGATACAGACCGATGAACACCGGGATCTGGGCCAGCATCGGCAGGCAGCCGAGGATCGGGTTGAAGCCGTGTTCGCGCTGCAGCTTCTGCATCTCCAGCGCCATCCGCTGGCGGTCCTTGCCGTACTTCTTCTGCAGCGCCTTGATCTGCGGTTGCAGCTCCTGCATCTGGCGTGTGGTGCGGATCTGCCGCACGAAGGGCTTGTAGAGCAGCGCGCGCAGGCTGAAGACCAAGAACATCACCGACAGCGCCCAGGCGAAGAAGTTCGACGGCCCCAGCATCGAGGCGAACAGCTTGTACCAAACCCACATGATCCACGACACCGGGTAGTAGACGAAGTCGAGGCTGAAAAGGTCAAAGGACAAAAGACTCACTCTCCCGTCGCGTCGCTCGGACCGCCCAAGCGTCGCTGGCATCTTGGCAATTCCCTTGGCAGCCGGGACGATCCGGTATCGGGTCCCATCCGCCCTCGTGCCATGGTCCGCATTTGGTGAGTCTGGTCGCAGCCAACCAGCTCCCCCGGATCAACCCATACTCGTTCAGCGCATCGACCGCGTACTGGCTACAGGTCGGAACGAAGCGACACGTCGCCGGACGCAGCGGCGACACCATATGCCGATAGAGCTGAATCAGGAAAATCAATCCCCGCGCTACAGACTTTCCTGCCGTGCGGGTGAACACACCCACCGGAGACCGTCCCGTCACGGTGCGATTCCCGCCGCCGGCATACGCCGCACACACCGCCGCAGCTCCTGCTCCAACCGGGCCGACGACGCGGTACGGCTCCCGGGCAGCGCCCGGATCACCAATCGGTCGGACTGCTCGAGTTCGCCCAGAATCGTGCGGGCCACGTGCCGCAGCCGACGGGCGACCCGGTGACGTTCCACGGCCGACCCGACGGGCTTACCGACAACCAGTCCCACGTGTGGCGCTGTCTCGCCGTCGCCCCTCAGGAAGTGAACGACGATGTCGGGCTGTGCCATGCGAATCCCGTGCTTCACCGTCGCGTCAAACTCAATTGACCGCGTCATGCGGTTGCGTGCGGGAAGCACCGACGAAAGACCTGACCCGCGATCAGGCAGATAACGCGCGGCGGCCCTTGCGGCGCCGGCCGGACACGATCGCGCGTCCCGCACGAGTGCGCATCCGCAAGCGGAAGCCGTGCACGCGGGCTCGGCGCCGGTTATTCGGCTGGAAGGTCCGCTTGCCCTTGGCCACGACGTTCTCCTCGTTGTTTGCCATCCGGCCGCTCAGACGTTTCGCTTCGGGCTCGTCTGCGTTCCGACCGGAGGTGGTCTTGCTGCTACTGGCCGGCGCGGTCCCCTGTGGTTCTGGGTCGCAGCCGTATCGCCGACTTTCGGGCGACTGTTTGAGGGTACTGACGAGCCTTCGCCTGGTCAAACCTGGCTTGTCGCAACGGAGCCGCGCGGACCGGGTGCAAGATTTTCCATTCCGGTCACACTCAGCGCCGGCGTGACTACGCTGACGAGCCGAACCAAGGCCCCACTTACGCTAAACGACCCGATTGGAATGCAGCAGAACGGTTGGCAGCCGCACGGAAAACTGTTAGCTTCTGCCCAAGTCGTTTTAGACTGAAGCAGCACTCGACAACGAAGCGAGGATGGTGGATCGACTAGCTGCCTAGACAACCTTCCAAGGTTTTCTTCCAGCGCGGAGATCGCGAGCCGTCGCCGGTAGGTTGCGGCTCGCATACGGTCATCCTGTCCACACCTGTGTATAACTATGTGGACAGCTGTTTTGTCGCCAAGCGTGAGTTGTACTTCGACCCGGGACGTTCGAGAACCAGGGAGATGCGTCGTTGACCGATGACCCCGGTTCAGGCTTCACGACGGTGTGGAATGCGGTCGTTTCCGAGCTCAACGGTGATCCCACCGCGGACGGCGTCCCCGCCAACCGCACCACCCTGGTCACACCCCTCACCCCGCAGCAAAGGGCCTGGCTGAATCTTGTCCGGCCGCTGACGATCGTCGAGGGATTTGCTCTGCTGTCTGTGCCGAGCAGCTTCGTGCAAAACGAGATCGAACGTCACCTACGCGCCCCGATCACCGATGCGCTCAGTCGCCGGCTCGGACAACAAATCCAATTGGGAGTCCGCATCGCTCCCCCATCCGACGACGTCGAGGACGCCCTCATCCCACCGGCGGAACCCTTCCCGGGATCCGACGCTTTCCCGGCCGACGAAGCCACCATCGACACCGACGAGACTGTCGACAACGCCCAGCCGGGCTGGCCGAATTACTTCACCGAGCGGCCGCACACCATCGACCCCGCCGTCGCCGCCGGAACGAGCCTCAACCGCCGCTACACCTTCGACACTTTCGTCATCGGCGCCTCCAACCGGTTCGCGCATGCCGCAGCCCTGGCGATCGCCGAGGCACCGGCCCGCGCTTACAACCCCCTCTTCATCTGGGGAGAGTCCGGTCTCGGTAAGACCCACTTGCTGCACGCCGCCGGCAATTACGCGCAACGGCTGTTCCCGGGGATGCGAGTCAAGTACGTCTCCACCGAGGAATTCACCAACGACTTCATCAACTCGCTCCGCGACGACCGCAAGGTTGCCTTCAAGCGCAGCTATCGCGACGTCGACGTGCTGCTGGTCGATGACATTCAGTTCATCGAGGGCAAGGAAGGTATCCAGGAGGAGTTCTTCCACACCTTCAACACGTTGCACAACGCCAACAAGCAGATCGTCATCTCGTCTGACCGGCCGCCCAAACAGCTGGCCACCCTGGAAGACCGGCTCAGGACGCGCTTCGAGTGGGGCCTGATCACCGACGTGCAGCCCCCGGAGCTGGAAACCCGGATCGCCATCTTGCGCAAAAAAGCTCAGATGGAGCGACTGGCGGTCCCCGACGACGTCCTGGAACTCATCGCCAGCAGCATCGAGCGCAACATTCGCGAGCTCGAAGGCGCCCTGATCCGGGTGACCGCGTTCGCCTCCCTGAACAAAACGCCGATCGACAAGGCGCTGGCGGAAATCGTGCTTCGCGATTTGATCGCCGATGCCAGCACCATGCAGATCAGTGCGGCCACCATCATGGCCGCCACCGCCGAATACTTCGACACCACCGTGGAGGAACTCCGCGGCCCGGGCAAGACTCGAGCGCTGGCCCAATCACGCCAGATCGCGATGTATCTCTGCCGTGAGCTCACCGATCTGTCGTTGCCCAAGATCGGGCAGGCCTTCGGCCGTGACCACACCACGGTCATGTACGCGCAGCGCAAGATTTTGTCCGAGATGGCCGAGCGGCGTGAGGTTTTTGATCACGTCAAGGAGCTCACCACTCGCATCCGTCAGCGCTCCAAGCGCTGAATCCCCCGTTTTCGGGGCCCGTGCGCCTAATTTTTTCGAGAAACTTCCCGCGCGTCCGTCACACCGGCCACACCCAGAGCATGTGCGCAGCCCTGTGCACAAAGCAATTAAACAGCGGTGTAGTACCGGCCGTTCCGTACACACCCACCGTTCGTCCCCATCGGCCCAACACCTGACTCACAGGCGCCAACGCCACGATCCACATCGCGATCATCGCGCTAGCTGCATCGAGTGGGCGCTGTCCCCAGAATGCACAGGCCTTAATACTGTTACTGAGATCTCTTCATCGGTTCTTCTTTGAAATACAGCCCTGGGGACGCTGGGTGCACACCCGTCGTCGAACCCGTCATCAGATCGGTTTGTCGGCCTTTGCGATTAGCTTTCAAGATGGCCCCGGAGGATCTACGGTTGTTCTTCGACTGCCGTTTCGGTCGTCGTCGGCGCATTGCGTCACCGGCGTTCGTGGCGGGGCCCCGTGCTAGCGGGGGGAGGCTAGCCAAAATGGATTCGAAAACGCTGAAGGTGAAGGGACGCTATGGACGTGGCGACGACAACGGCTGGCCTCAGCGACTTGAAGTTTCGTTTGGCGCGGGAGTCTTTTGCCGACGCGGTGTCGTGGGTGGCGAAGAACCTGCCGTCCAGGCCCGCGGTGCCGGTGCTTTCCGGTGTGCTGCTGTCCGGGACCGATGACGGCCTCACGATCTCCGGATTCGATTACGAGGTTTCCGCGGAAGCGCAGGTGGCAGCCGAAATCGCTTCTCCCGGAAGTGTTTTGGTATCCGGGAGGCTATTGTCAGACATCGTTCGGGCGCTGCCCAACAAGCCCGTCGATTTCTACGTCGACGGCAATCGGGTCGCGCTGAACTGCGGGAGCGCAAGGTTTTCGTTGCCGACGATGGCGGTCGAGGATTACCCGACGCTGCCCGCCCTGCCGGACGAGACCGGGATGCTGCCCGCCGATCTGTTCGCGGAGGCGATCAGTCAGGTGGCCATCGCGGCCGGCCGCGACGACACATTGCCGATGCTGACCGGGATCAGGGTGGAGATTTCGGGCGACACGGTGGTCTTGGCCGCCACCGACAGGTTCCGGCTGGCGGTTCGCGAGTTGACCTGGTCGGCGGCCTCACCCGACATTGAAGCCGCGGTCCTGGTGCCGGCCAAGACACTGGCCGAAGCCGCGCGGGCCGGCACCGATGGTTCTGAGGTTCGTTTGTCGTTGGGTGCGGGCGCGGGTGTCGGAAAAGACGGGCTGCTCGGCATCAGCGGCAATGGCAAACGCAGCACCACGCGCCTACTCGACGCCGAATTCCCGAAGTTTCGCCAGCTGTTGCCGGCCGAGCACACGGCGGTCGCCACCATCAACGTGTCGGAGCTGACCGAGGCCATCAAGCTGGTGGCGTTGGTCGCCGACCGGGGTGCCCAGGTGCGGATGGAATTCAGCGAGGGATCGCTGCGGCTGTCCGCGGGCGCCGACGACGTCGGCCGGGCCGAAGAAGACCTGGCGATCGATTTCGCCGGTGAGCCGTTGACGATCGCCTTCAACCCGACGTATCTGACCGACGGACTGGGATCGGTTCATTCCGAGCGGGTGTCGTTTGGTTTCACGACGCCGGGCAAGCCCGCGTTGCTGCGCCCGGCATTGGACGATGACAGTCACCCGACCGGCGCGGGGCCCTTCGGCGCCCTACCGACCGATTACGTCTACCTGTTGATGCCCGTCCGGTTGCCTGGCTAGGTGTACGTCCGGCATTTGGGACTGCGCGACTTCCGGTCCTGGGCACACGCCGACCTCGAATTGCAGCCGGGTCGGACGGTCTTCATTGGTTCCAACGGTTTCGGGAAGACGAATCTGCTTGAGGCGTTGTGGTATTCGAGCACCTTGGGTTCGCACCGGGTGGGAACGGACGCGCCGTTGATCCGGGCCGGCGCCGCCCGCGCGGTGGTCTCCACGATCGTGGTCAACGAGGGCAGGGAATGCGCTGTCGATCTGGAAATCGCTGCGGGGCGGGCGAATAAGGCGCGACTGAATCGGTCACCGGTGCGTAGCACCCGCGAGGTCATCGGCGTCCTGCGGGCGGTGCTCTTCGCTCCCGAGGATCTGGCATTGGTGCGCGGAGACCCGTCGGAGCGGCGGCGTTACCTCGACGACTTGGCGACGGTGCGGCGGCCGGCGGTGGCGGCGGTGCGCGCGGATTACGAAAAAGTTCTGCGGCAGCGCACCGCGCTGCTGAAATCCGTGTCCGGGGCGCGGTACCGAGGCGCTCAAAGCGCGCTGGACACCCTCGACGTATGGGACAGTCGCCTTGCCGAACACGGTGCCCAATTGATGGCCGCCCGTATCGATTTGGTGAACCAGTTGGCACCCGAGGTCGAGAAGGCCTATCAGCTGTTGGCTCCGGGATCGCGGGCGGCGACCATCACTTATCGATCGAGTCTGGGCGCCGACGCTGCGGCGGACATCGCCGGCGGTAACCGGGAATTCCTGGAGGCCGCCTTGTTGGCGGCCTTGTCGGCGCGCCGCGATGCGGAGCTGGAGCGCGGCATGTGTCTGGTCGGCCCCCACCGCGACGACTTGGAATTGTGGCTCGGTGATCAACCGGCCAAAGGCTTTGCCAGCCACGGGGAGTCGTGGTCGTTCGCACTGGCCCTGCGCCTGGCCGCTTACGAGCTGCTGCGCGCCGACGAAAGCGATCCGGTGTTGTTACTCGACGATGTGTTCGCCGAACTTGACGCCGCGCGGCGCCGCGCGCTGGCCACGGTGGCCGAATCGGCCGAGCAGGTGCTGGTTACCGCGGCGGTGGTCGAAGACATTCCGGCGGGCTGGGACGTTCGACAGGTCTATGTCGATTTACGTGACAGCGACTCGGGCCGGGTATCGGAAATGCGGGCATGACCGGCACGGGTGAAGGTCCGCGTCCCGACTCCGGCGGGCCGTCGAGCGAGCTGACCGGGATCGACTTGGTCAGGCGCACCCTCGAAGAGGCCCGGGCGGCGGCGCGGGCTCAGGGGAAAGACGCCGGCCGCGGTCGGGCGGTGCCGCCCGTCCCCCGGCGGGTGGCGGGCCGGCGGCGAAGCTGGTCGGGGCCGGGACCCGACGTTCGTGACCCACAACCGTTGGGCAGGTTGACACGCGATCTGGCGAAAAAACGGGGTTGGTCCGCGCAAGTCGCCGAGGGCACCGTGCTGGGCAACTGGACGTCGGTGGTCGGCCACCAGATCGCCGACCACGCGGTCCCCACTGCCCTCAATGACGGCGTCCTGAGCGTGACCGCCGAATCGACGGCGTGGGCCACCCAGTTGCGGATGATCCAGGCGCAGTTGTTGGCCAAGATCGCCGCGGCGGTCGGCAACGGTGTGGTGAGATCATTGAAAATCACCGGCCCGTCGGCGCCGTCATGGCGTAAGGGGCCGCGTCACATCGCCGGGAGAGGCCCGCGCGACACGTACGGGTAGGGCGTTTGCGGCGCCCCGCGATCCCCAGACAGACGTTTATCCACAGGCCGCTCAAATCGGCCAGGATCACGTAGACACCCTTAATGCACGTCGGGACGCGGCAAGAATAAAGAAATCGCTCGCACGGCGCAGTTAGCTGGGTAGAAACGCTCCCAGAAAATCGGTGCGGACGGCTGATGACGTTAGACTGGCTGTATGCGACTGTTGCGGTGATTGGAACCGCCCGCATGAAACCCCAAGGAGAGCATTCCGACCGTGGCTGCCCAGAAGAAGAAGGCGCAAGACGAATACGGCGCTTCAGCGATCACCGTGCTGGAAGGCCTCGAGGCCGTCCGCAAACGCCCCGGCATGTACATCGGGTCCACCGGCGAGCGGGGTCTGCACCACCTCATCTGGGAGGTGGTCGACAACTCGGTCGATGAGGCGATGGCCGGCTATGCCAACAAAGTCGATGTGCGCATTCTCGACGACGGCAGTGTCGAGGTCGCCGACAACGGGCGTGGCATCCCGGTCGCGATGCACGCGACCGGCGCCCCCACCGTCGACGTGGTGATGACGCAACTGCACGCCGGCGGCAAGTTCGGCGGTGAGAACAGCGGGTACAACGTCAGTGGTGGTCTGCACGGGGTCGGCGTGTCAGTGGTCAACGCGCTGTCAAGGCGGCTCGAGGTGGACATTGCCCGCGACGGCCACGAGTGGTCGCAGTACTACGACCGCGCCGTGCCCGGAACCCTCAAACAGGGCGAGGCCACCAAGCGGACGGGCACCACGATCAGGTTCTGGGCCGACTCCGACATCTTCGAGACCACCGACTACGACTTCGAGACGGTCGCGCGCCGGTTGCAGGAAATGGCCTTCCTGAACAAGGGATTGACCATCAACCTGACCGACGAGCGGGTGACCAAGGAGGAGGTCGTCGACGACGTCGTCAGTGACACCGCCGAGGCGCCCAAGTCCGCCGAAGAAAAGGAGGCCGAGTCGAAGACCCCACACAAGGTCAAGCACCGGACATTTCACTACCCGGGCGGGCTGGTGGATTTCGTCAAGCACATCAACCGGACCAAGAGCCCAATTCAGCAGAGCATCATCGATTTCGAAGGCAAGGGCACCGGCCACGAGGTCGAGATCGCGATGCAGTGGAACGGCGGATATTCGGAGTCGGTGCACACGTTCGCCAATACGATCAACACCCACGAAGGCGGTACCCACGAGGAAGGCTTCCGCAGTGCGCTGACGTCGGTGGTGAACAAGTACGCCAAAGACAAGAAGCTGCTGAAAGACAAAGACGCCAACCTGACCGGCGATGACATTCGGGAGGGCCTGGCCGCGGTGATCTCGGTCAAGGTCAGCGAACCGCAGTTCGAGGGCCAGACCAAGACCAAACTGGGTAACACCGAAGTCAAGTCGTTTGTGCAGAAGGTTTGCAACGAACAACTGACGCACTGGTTCGAGGCCAACCCCGCGGATGCCAAAGTTGTTGTGAATAAAGCGGTGTCTTCGGCACAAGCGCGTATCGCCGCACGCAAGGCGCGAGAGTTGGTGCGCCGCAAGAGCGCTACCGATATCGGTGGCCTGCCCGGCAAGCTGGCCGACTGCCGGTCCACCGATCCGCGTAAGTCGGAACTGTATGTGGTCGAGGGTGATTCGGCCGGTGGCTCGGCAAAGAGTGGCCGGGACTCGATGTTTCAGGCGATCCTTCCGCTGCGAGGCAAGATCATCAACGTCGAGAAGGCACGTATCGATCGCGTTCTGAAAAACACCGAAGTCCAGGCGATCATCACGGCACTGGGCACCGGCATCCACGACGAATTCGACATCGCCAAACTGCGCTATCACAAGATCGTGTTGATGGCCGACGCCGACGTCGACGGCCAGCACATCTCGACACTGCTGTTGACGTTGTTGTTCCGCTTCATGCGGCCACTCATCGAACACGGGCACGTGTTCTTGGCGCAGCCCCCGCTGTACAAGTTGAAGTGGCAGCGCACCGACCCGGAGTTCGCCTACTCCGACCGCGAGCGTGACGGTCTGCTCGAGGCGGGGCAGAAGGCCGGCAAGAAGATCAACAAGGAAGACGGCATCCAGCGCTACAAGGGTCTGGGTGAGATGGACGCCAAGGAGTTGTGGGAAACCACGATGGACCCAACGGTGCGGGTGCTTCGCCAGATCACCCTCGACGATGCCGCGGCCGCCGACGAACTCTTCTCCATCCTGATGGGCGAGGACGTTGAGGCCCGCCGCAGCTTCATCACCCGCAATGCCAAAGACGTCCGCTTCCTTGACGTTTAGACGTCAAGATAGCCAGTTCTAGCGATCAGAGGAACAGATGACTGACACCACGCTGCCACCGGGCGACGAAGCCGGCGACCGGGTCGAACCGGTCGACATCCAGCAGGAGATGCAGCGCAGCTACATCGACTACGCGATGAGCGTGATCGTCGGGCGCGCCCTTCCGGAGGTGCGCGATGGCCTCAAGCCGGTGCACCGCCGGGTGCTGTACGCGATGTTCGACTCCGGCTTCCGGCCCGATCGCGGCCACGCGAAGTCCGCGCGTTCGGTTGCCGAGACGATGGGCAACTATCACCCGCACGGTGACTCGTCGATCTACGACACCCTGGTCCGGATGGCCCAGCCGTGGTCGCTGCGCTACCCGCTGGTCGATGGTCAGGGTAACTTCGGTTCGCCGGGTAATGATCCGCCGGCCGCGATGAGGTACACAGAGGCGCGGCTGACGCCCCTGGCGATGGAGATGCTACGTGAAATCGACGAAGAGACAGTCGATTTCATTCCCAACTATGACGGGCGGGTGCAAGAGCCGACGGTTCTTCCCAGCCGGTTTCCCAACCTGCTGGCCAACGGCTCGGGCGGTATCGCGGTCGGCATGGCCACCAATATGCCGCCGCACAACCTGCGCGAGCTGGCTGAGGCGGTGTTCTGGTGCCTGGAGAATCACGACGCCGATGAAGAGGCCATGCTGGCCGCCGTCTGCGAGCGGGTCAAGGGACCGGACTTCCCCACCCATGGCCTGATCGTCGGATCGCAAGGTATCCACGACGCCTACACCACCGGCCGCGGTTCGATCCGGATGCGCGGTGTCGTGGAAATCGAAGAAGACTCGCGGGGCCGCACCCTGCTGGTCATCACCGAGCTGCCCTATCAGGTCAACCACGACAACTTCATCACCTCGATCGCCGAGCAGGTCCGTGACGGCAAGCTGGCCGGCATCTCCAACATCGAGGACCAGAGCAGTGACCGGGTTGGCTTGCGCATCGTTGTGGAGATCAAGCGCGACGCGGTCGCCAAGGTGGTGCTGAACAACCTCTACAAGCACACCCAACTGCAGGCCAGCTTCGGCGCGAACATGCTCTCGATCGTCGACGGTGTCCCCCGCACGCTGCGTCTCGACCAGCTGATC
>Ga0134125_10007191_pt1 | contig 12568 bp, 13 predicted proteins | sample KB31751_FD_96464 | JGI IMG/M metagenome (GOLD analysis project Ga0134125, IMG submission 96464) | Terrestrial soil microbial communities with excess Nitrogen fertilizer from Kellogg Biological Station, Michigan, USA - KB3-175-1 | ecosystem: Environmental > Terrestrial > Soil > Unclassified ... | reverse complement strand
CAGTGGAGACAGGTCGCTCTGTGTGTGGGCACTTAATCAGCAAGACAGCCATGGGACCCTCCCTATTGACCTCCTTTGCCAAGGTCACATCGCAATCCGCGATTTGGCGGGTCGAAAGATTGGACGTTCGCCGCAAGTACGCCGTCAGGGATTGGCGCCTCAAAGATCAAGATCCTGATCGATCTCGAGCGATATTTCGGTTCGCGGTGTTCCTGGGAATTGGCGTGCGCGTTACTAGCTTTTCCACCCTACCTAAGCAAACGCGGGATTGATCCTTCTGCTTTAAGCGCCGAGGTGTCCCGTATATGGGCAAAGGTACACAGGTGAGGGCAAGTTTAAGGACAAACCTCAACTCTCACGTCATGGCGTCTTGGAGGACGCGCCAAATGGAGATGGAATTTGAACCGAGACGATATTCAGCTTATCGCGTTCAGCGATATCAAGTTGTCGAAGCGCCGTCGCGCGCATGTAAAGGGAATTATCCCCATCACTGGCATTGTAGTTGTATGGGGACCACCAAAAGTTGGTAAGAGCTTCTGGGTATTCGACCTTTGTATGCACGTTGCGCGTGGAATCAGTTACCGCGGACGTCGGGTGCATCAAGGGACGATAGTGTATTGCGCTTTTGAGGGACAAGGAGGCTTTGAAGCACGTGCCGAAGCCTACCGCAGGCAACACATGCCTCGTGCTGAACGGGGCGAACACATTCCGTTCTATTTGCAACCCCATATGCTGGACCTAATCAACGACTACGATGCGCTGATCGGTGCCATTAAGCCCTATGGCGACCCTGCCATAGTCGTTCTCGACACCTTGAACCATCTTTAAACGGATCTGAAAGTTGCGACGAAGATATGTCTGCATACGTGCGTGCAGCAGACGCGATACGCGAACAATTCAATTGTGCTGTGATTATCGTCCATCACTGCGGCATCGTCGGAACACGACCTCGGGGTCACACCAGCTTATCGGGTGCAGCTGATGCGCAAATAGCCGTAGTGCGCGATGACAATCGCAACGTAGTAGCCAGAATCGAGTTCATGAAAGACGGTATCGGCGAAGGCGATGTTTATGTGAGCAGCTTAATTCCTATTGATCTCGGAGCGGATGAAGATGGAGACATGATCACTTCGTGCGTGATTGTTGAAACAACGGAAACGCCTCGTTTCGTCAGAAGTAGCCGCACGAGTGAAGCAGTAAGCGTTGCGTTGAGGGCGCTTCGTGACGCGGTTGCTGATAACGATGCGCCTGTGTCTGAGACGGTTTGGGCAGAACGAGCTTACGCCTTAGGCGTCTCACGATCGGAAAACCCGGAGTCGATGCGCGCTGCGTTTCGACGCGCGCGGCGAGCATTGATTGCGAGCAATCAGGTAAAGCAAGTCGGTCAAACATACGATGTCACACGCTGACCGACCGACACGACAAATGCTATGCAATTTGTCGCGTCGTCGGGTTTGGGCAGCGACCCGACATGTAACCGATTTGTCGGCATTGTGTCGGCTTGTCGGCCTGCCATTGCCAGTTAATTGCCAGTTATCGGCAATCCTCACGTGTTGCATTGCCGGTTATTTGCCGGTTAGCCGGCAATCATCGTGACGTTCGCGACTGGAATGGGTTCACCGAAGCGACGATAGCAACGACGCAGTGTTGTCGGGCGCTAAGGGTGAACGACGAGCCCTCACCCCCCGTGCAGGAACGCACACGGCGCAACGTCCAGCATTTGTGACCTTCAACTAGATTGAGCAGGAAGGGGGCGACCGAGAGTCTGATAGCGTTCACTGAGGAGGAGGCGCCCCTATCAGCTGGAGCGAACCTGCGAGTTCAGGTTTCGCCTTTGTGGATAGAGCATAAATCCACGGGCAGCATTAGCTCGACGGATCGGCTCCATCCTCGTCTGACTTGGGGGAATCGGCCTGATCAGAGCCGTTGACATCGTGATTGCGCTCGGTCCGGTTACCTCCATCAGGACGTCCATGCTCGCGCCCGAGGCCCCGCATGTTTCTTTCGCCCTCACTGCGATCACGGATCTCACCGTTATTACCACTGCTTTGGATTCCCTCGCCTCGGCGGTTACCGAACCTATCTGAAACGTCAGCATTCCACCGCGGGCGGAATCCGCCCCCGCCGTTATGTCCTGCGCTCTGATGGCAATTAGGGACACCCATCTGCGACTGGGCCGCCATGATGATGCGATTGTAGTGCTCGGCATGTTGGAAATAGCTTTCAGCAGCGACCATGTCGCCTGACGCGAGCGCGTCGCGCGCGAGCGACAAATATTTCTCCGCGATTTGCGCCGCCGTACCCCTCAGCTTCACGTTGGGGCCATTTGATTCGTAATACCGAGATAATGCATTTTGGGGCTTCGGGCCGCGACCGCCACCCCTGCGATGCTGTTGTCCTTGTCTCATGATTTTATTCACCGGTGACGGCATGAGTCGCATCCGTTTTCGACTCAATCAGTCCAGATAATCTTTCGACGCTCAGCGGAACCACACGTATCTTAGATCATGTCCCGTCACACGCTCTTGAAACGCCGAGCTCCTCGGAGGGCATGCAGAGCAAAAAATTTAAGTTTCGCAGGATCCGTCTCTCCTACCGAAGTTAGGGCAACAATCGTTCCCGCCATTTTCCGTCGCGCCAACAAAGCGTCGGCAGGAAGATCATTCTTTAGCTCCTGCCATGCTTCGTCTAGGGCAAGATCAATCAACCGCCGAGTTTCAGGACCGATATAAGAGGGAATTTCGTTGAGGGGCATGATTGAGTCTTCCCGAGGGCAATACAAACAACATGGTGCCCGTCATGCCGAAAATTTATACGCACTGGAATCCAGAATGGAAGGCAAACGCCACAAAAATGACTTAAGTGCACAACCTAGGGCACGCGAGTTGGACGCTACCTGCGACGATCACTGAAGGCGTGATTGTTTGTCATTAACAGCAAGCTCATCAAATTTGCACAGACTGGCCTCGTAAGCCTCAGTTTGTGCCGCGAGGCTAGACCAGGTTCGAGCGAGTCTGAGCAATGCCCGTTTCTCTTGAGCAGACCTCGCTCTCTGCGCAAAACGCACATATTTTCGCGCCTGCCGTTTGCACTCTCTGGGTCCGCCAATGTGTGACCTCCCTCGTCAAAGGCCACTTTCTCGACCAGCTTCATTCGAGGGGTTGCTGAGTTCTGAGTCAAGGCTATCGCTGTGCGATGCAAACTCGTCTGACGCAGTGCAATAGGACTCGTCATCGAGGTCGTCTTTGGGCGTTGTGGTGCCAGGAGCACAGGCTTTGCGTGTTCGCATAATCCATAAATTGCGACCACTCATCTCCTGGAGGCGCGACGTGAGCAACGTGCGTTGCCGTTATGAAGCAGCCTTCTTGGGCGCATTGCCGGCAATTAGGCTCCTGCGACAGCCGATGTCTCTTGATCGCTTTCCAAACGGGAGATTTGTACCACGCGCGACATGACAGCTCAGGTTTGTCCTGTCTCGCGCGTTGAACACCACGAGCGGCAGCCAGATCGATGCCGAAGACGGGCATACAAACTGCCTTTTTCGAAAGGGCAATCACCTTTGTGGTGCGTGGCAGGTTAGCTGATTCGGGTCGTCACACACCATCCCAGTCAATGCTCCCGAAAGCGACACACTGATCAAACATCAGGCTGTCGGAGGCGAAACTCTGATTCCAAACAACATGCCGCGCAGTGTCCTCGAATTCTCGGGCATTGCGTGGGTATCACGCGGGCATCCTGACAATGGTCCTGCGCCTCCGTATCACAATGTCCGCTTTACCCCTGAAAGCGTACATGCTGAGCGTCAGCATCGACGTCCGCTTAGTGCCATAAGCTGACATTACGCAAGGCCGCGAATTTGCCTTTTTCGGATCAACCCTCAATCTAGTTCTTGAGATCGCAGACAATCTTTTCAGGAACCGGCGGCTGCGGGCCGACGTTCTAGCCTCGGAGGGCGTTAGCAGCGGAATATCATGCACGAGCGTGCGGGCACGCGGTCGGGCAATATCTCGCCCTTAGAATTGTTCGCGCTGCTAACGATCGCAGGCGCAGTTTTCCTCAAGACTGCGCCACATATCGGCCCCCTCACCACCGCACCTAAATCCGACAATCCCGCAACTACCGCCGAAGCTACGCCTGACAAGCCTGCGGCTCGCTTAGTGGCGCGCGCAGAATTGCAGAGGACGAAGCCGAAGAGCGCAACGGCCCGCGCGTGGGTTCAACCGCGCGACGCCGCGCCCCCACCCGAGGAAACAACTGCAGCCGAGTCCCGGTCAAAGATAGTGATGACCGCAGTGGCCCTGCCGCTACCACACCCCGCGCCGAAGCAGGGATCCGCAATTCTCACCTTTACCGCGCCAGCGCTGCCCGTCGCGGCACCGAAGCATACGCAATCTGCCAAATCGGACCCCCCACCTCTGCTTAAACGAGCGCCCCAAGAGGTGCGGACCAAAGGCGCGGGGAGCGCGCTTCAGCAGATCGGGCGAGCCTCCTGGTATACTCTCGACTCACCCACTGCGAGCGGCGAGAAGATGGACGATGCCGCGCTCACCGCTGCGCACAATTTCCTGCCGTTCGGCACCAAAGTCCTTATCGAGAATGTCGCCAATGGTCACTCGGTCGTGGTGCGAATCAATGACCGTGGGCCTTTTGTCGCCGGCCGCATCATCGATCTGTCGAAAGCGGCGGCCGAGGCACTCGACTTAATTCCCACCGGCGTGACTGACGTACGCCTAAGCGTGATCTACCAAATCGAGGACTTGAAAAGTGGCGCGAGGGGCTCTCCCACCATACGAACCGCCTCGGTCAATTTGGAGTCTAAACCTATCAGGCGCAACAGCCAGGCCGCCAAGGTTGATCCCCAGTCCAAGTCGGTCAAGCATAAGAAACCGGCCGTTAGCGAGATCGGAACCCAAGCAACTTCCACCATACGAACCGCCAATCCGGAGTCTAAACCTATCAGGCGCAACAGCCAGGCCGCCAAGGTTGATCCTCAGTCCAAGTCGGTCAAGCAAACGAAACGGGCCGTTAGCGAGATCGGAACGCCAGCGACCTCTGCGCCAGCACGCGTCGTGAAGCACCAGCCCCGCGGGTTGTTCGGCAGTATGAAGCGTGCAGACGGTCGTGAGAGCGGTTTCCGCGGTTTCTTAAAGAGCGCCTTCGGCAACCCATAACATGTGCGGACATTGGCCGGTGCATCAGGGATGTCCGCTACCCCTCAATAGCGGACATGATCCTCCTGACCATCAATGTCCGCTAAGTGCCAATAGCGGACTTTTCACTGCGAGATCAGATCGCAGCATTTGTCGCCTTACCGTTGCTCAATGGGTAAGCGCCTCTACAATGACCGAAGCTAAGCAATGTGCTTTTACAAATCGCCGAAGAATGAATTGGACCCTCTCGATAGGGAAATTTTGGAGAGGGTATTTGATGCGACCTGGGAAGCAATCAAGGGAAGTCATCAACACTTTGACGCTGACAGCGACGAGGAACTTGAGGCTGAGTTGCGCCGCGAGCTGGTTGAGATCGCTCGCGTAAATGGCGTGAGTGATCCAGAGACGCTGAAAGACATCTTGTTAGATAGCGCATTGGGCGCACCGCGAGGCGATCTTGCAGATTGAGCTGAGGACGCACGCAAAAGTGTTCCATAGCCCACCTAACATTTGCTTTTTAGGCTCCTATATTCCGTCCGCGGCGTTAGTGGAGGGCTGTGAGGCAGTTAGTGACCAATCTTGAGCGAATCCAAGCCAAAGCTCGCGAATTGGCGCGCTCCGGCAAGTTCTATGGATGGCGCCCGATTGCCTTCGAGCTGCGATTCGAGGCGGGCTACCAGGAAGCACGCGAGTGGCTTCATCATCCAGCCACGCAAGAAGAGCTAGATCGCCTCTGCCAGGGAACTCGAGCAAAGGACGAGGCTGCATAACCGTGCCGAACCGCGAGGCTCTAGAGGTGTTGTCAATAGCTGTGGTTTAAAGGAGCGTGTCTCACTCAGCTCTGGCGAGGCGGCGACCGAAGAAAAACAGCCCGAAGCCGCCGCGGCGTTCAGCGCGCCGCTCCCACCGACTGTCGAATTGCGCAGAAGCGAAACTGTCTGGCCTCCGAGCTGCCGGCCTAGAGGCTTTGACGCGCTTTTTTACGCTTGGTCTAACCCGCGTTGCCTCTGCCGCCAAATTGCTGGCAGGGGTCTCCATCGCGGTTCGCGCAACGGTCGGACCGTCTGTCGGCGCAAGATATTGCTCGAATACCCAGCCGCCTTGTCCAGATGCGGGATCCGTGACCTGGACCCAGCCATTTTGTCGGCTGACCACCTGCAATGTGGTGCCCGGTTGATAGAAGCGCAGCGTTGGAGAGGAAATTGAGGCTTCACCGTGCACTTTTGCGGCAAACACGACCTTCGCCCATTCAGCTAGCTGGTATGTATTCCCGTCGTATTGTGCGGAAGTTGGTTTAGCCTGTGCCATCGGCAAGCTGGCCGCGGAAGTTGATTCTGGCGTCACGGCTGGCGTTCGCAACGGGAGCGCCGCTGCTTGAGAGTTCGAGCCTGTTAAGGCAGGAAGGTCAGTGCCCCACGAGCGCAACTGGCGGTCGCTCGGACTGCGGAGGCTTTGCCTAACGAACGCATCCTTCGCGGCGTCACGCGAGAGGACATCGTAACTTAAGATTAAGGCCCCGTAGATGGCAGCGCCTACGAGACCTAAAAACAACAATCCCTTCATGGCCAGGCTCCTACCCGGCCCCCGCCATTATCTCGGGTTTAACGCGCTCGTTTTCAACTAGTTCAGACGTCGATCCAAAATGACAGCGCGAAGCTGTCTTGGGGTTAATAGCCAGCGGTCGCAACACGCATGCCGCTTTGGGTCATTAGCAGACATTGGAGAATGGATCAGAGATGTCCGCTTTACCCCCCAGAGCGGACATGCTGAGCGCCAGCATGGATGTCTGCTAAGTGCCAAAAGCGGAACTCGTCTACTCACCCGACGGAGGCGCCGGCCATGGATGGTCTGGCGTGATGATCTTCACGATGCCTCTGACGAAGTTCCAAACGGCGACCGCATCGGCGTTGGAATTGACCATGACAACCATCGTGGCTTTCTCAGAGGGAAGGTAGTAGGCGTACGTCTGGTAGCCAGTGATATTTCCGTTGTGGCCTATCCAACCGAATTGGTACTCGACTCCGAGCCCATACAACGCACCGTCACCTTCCGAAGGGGCGAGTTGAAACTTCTCGCGTTCGCGCTGAGCTGCCGGCGTAAGCAACTTGCCGGTGGCCAGATCTCGTGCCCAGATGTGCAGATCATCGACCGTGGAGACCATTTGTCCCGCCGCCCATCCCCATGAGGGATTCCAGTCAGTCGCATCCACAATCTTACCGTCGGTCGTCTTCGTGTAGCCGTGGGCGTGCGGCGACGGCAGGGTCGCATCGGCCGGGAAGACGGTATGCTGCAGATGCTCGGCTTGGACGATGTGCTCGTCGATATAGCGATTCAAGGGCTGTCCGGAAACCTTCTCCACCACGAGCCCGAGAAGCATGGTGTTGCTGTTGTTGTAGTCGAATTTTGAGTCGGCTGGAAACTCCGGCGGATGCTGCACGACAATCTCGAGAAGGTCTTGGGGAGTGTACCGGCGCTTCGGATCGTCGGGCATGGCGGCTTGCGTAACATCGGAATAATCGAAGAGCCCACTGCGCATGCCCGCCAATTGGCGGAGGGTGACCGCATCCCCGTTGGGGACGCTGGGCACGTATTTGCTGATCGGATCGTCGAGGCCGACCTTGCCCTGATCCACGAGCTGCAGGATGGCGGTGGTGACGAAGGTCTTGGTCACGCTGCCGATCCGCATATGGAGGTCGGCAGCCATGGGTTCGCCGGTGGCCGTGTCGCGCACGCCAAAAGCTCGCACATAAGGAAACTCTCCGTCCTGCCAAATACCGATGATGGCTCCCGGGATCGAGGCTTCCTCCATTGCCTTCTCAACAAACTCCGTGAGCGGCACGTCCCACAGGGCCGCATGGGCTTCCATGGCGCTGCATCGAACGATTGCCCCGATCAGAAGCGTCAAAGCAATCGCCAGTGGCGCGAGAATCCCCTGGTCAATTCCACACTTCGTCCGATATGCGCCTCTGGCCGAAGCCTCCCACTCTTCCTTCATCGACGTCCCTCCTACAGATTCTCGGCCGCAGCACCTCTCGGAATTTATAGCGGTCGAGGCATCGTGTGGCGAATGGGGCAACCTGAAGTCCGGTGTGTTTGTTACCGGCAAGGCGCCCTGGGGCGGCACCAACCAGGGACGTTGCGGCGTACACGGGGGCATCCCCCGCACGGGACTGGGCAGACACTTCAGAGAAACTAGTCCCCTCGAGCGCGAGTAGGCACAGGAAAAAGTCTGCTTCGGGTCAGAAGTGGACATCCAGCTCAGCGAACAGAATGTCCGCTAAGTGCCAATAGCGGACATCAGTCCGACGGCGAAGGCACCGCCTCAATTCAACCCAGCGGGCGGATTGAGCGAAGCCCGGCCCTGAAACTGCAGCATCATTCGAAAGCCACTGGGCGCGGTATGCAGACGCAGAGCAGCGAAACAACCGAGCAGCGGAACAACCGGTCTGCGCCACGACGACGCGTCACAGGGGGCACCAGGTGGTGCGGGTTTGGTATATATTATTGTTTAAGGTCGCAATGGCCGCCTGGGTTCGAGAGCGGCATCCTCCTGACCCCTAAGGGGTGTACCGCTTGTCCTGCTCGGCAGAAGTAAGAGCTTGGCGTGTTGATAGCGTTACAGTCTCTTGCGCTCCGCCATCGAGCCCCGTCTTTCCCTTGTCATTGTTCCGTTTGGATGACGTGGTAGGCGGTTTTCGCACTCCGGGTAGTATTGCCGAACAGAATCAGATCGACCCAGCTTTGGAATTTCGGATTTGTCGCAAAGAGGAGTAAACGCAATGAGCAGCGATGGCTTGAGTGAAGTTTACGACGTGCCTCCAGACAAAACATCGTGGCTGAGAAACACTCTCGCGGACGTGAGGCCGGTTTCTCTCGCGATTCTGTTGGGAGCGACAGCTCTTGCATCTGTCGCCGTATCCGAGCCAGCCAGCGCGCAGGCGCCGCAAAAGCAGCCGAACATCCTCGTGATCATGGGCGATGATGTCGGCTGGTTGAACATCGGCGCATATCATCGGGGCATAATGTCGGGCAAGACACCCAATCTCGACAAACTTGCCTCGCAAGGCATGATGTTCACCGACTATTACGCCGAGGCGAGCTGTACCGCGGGAAGGGCGAACTTCATTACCGGCGAATTGCCGATCCGCACTGGCTTGACGACGGTCGGACAGGCGGGAGCCGACGTGGGTTTGCCGGCTCAAGCAGTCACGCTTGCTACTGCGCTTAAGGCGTTGGGGTATGAGACAGGGCAGTTCGGTAAGAACCACCTAGGCGATTGGAACAAGTACCTGCCCTGTGTGCATGGCTTCGACGAGTTCTTCGGGTATCTATACCACCTCGACGCGATGTCGGATCCCTATTGGTATTCATTCCCGGATGATGCGGCGTACCGTGACAAAGTCGGTCCCCGCAATTTGGTGCACTGTTGGGCGACCGACACCGATGACACGACCGAGCAGCCGCGTTGGGGCGTGGTCGGCAAACAGAGGATCGTGGATGAGGGTCCCTTGGCACCTTTCCCCAACATGTCCAACGTGCCGGACATGCACGACATCACGCCGAAGGCCAAGTACGACATGACGACCTTCGACGAAGTGCTGGTCAAGGCTTCCACCGACTTTATGGACAAGGCTAAGCAGGACGGCAAACCGTTCTTCGTGTGGCACAACACGACACGTATGCACGTCTGGACATTCCTCGCGCCCAAATACCAGGCTCTCATGAATAGCCAGACCAACTACGGTCGCGAAGAAGCTGGCATGGCGCAGCTTGACGACAGCGTCGGTGCGCTGCTCAAGCACTTGGATGACATCGGTGAGGCCGACAACACCATTGTGATCTTCACTACCGACAATGGCGCGGAGGTCTTCACTTGGCCGGACGGAGGGATGACGCCGTTTAAGGCCACGAAGGGCACCGTGTTCGAAGGCGGCTTCCGCGTTCCGGCTATCATCCGTTGGCCCGGCACGGTCAAGCCAGGTACCGTCGAGAACGGCATATTCTCGGGACTAGATTGGTTCCCGACCTTGACGGCTGCCGCCGGCAACCCCGACATCACCGACCAACTCCTGAAGGGGGTGAAACTGGGTGACCAGACCTACAAGAACCACCTCGACGGCTACAATCAGATGGACCTCTTGGCGGGCAAGGGACCATCCGCTCGGCACGAGCTGTTCTATTTTGGCGGTGCTAAGCTCGGCGCTCTGCGCATAGATGACTTCAAGTATCAGTTCTACCAGCAGCCGCTGGGCTGGCCTGGCCCTAAGACCACGACCGACATGCCGCTCATCTACAACATCCGACAGGATCCGCTTGAGCGGACGCCATCAATCAATGCCGAGACGTTGAACAATCTCGGTGGCGGATACATGAATGACTTCTATGCCCGTGAGTTCTGGCGTTTCGTCTCCGTGCAACAGAAGGTGGCAGAGCTTGCGAAAACGGCCATCGACTTTCCTCCGATGCAGGCACCTGCCAGTTTCAATCTTGAGGCTGTAAAGGCTCAGGTTGATGAGATGATCCGGAATCACGCTGGCAACTAGCCGAAATGTCAAAATGCGGGCGGTCCAAAACGACCGCCCGTTTACTTTTCAAATAGCGTGGACGTCCGCTTTGGGTCATTAGCGGACATTATCCAGCGTCAGCGTCATGTCCGCTTTACTCCCGATAGCGGACATTCGTCGGTGCAGGTGGGGCCTGATTCTCACTCGCTCCATCGAGCGTCGCGGCTCGCAGCCTGATCACTCTCTCAAAACGTGTGAAACCGGAGATATCATCCTGACGAGTATTGTTTCATGTCTTTTAATGTCGCTCGCACAACGTTTAAGGAGAGCGGAGACATGACAATCGTCGGCTACGCCCGCGTGTCGAGCATCGGACAGACCCTTGAAGTGCAGAGTGATAAGCTCGCCCTGTGTGAACGACTGTTCAAAGAGAATAGGTCGGGAGTAGACACTAATCGCCCGGAACTAAAACGCTGCCTCGACTATCTTCGCGAAGGCGACACACTCGTGGTAACGAAAATCGACCGCCTCGCGCGTTCGACTTCCGATCTTTATCGCATAGTTTCGACGCTTGCCGAGAAGGGCGTGACATTCAAGGTCATCGATGATCCGAACATCGATACCACATCGCGCACGGGAAAGCTCATAATGGGCATACTTGCGCTGATCGCTGAATTCGAAAATGACATAAGGCGCGAGCGGCAAATGGATGGCATCGCAAAAGCAAAGGAACGCGGTGTCCAGTTTGGTCGCAAGCGCGAACTCACTCATGATCGGATTGAGCAAATTAGAGCTCTGAGGTTCGGAGGAAACACAGTTCCCGAAATCATGCGACAAATGAAGCTATCCAAGGCGTCGGTGTATCGTGCATTGAGGAACGATCAGTTACACTGTTGATCTTGCTATTCCCGTATTCGATCGTCGTTCTATCGCGGCAAACGTTCTCTGAAATTTATCAATATCAAATAAGATATGGCCTGATGTCGGTTTTAGCCAGCGCCGCCACCCGGTTTAGAGTACTTGCGTCGAGACTCGCAATTGCGCTTTGGGGTAATCTTCAACTGGGCGGGTGTCGTCAAGACAAGGGCATTGCAGCCGTTTTGAGATCCGCCGGCTTTGTCGTGCCATAAGGGGGAATCCTCGCCCTATGATGAGATGGGCACTTATTCTTGATAGGCCTCATAAAACGGCGGTTACCGAAATTCTCAACACAAAGTCCGCACGCATAATAGCCGTAGTTGGCGGCGGAATCTTAGAAGACACTGTGGAGCATACGCTGGAGGTGCGTCTCAAAGATGACCCGAATATTCTCCATAGGATGATAGGCGTTGACCGTCCTTTGGGAAATGTTGGCCCCCAAATCGACATGCTCTACTTGCTTCATGCAATCGACGGCCCGACCCGCACCACACTGTCAGCCCTTACGAAAGTACGGAACTTTTTCGCCCATCATCTGGATGCACAGTCGTTCGATGACCAGGACGACAAATTGCAGAGTGCCATGGAAAACTTGAAACTGCACAATGGTCGGAAATTTTGGCCTCACCATCTTTTCCAAGAAGACATCGCTGAGGCAATCCCTGCTATTAATTCTGGTCAGGACAAGTTCCTCGTCAATCTGCAGCTTGGCCTGATCTTTCTTATGCGCGATAGAGTTAGTCACAATCCACACTCTAACCAGCCCGTAAAACCGAAGGTTCTCAAGGCTAGGTACGGCAAGCATGCATAGCTCGATAGATTTCCTCTGGTCGGAAAGACTGACGTCCTGGTCAATAAGCACCGACCGATTTAGGATGTTATCCCTCACCAGAACGGGGGACACAATGAGAAAGCTGACCTTAGCTCTTGCACTTCCAGCACTGTCAATCTCTGCTTGCGTGGCCTTGTCCGCTCAAGCCACGCCACGGATGGCTT
>Ga0134125_10007190_pt1 | contig 12572 bp, 15 predicted proteins | sample KB31751_FD_96464 | JGI IMG/M metagenome (GOLD analysis project Ga0134125, IMG submission 96464) | Terrestrial soil microbial communities with excess Nitrogen fertilizer from Kellogg Biological Station, Michigan, USA - KB3-175-1 | ecosystem: Environmental > Terrestrial > Soil > Unclassified ... | reverse complement strand
CGCGGTGCTGAGGCTGAAGGGCAAGGGAGTTCCGGCCCGTGGCGGCGAGGCGCTGGGCGATCTTTATGTGCGCCTGGTGGTGGCGCTTCCCGACCGGCCCGATGCCCAACTCAAGAATTTCGTCGAGGGCTGGCAGTCAAACTTCGATCCCCGCGCGCGCATGCGATAACCCCTCCGCCCTTCGCTGGCCCAAGTACCAGCTACGGGCACCTCCCCTGCCAGCGCGCTCCGCGCGCGCAGGGGAGGCGGACCTCGGCTGTGACAACATTTCTAAAGCTGGCGAATCCGGCCCAAATGGTTAGAATCGAATCTGTGCGCACCGGGGAGTCTCCATGACATTCGACGGCCTGATGAAGGGCAAAAAGGGCCTTGTCATGGGGATCGCCAACCAGCATTCGATTGCCTGGGGCATCGCCCAGGCGCTGCACGGCGCGGGAGCCCAACTGGCCTTTTCCTACCAGGGAGACCTGTTCAAGAAACGCGTCCTGCCGCTGATCGAACCGCTGAAGCCGGCGGCGATGATCAATTGTGACGTATCGGATCAGGCGTCCATCGACGCGGCTTTCGCGGAGCTTGCCAAGGTTTGGGACAGTCTCGATTTCGTCGTCCACGCCATCGGCTTTTCCGACAAGGAACAACTCAAGGGCCGTTATGTCGATACCACGCCCGAGAATTTCCGCATGACCATGGACATCTCCTGCTATTCGTTCACGGCGGTGGCGCAACGCGCAGAAAAAATGATGAGCCGTGGCGGCAGCCTCGTCACCCTCACCTATTACGGCAGCGAGAAGGTCACGCCGCACTATAATGTGATGGGCGTGGCCAAGGCCGCGCTCGAGGCAAGCGTTCGCTACATGGCCGAGGATCTTGGAAAAAAGAACATCCGCGTCAACGCAATATCGGCGGGACCGATCAAAACCCTGGCTTTCGCCGGGATCGCGGATTCCCGCTACATCCTGAGATGGAATGAATTGAATTCCCCGCTGCGTCGCACCGTGACCCGCAATGAGGTCGGCAATTCGGCCCTGTTTCTGCTCTCCGATCTCGGCAGTGCGGTGACCGGCGAGTGCCTGCATGTCGATGCCGGCTATCATGTGGTGGGCATGAAGGCGGAAGACGCGCCCGATATCGCGGTTGTTCCCAAACATGAGCCTTCGGCTTAGAGACGGCATCACGCTTTATTTCGCCCGCCATGGCGAGACCGAGGCCAATCGCGAAAAACGTTTTTCGGGACGCAAGAACACGCCCCTTACCCCGCGCGGCCGCGAACAGGCCAGGGAGATCGGCCTGGCGCTGGAACATGAATTGGGCAAGGCGCGCGAACTCGCCTTTGTCTCAAGTCCGCTCGAGCGCGCCCGCATCACCATGGAGATCGCGCGCGCGACCTTAGGCCTGCCGCGGGAGGGCTATACCACCGATGCCCGCATCGAGGAGATCGATCTGGGCGAATGGGACCAGTTGACCGATGCCCAGGCCCGCGCCCGCGATCCCGCCCTGTTCGATGCCCGCGCCGGCGACAAATGGCATGTGCATGTGCCGGGGGGCGAGAATTACGCCGAGGTGGCCGCGCGGGCCGAGGACTGGATCGACAGCCTTGACCGCGACACCTTCGCGGTCAGCCATGGCGCTTTCACCCGCATATTGCGGGGGCTATTCCTCGGCCTCAGCGCCCGCGAAATGTCCGCCCTGGACGAGCCGCAGGGGGTGGTTTTTCGCGTCCGGGGCAGCGATGTGGTCCAGCTTCCCGGCGCGGGCGATGCCTTGTCGAATCCAAAGCCGATAGGCTAAGACCCCATCATGTCGCACAACAGCTTCGGCCACCTTTTCCGCGTCACCACCTTTGGCGAAAGTCATGGGCCAGCGATCGGCTGCGTGGTGGATGGCTGTCCTCCCGGCATCGCGCTGAATGAGGCCGACATCCAGCGCGATCTGGAGCGCAGGCGTCCCGGCCAGTCGAAATTCGTCAGCCAACGCCAGGAGGCGGACAAAGTGAAGATCCTCTCCGGCGTCTTCCAGGACGAGCGGATGGCGGAGCAACTCACCACCGGCACGTCCATTGGATTGTTGATCGAGAACATGGATCAGCGTTCCAAGGATTATTCCGACATCCGCGACAAATATCGCCCGGGCCATGCCGATTACACGTACGACGCCAAATATGGCTTCCGCGATTATCGCGGCGGCGGGCGGCAATCGGCGCGCGAGACCGCCATGCGGGTTGCGGCGGGCGCCATCGCCAGGAAGGTGCTGGACAAGCTTTACGGCAAAGTGACCATCCGCGGCGCCCTGGTGGCGATGGGGACGCAAGAGATCAACCGCGACAACTGGGACTGGGACGAGACCGCCAACAATCCCTTTTTCTCTCCCGATGCCGGCGCGGTGGGCCCTTGGACCGACTATCTTGAGGGCGTGCGCAAGCGCGGCTCGTCGGTGGGCGCCTTGATCGAAGTGGTGGCCGAAGGTATTCCCGCCGGGCTTGGCGCGCCCATCTACGCCAAGCTGGACAATGAACTGGCCAGCGCCCTGATGAGCATCAATGCGGTCAAAGGCGTGGAGATCGGCGACGGCTTCGCCACCGCCGCTATGAGCGGCGAAGAGAATGCCGATGAAATGCGCATGGGCCCAAAAGATGGAAATAAGATCGGCAAACCCGTATTCCTTTCCAACCATGCGGGCGGCATATTGGGCGGCATCTCCACCGGCCAGCCCATCGTGGCGCGCTTTGCGGTCAAGCCCACCTCGTCCATCCTTTCGCCCCGGCGCACCATCGACCGTTCGGGCGCGGAAACGGAGATCGTCACCAAGGGCCGTCACGATCCCTGTGTGGGCATCCGCGCCGTGCCGGTGGGCGAAGCGATGATGGCGCTGGTGCTGGCGGATCAAGCTTTAAGACATAGAGCGCAGGTCGGTTAGCGGGTAAATCCGGCGACCAGTTCAATGTGATCGGAATATAGGAACTGGTCCACAGGCGTGACATCACCGATGGCAAAACCGGCTTTCACCAGGATTGCCACATCGCGGGCGAAAGTGGATACGTCGCACGACACATAGGCGATGCGGGGGATTTTTGATGCCGCCAACAATTTCACTTGTGCTTCCGCGCCGGCGCGCGGCGGATCCAGCACCGCGGCATCGAACCGATTGAGTTCCAGCACTGTCAATGGCGTCTTGAACAGATCGCGCTTTTCCGTCGTGATGGGTTTGAGGCCGGGTGCCTTGCGCGCGGCCTCGGCCAGAGCCGCGAGCACGTCGCCATTCTGCTCCACTGCATGAACCTTGGCGCGGCGGGCCAGAGGCAGGCTGAAGGTGCCCAGGCCCGCGAACAGGTCCACGACTGCCCTGGCGCCCTTGGTGAGTTCGGTGACCCAGGCCTGCAACGCGGCCTCGCCCTCTCTTGTAGCTTGCAAAAAGGCGTGCGGCGGCGGCACCACGGCTATGCCATCGAAGCTGATTTCGGGTTTGACCCGCACCAGCAGGATTTCACCATTGAAGACAATGCGGGCGATGTCCGCACCGGCGAAAGCATTGGCCATCGCCGCAGTCAACGACGGTGTGAGTTTGCGGGACCAACGGAAGGCGAGATCGAGGCCGCTATCGGTTTCGCTCACATGGACTTCGGCCTTTTCACCTTCAGTCAGGATCGCATTGAAAGCTTGGCGCAATGTTTGGGTGAAATCCCGCAGTTGCCTCGTAAGTACTACGCATTCCTGCATGTCCACGATCACATGGCTGCGCGCGCCGTGGAATCCGGCCACCACTCGGTCCTTTTCCTTGCCGAACTTGAACGCAACGCGGCGCCGGCTTTTCTCAGGCGACAGAATGGGCTCCCCCACCGCGGTGTCCAGGCCCACGCGCGCCAGCGCTTTTTCCACCTGCTCCCGCTTGTGGCGCGGATAGGCATCGGCGGGCAGGTCCTGCAGCGTGCAACCGCCGCAGATGCCGAAATGGCGGCAAGGGTTCATGCCTTCGATGCCGCCAGCAGATATTCGATATTGCCGTCACCGCCGCGCATGGGGCTTTCCATCGTCCCCAGCACGCGCCAGCCTTGTGTCCCGGCGATGAAATCGTCGATGCCTTCCAGCGCCCGGTTGCGCGCGCCGGCATCGCGCACGATGCCGCCTTTGCCGATGGCGGCCTTGCCCACCTCGAATTGCGGCTTGACCAGGATGACGGCCCAGGCGCCTTGCGCCGCCAGCGCAAGCGCGGGCGGCAATGCCAATGTGAGACTGATGAAGCTCAGATCGGCGGTCAGCGCCGTGACAGGTTCGGGGAGAGCGGCGGCGGTGAGGTCGCGGGCATTGAAACCTTCGCGCAGGCGCACGCGGGGATCTCGCGCCAATTCCTGGTCCATCTGGCCATGGCCCACATCCAGGGCATAGACCCTCGCCGCGCCGCGCTCCAAAAGCACGCCGGTGAAGCCGCCCGTTGAGGCGCCAAGGTCGAGGCAGATGCGGTCCCGGGGCGAGAGCGCAAAATGGTTCAAGGCCGCAACCAGTTTGCCGCCTGCGCGGGAAACGAAGGGATGGGGCTTGCGATATTCGATTGCGGCGTTCGCGGAAATGCTTTGCGACGGCTTGGACAGACGCGCGCCACTCACGGTCACCAAGCCAGCCCTGATGGCGGCCTGGGCTTCGCTGCGGCTTTTGGCGTAACCCCGTTCGACCAGAAAAACGTCTGCGCGCATGCCCTGCTAGGCGATCTTACCCACGGCAGTCGGCACTTCGTTCGACCGCCCCAAGGCAGACAACGCCACCCGGACGATGCCGTCGGCGTCCAGCCCGGCCTGCGCATACATGCGTTCCGGCGTGTCCTGGTCCTGGAAGACGTCCGGCAAGGTCATGGGCCGGACCTTCAGACCTTTTTCCAGAAGCCCTTCCCAGGCCAGGAACTGCATCACATGGGCTGCGAACCCGCCGGTGGCGCCTTCTTCGATAGTGATGAGGACTTCGTGTTCGCGCGCCAGCTTGGCGATCAAATCGGTGTCGAGCGGTTTGGCGAAGCGGGCATCGGCGATGGTGGGGGAAAGTCCGTAGGCAGATAATTTCTCGGCCGCTAGCATCACATCGCTGAGCCTGGCGCCGAGCGAGAGAATGGCGATCGAGGAGCCTTCCTGGATCACGCGGCCTCGGCCTATGGCAAGCGGCACGCCCATAGCGGGACGGGCAACGCCCGTGCCCTCGCCGCGCGGATAGCGGATGGCGCTGGGCCTGTCGTTGATCCCGACAGCGGTGGCTACCATATGGGTGAGCTCCGCCTCGTCCGCCGGCGCCATCAGCACGAAATTGGGCAAGGCGCCCAGATAGGCGAGATCGAAGCTGCCGGCATGGGTGGGGCCGTCCGCGCCCACCAGGCCCGCCCGGTCCATGGCGAAGCGCACCGGCAGCGACTGGATCGCCACGTCATGCACCACCTGGTCATAGGCCCGCTGCAGGAAGGTGGAATAGATGGCGCAGAAGGGCTTCATGCCTTCCGCCGCCAGCCCGGCGGCAAAGGTCACGGCATGCTGCTCGGCGATGCCCACATCGAAGCTGCGTTCGGGAAATTCCTTTTCGAACAGATCGACGCTGGTGCCCGACGGCATTGCCGCGGTGATCGCCACGATGCGGTCGTCCTTCTTCGCTTCCTGGATCAGGCTTTCGGCGAAGACTTTCTGGTAACTCGGCGCCTTGGCCACGGTCTTTTTCTGCTCGCCGGTGAGGACGGTGAATTTCGACACCGCGTGGTATTTGTCGGCGCTGGCTTCGGCGGGGGCATAGCCGTGGCCCTTCTTGGTCACCACATGCACCAGGACCGGACCTTTCATCCGGTCGCGCACATTCTCGAGCACCGGAATCAAATGATCGAGATTGTGGCCGTCGATCGGACCCACATAGAAGAAGCCCAGCTCCTCGAACAGCGTGCCGCCCATTGCCAACCCGCGCGCATATTCCTCGGTACGGCGCGCCATGTTGAACAGCGCGCGCGGCAGGAAACGTTTGGCCAGCCATTTGCCAAGATTGCGGAAGCCCGTATATGGCTGGCTGGAGACCAGCCGCGCCAGATAGGCGCTCATCGCCCCCACCGGCGGGGCGATCGACATGTCGTTGTCGTTGAGGATGACGATCAGCCGGTTCTTGTCGGCGCCGGCATTGTTCATCGCTTCATACGCCATGCCCGCGCTCATGGCGCCATCGCCGATCACGGCGATCACATGGTTGTTGCCGCCCTGAAGGTCGCGCGCCACCGCCATGCCCAGGCCGGCGGAGATGGAGGTCGAGGAATGCGCGGCGCCAAACGGATCATAAACGCTCTCGCTGCGCTTGGTGAAACCGGAGAGGCCCCCGCCCTGGCGGAGGGTACGCATGCGCGAACGCCGGCCGGTGATGATCTTGTGCGGATAGGCCTGGTGACCGACATCCCAGATCACTTTGTCTTCGGGCGTGTTGAAGACGTAATGCAGCGCGACGGTGAGTTCCACCACACCAAGCCCGGCGCCGAAATGCCCGCCGGTGACCGAGACAGTGTCGATCAGATCGGTGCGCAACTCCGAAGCGAACTGGCGAAGCGCCCGCTTGGGCAGCTTGCGCAAATCCGCAGGGACCTGAACCTGATCGAGAAGAGGCGTCTTGCTGGGCGATGTCATGAGAGGCTGACCACAGTGGGGCAAATGGTGTTCCGCAGCGTTCCCCCGAACCCGGCGCGGATATCATAATTCGAAACGCAAAGACCGGGGCTCGGGCTCATGCCACATCCAGCCTTTCCCCGATAGCGGGCCCGCCTGCCCCCTGGACGATTTTTTCCAGCCGGCCTTCCGCCGCCTTGAGCTTGGCTTCGCAATGGGTCTTGAGCGCCTGGCCGCGCTCATAGAGCGCAATGGAATCTTCCAGATCGACTTCGCCCTGTTCCAGCCGCGCCACGATCGTCTCAAGTTCCTTGAGCGCGATTTCAAAACTCATTTCGCCGACCGGCCTGGCCTGGTCCTGCTTGTTCACCGGGGTAGGAATGACGGTTTCTCCAATAGACTTTCCAGCCTCCGTCCAGTGCCCCGCATGGAAGCTTTGGCCACATAATGTCGCAATTTTGGCCAGTACACGCCAAGGGGAATCACCCACGGAAATTATATTTCCGGAACATGGGTGGGCAAAGGCCTACATTCCGTAGGGGAAACTTCTATTGCAACAAGCCAGGGGCTTTCAACTCCACATCGCCACGGGGCGCCGCGGCCAACGCGCCTATCAGATTTTTAATCCCCGGAAGAGCGGCAAGCGTCTCCAATCCTTGGAGCGCTCTCAGGCCGGCCTCGCTTTCGCCCATCATGGTGCTGAGGCTCTCCAACAGCCCGCGGCGCTGAGGATAGATGCGGATCGTGATGCGGTCCTGGGGAATGCCTCCCAATTGTGCGGCTGTATCGGCGGCCGTCCAGAAGCCCCCCAGGCGGTCCACCAACCCCTTGGTTTTTGCGTCGGCGCCCGTCCACACCCGTCCCTTGGCCACATCTTTCACTTGATCGAGCGCGAGGTGACGGCCCGCCGACACTTTGTGCAAGAAATCATCGTAGATCACGTCCGCTTCATGATTGAGCGCCGCCCATTGCTCTTGCGTGTAGGGCTGGATCGCGGAATCCATCAGCGTGTTCTTGCCGGACGCCACTTCGTCGAGTTCGGCCCCAACCAGCCCCAGCGATTTTCCCACCGCCACTTTGCCGGTCAAGACGCCGATCGAGCCGGTCAAGGTGGCGGGCTCGGCGATGATCTTGTTGGCGCTGGCCGAGATGAAATAGCCGCCCGAAGCGCCAAGCCCTCCCATGCTGACGATCACCGGCTTACCTTTGCTCTGCGCCTTCTTCACCGCATCCAGAATCTGGTCCGAGGCGGTCACCGAGCCGCCGGGCGAATCCACGCGCAGCACGATCGCCTTGATGCCCGGCTCACGCGCCGCCTGGCGGATGGCTTCGGAGAGATCGTCGCTGGCGATGCCCGCATTGCTGTTGAAGATGTCACCCTTTGCGGTGCCATCGACAATGTCGCCCGCGGCCTCGATCACCCCCAGATTGGCGCCGAAATTGGTGCTGAAATTCTTGGTCCTGATGTAATCGGTGATCTTGGTGAGCTTGGCGCCCGCGCCGGCCCGGCCAAGGCCCGCACCCATGGCATCGTCGTCATAGCCGATGCGGTCCAACAATCCCTCGTCCTTGGCGTCCTCGGCGAATTGTGGGCTTGAATCGAAATCGGCGCTCACCTTGGCCGGATCAAGATGGCGCGCGCGCGCCACCTCGGCCACCGCCTGGTCGCGCCAGGATTTGGTCACCTCGGTAAGCTGCTCCTTGTCGGCGTCCGTCATGGTTTTTTCCATGTACATGTCGGCCGCGCTCTTGTAATCGGCGCGCTTGGCGATCTCAGGCACCGCCTGGATCTTGTCGAACAGACCCTTGAGGAAAATTTCACCCACGCCGCCACCCGCCACCTTGAAGTCGCTGCGGGGCTGCGCCCAGATTTTATTGGCGGCGCTGGCCGCCACGTAATCCCCCAGCCCCGGCGTGAGAAAACCGGTGGCCTGGGCGATCACGAATTTGCCGTGATCGCGGAAACGGTGAAGGCTGTCGGACAATTCCTCGGCCTGGGCAAGCGAAACCGCGCCATTGCCCAGCCGCATCACCACGCCCTTGACCCTGGGATCGCGCGAGGCGGCGTCCAGCGCGAAGACGTAATTCATCATGGTCTGTTGCGGCCCTGAGAGGGAAAAACCGGTGGCCGCGGAGTCGGGCACGGCCTGGCGCAGATCCAGAGTCAGGACCATGTTGCCGGGCAAGCCGTCTCCCCGCGCCAGCCCGATCACCAAGAGAGCCGCGAAAATCAAGATGATCAGGAAAACAAATTTGGCGACACCATTCAGCACCGCCGCCATGATCGAGCGGAGCCAAGCGAGAAAGCGTGTCATGGGAAATCCTTGGGGAGCGGCTTTGAGCGTTGCTTATATCGCGCTCCGGGAACCCAAGACAGTCCGGGCCTAGGATTTGGGCCACTAGACAGCAAAAGCCCGGCCCCTTGACAGGAGCCGGACTTGGGTCAGGACGCTTAAAATTTTAGTGGCGCGACGAATCGCGTAGCGCGTCCTTGGCGCCGCCCACGGCATTCTGCACTTTGCCCTTGGCCTTGTCGGCCGCGCCTTCGGCTTTGAGCTTGGCGTCGCCCGTCATCTTGCCGGCCGCTTCCTTGACCGCGCCCTTGGCCTGGTTGGCCGAGCCGTTGATCCTGTCCTTGTCCATGATTTATTCTCCGTATGACTGTAAGATAACGGCACCTTTGCGGCACGGTTCCGTAACTTTTGCCGCACCGAAACGAACTGATCTTTGGCACGCGTTGAAGGAGGAATTCCATGCGGAGACGGAACTTCATCGGCTTTCTGTTGATGGGAAGCGCCGGAATTTTCGCCGGCAACCTCCCCGCCTTCGCCGCGGCCTATCGTGTCAGCAAAAGCGACGCGGAATGGAAGAAGACCCTGTCGCCCGCCGCCTATGACGTGCTGCGCCATCAAGGCACGGAAATGCCCTATTCGAGCCCGTTGGACATGAACACCAAGAAGGGCACGTATCTTTGCGCGGGCTGCGGTCAGCCGCTTTATTCCTCGGACACCAAGTATGACAGCCATACCGGCTGGCCCAGCTTCTGGAAGCCGTTGACGAATGCCATTCTCACCTCTGACGACCATTCCCTCGACATGGAGCGCACCGAAGTGCATTGCATCGGCTGCGGCGGTCATCTCGGCCATGTTTTCGACGACGGACCGAAGCCCACGGGCTTGCGCTATTGCATGAACGGCGTGGCGCTCCGCTTCGAAGCGATCTAAGCGCAGCAAAAAGCCGCCGGTTTTGCCGGCGGCTTGCTGTTTTTTCTCTGGCTTGGCTATTTCTTGGCCGGAGCGCCGGGCGCCGCGCCCGCTTCGGGCTTGGCCTTGGCCTTGGCCTGCTCGGTCATGGAATCATGGGCGGCGCTAAAGCCATTCAATGACAATTTGAGCTCATAATTCTTGCCGTCATCGGCGGTGAGCTTGATCAGCGCATTGTCGCCGGCATGGCTCAATTGATCGACCACCGGATTTTCGATCAGCATTTCCACATAGCAACCGGCGCGGTCGCAGCGGCGATAAGGCATCACCGGCGAAGTATAGCTTCCCGCCTGGATCACCACGCCGCGCGGGATGGAAACGCCCAGGGGCACGGAAATCTGGATGGCGTGCTTGTCGACATGGGGGATATAGGCGAGCGAGACCGCCAGCACGCGCTGCCCGCTCTTGGCGTCATTCTGCTGCTGGTACATGTCGCAGGGCGATTGGGTCTGCGAGGGAAAGCAACGCACCGCCCAGTCGCCGATATTTTTCACTTCGGGAGGCGGCGGCGGCGCAGCCGGCGCGGCAGCGGGCGCCTGGGCAAGGGCCGCGCCCGAAATGAGCGCGCTCAAAAAGGCGCCGGACAACAAGTGCGGAATTTTCATCAGAGCATTCTCCAGTACCAGGACGCGCGCTTGGCTTCGTCGCGGCGATAGGCGCGCTGGGCATCGGCATATCCGGTGAGCGAAAGCGGGATCGCAATGGGCTTGTTGTCGTTCGAGCCCGCGAAGACGACCTTGCCGTCCTTGCCTTCGTCGAATTCCTTCTGCAGCTTCTGATCGAGCGGGATATCGACGATGCAGCCCTGCTGGGTGCAGGTGCGGTATTTGGCGGTATGCATGGGATTGGTTCCCATCACCAGGCCCACGCCCGGTTCCAGCGCCACGCCCAGCGGCAGCACCAGATCAAGCGCGCTCTTGCCGTCCGGCAGTTTTCCAACCGCGATCCGCACGATCTCCTGGTGGCTCTGGCTGTCCATCACATCCTGGACGAGCTCGCAGTTCACATTGGGCTGGCTGGCCGCAGGGCAGGCCACGCGCCAGGAGCCATAGGCGGTCACGGCCTGGGTGCCGGTGTTGTAGCTCACCACCCCGCGCACGGCCCAGCCGACCGCCAGTCCGACCAGCAGAGCGACCACGCCAATGACCAGTCTCTCGGTCAAATTCGTCATGAAAAGTCCCGTCTCGGTTGGGAAAACCGGCCAAAATCCGGTTTAAGCCTCAAAACCGGCGGAGGGTTAGCAGATCGCATCCGCAAAGGAAACCGGCGCGGAAGGATTTCCCGCTCCCTCCTCGCGGATTTGGGTCGAACGCTGCCCGCTTCATGACGAGGCTGTAAGCCTTTTGGCCGCGTCCCGTGATTTCGCCCTGGGCGAAGGCGTTAACGGCTGGCCACGCGGACGGGATCGGGCCGCCAATAGGCGGGCCATACCCGCTTCAGAGCCGCCAGCTTTGGCAGGTCGTTGATCACGATGTAGGGCTGGGTGGGGTTATGGATCAGGTAATCCTGGTGGTAACCCTCGGCCGCGTAGAAGCCTTTGAGCGGCTCGATTTTGGTGACGATGGGTTTGGCGAAAATATGGGCCGCGTCCAACTGCGCGATATAGGCGCGCGCGGTTTTTTCCTGGAGAGGCGAAGAGAAGAAAATTTCCGAGCGGTAGCTCGTGCCTTGGTCGGGGCCCTGGAAATTCAGCTCGGTCGGGTCATGCGCCACCGAGAAATAAACCTGCAACAGACGTCCGAATGAAATCACCTTGGGATCAAAAATGATCTCGACCGACTCGGCATGGCCGGTGGTTTCGGTTGTCACCATGGGATAATTGGCCGTGCTTGCGGCGCCGCCGGAATAGCCCGCCACCACTTTGGTCACGCCCTTTACATGCTCGAACACAGCCTGCTGACCCCAGAAGCAGCCGCCTGCCAAGACGACAGTTTCATGCACCGCATCATTGGCGGGATCGAGCGCGGCTGCGGGGATGGTTTTGTTCAGATCGTCGGCCAGAGCCCTATTGATATGGGCGGCGGCCATCGCCACAAAAGCGGAAGCGGCAAGAAAGGTGGCGAGTTTCATGGGAACTCCTCGAGCAATGAGACCAGTATAGCCGGTTTCATCGTCAAATTCGCGAGCCTGCCGCCCAGGGTTACGCCATATATTTAAAGCGCGCTGTCGCCAGTCTCGCCCGTACGCACGCGCAGCGCCGAGTCGAGGTCAAGGGTGAATATCTTGCCGTCACCGATCTTGCCGGTGCGGGCCGCCTTGGCGATGGCGGCGACCGCGTCGTCGGCCCGTGCCGAGGGAAGCGCCACTTCAAGCCGAAGTTTGGGCAGGAAGGCAATCGCATATTCCGCGCCGCGATAGATTTCGGTGTGACCTTTCTGACGGCCATAGCCGCGCACTTCAGAAACAGTCATCCCTTCCACGCCGATGGCGGTCAGGGCTTCGCGCACCGCATCCAGGCGATGAGGCTGAATGATGGCGATGATGAGCTTCATGGCCTTGTCCGTCGGCCCCCTTCCTATCGATTGCCGTGATACGCGCTTTCGCCATGGGTGGCAAAGTCCAAGCCTTGGATTTCATGCTCGCGGTCCACGCGCAGGCCCACCACCAGGCCGGCGAATTTGGTGATCAGGAAGGTGGCGATGGCGGACCAGAGAATGGCCGCGGCCACGCCCTCCAACTGCACCAGGAATTGCGCGCCCATGGTGTGG
>Ga0134125_10007189_pt1 | contig 12572 bp, 11 predicted proteins | sample KB31751_FD_96464 | JGI IMG/M metagenome (GOLD analysis project Ga0134125, IMG submission 96464) | Terrestrial soil microbial communities with excess Nitrogen fertilizer from Kellogg Biological Station, Michigan, USA - KB3-175-1 | ecosystem: Environmental > Terrestrial > Soil > Unclassified ... | reverse complement strand
GCCGGCGCCGGTGCCCATGCGGGTCGCGGTCTCCACCATGGCGCCGATCACCTTCGGGTGCTGCCCCATACCCAGGTAGTCGTTCGAGCACCAGATCACGACATTCTTCGGCCCGTCCGGCGAGTGCCAGATGGCGTGCGGAAAACGCCCGGCGATGCGTTCGAGATCGGCGAACACGCGGTAGCGCCGCTCGGTATGCAGCCGGTCGAGCGCGTCGGCGAAATAGCCGCGGTAGTTTACGGGGGTGTTAGGCCGATCGATCATACGGAAACGGTCCCGACAGGGCAGTTGGAATGGCATAGTTCTAGAAGCGTTCCAGGGTGCTTGTCGAGGCCGCCCAACCGGCAATTTCGTCGCGCTGCGTGATGGGGGTCAAACGCGGCGCCGTCCGCGCGCCCGTTGCGGTGAATTTTCCGTTCCGGCGGGCGCGATTTTGGCTGCAACGACACCAGTGGCAATCTCATTCCCTGTCCTTTCGCGGGATAGAAAAAGGCGATCGTTGGCGCGGCACCTTCTGCTCCTTCATCCTGCCCCGCGGCAGCGGGGAAGGGGGACCATCCGAGCGCGAAGCGATCGGATGGTGGAAGGGCGCAGGCCTCGTCGAATTCTCCTTCGACGAAAGTGCAGCGGCGAGTCAGAAGCCCCCTCCACCACGCTTCGCGTGGTCCCCCTCCCCCGCTATCGCGGGGGCGGAAGAAAGAGAGTCCCGTTCTCGCGCTGCGCTTTCTGTTCGCGCCCCGAGTTTTGCCAAAGCTATTCACGAAACGGGCCTCCACAAAGAAGGAGGCCGAGCGCCGGAAGGCGCGTCGTCAACAGCCGCGCCACACTCTCGGACGTTGCCATCCGCGAATGCTGCGGGCGCGGCGCGCGCCACGAATGATTCGCTTGCACGAACCATCCGCTTGCGGGCGCGCTCGCCTTTCGGCGCTCCGCCGCGGCTCTCGTCGCAGGGCGAACCATGCACGACTCGGTCCAGGCCGCGCTTCGCGCGATGAAAGTGCGGAGGCGTTACCTTCGCCCTTTGCATCGCGCTTAAGCCAAGCACCTGGCTCGCCGGTCGTCATGCCGGCGGGGACGATGCCCGGACCGCCCGGGAACGGCTTGCGAGACCGCCCGCGGGAACCGCACTCGCTCCACCTTCAGGATCGCATCCGGAATGTGCCCTTCGATGAGCGAGCTGAATGTCTTTTAGTTCAACGCGCGGCGCGCGACCAACAAATTTTGGCGGGCTGCGTTATCTCTTTGATCTGACAAAGAATCATCTCACGCTCTTCGTTTGATTTGCGGCGCGGCAATTGTGGCATTGCTGCCATGATTCGCGTTTCTAGCGCTAAGGCATGGAGAGTGCTGGCGTTTCTTGATTCGTGGCAGGGAAAATTTGTGCGAGGAGGCCGAAGCCCCCTCCCATCCTCTCTCTTCGCGAGAGAAGGGATTCATTTTGCGCAACGCACGCAGTAGAATCCGCCGACGCGAAGCGGAGAGTAGGGCGATGAGCAAATCTATCTGGATTGGCCTGACTGCGCGCGAGCGTACCTTGGTGCTCGACGCACTCGCTGCCTTACACCGCTTGGACGGCCACAGGCGAAAGGACATCGACGCGCTGGCAATCAGGCTCGTTTCCAGCACACCGCATCCCGAAATCACCGTCGGCGTTCACGGCGGACAGGTGCAGTGGACTTTGGGAAACCCGTTTCCTATCCGGGTGTGTGACTACGACGGCACCAGCGACGAGGATCTACCCGATATCGATGGTCGCGGACAGCGATGCCGGATGTGGTGGCAGCCGGCGGATAGATCCAAACTTTGAACGCGCGCCTGCAATTTCGGTCGTTAAGAATCTGTGAATCCTTTTCACGGATGATCTGCCACCTCCAGTTGGTGCCAACCGAATGATTAACCCAGCTTCCGATTTGCTCGAATTTGCGCGCGGATCGCGCTTCGCCACCATTTTGGCCGACCCCCCCTGGCAGTTTGCCAATCGCACCGGAAAAATAGCGCCTGAGCACCGGCGTTTATCGCGTTACGAGACAATGACCCTTGGAGAGATCATGGCTCTGCCGATCAGCAACGTGGCCATGCCGACTGCCCATCTTTATTTGTGGGTGCCAAACGCTCTATTGCCTGACGGTTTGGCGACGATGCAAGCTTGGGGTTTCACCTACAAATCCAACCTCATCTGGCACAAAGTGCGAAGGGACGGCGGCTCGGATGGGCGAGGCGTCGGATTCTATTTTCGCAATGTGACCGAGGTCATGCTCTTTGGCGTGCGCGGAAAAAACGCGCGCACACTGCCACCTGCACGCAGTCAAGTGAACTTGATTGCAAGCCGTAAACGCGAACACTCTCGAAAGCCTGACGAGCAATACCAAATAATCGAGGCATGTAGCGCGGGGCCTCATTTAGAATTATTCGCACGCGGCACGCGAATGGGATGGGTAAGCTGGGGAAATCAAGCTAACCTTAAATATCGGCCCACCTGGAAAACGTACTCGCGTCATTCAGCCGCAGAAATAGCGACACAATAACAATGGGGTAGCCGAGCTCCCGGGATGTCTCTAGAATACAACCTTCGGGAGAAACTGCATTGTCCGAGGGTGACAGTGGCATTGACTAACGTCGCGCCCGCAGAACAACTGCGCGGCCTAGCAAGTCGAAAATCAAAACCGGACGAGTTCAAAAGCGTTCGCAATCCTTTGGTCGACGAGGAAGTGGCGAATGGCTGGGTAATTCAGAAGCGCAATAAATCCGCCACGCGCTTATGCAAGCCTAAAACGCACGACAAAAGATTTGAAGATCGCGTCTGGGTTCTCCTATACCGGATGGGATTTCAGTGTCTTTCGGATAAAGGCGGCGCTTTCTTATTACTTAAAGCTGACGAACCGAAGGGCCCCGACAATCAAATCGACGTCGTGGCTCTCGATGACGATGTTGCCTTTGCGATCGAGTGCAAGTCGAGCGAGAAGCCCCGCAAATTTGACGATTTCTCCAAAGACCTTGCGAAACATGTGGCTATGCGCGAACGTTTTACGCACGCCATACGAAATCAATTCCCATCTTCCAACAAGCGACCATCAATTTTCGTTATTTGGAGCTCGAATATTCGCCCGACTGAGAATGACGAAAGTCGGGCAAAGGTAGCAAACGTATGCTTGTTGGACGAGGCCGACCTCGAGTACTACGAGCAGCTTGTAAGCCAAGTGGGAACCGCTGCGCGATTCCAATTTCTAGCTGATGTCCTTGAGGGAAGGTCGGTCCCTGGCCTTGAGATTACTGTGCCAGCTATTAGATCGAGAATTGCGGGCGGAGTTGCCTATAGCTTTTGCGTTTCTCCCGAATATCTACTTAAAATCGCATTTGTATCTCACCGAGCAAGGGGCAAGGCATCCGATATAGACGCCTACCAACGGCTTCTCAGGAAAAATCGCCTAAAGTCCATCAGACAGTATATCGCCGAAGGCGGCTTCTTCCCAACGAACATAGTGGTGAATATTGCCGAGCCGCGTTGGCTAACCTTCGACAGGGGCAAGCAAGAGATCGATAGCAAAAACTCGATCTTCGGATGGCTTCGTATTCGACCTGCATACCGGGTCGCCTGGATTATCGATGGACAGCATCGCCTGTTCGCATATGCAAATCACCCTCTGGCAAGGAAAAGTATGGTTTCAGTAATGGCCTTCGTCGGCCTAGAGGCAAGTGAACAGGCTCGCCTTTTCGTTGACATCAATGCGAGACAAAAGAAGGTTAAACAAAGCCTGCTCCAAGAGTTGTATTCAGAGCTTCACTGGGACGCAGATGAACCAGAAATAAGAGTTCAGGCAATACTGTCAAAGGCCATCCAAGTAATCGATGCGGAAACTCGCTCGCCGTTTTTTGGTAGAATTTTAAAAGCCGACGATACTAGGACTGCCGTCCGATGCATTTCCTTCAATGCCGTATTTGGCGCAATGAACAAGGCCGGCTTCTTTATTTCCCACACCAAGAAGGGTGCCGTGATCGAGTATGGGCCACTCTGGGACGTCAACAACGAAGCGATTTTGAAGCGCACCGTTGCAATGCTGATAGCCTATTTTGACATCATCCGCTCTGAAGCGACAGTCTTGTGGGATCTAGGATCAGATGAAGGTGGCGGACTCGCCATGAATGATGGCGTTACAGTCTGCATAAATGGATTACGCAGCATTTTGGCTCACCTCCAAGTCAGCAAACGTATCTCATTAGGCACACTTGACAACAAGGAATTGGTCGAGGTGATCGAGCCGTGGGCGAGGATCGTGGGGAAGTATTTTTCAAGCATGACACCCGAGCAAATGATTGTGTTTCGTGCACTTCGCGGCATTCAAGGCCAAACTACGGGAACGCGCCGACTTGAGGAGGCGGTTCATAAGGTACGTCTGGATTTTGACCCACCGGGCCTAAGGGAATTTCTTGAACGTGAGAAGGCTCAGACCACCGACAGGGCATATAACGTCATAAAATTGATTGAGCAGGTATTGCAAACGACCGTTCTTACCGAACTAAAAAATGAATTCGGAGAAAACGAGGAAGACTGGTGGTTTTCGGGCGTGCCGAAGGGGGTGAGAAAAAAGATCCGATCGAATTAATGAGGAGGCTGGCAAAAGTGGTGGCCGAGAACAGAATTTCGATCTGATTGATTATCGTCCTATTATAGAACAGAATTGGAGTTTGTTCGAGCCAACGCTGACTCGTGGAAAGGGCAACAAGGAAAATCGAACGAAATGGATTGTGGAGGTGAATGACCTCCGAAAGCGAGTGATGCATGCCTCAAAGGGACAGAGTTTGCCAATCACGGAGGATCAATTAGCTTTACTTGAGGATATTTCTGGCTGGTTAGAAAGCCAAGTGGGAGCGCAAGCAGAGAGCTGACTCCCGTTCGACGGCGTAAAGGCCTTTTTACGGCTATCGTTCTCCCCTCGCAGTCCTCGATCTCCTACAGTGTCTACCGGCGCCGCACATCGCCATCTTGGCACGCGGATCGTAAAGGCGGCGCCGCCCCGGCGCTCTGCTGCGCAACAAACACCCTCGCCGCCACCCACGGCAACAGCACAATCACGAACCCGATCGGTACCAAACACACCAGAACAATCGCGCGCTGCGGCCAGGGGCCGAGCGCCAGGACGAAGGGTGGAATGACGATGCCCGCCGGCGGGTTGCCGACGAAGCCGTAATCGGCGCCGAGATGAAGATCGATCGGCAGGATCAGCGCCACATAGACGAGGCTTGCGATCACCGCGATGCCGAGATCGCGCCAGCGGGGGCGAAAGCCGCGCACCACGACATCGTAGACCGCGCAGGCGGCGATGACGGTGTGAGATAGCCAGAACGCCCAGAACAGCACGAAGGCCGGGCCGTCGATCAGCGACGGCTGGATGAAGGCCTGCGCGGTCAGCGCCGCGGTCCAGAAATAGAGCGTGGCGCGCGCGAAGCGTTTGCCGGTGACGAGCGCGAACGGCGCCATCAGGCCGTTGATGTCGCACAGCTGCAGCGGCAGGCCGCTCCGCCAGTCGATGCCGCGCCAATTCCACCAGATGTTATAGGCGAGCCAGACGGCGACCGCGAACGCGGCGAGGCCGTGGCGCAGCGCGCGTTCCGCATTTTTTGACAGCGTGCGGCCCAGCAGACTCGGCGCCGCGATCAGCACCAGGCACACCAGAAGCGTGACGCCGTGCAGCCAGCCGTAAGGCGCAAACACCGTCCAGGCGCCGGGGGTGATGTCGAGCGGCGGGTTCATCGGACTGGCTCTGAGCCACGTTTCCCGGATGCGGTGCAGCGCGCAGCGGTGCACCGCTGATCCGGGATCGTATCGCACTCCGCGTTTGTGACGATCCCGGGTCTGCAGCGCACCATTTCGCTTCGCTCCACGCTGCGCTGCGCCCGGGACACGAAGATCTCCCCCGATACGGCACGACTATGACGGCCGGATCACTGCTCCGCCCGCAACGGACGCGTCAGCAGCGATTCGATCGCTTCCCCAACGCTCATCTGCTCGTCCAGCAGCGCCGCCACCGCAGCCGAAATCGGCATGTCGACGCCGCGCGCGCGCGCCATTTCAAGGAGCACCGGCGCCGTGAACACGCCTTCGGCGAGGCCGCCGTGAATCTCGGACGGCCGCTGGCCGCGGCCGAGCGCTGCGCCGAACGAGAAATTGCGCGACTGCGGGCTCGAACAGGTGAGCAGCAGATCGCCCAGCCCGGACAGGCCCATCATGGTTTCCGACCTGGCGCCGTAGGCGCGGCCGAAGCGGGCGAGTTCGGCGAAGCCGCGCGTGGTCAGCGCCGCGGCGGCGCTGGCGCCGAGCGCGCGGCCCGCCACCACGCCGGCCGCGATGGCGAGCACGTTCTTGGCGGCGCCGCCGATCTCGACGCCGCGCACGTCGGTGGAATGATACGGGCGGAAGCTCGCCGAGCCGATGGCGCGCGCGAGGTCCGCGGCGAGCGTGTCGTCGCGCGCGGCGAGCGTCACGGCGGTCGGCAGGCCGCGCGCCACGTCGGCGGCAAAACTCGGTCCTGACAGGATCGCGGGCTCCGCCTGCGGCGCGCAGGCGGCGACGATGTCGGTGACGAATTGCTGGCTGCCGCGCTCGATGCCCTTGGCGCAGACCACGACCGGCGTGTGTGCCGCGAGCAGCGGCGACAGCGCGGTAGCGGCGCTGCGCACCGCCTGCGTCGGCACGACGAGCAAAATCGCCTGCGCGCGCGCCGCCGCCCGCAGATCGTCCGCGACGGCGATACGGTCATCGAGGCGCACGCCGGGCAGAAACAAACTCTCGCGCTTGTGTTTCAGACTGGCCGCATTGGCGGCGTCGTGCTCCCATAGCGTGACGTCGCGCCCGGCGCGCGCGCAGGTGAGCGCCAACGCCGTTCCCCAGGCGCCGCCGCCGATCACCGCGATGTCGTTGAAGGCCATGTCTCACTCGTCATGCCCGCGCTTGTCGCGGGCATCCACGTCTTGGAACGCACTGAGTCTAAAGACGTGGATGGCCGGGACAAGCCCGGCCATGACGACTTCTCATAGCGCCTCGCCGCGCAGCAGTTTCGGCACGTCGCCGACCAGCCCGGCGGCTTCGCGGATGAACAGGCGCTTCAGTCCCGGCAGGCGCTCGACCATGCCGAGGCCGACATCGCGGGCGAGGCGGAGCACATCGGAGCGGTTGGAGAACAGCCGGTTCAGCCCGTCGGTGGCAAAGCCCATCGCCATGGTGTCGAAGCGGCGCCAGCGCTGGTACTGCTCAAGCACATTTTGCGACCCGGGATCGAGCCCGAGCCGCGCCGCGTCGACGATCACTTCGGCGAGCGCGGCGACGTCCTTGAGCCCCATGTTGAGACCCTGGCCGGCGATCGGGTGAATGACATGCGCGGCATCGCCGGCCAGGGCGATGCGATCGGCGATGAACGAGCGCGCGACGAAAAATCCGAGCGGATGCACACGCCGCGCGCCGATCACCTTGAGCTCGCCGAGATGCAGTTTGAAGCGCTGTTCCAGTTCGGCGTGAAAGTCCTCGTCGGACAGCGCCACGATGCGCTGGGCCTCGTCGGTGCGCTCGGTCCAAACGATCGAGGAGCGGCGGCCCGTAAGCGGCAGGATGGCGAACGGCCCAGCGGGCAGAAAATGCTCCTCGGCGCGGCCGTTGTGATCGCGCTCGTGCGCGACGTTGATGACGATGGCGGACTGGCCGTAATTCCAGCCGTGCGTGGCGATGCCGGCGGCCTGCCGGATGGTCGAGCGCGCGCCGTCGGCGGCGACGAGGAGACGCGCCGCGATCGTACCGCCGTCGGCGAGTGTCGCGACAATCCGGCCGGCGTTCTCCCCTCCCCCCGTTTCTTTCACCGCCCCGGTCAGGAGTTCAACGCCACAATCGCGCGCCTTGTCTTCCAGCGCCGCGACCAGGTGACGGTTCTCGATCATGTGGGCGAATTGCTCGCCGGGCTCGATGTCGCCGCCGAAAGTCAGAAACACCGGCCGCGTGGCGTCGGCGAGCCGGCTGTCGGTGACCACCATGTCGAGGATCGGCTGCGCCTGCGCGGCGACGGCGTCCCACACGCCGATCGCCTCGAACAGCCGGCGCGCGGCGGCGACGATCGCGGAGGCCCGCTCGTCGGTGTCGTGGCTTCTGCCCAGCGCCGGATCGGCGACGATCACGCCAAACGACGGGCCGAGCGCCTGCCGCAGCGCGATCGCCAGCGTCAGGCCGGCAAAGCCGCCGCCGGCAATCAATACATCGGTGTCGTTATGCGTGGTCCCAATTGTCATGCCGCAAGTCTAGCACGATTGAGCGCGCCGGGCTTGACCCCGCGGGCGTTCCCGTATGCAAAGAACGATGACATGGTTTCCCGGATGCGGTGCAGCGTGAAACGGTGCACCGCTGATCCGGGACCGTCACAGACTCGGTATCTTTCGTAGAGTTTAACTTGGGCAGGGTTTTGAACGATCCCGGGTCTGCAGCGCACCACTCCGTTTCACGGCGTGCTGCGCTGCGCCCGGGAAACGAGAGCAAGGCAACAGGTCATGTCCGCCGTACAGGAATTGATTGAAACCCTCGATCTCGAACCGCTGGAAGTCAATTTGTTCCGCGGCCGCTCGCCGCAATCGCGCTGGCAGCGGGTGTTCGGCGGCCAGGTGATCGGCCAGGCGCTGGTTGCGGCCTGCCGCACGGTCGACGACGTGGCGGAGCGCCCGCCGCATTCGCTGCACGCCTATTTCATGCTCGGCGGCGATCCAAAGGTGCCGATCATCTACGAAGTCGATCGCATCCGCGACGGCAAGAGTTTCACCACCCGCCGCGTGGTCGCGATCCAGCATGGGCACGCCATCTTCACCATGATGGTGTCGTTTCATCTGAACGAGCCGGGCCTCTCGCACGCCGCCAAGATGCCGGACGTGCCGGCGCCCGAGGCGCTGCCGACCGAAGCGGAACTGAAAGAGCGCATCTGGCCGATGATGCCCGAGCCGGTGCGCCGCTATTATGAGCGCGAGCGGCCGATCGAGCTGCGGCCGGTCGAGATGGGCCGTTATCTGGGCGAGAAGAATCCGGAAGGCCGTTTCGATGTCTGGATTCGCGCGACGGGACGATTGCCGGACTCGCCGGCGATCCATCAATGCGTGCTGGCTTACGCGTCCGACATGATGCTGCTCGACGCCGCGCTCATTCCGCACGGCAAGAGCGTGTTCAGCGAAGACATCATGGCGGCGAGCCTCGACCACGCACTGTGGTTTCACCGCCCGTTCCGCGCCGACGAGTGGCTGCTCTACGCGCAGGACTCACCGAACCTGTCAGGCTCGCGCGGCTTCTCCCGCGGCTCGATCTTCACGCGCGACGGCACGCTGGTCGCTTCGGTGGCGCAGGAAGGCCTGCTGCGGCAGCGGCGTTCCAAGCCGGCCTGACCGCGCCGTGCTCAGGGTTTGACGTCACCGTCGCGATCCGGTCGCTATCGGCGGTGGACCCGACATAACCTGATACAGCCCGAACGACGTTCATCGGATGCATGAATGGGATGTGGTGCTTGACGTAGATCAAGGTGCGCGCCTGTCTTGGGATCAATGATGTGACCGTTCACCGGATGACAGGAGGACGAGTCATGCGCCCAGTCAAAATGTATGCCGCAGCCGCGGCTTTGGGACTTGCGATCACGATGGCGGGCAGCGCCTTAGCCCAGGACAGGCAAGGTCCGTGGGGACCCGGCATGATGGGCTGGGGATATGGACCCGGTATGATGGGGTCCGGGCATGGACGAGGCATGATGGGTTATGGCGGGCCGTGGGCGTCGGGACCGCGCGATGGCGGCCAAGGATTTTGCTCGGCAATGCTCGGCCAAATCGATGGTCGGCTCGCCTACATCAAAGCGGAATTGAAAATCACCTCGGACCAAGAAACACTTTGGAACACCTACGCAGCGGCTGCGCGTGACAGGGCGAAAGCAATGCTCGCGCGCTGCACCGAGATGGCGGGCCGGAGAGGCGGGACCACCGTCAGTCTGCCGGATCGGCTCGATCAAGACGAGCGATATTTGACTGCCCAACTCGATGCGCTGCGGTCCACGACCAATGCCTTGAAGCCGCTCTACGCCACGCTTAGCGACACTCAAAAGCAAACGGCCGACCAGCTCTTCTGGGGGCCGATGGGCATGATGTAGTTTCATGATGTAGTTTAAAGATAGTCTTCGGCAGGATCTGGCACGCTTGCCGCGCCAGCCATTACTCGGCTCGCGCGTCCGCTCCGTGCTCGGACAATTGGGCACCAAACCAGCGGTGAATCTGCGTCACCAGAGGCTGATTACGTGCCGTGAAAGTGAGTGCCGCGCCGAGCGGCACTTCTGAATAAGAGACGGCGATCTCTGCATGATGGCGCGCGAGTTCTGACACACCCGGCATCGCTGCACCATGAAGAGCCATGGGGTCGGCATAGTCGCATCGTTGAAAGGCTTGTGCTTCATGTCGGAGATGCTGTCGAATAAGCCCAATCTGGTCCTTGTCTTGTGCGTCCTTAACAAGGACGCTTTGAACCCCGCCCTTATCAGTCATTCTAAAAACATGCGTTGTCTTTTTAAGATCAAAGGGCATAACGGTTTGCCCCATCTCGTGAATATGTTCTTGCGCGGTCTGGCCGACCGCAACGGCGCTCCCCAGTGCAAATGAGAACCCCATAGCTGCCATCAGTTGAAGCAACAATTGTATCCTTTTAGCCATTGCTATCTCTCTCTCTTCGAGCCTGAATGCTTCACGGATCAGCGGCAACCGATCAGGCCCCGGCGGCAGGATCAATGGCGGCGGTGCGCAGCCCTCTGTCATGCCCAACATATAGGAGGCCAAATGCCCGTCGTCTGCTGGCGAATTACTGCATATGCTCAGGTCGAGAATGACACATCGCGACAGTTTTGAATGTCCGCCGCGCGATCGCTAACGGGGAACAGCGGACATGACAGATTTGTGAGCGCGTCGCCTACTGCGTCTTGATGCCCGCCGCCTTGATGATCGCAGCCCATTTGACGAGTTCGGCCTTCTCGTACGCCGCCAACGCCGCGGGATTTTGCTGATCGGCAGGAAAGATGACCTGACCGAGCTGCGTCAGCCTGCCCTTGATCGTCGGATTAGCCAGCGCGGCCTGTACGGCGCCGTCGAGCCGGGCGACGATGTCGGGCGGCGTTCCTTTGGTGGTCCACAGCCCGTGCCAGAACGGCAGGCTGACGCCGGAGGCGCCGGCTTCAATCGTGGTCGGGATGTCGGGCAGTTTCGGCCAGCGCTTGGCGTCGAGCACGGCGAACGCCTTGAACTTGTGCGCCGTTATATACGGCAGCGACGCCGAGGCCTCGAGACACGACAGGTCGATATGGCCGCCCACCAGGTCCGTGATCGCCGGTCCGGCGCCGCGATACGGCACGTAGTCGAACTTCACGCCGATGGCGTTGGCAAACGAAACCGCTCCGAGCTGCGCGGCACTGCCGGTGCCAACGGTGCCGAACGTGGCTGGCGACTGCTTGCCTTTCAGCCAGGCGACCAGCTCCTTGGCATTGTTGGGCGGGATATCATTCTTGCCGAGAATCAACAGCGGCGAATAGGCGAGCAGCGAAATCGGCGCCAGATCGGCCTGGATGTCGTAATCGAGCTTGTAGATTTGCGGCGAACCGACATGACTGGTCCAGTTGCCGATGCCGATGGTGTAGCCGTCCGGCGCGGCGTGCACGACGCGCCCGGTGGCGATCGTGCCGCTGGCGCCGCTCACGGTCTCGACCACGACGGTCTGGCCGAGCTTTTCCTCTATGCCCTTGGCGAGGAGCCGCGCCAGCGCATCGGTCGGGCCGCCGGGCGGGAAGCCGACCAACAGCGTGATCGGATGCGAGGGAAAATTGTCGGCTTGTGCGGCCGCCGCACAGAAAAGCGCGGCCAACGCCGCGATAACAAGCGTGAGCTTCTGCATCGTCCTCCCCTTTGGCATGCGCTCTTGTTTCTCGGCGCTTTGCACAACGATGAGCCGCACGATGACACGACGCATGCCGATCTAATAGGTCAGCAGCCCTGTCGCGACGCGCCACGATGCCTATATTCACCAGCCGGCCGGGCTTTCGGCGGCCGATTGACGCTGCCCCCGCGGCCCCTGTAACCATCCGGAAATGTTTGAATTTTTTGAACGAATCCTGACCCCGACGGCAACGCCGGAGAACCCGGAGCCGCCGGGCACGCTCGTCGCCTTCCTGTGGCACTTTGCCCGGCAGGCGAAATGGCTGTTCGCGGCCCTGTTCGTGGTCGAACTGATGTCGGCGCTGACCGACAGCGCCGTGCCGTGGTTCATGGGCCGCGTCGTCACGCTGGTGACAAAGACGCCGCCCGACCGGCTGTTCGCCGAGCACTGGCCGCTGCTCGCCGGCATCGTGGCGTTCATCGTCATCGTGCGGCCGGCGGTGACGCTTATTCGCTACCTGATCTCCAATCAGGCGATCGCGGCGCCGTTTACCGGCCTCATTCGCTGGCAGTCGCACTGGCACGTGGTGCGGCAGAGCTGGGCGTTCTTTCAGAACGATTTCGCCGGCCGCATTTCCAACCGCGTGATGCAGACCGGCCCG
>Ga0134125_10007188_pt1 | contig 12572 bp, 12 predicted proteins | sample KB31751_FD_96464 | JGI IMG/M metagenome (GOLD analysis project Ga0134125, IMG submission 96464) | Terrestrial soil microbial communities with excess Nitrogen fertilizer from Kellogg Biological Station, Michigan, USA - KB3-175-1 | ecosystem: Environmental > Terrestrial > Soil > Unclassified ... | reverse complement strand
TGAACACGGCAATGAGCTACGGCCTTCCTGTCGTCGCAACGACGCCGTCGATCGAGGGCATGCATCTGTCGGACGGTGTCGAGGTGCTCGTTGCCGACGCGCCGGAGCCGTTCGCGGCGGCCGTCGCACGACTGCACGAGGATCGCGTACTGTGGGAGCGCCTGTCGATGGCCGGATGCGAGAACATCAGGCGCCATTTCTCGCGCGCCGTCGCGCGCGACGCGCTTAGGGAACTGCTGGCGATCGCGAAGTAAACAGCAGGTCGAACACGGCGTGCCCGCGCGCGACGCCGCGCTGCTCGAACTTCGTCAGCGGACGCCACGCGGGCCGTGCCGCAAACCCGTCGGCGGTATTGACGAGCAACGGCTCGGCAGTGAGCGTCGCCAGAATCTCGTCGGCGTACTCGGCCCAATCGGTCGCAACGTGCAGACAGCCACCGGGCGCGAGCGCCAGCGCGAGCGCGTGCACGAACGGCGGCTGCAAAAGGCGGCGCTTGTGATGGCGCTTCTTCGGCCATGGATCGGGAAAGTAGACGTGGATGCGCGCAAGCGACGCCGGTGGAATCATCTGTCCGACGACGTCGACCGCGTCCTGCCGAAGCACGCGGACGTTCGAAAGCCGTGCCGCCTCGATGCGACGCAGGAGCGCGCCGACGCCGGGCCAGTGCATCTCGACGCCGAGGAAGTCGGCGTCGGGCCGGGCCGCGGCGATGGCCGCCGTCGTCTCCCCCATGCCGAACCCGATCTCGAGCACGACCGGCGCATCGCGGCCGAAGAGCGCGCGAAAGTCGAGCGGCGTCGCGGGCGTCACGCCATAGCGCGGATAGAGCGTGTCGCAGGCGCGCTGTTGCGCCGGCGACATGCGTCCCTGGCGCAGCACGAAGCTTCGCACCGCACGGTGCGTTGCGCGGCAATCGTCCATCGAATCTCCGACACGATCGATCGCTCGGTCGGAGCGACCGGCGTCGGATGTCACTTCGCGCGGACCTTCTTCCACGAACGATCGTCGAGGTGGCGCTCGACCGTCTGCCGCTGCGATTCGTTGCCTGCCGTGTACTCGAGCGCGATCGCATTCGCGCCATGCCAGGTGGCGCTCACGTCGGACCACGCGGCCGGTGGCGTCCATGTCGCTTCCTTGTGGATGCCGTCGCGCGCGACGCGCCATAGCGCCACCTCGTTGTCGCACCTGCGCTCGCAGAAGTCGGCGGTGACGAAGTGGCGCTCGTCGGGCGCGAGGATCGGCTCGGAGGGGACGCGCGTCTCCTCGCCGCCGCGCCGCTCCACCAGCAGGAAGCCGGTGCGCTCGCCGCGCGTCGTGAACAGCACGAGCGTATCGAGGTTCTGCAGGTAATCCCAGACGGCATACGTCGTCGCGCCGGTCGGATTCACGCTGTCGTGGAACACCGAGAGGCCGAACGGCGAGAGCTGGACGCGCAATTCGTCGCCGTCGCGCTCGACGAAGCGCGCCACGGCGCGCAACTGGCGCTTCTCGACGAGGCGGCCGCATTGCGCCTGGTCCTCGGCATCGGCGCAAAGCGACACGAGCTGCTCACGCGGAATCGGCGTCGCATGCGCGAAGAGCGGCAACAGGAGCGCGACGAATGCGCAACGCGCTGCCCCGCGCATTCGCGTCGTGGGGATCGAGCGATGAGCGCTGCCGACGCGCCTCAAAGCGCGAATTCCGCCCCCCGGGCGGCAGCGAAGCGGCGAAGCCGCAAGCGTGGCGACGTCATATCAGGCCCGTCGAAGGCGAGCTCGGCGACGCCTCGTAGAGTTTGCGCGGCATGCGCCCGGCGAGAAACGCTTCGCGTCCCGATTCGACTGCAAGCTTCATCGCGCGCGCCATCCGCACCGGCTCGCGCGCTTTCGCGATCGCCGTGTTCATCAAGACGCCGGCGCATCCGAGCTCCATCGCGATCGTCGCATCCGACGCGGTGCCCACGCCCGCATCGACGAGCACCGGCACGCGCGCCTGCTCGAGGATCAGCCGCAGGTTCCACGGATTGACGATGCCCATGCCGGAGCCGATCAGCGACGCGAGCGGCATGATTGCGACGCAGCCGATCGCCTCGAGCTCGCGCGCGACGATCGGATCGTCGGACGTGTAGACCATCACCTGGAAGCCGTCGGCGACGAGCCTTTCGGCGGCGACGAGCGTCTCGCGCACGTTCGGATACAGCGAGCGCGAGTCGCCCAGCACTTCGAGCTTGCAAAGCGCATGGCCGTCGAGCAGCTCGCGACCGAGCTTCAGCGTGCGTACGGCGTCGTCTGCCGCGTAGCAGCCCGCGCTGTTCGGCAGGTACGTGAATTCCGCTGGCGGCAACGCGTCGACGAGCGAGGCTTCGCCTGCGGTCTGCCCGATGTTCGTGCGTCGTATCGCGACGGTGACGATCTCGGCGCCCGATGCGACGATCGCATCGCGCGTCTCGTCGAAGTCGCGGTACTTGCCGGTGCCGACGAGAAGTCGCGACCGGTACGCGTGGCCGGCGATCACCAGCGGGTCGGCGAGCGTCGACGGGTCTGTGGGGGCGTTCATTGGATGAATTTTACGCCGGGCGGCGCGGCCCGAACGTGTGTCGAGATCGGGCGAGCGAACCGACAGTCGAGCTTTCTAGCCGCCGCCGACCGCGCCGACGATCTCCAGCCGATCGCTGGGCGCGAGCGGCGTTTCCACATACCGGCTGCGCGGGACGATCTCGCCGTTGCGTTCGACCGCGATGCGTTTGCCGGTGAGGCCGAGCGTCGCGACGAGTTCGGCGATCGTGGAGGCGTCGACGTCGGTGACGACACCGTTCAGGGTCAGCGTGAGCATGATCAGCTGCGATAACGGGCGAGCGCCGCGCGAATGAAGGCCAGCTGGCGCGCGAAGCGGGTGCAGGCATCGCAGGCGCGAAGATGCAGCGCGAGCTTGATCCGCTCGGCCGCGGCAAGCCGCCGCTCCTCGCGTTGCGACAGGAGCCGGCTCGCTTCCTTGCACGATACCAGGTGCGTCAGCCGGTGCAGCAGCATCGTTCCCCCGATCGTCAGCGGCGCCCCGCGCCCGCGAACCAGTTCTGCTCGAGGCACTGTCGCAACGACATTCGTGCGCGATACAGGATCACCCAGAGGTTATTCGCCGTGATCGTCAATTCCTTACAGATTTCGGCACTGTCGAGCTCGAGGATCTCGCGCATCATGAACACGCGTGCGGTCGCCGGCGGCAGCCGGTCCAGGCACTCGCCGAGCACCTCCATGAACTGCTGGCGCGACAGCGCGTTTTCAGGGTCGCCCCAGTCGGCGGGCGGCGCCTCCCAGGCACCGCTGTCGGTGAACATCGGATCGAACGTCTCGAGATCGGCTTCCTCGTCGAACGATGCATTGACGAGCGGACGGCGGCTCTTCTGCCGGATCGCGTCGACGATCTTGTGCTTCAGGATGCCGGTCAGCCACGTGCGCACCGTCGAGCGTCCCGAGAAGCCTTGGCGTGCCGACAACGCGGCCACGAGCGTTTCCTGCACGACGTCTTCGGCGAGATCAGCATCGCGAAGCTGCAGGCGCGCAATGCGCAGCAGGTAGCGGCGATGGGTGTCGATCTCGGCGGCGAAGGGGTCTGCATCCACGATCGGTCGGTTCCGCTGCTCGAATGCCGGGCGTCATCTACGCGTTGTAGCGCGCAACTCGTTCGCTCCGCGACGCAATCCGTTCCGCGGAACGGATTCGAGTATGGCACGCGACTTGCCGTGTGTCGCCATCATGCGATACGACCCCCTGCAGTCGCCCGAGGATCGCGTAGCGAACGAAGGCGACGCGCTCGATCCGCAACCGGCACCGAAGAGCGCCGGTGAAATCGCGCTCGCCCGTGCCGCCATCCGTCCCGTTGCCGGCACCGCGTATGACAACGCGAGCACGCTCGCGTCGACCGAGCGTGCGACGTCCAACGCGCCGTTCTATGTCGGCGTCAACGGCAAGTTCGCGGTCGCGCTCGTGACGAGCGGCGCATGGTTGGCGCTGACGCTGTTGATCGCGTTGCCGTGGATCGCCGAGCTATCGTCGCGGATCGGTGCGCCGATGGCGATCCTTGCCGTCGGCGGCATCGCTCTCGTGCCTGGATTCATGAACGCGTTCCTCGTGGCGAGCCTGATGCTCGATCGGCGCCCGCCGCGCAGCAAGCCGAGCCGCTATCCGGCGGTGTCGATCCTGATCGCGGCGTACAACGAGGAAGCGTCGATCGCCGATACGTTGCGTTCGATCGCGAACCAGGACTATCCGGGCGCGTTCGAGGTGTTCGTCATCGACGATGGCTCGCGCGACCGTACCGCGGCGATCGTCGAGGCGTGCGACCACGATTGGCTGCATCTGATCCGCCAGCCGCAGAACGGCGGCAAATCCACCGCGTTGAACCGAGGCCTCGCCGAAGCGCACTTCGATCTGATCGTCACGCTCGACGCCGATTCGTTCCTCTATCGCGATGCGCTGCGCAATCTCGTCGAGCGCTATCTGTCGGATCCACCGAACACGCGTGCCGTCGCCGGCACGATGCTCGTGCGCAATTCGCGCCGCAACTGGGTCACGAAGGCGCAGGAGTGGGATTACTTCCACGGGATCGCCGCGATCAAGCGCGTGCAGTCGCTCTACCACGGCACGCTCGTCGCGCAGGGCGCCTATTCGCTGTACGAGCGGGCGGCGCTCCGCGAGGTGGGCGGCTGGATCGATTGCGTCGGCGAGGACATCGTGCTCACGTGGGCGCTGTTGCGCAAAGGCTGGCGTGTCGGCCATGCCGAGGATGCGTGCTGCTTCACGAACGCGCCGGATACGCTGCGCCAGTTCGTGCGCCAGCGCCAGCGCTGGGCGCGCGGAATGATGGAGGCCTTCCGGCAATTCCCCGACATCCTCGTGAAGCCGCGGCTCTCGACGCTGTTCGTCTGGTGGAACCTCGCCTTCCCCTGGCTCGACCTCGCGTATACGGCGTTCTTCATTCCCGGCGTGATCCTCGCGCTCTTCGGTATTTACTGGATCGCCGGCCCGCTCACGCTTGCCCTTCTGCCGATGGCGCTCGGCATCAACTACGTCATGTATCGCGTCGGATCGCAGATGTTCGCGTCGAACGGGCTTCGCGTGCGGCGCAACCTGGGCGGCTTCCTCACCTACGCATTCGTCTACAGCCTGATCCTGCAGCCCGCATGCGTCGCGGGCTACTTCTCCGAGGTCCTGGGCCTGCGCAAGACCTGGGGCACCAAGTGACGCGCTTCGTCGTTGCGTGGCTGGCGCTCGTGCTGGCGGCGGCCGCGCATGCGCAGTCGACGGCCGCGCTCGGCAATGTCGACGTCGCGAGCGACACCGACGGCTTCCACGCGACACGCGTTCGCATCGGCGGCCTCTATCCGTACGCGTCGTACGTCGATCATTTCGGCGTTGCCGTGCAGACGACGCACTACACGCAGGACGACTGGCATCGCGATGCGAACGGCGTCGCCGCGCTGTGGCGCAGCCAGGATCCGGCGACGCTCGCCGGCGTCAATGCCGAGGCGGGTCTCGTGCAGGTGACCGGTCACACGCGCGCGGTCGCCGATGCGACGTGGGATTTGAAGCCGACGCCGAATACCGGCATCGAGTTGATCGGCGCAGCCGACGTCGTCGCCACGCAGAAGGCGATCGATCGCGGCGTCGCCTACGGATTCGTCGCTGCAAGCGGCGAGTACACGTTCGCCGAACGGCTCACCGCGGTCGCGCTCGCCGGCTATCAACCGTTCACCGACGGCAACGCACGCGTGCATTGGCGCGGGCGGCTGATCTGGCTCGTCGCGCCCGACTATGGCCTCAACGTGCAACTGCGCTATCGCGGCTATGAAAGCCGCAAAAGCGACGTCGACGGCGCGTATTTCAATCCCGACCAGTATCGCCAATGGCAGGGCGCGGTCGGCGTGCGGCGCCACTTCGGCACCTGGACGCTCTCCGGCTCGCTCGGCCTTGGCCGCGAGACGATCGACGGCACCGACGACCATCCGGTGCGCGTCGCCGAATTGCGGGCGGAAGGTGCGATCACCGAACGCCTGCGGCTTGCGCTGTACGCGCTCTACAGTCGCTCGACCGGCTACGTCGATGCACCCGATTACGCGTACCGGCAGGTGGGGCTGACACTGATGTATCCCTTTTGATCGTCCGTCGCCGCTTTCGACCGTAAATCGGTCGACGTCCGATTTTCGCCGCCGGCCGTCGCCCGCCGACGACATTTCCGGTATCCTTCGCGGCAGTCCGGAAATGACATTGACATGAGTCGCCCTTCAATCCGGCGCCGTTGGCTCGTTGCGGTGCTTTGTGGCGTCGTCCTCGCGGTCGCCGCGGTGGCGTCGCTCGACGATCGTGCCGTCGCGTACGGCAAGAACATGCCGCTTCGTTATGGCGCGCTGCGCGAAATGCCGCCGCCGCACGGCAGCCCGCTCGTCGAGCCGATCCTGATCGACCTCGAGGAGCGCACGTTCCGCTTCTTCTGGGACACGGCCAATCCGAAGAACGGCCTCATTCCCGATCGCTATCCGACGCCGTCGTTCGCGAGCATCGCCGCGGTCGGCTTCGGCCTCACGTCGTATCCGATCGGCGTCGAGCGCGGCTACATCACGCGCAAGGAGGCGGTGAAGCGCGTGCTGGCGACGCTGCGCTTCCTGTACACCGCTCCGCAGGGCACGCACCAGCACGGAATGTCGGGCTACAAGGGATTCTTCTATCACTTCCTCGACATGAAGACCGGCGAGCGCTTCGACGACAGCGAGCTCTCGACGGTCGACACGGCGCTGCTGCTCGCCGGCGCCTTGTTCTGTCAGTCGTACTTCGACGCCGACGACGCGCAGGAAACGGAGATCCGCAATCTCGCCGACGCGATCTACCGCCGTGTCGACTGGACGTGGGCGCAGCCGCATGCGCCGGCGATCAACCTCGGCTGGACGCCGGAGGACGGCTTCCTCGAATACGACTGGCGCGGCTACAACGAGGCGATGCTCGTCTACGTGCTCGCGCTCGCGTCGCCGACGCATCCGGTCGGGATGGATGCGTGGAACCAGTGGACGAGCACGTACGACGGCAGCTGGGGCAAGAGCTTCGGGCAGGAATACCTGGGCTTCGCGCCGCTCTTCGGGCATCAGTATTCGCACGTGTGGCTCGATTTCCGCGAAGTGCAGGACGCGTACATGAAGCGTCGCGGCATCGATTACTTCCAGAACACGCGGCGCGCGATCTATGCGCAGCGCGCCTATGCGATCGAGAATCCGCTGCGTTGCAAGGACTATGGCGCGAGCGTCTGGGGCATCACGGCGAGCGACGGCCCCGGCGATTTCGTCGTCGACGAGCCGCTCGGGCGGCGCGTCTTCCGGGCGTACACCGCGCGCGGCATCGGCGGCGCCGCGGCGCACGACGACTGCACGCTCGCGCCGACAGCCGTCGTCGCCTCGATTCCGTTCGCGCCGGAACTCGCGATCCCCGCCGTCGTCAACATGTATCGGCAGTTCGGCCGCTACATCTACGGCACTTATGGCTTCCTCGATGCGTTCAACCCCAGCTTCACGTTCGCCGACGAGCCGCTCGCCCACGGGCGCTGCGTCCCGGGCTTCGGATGGGTCGACGAGGACTATCTCGGCATCGACCAGGGCGCACTCGTCGCGATGATCGAGAACTACCGCAGCGGGCTCATCTGGAACGTGATGCGCGGCAACCCGTACGTCCGCCGCGGTTTCGAGCGCGCGGGCTTCTCGGGAGGCTGGCTCTCCGCCGCCGCGAAGTGAGCAATCGCAGTTCCGGGCGCCGGGTGGCGAGCGCCGCCGGGCCGACCCAAGGCGCGAGTTCCCCTCCCTCCGGGGGCAGCGAAGCCGCGAAGCGACGAGCGTGGGGGGTCGTGCAATGGGCCCTCGTGCTCGTCGTTGCGACGGGCCTTCTCGCAGCGTGCAGCCGGCAGCCGCAAAACGTCACGACGATCCGCTTCTGGGCGATGGGTCGCGAAGGCGAGGTCGTGACCGCGCTCGTGCCTGAATTCGAGCGCACGCATCCGGGCATCCGCGTCGTCGTCCAGCAATTGCCGTGGACCGCCGCGCACGAGAAGCTGCTGACCGCGTTCGCCGGCGATTCGACGCCCGACATCGCGCAACTCGGCAATACGTGGATCCCCGAATTCGTGGCGCTGGGCGCGCTTTCGCCGCTCGATGCGCGCGTGACGACGTCGACGGTCGATCCGAAGGACTACTTCTCCGGCATCTGGGATACGAACATCGTCGGCGGTCATGTCTACGGGGTGCCGTGGTACGTCGATACCCGCCTGCTTTTCTACCGCCGGGACCTGCTCGAAGCGGCCGGAATCCATGACGTCCCGGCGTCGTGGCCGGAATGGACTCGGGCGCTCGCAGCCGTCAAGGCGCGGGCGCCGCCGGACCACTACGCGATTCTGCTGCCGCTCAACGAAGTCGAGCCGCTGCTCGCGCTCGCATTGCAGCAGGACGATCCGCTGCTGCGCGACGGCGGCCGCTACGGCAACTTCGAAAGCACGGGCTTCCGTCGCGCGCTCGCGTTCTACATCGACATGTTTCGCCGCGGCTTCGCCCCGCCGATGACCGCGTCGCAGATGTCGAACGTGTGGACGGAGTTCGGCCGCGGCACGTTCGCGTTCTACATTTCGGGACCCTGGAACATCGGCGAGTTCGAGCGTCGCTTGCCGGCGGAATTGCAGGGCACGTGGGCGACGGCGCCACTGCCCGGACCGTCGGGCCCCGGCGCATCGATCGCCGGCGGTTCGAGCCTCGTCGTGTTCCACGCATCGCAAGCGAAGGATGCCGCGTGGCAGCTCGTCGAATACCTGTCGCAGCCCGACATCGAATTGCGCTTTCGCGAAATGACTGGCGATCTTCCGCCGCGACGAAGCGCCTGGCGCGATCCGGCGCTTGCGAATGACGCGCATGCGCGCGCGTTTCACGATCAGCTCGAGCGCGTGAAGCCGGCACCGAAAGTCCCGGAGTGGGAACGCATCGCCGACGAAATGCGCAACGTCGCCGAACGCGCCGCGCGCGGCCAGTGGACGGTCGACGAGGCTGTGCGCGAGCTCGACGCGCGCACCGATCGCATCCTCGAAAAGCGCCGCTGGCTGCTGGCGCGCGCTGCGCGCGATTGACCGGGCGCGAACGCGTCGCGCCGTCCCGCCGTCGCGCCCGGCGCCGGCAGGTCGCCTGGTGCTTCGTCGCGCCGGCGCTGATCGTGATCGCCGTCTTCTTCGTGATTCCCGTCGTCGCAGCCTTCGCGATCAGCCTGACCGACTTCGACATCTATGCGCTCGCCGATCCGTCCAACCTGCGCGTCGTCGGCTTCCGCAACTACGTCGAGTTGCTGGAGCGTCCGCTGTTCTGGAAGGCGCTCGGCAACACGCTCTACTTCGTGGCGGCCGGCGTGCCGCTGTCCCTCGCCGCATCGCTCGGCGCGGCACTGCTTCTGAATTCGAGGCTCGCACGTTTCCAGCCGTTCTTTCGCACGGCGCTTTTCGCGCCGGTCGTGACGACAGTCGTCGCCGTCGCGGTGATCTGGCGCTATCTGCTCGGCACGCGTTACGGCCTCCTCAATTACGCCCTGTCGTCGGTCGGGATTGCGCCGATCGACTGGCTCGGCGATCCCCGTTTCGCGATGCCCGCGATCATCCTGTTCGCAGTATGGAAGAACTTCGGCTACAACATGATCATCCTGCTCGCCGGACTGCAGAGCATTCCGAACGAACTCTACGAAGCCGCGCGCATCGACGGGGCATCGGCGTTCGCGCGGCTGCGCTTCGTCACGCTGCCGATGCTCGCGCCGATCCTGTCGATCGTCGCGATCCTGACGATCGCCGGCTACTTCCAGCTCTTCGCCGAGCCGTACGTGATGACCCAGGGCGGGCCCCTGCAGAGCACGCTGTCAGTGCTCTACCTGATGTACGAGGAAGGCTTCAAGTATTGGAATCTCGGCAATGCATCCGCGGTTGCGTTTCTGCTGTTCGTGCTGATCTTCGGCGTGACGCTTTTGCAGACGCGCGCGGCACGCGAGCAGTTCGCGCGATGACGAACGCGTCGCAAAAACCGCGCTGGTGGTCGGACTACCTTCCGCGCCCGGCGGCGCTCCTCGTCAACGGCCTGCTGCTCGCCGGTGCCGCGTTCGCGTTGTTTCCGCTCTTGTGGATGCTCGCCGCGTCGTTCATGGCACCCGGCGAGGCGAGCACGTATCCACCGCCGCTTCTGCCCGCGCATCCGACGCTTGCGAACTACCGCGAGCTTTTCACGCACGCGGGCATGGGCCGCTATCTCGCCAACAGCATCCTGCTCGCCGCCGCCGCGACGGCGCTGTCGCTCGTGTTCAACGTGATGGCCGGTTACGCGTTCGCGAAGCTGCGCTTCCGCGGGCGCGAGCGGCTGTTCCGGCTGATGCTCGGCGCGCTCGTGATCCCCGGGCAGGTCGCGATGGTTCCGTTGTTCCTGCTGCTCAAGCAGATGGGTCTCGTCGACACGTACGGCGGCGTCATCGTGCCGGCGCTCGCGAGCATCTTCGGCATCTTCCTCGTGCGCCAGTACGCGCTGTCGATTCCCGACGACCTGCTCGAAGCGGCGCGGATCGACGGGGCCAGCGAATGGAAGATCTTCAGAGCGGTCGTCGTGCCGCTCCTGTCGCCGATCATCGTCACGCTCGCCGTATTCACGCTGCTCGGGACGTGGAACGATTTCATGTGGCCGCTGATCGTATTGTCCGACCAGAACCTCTACACGCTGCCGGTGGCGCTCGCGAGCCTGTCGCGCGAGCACGTGCAGGATAACGAGCTGATGATGGCCGGCTCGGTGCTGACGACGCTGCCGGTGCTGATCGTGTTCCTCGCGCTGCAGCGCTATTACATGCAGGGACTGATGATGGGAGCGGTAAAAGGGTGAGAAGCCGCCCGATGATCGGGCTGCGCGCGGCTGCGCGTCTCCAACGGATCGCCTTGCAAGGCCTGCTTGCGTCCGCCATTGCGTTCGTGGCATCGCTCGCCTTCGCGCAGCCGCCCGCGTTCGATGCGCGCTTCGTCGATCGCTTCGACGACGTCAGCGCATGGAAGGCGGTGGCCTCCGACGGCGTCACCGCCTCGATTGCGCGCGTCGTCGAGGGCAAGCGGCCGGCGATGCGCCTCGACTTCGATCTCGGCGGCACGGCGGGCTACGCGATCGCGCGCCGCGCGCTGCCGCTCGATCTGCCCGAGAACTACGCGATCACGTTCTGGCTTCGCGGCGATGCACCGGTCAACGACCTGCAGGTCAAGTTCATCGATGCGAGCGGCGACAACGTCTGGTGGTACCGGCAACCGAACTTCACGTTCCCCACCGAGTGGCAGCCGATCACGATCCGCAAGCGGCAGATCGAGTTCGCGTGGGGACCGACGAAGGACAGGACGCTGCGCCACGTCGCGACGATCGAGATCGCGATCGCGGCCGGCGCCGGCGGCGGCCGCGGATCGGTCGATGTCAGCGATCTCGGATTGCAGGAGCGGCCATCGGAATCGACACCGTGGCCACCGCCGATCGTGCGCGCATCGTCGTCGCAATCGGGCGCAGCGCCCGCGCGCGCGCTCGACGGCAACCTGAAGACCGCATGGCGGAGCAAGTCCGGTCCGCGTCGCGAGCAGTGGCTCAGCATCGATTTCGGACGGCCGCGCGAATTCGGCGGCCTCGTCCTCAATTGGGCGAAGAACGGCTACGCGTCGCGCTACGACGTGCAATTCTCCGACGACGGCCGCAAATGGCGCACGGTGCGGCGGGTGACCGAAGGCGGGCCGGGAGGGGCCGCGCTGCTGCTCACCGAATCGGAGACGCGCTACCTGCGCCTTCTGCTTTACGAGGGTCCGCGGCGCGAATACGCGCTGAACGAGCTCGCTATCGAGGATCTGGCGTTCGGCGCGTCGCCGAATGCGTTCTTCACCGCGCTCGCGCGCGATGCGCCGCGCGGCGATTTCCCGCGCGGCTTCTCCGGCGAGCAGAGCGCCTGGACGCTCGTCGGCGTCGACGGCGGCCACGATACCGGTCTCCTTTCGGAAGACGGTGCGCTCGAGGTCGGCAAGAGCGGCTTCACGCTCGAGCCGTTCGTCGTCGAGCACGGCAAGGTCGCCACGTGGGCCGACGTCACGTCGCATCCGTTCCTCGTCGATGACGACCTGCCGATGCCGGGCGTCGAGTGGACCGCGCCGCGCTGGTCGCTGCGCATCACGACGTTCGCGACGGGCACCGCGGACGACGTGCACCTCGTCGTGCGCTACGACCTCACCAACCTGACCGACCAGCCGCTGCCGCTGACGCTTGCGCTCGCGGCACGGCCGTTCCAGGTCAATCCGCCGGCGCAATTCCTCAATACGATCGGTGGCGCGAGCCCGATTCACGATCTCGCGTGGGACGGCGGCGCGCTGACGGTGAACGACGCGCGCAACGTGTATCCGCTCGCGGCGCCTTCGCGCGTCGCGCTGCGGCCGTTCGATGCGGGGCCGCTGGTGCCGTCGCTCGCGACGCCGGAGCAGCGCTCGCGCAAGGAGGTGCACGACGAATTCGGCTATGCGTCGGGCACGCTGTTCTATCCGGGCAC
>Ga0134125_10007187_pt1 | contig 12573 bp, 13 predicted proteins | sample KB31751_FD_96464 | JGI IMG/M metagenome (GOLD analysis project Ga0134125, IMG submission 96464) | Terrestrial soil microbial communities with excess Nitrogen fertilizer from Kellogg Biological Station, Michigan, USA - KB3-175-1 | ecosystem: Environmental > Terrestrial > Soil > Unclassified ... | reverse complement strand
TCGCCTATATCCGGGCGATGAACGATGTGAACCTGTTGGCACGCTTTACCCGCATGGTGTGCGACACCGGCATTGTCTGCCGCGCACCGGCGGAATGCGGCAGGCAATAGCGCCAGAAATCCCCTCGCCGTCCTGTCCGACAATTCATGCGTCCCGAGCAAAGGCCGGATGGGGCTTGAACAGGGCGGGATTCGGCCCCAAGCATTGCTTTGGACCGACTGTTTCCGAAGGTCGCATGGCAGCGAGCGACGAGCAACCTCGCATCAGACGCTGGCTGACGCGCAACGTTTTCGCGATCGGCATGTTGAGCCTGTTCTCCGACATGGGGCATGAGCTCACCACCGCGATCCTGCCCTTGTTCCTGGCCAGTTTCGCGGGCGGCGCGGCGGCGCTCGGCACCATCGAGGGTCTGTCGGACGCCGCCTCCAGCGTGCTCAAGCTTTGGATGTCGTTTCATTCCGACCGCGTGGGCAAGCGAAAGCCTGTCCTGGCCATCGGCTATTTCGTCACCGCCGCGATGGGTCTCATCGGCTTGGTCACCGCCTGGTGGCAGATCGTGGTCATCCGCATGATCGCCTGGATGGGGCGGGGCGCGCGCGGGCCGGTACGCGACGCCCTGCTCTCCGAAAGCGTGCCCGCCATGGCGCATGGCCGCGCGTTCGGATTCGAAACCGCGATGGACACGCTGGGCGCCGTCATCGGTCCCGCCATCGCCCTGTCGCTGGTCGGCGTCATCGCCCTTCGCCGCATCTTCTTCATTGCCTTCATTCCCGGCGCCATCACTGTTCTGATCGTGCTGTTCATATTGCGGGACGTGCCCAGGAAGCCCCAGCCCGACTTGAAAATCATCGCCTCGTTGCGCGCGCTGCCGCCCGCGTTCTGGCGTTACGTGGCGGCGGTGGGAATTTTCGGCCTGGGAAATTTCGCCCATACCCTGCTGGTGCTGCGCGCCGTAGCGCTGCTGACGCCGGCTTATGGCGCGGTTGAGGCCGGCAAGCTCGCCATCGGGCTCTATATCTTCCACAATGTGCTCTACGCCGCCGTCGCCTATCCGGTGGGCCGGCTGGGCGACCGGATGAGCAAGAAAACCTTGCTGGGCACGGGATATGCGCTGTTCGCGGCCATGTGCGCAGGCTTCCTGCTGGTTGGCGCCAGCATCGCGGGCCTGGCGCTATTGTTCGCGCTGGCGGGAATTTATGTCGCCATCGTGGATTCCATGCAACGGGCGTTTGCCGCCGACCTGCTGCCGCCTGATCGCCGCGGTACCGGCTATGGCGCCCTGGCGACCGTCAATTCCGTGGGCGATCTTGCCTCCAGCATCGTGGTGGGATTGCTCTGGACCTACGTATCGGCCGCTGCCGGGTTTTGGTATGCTGCCATCCTGACGTTGGCCGGCGCCATCGCGCTCTGGTTGACACCACGACAAGCCGTGGAGGGCGGAGGGGTTCACAAATAGCGAAACAACCCTTTGGCAGGAACGTTGTCTGAATCAGCGTTCACATTCCATCCAGGGAACCCAAGATGCGCACACCGATCGTTCTTTTGGCCACGGCTTCCATGCTGCTCTTTGCGGCGCCGGCCTTGGCGCAAACCGCCAGCAGCGGAACCGCCACCGACAACAATACGCCGCCCGCCGCCGCCAACCAGAGCGCGGCGAACGAAGGCGGCGGCGCCGCGACACCGGGCGCCGGACCCGCCGATGTCGATAGTGCGCCCGCAACCGGCGACGAAGCGACCATGCCCCAGGGCACGAAGGCCGCTCAGGCGCGCGCCAACGCCAAGGCCGCGGCCAACGAAAATCCCCCGGGCTCCGCCCCCAAAGGTTCCGACACCGCCCAAGAGGAATATGCCAAGGGCGATGCCGGGGTAGCGGCGTCCAGCCCGCCCGCGTCGCTGGCCGCCAAGGGCCAGTCGCAGACGAACGCTTCGACTGCGCAATCCAGCCCCACACCCGGCACGCCCAGCGAGGCTGAGGCCACCACCCCCGACAACGCCACCAGCGCAACCACGTCGGGCGCGACCGAGATGCCCAACGGTTCGAACACCGCGCGGGATGAATATTCCACGGGCACGTCCCAGCCATCGTCCTCATCCAGCGGCACGACATCGTCATCCAGCGGGGCTGCCAGCCCGCCCTGAGCTTCTCGCGGCCATCTCCTTTGGCCAGCGCAGCGGCAAGGCGGATTGCCTTGCCGCTGTTCGCGCTCTTTCCGGTGTTTGAATGTCGAAACTTCCTCCCACCAGCACGCGTGAGCAATTTCTCGAGGCGCTGCTCGATAGCGCCACCGATCACGCCATCATCGGCACGGATTTGGACGGGCGGGTCACCGCCTGGAACGAAGGGGCACACCGGATTCTGGGCTGGAGCGAGGAAGAGGCGTTGGGACAGCCGGCCCACCGTTATTTCACGCCCGAAGACCGCGCGTTGAAAGCGCCTGAGATCGAAATGGAAAAGGCGGCGCGCAACGGCCATGCCGCCGATGAACGCTGGCATCTGAGGAAGGACGGCAGCCGTTTCTGGGGCTCCGGCGAAATGACGCCGCTGGTCGAGGACGGAAAAATCCAGGGCTTTCTCAAGATCGTGCGCGACCGCACCGAAAGCCGGCTTGCCCGCGAGCGCCAGAAAGTGCTGGCGCGCGAGCTTTCCCACCGCATGAAGAACACGCTGGCGATCGTGCAATCCCTCGCCATGCGCATCTTCCGCGAAGGCGTGCCCGTCAAAGAGGCGCGCGCCAGCTTCGATGCCCGCATCGTGGCGCTGGGCGCGGCGCACGACGTGCTGATCAAGGGTGAATGGGTGGAAGCGGACTTCCAATCGGTGATCGTCAACGCGGTGGCGGGCGTCATCAAGCCGGAACCGCCGCAATTGCGCGTCAAGGGCCCCACGCTCAGCATCGGCCCCGGCGCGGCGGTGTCCTTCGCCCTGGTGATCCACGAACTGGCGACCAATGCGGCCAAGCATGGCGCTTTCTCGGCCGCCGAAGGCTATGTCTCGGTCGATTGGAAAGTCGTTGGTGAGGGGGCGCGGCTGCAATTTTGCTGGAGCGAGCATGGCGGGCCGGAGGTCACGGCGCCACAGAAGAGCGGACTGGGCTCCCTGTTGATCCGGAGCCTGTTCCAGCGCCGCGACGCGGTCGAGCTGCGCTTTGCGCCCGAAGGCGTGCGCTTCGAATTGAATCTGCCGCTGTCGGAACTCAAGGCGCATCCGCCGGACCCCGGTTGAATCGCTGACGCCCCGATCAGGGAACATTGATTTTTCGTCCGTTCAGGCGTCAAACATGAGCCACAATTCCCAGGCTTCAATCGCCGGACTTCAATCGCCACTGTCGAAGGGTCGATTGCTTTGCACGTACCAAGCGTTCTGGTCGCAGATGACGAGATCATGCTGCGCGAGTTGGCGGCCGATGCTTTGACCGAAGCCGGGTTCCTGGTGTTCCAGGCGGCGTGCGGCCGCGAGGCCCTGGCGCTGCTGAAAAGGAACCCGGCGATCGAATTGCTGATTTCCGATATCCACATGCCGGAGATGGATGGCTGGACCCTGGTGGGGGCGGCGTCGAAGTTCCGCCCCGACCTTAAAGTGCTGTTGATGACGGGTTACGCCCAGCCGCCCCATCCCGAAATGGCCGGCTGCGAAATCCTGCGCAAACCTTTCAACCTGCAAACCCTGTGCGCACGGGCGCGCCAGGTCACCGGACCGGTTGACGCGCCGAACCTTGCGGCGGGCGAGGAACTCCCGCGGTAGGCCCTCCTCCGCGATGGATGGAGATTTTTTTCTGTTCCGCCGGTTCCCGCATCCTTTGTGCTGGGCAGGCGCCCCGCGCGGTGGCATGGAGATGCGGGGGCAGCAAAAGGGTGGCGAAAGAATTTGTCGATGGTTGATCCTTACGCGGATGGTCTTGGCGATTGCCGGGACGCGGGCGACGTGGCCGATCGCCTCCTTGCCAAGGCGACCAGCTTTTCCGGCGCGCCGATGGGGAATGTCCAGTTGATGGACCGATCCCATGAGGTGCTGACGATCACGGCGCAAACGGGTTTCGGCGGCGAATTCCTTTCGGCGTTCGCCCAGGTGGACGCCCACGGCCATTCGGTGTGCGCCGAGGCGCTCAAGCGGCGCGAGGCGGTGACGGTCGAGGATGTGCGGGAAGCCACCGAACTTGCCCCTTATCGCGCGGTCTTCGCCGATGCGGGCGTGCGCGCGGTGCGCTCTGTTCCCCTGATCTCGCGCTCAGGCGAGATGATGGGGATGGTCTCGGTCCATTTCCGCGAGCCGCAGAAAATGGACCTGGCCGAACTGGTGACCTTGGCGCGCTTCGGCCGGCTTGCGGCCGACCGGCTGGTCTCTCTCTCCCGTGACGACGCCTCGCAGGCCATCGCTGAAGCCGTTTCACGGCGCCGGCCCAGCAAGGCCAACCTGATCGCCTGGGGCAAGATGGGATTCAAATCCAAATCCTGAAGCGCCGGGGCCTGGTTGATTCGCTATCGCCTGCCGCCGATGGCCGTGGCAGCATGGCAGCCGGGGATTTTACGGGTTGGGCCTTATGGAAATCACGTTGCGCGACGCCGTGACCGTGCTTCATGGCATGGGCTTCGGCGGGCTTTTGCTGCTGACGTTTTCGGGCGCGGGGATTGTCGTCTATTCGGTCTGCATCGCCGGCAGCAGTTGGACGCCGACCGAGCGGGAAGGTCACTTTCTGGGACTCTATTTCTCGGTGATGGCGGGGCTGGCCTGGCTGGCGGTCATCGCCGGCGCCTATCTGGTCTATCCCTGGTATCGCGCGCGGCCGCCCGCGGGCACCAGCGACCTCTCCGCTTATCCGCAGCGCCTGTTGATGTCTGATCCCCTGACCACCGGCTGGCATGACATCGGCATGGAGTGGAAGGAACATCTTGCCTGGTTCGCGCCCATCTGCCTCACCGCGGTCGCCTATATCTTCCTCCGCTATCGCGGCCAGCTCAGGCTTTACCGCGGCATGCGCGAGGCGGTGATCGGCTTTATCGCGCTGGCTTTCTTCGCCACCGCGATGGCCGGATTTTTCGGCGCCATGCTGAACAAGAACGCGCCTGTGCGGGGCGGGCGCACGATTGTGATCCTGAGGAGCAGGTCATGACGGAATTCACACCCTCTCCCCTGACCAACGGCAAGGGCGCCGCGGCGATCCTGGCGGTGGCGATCGGCGCCCTGGCGCTGGGCATCTTCACCATGGCCGGCGACGCCGTTCCTTCCGCTGCTTCCTTCTTCAATGTCTGGGCGCCCACCGGGCCGCTTTCCGGCGTCACCGGCCTTAGCATCATCGTCTGGCTGGTCGCGTGGTGGGGCCTCTCTCTGCTGTGGCGCGAGCGCGAGGTGAGCCTGAAAGGCGTCAATTGGGCTGCCGCCCTGATGATCGTTACCGGGCTATTGTTGACCTTTCCGCCCGTCATGGATCTTTTGCAGGGCAAGTAGAGTTTGACATCCGGTCCCGATCGGAGGGGTAAGATGATCGCGCGCGCTTCCATCCTTGCCGGTCTGTCTCTGGCGGTCGTGTTTCTCACATTCTCGGCCGGACCCGCGCTGGCCGGTCCTCCATACCTCACCGACGATCCCGAGCCGGTCGAACTGGGCCATTGGGAAGTCTATGGCTTTTCGTTCGGCGCCAACGGCCATGGCGCGACCAGCGGCCTGGGCCCCAGCCTGGAAGTGAATTACGGCGCGGCGCCGGGTTTGCAACTCCATTTCATCGGGGGCATGGCCTATGACGACACGCCGGGCAGTCATTGGCACTTTGGCCTCAGCGATACCGAACTGGGCGCCAAGCTGCGCTTCATTGATCCCGGCGCGGACGATTGGTATCCGCAAGTCGGCATCTTCCCGCTGGTCTCGATCCCGACCGGCAACGCCGCCAGGGGCCTGGGCTCAGGCGAATGGCAGGAATTCCTGCCGCTCTGGCTGCAAAAGGATTGGGGCGATTGGACCAGCTATGGCGGCGGCGGTTACTGGATCAATCCGGGGCCGGGCAACCGGAATTATTGGTTCATGGGCTGGCTGTTGCAGCGGAAGATCAGCGACGGGCTGACCCTGGGCGGCGAATTGTTTCACCAGACCTCCGGCACGGTGGGAGGACGCGCCTCCAGCGGCTTCAATATCGGCGGTCAATATGACTTGACCGAGCACGATCATCTGCTTTTCTCGGCGGGGCGAGGGGGCACGCTTTATGCTGTTGACGGCGCGGCGGTGGGCTATCCCACCACTTATTATATTGCCTATCAGTGGACCAGCTAGGCGAGGCCCTTACGGCGTAAGCCGGCAGGCGTTTGACTTGAGAGTGCGGCAATAACAGAATCCCCTCCAACGGGAGGATTCAAGCGATGCGGCGGGGATATTGGCTCATCGCAATCGTGGTGGCGATCCTGATCGTCGCGGTCGTGGCCTATGTGGCGATCGTGCCCGGTCTTTCCAGCGCGCGGGCCAAGCCGTCTTCGTTCGAAGTCGAAGTCGCCACCTATCTTCTGCATCACAGCGTGCCCGACAGCGCCGTCAACCGGCCCAATCCGTTGGGGGCGCGGCCCAGCCAGGTGGCGCTGCGCGAAGGCCACGATCTTTACATGAAGAATTGCGAGACCTGCCACGCCTTTGACGGCAAGGGGAAGACGCAGTTGGGCGCGAATGTCTTTCCCCGGCCGCCGGTCTTGAAAATCGCCACGCTGTCGATGAGCGACGGCGAGATGTTCTATCACATCAGGAACGGCATCCGGAACACGGCGATGCCGGCCTGGAATTTCCCGGACAACCAGGTGTGGGCGCTGGTGTCGTATATCCGCAACCTGCCCATCACCGCCGACCAGGAGCCCACCGGCCTCGCCGCCACAGAGCAGGCGGCGGTGTTGGGCGCGCATTATGTGGGGTCACAAGCGTGCCAAAGCTGCCACCAGGACATCTATGCGCGCTGGAAGAAGACGCGCATGGCCAATGTGCTGCGCGATCCCAAGACCCATCCTGACGCCTTTGCCGCCGATCCCGCCACCGCGCCGCCGGATCTGCAATTTTCCAAGGACGCGGTGGCCTTCATTTACGGCAGCCACTGGAAGCAGCGTTATTGGAGGAAGTCCGGCAACACCTATGTGCCGCTGTTGGCGCAGTACAATATCGCCACCAGGAAATGGTCGAAATATCACGTGCCCGACCAGGGCGGCGACTGGTGGGCGCGCTATTATCCCGACCCCAAGGGCGACAATTCCAACCGGCCCACGGGGCCGCTGTGCGACGGCTGCCACTCGGTCAACTTCAATCTCGACACCCAGCAGCCCCAGGAATGGAATGTGGGCTGCGAGCAATGCCATGGCGCGGGCAGCGCCCATGCCGCCCATCCCACGGTGGCGAACATCCTCAATCCCGCGCGCGAGAATTATGTCCAGGCCAGCGACACCTGCATCGCCTGTCATTCGCAGGGCCAGCCGCTCACCAATCCCGTCAAGGGCCAGTATTACGACTGGCCGGTGGGTTATCACGCGGGCCTGAAGTTGGCGGATTTCTGGAAACTGGAAGACCACAAGCTGGGTGAGACCAGCTTCACCCATTTCCCCGACGGGACCGCGCACAAGAACCGCATGCAGGGCAATGATTTCGTGCAAAGCCTGATGTACACGCGCGGCGTCACCTGTTTCTCATGCCACGATCCCCACGGCACCGACAATGACGCGATGTTGCGCAAGCCCATCAACGAAGTGTGCTCCATGTGCCATGCCGCGGGGAGCCAGAATGGCCCCCATGCCGCCAGCCTGGAAGAACACACGCATCACCCCGCCGGCAGCCCCGGCAGCCAGTGCGTCGCCTGTCACATGCCCAAGATTTTGCCGCAGTTGCCGGGCGGGCCATTCGTCTCCACCCACAATTTCCATTTCATCACGCCGGTCGAGACCGACACGATGAAGATTCCCAATGCCTGCAACGCCTGCCACACCGACAAGGACACCAAATGGGCGGCGGTCGCGATCAAAGGCTGGACCGACAAGTCGCCCTGGCGGATGAGCGATCCTTAACAGGGGATTGGCGATGCGCGCGAAAACGGCCGCGATGGTCGTGGCGATCGTCCTTTGGCCCGCGGGCGCGCTGGCCTATCGCCCCTTCGATTCCACCGACGCCGCCGTGGCCGACAACGGTCAGTGGGAATTCGAGTTCAGCCCCCTGAGCTATGAGCATGGCGATGACGGTACTGCCTGGATCGCGCCCTCGCTGCGCATGAATTACGGTTTCGCCGAAAATTGGGAAGTGGTGCTGGAAGGGCAGGTGGACAATTTCACCCATGATGGCAGCCAATTGTCCGAAGCCCAGCTTGACGCCAAGACGGTAGTGCGCGAAGGCAGCCTTCAGAAGAAAGACGGCCCCAGCGTGGGCAGCGAATTCTCGGTCCTGCTCCCCGGCATCGGCGGCCAAGATGGCGCGGGCTTCGAATGGACCGGCATTGTCAGCCAGCGCTGGGATTGGGGTACCATCCATCTCAACATCGCCGGCATCCTCACGCGCCAGCAGACCGCCGGCATGTTCGGCGGCCTGATCGTGGAAGGTCCCGACGAGTGGACCGTGCGGCCTGTCGCGGAAATGAATTACCAGCAGGATTCAAGTGTCGAGAAGACCTGGTCCGTCCTGGCGGGTGCGATCTGGAAGGTGAGTGAGCATCTCGCCTTCGACTTGGCCTTCCGGCACGCTGAAATCAACGCCCGCCCGGACGAACAAGTCCGTGCGGGCGTGACGTTCGATCGATAGCGGACCGACCGAAGCCGGATCGTCAGCGTTCGCCTTTTTCCTGGGACTCGTTTTCGGTTTCCTGTTTCAGGATTTTTCCGCTGCCGGTCACATGGACCGCTTTTTCCTGGCCACCGTTGGTGGCTTCGGCTTCCAGTTCATATTGCCGGGGATGCGTGCCGCTGATGACCTTGGCCTCGGTGGGGTCGGCGCCCAAAGCCTGTTTGGCCGCGTCCTTGGCGGCCTGGGGTACGGACGACAGGGCCACGCTCTTCTCTTTCGATTCTTCGCTGCTACCTTGCATATTGCCCATGCGTTGGCTTTGCATGCTTTGGTCGCGCGTAGATTGGCCTTGCATGCTTTGCGCGAAAAGCGGTCCGCCAAGGGCAATGACCGCACCGGCCGCCAAAGGCACCATAAGAATTTTCTCCATGAGTTTTCCTTCCAACGTCGCGTTGATGTCCCCCACAAAGCAAACAAATGGCGGCGCCCATCGGTCCCCAAGTTGCGCCGTTGCCGACCTCACATTTTGGCCTAGTGTCGTGGTTTCGAACTTTGGACCCGATATAGAGATCATGCGAATTTCGGAATCGGGACACTAGCCGATCTTTTCCAGCTTGGTGACCAGCGGCCTTTTTCCGCTTTGCGGTTCCACATTGATCGCGACAAAGTCACCGATCACCCGCCGCGCGAGTTTCACGCCGGGCGCGACGCTATATTGGGTGCCGTCAACCGTGACCTGATGCGCGCTCGGATCGAGCCCCGTGATGTTTCCCTGCAGCTCGGTCGATGCCCAGCCGGGACTTGAAACGATGGCAAGCGCGGCTGCCAGCAATGCGATACGGGTCTTTTTCATGGGCGCGCTCCTTTCTTCCCTGTATCTAACGTTTTACAGAGCACGACGAGCCGGTCAGGTCCGGCAAACCCAAGCGGCTATGGTTCCGTTCCGCATCCTCTGCTAGGCAATGGGCAGGGGAACCCGGGAAACGCCGTGGAGCGCGAACAATCCAAATCAGCGTTGGTGTTGGCGGCCGCGCTGCCGCTGTTCGTGCCCGCTCCCGCTCACGCCCAGCGCGCGGGGGAAAACGCCGTCACCGCTGCCGCCGATGCCTTCGGGACCTCGGTCGGCAACGAGCGCATCGGCATTTACAACGAAAATGACGTGCGGGGTTTTTCCCCCATCCAGGCGGGCAATGCGCGAATCGAAGGACTCTATTTCGACCGGGTGGGCGACGAGAATGACCGGCTTCAGGAATCCTCGCGTATCCGGGTGGGCATCGCCGCCCAGGGTTACGCTTTTCCCGCGCCCACCGGCATAGTGGACGTTTCGCTCAGAACGCCGGGTGATGAAGCGGCCTTGAGCCTGCTCGCAGACGGCAACAGTTGGGGCTTTTACACGCTCCAGCTTGATGGTGTGCAGCCATTGACCAGGAGCATCAGCCTGGGTGGCGGCGTCGGCTTCAATCGCAATGTCTTCCCCAATGGCGGCAACAATTACGAAAGCAATGCCGGCATGCTGCTCAGATGGCAGCCGCTGCCCAAGCTGGAATTCATCTCCTTCTGGGGGCGCAAGGACTCCTATGCATCCAGGGATGGCGAGGCCTATGAGCCGGCCGGCGATTTCCTGCCCACGCCGATGCCGGCGCGCCATTTCTTCGGACCGGCCTGGGTTCGCGGACGGGATTTCAGCGTCAATTATGGCGGGCTGTTGAATTATTCTTTTTCGTCCTGGGTGATGCGGCTGGGGATTTTCCGCTCCGAACAGGCCAATCTCAAAAGCTTCTTTCCCCAGCTCGCCGATCTGACGCCCGCCGGCACCGGCGAGCTTGAAGTGGATGTGAGTCCGCCTTCGCATCTGGGCTCGACCAGCGGCGAATTCCGGCTGGAGAAAAGTTTTGCCACGGGGCGCTTAAGCCATCGCCTGATCTTCTCGCTCCGTGGGCGCAACTGGAACGGCCTTTATGGCAATTCCGTCACCGTGGATGCGGGACCGCAGGCGATCAACCAGTTCATCGATATGCCCAAGCCCGACATTCAATTCGCGCCGCTGACCCAGGATCATGTCGATGAACGCTGGATCGGCCTGGCCTATCAGACGAATTGGAAAAACCGGCTGCAGCTGAGCCTGGGGGCGCAGAAGGTGCGCTATCACAAACGCACTGTCGCGCCGGGGGAAGTGCCCGCGGTACTGGACGCGGCGCCCTGGTTGCTGACGGCCTCGGCGACCGGCAATGTGACGGACAGGCTCGCAATCTTCGGCAGCTATACGCAAGGGCTGGAAGAGAACGGCATCGCCCCCAGCAATGCCGACAACAGCAATCAGGCGCTGCCGGCCACCACCACGCGGCAGACCGATGGCGGCGTGCGCTGGAAATTGCTGCCGGGCGCAAGCCTGGTCGCGGGCGTCTTCGACCTAAAGAAGCTCTACTTCAATCTCGATCCCGCCAATGTCTATCGCCAGTTGGGCACCCTGGAAAACAAGGGGGTGGAATTGTCGCTGTCTGGCAGTCTTACGCCCCGGTTGGACGTGGTTGCCGGCGCGGTACTGTCCGAGCCCACCGTGAGCGGGGAAGCCGTGCGTCTAGGCATTTCCGGCACCAGGCCGGTGGGCTTACGCTCCCGCAAGATGATCTTCAACGCCAATTGGCGTCCGCCCGGACCCGCCGGTCTGTCGTTCGATCTGGGCGTGAACCATTTCAGCAGCGTTCCGGCTACACTCGACGATGTCGCCATCATTCCCGCCCATACCAACGTCGATTGGGACACGCGCTATCAATTCAAGCTGGGCGGCCAGACCACTTCGCTGAAGTTCGCCGTGATGAACATGTTCGACGACCGCTCTTTCAACGCGATGACCGCAGGTACCTATGGTTTTTCCTTCAACAGCGGACGGCGCATCGACCTCCGGCTGATCGTGGACATGATTTGAGGCCGGCGGTGGTGTGAGAAAAAGAGGCCGAGTTCTTCACCCGGCCTCCTTAAGACGCTGAACGCTCTCCCACCTGAGCTACGAGCCCGTGAAATGTTGGAGGACCCGGCGGGCGTCGAACCCGCGACCTTTCAGCTATATGCCAACGTATTGCTCTTCCTTTCGTTGCCGGCTGACGAATCTGGGCGCGCGCCCGAACGCGCTTTCCCGTTTCGGGCGGAAAGAGGCGAAGCCCGCGAACAAGAGCACCGTTTCGTAATTGAATTCGTAGGTGCCCATGGTTTCGAACGGCATGCTGGTGACGATGTGCAATGAGAAGGCAATCCAGAAGCAGGTGCAGAGCGTGGGCTTGCGCACATAGGCGGCCGTCAGCCGGATGAGACCCACGACCAAGGTCAGCGCGAACAAGGCCAGCCCAACCCAGCCCAGCGCCACCAGCACCTCATAGCCGGTATTGTGGAAGTTGAAGCCGCTCCGTTCCGGGATATGGCCGAATTGCCAAAGCCCTTCCGCGTCGAGATTGCCTTGCTGCCAGAAGGCGGCAAAGCCATGCCCGAGCGCCGGCCGCTCCGCGATCAGATCGCGGGCGCGCGACCAGATATAAGTCCGTCCGGTGAGGGTACTGTCCTTTTCCAAAAGCGTCGTCAGAAGATTGAGCACGAAATTCATCAGGACCAGGGAAATGGCCAGTACCGTGACGGACGCCACCGCGCCAAGACCAACCCACAAGGCGCGTGTGGAACGGCGCACCCGGCCCAGCGCGGCCAAAAGCAGGAACACCATCACGCCGATCACGAACGAAACCGTAAAGCCGGCCGATTTGGTGAGCACCGCCAGGTAGGCCTGAACCAGGAATATGGCTCCTGCGACCAGGCATTGGCGGCGCGACGATCGCTGGATGCCGGCCGCGAACCATAAGAGGGAT
>Ga0134125_10007184_pt1 | contig 12576 bp, 13 predicted proteins | sample KB31751_FD_96464 | JGI IMG/M metagenome (GOLD analysis project Ga0134125, IMG submission 96464) | Terrestrial soil microbial communities with excess Nitrogen fertilizer from Kellogg Biological Station, Michigan, USA - KB3-175-1 | ecosystem: Environmental > Terrestrial > Soil > Unclassified ... | reverse complement strand
GCGCCGGTTTCCTCCGGCCGCGGCCGCGGGACTTGCTTGTGTTTTGGTCACCGTCGCCATATCACTCCCCGGTTAAATCGCCGCCCGCCCCGGCAGCGCCTCCATGGCGCGGCGTTGGTTCTGCGCCCGCCGCAGGAAGGCGAGGATCTCGGCCACCGCGGCGTAGAACTTGCCCGGAATGGGCGCGCCGATCTCCACCGTGCGGTACAGCGCCCGCGCCAGCGGACGGTTCTCCACGATGGGCACTCCCGCCCCCACCGCCAGCGCGCGGATCCGCCCCGCCACCTGCATCCGCCCCTTGGCCACCACCACCGGCGCCGCCATTGTCTCGGGCACGTACTTCAGCGCGATGGCGTACTCGGTGGGGTTGGTGATCACCACCGTGGCTCCCGGCACCTCGCGCATCATGCGCCGCCGCGCCATCTGGCGCTGAATGCGGCGGATGCGGCCTTTGGTCTCGGGACTGCCCTGCAACTCCTTGGACTCTTCTTTGACCTCCTGCTTGGACATCTTCAGCGCGCTCTCGTGGGTGCGCCGCTGCAGACAGTAGTCCACCCCGGCCCAGGCCAGCAGCACCATGCCGCCGCGCCAGGCCAGGCTGACCATCATCCCGCTCAGCCAATCGAGCGCCGCGCTTACTGGCATGGCGCTGGAGCGCACCAGTACCGGCCAGCTCTGCGCCACCAAGCCGTAGGTCAGCCACCCGATGACCGTCACCGGCAGGATCGAGCGCGCGGTGCGGCTCCAGGACGCCGCCGAAAACATGTTCTTGACGTTCTGACCCGGCTGCAACCGTCCTGGCTTGAACAGCGCCGCCGGCGCCAGCACGAATCCGCCCTGGAACGCCACCGCCGTGCCGGCCATCCACGCCGCCCCCGCCGCCCACGCCGTCCAGCGCAACGCCAGCAGGAAGGTGGCGCGGAATTGGGCGAGGCCGATGCTCGCGCCCGGCCGCGTGGCCTCCTCCAGCAGTTGGCCCATCAAGGTCCGCCAGGCGGTCACCCCGCCGCCCGAGAACCAGGCCAACGCCCCGATCGCCGCCAGCATGCCGGCCGCGGCCGACAGATCGTGGCTGCGCGCGATCTGCCCTTCCTTGCGCGCCTCTTCGCGCTTATGGGCGGTTCCTGGTTCTGTTTTGTTCTCTTCGGCCATGGTTCAGCCCAAGTGCGCCACCCCGGCGTGCCGCGTGAAAAATTGCAGCGCCTGCGCGAACTCGCGTTGCAGGATGCCGGGCCAGAACCGCACCGCCGCCATCAGCACCACGTAGCCGCACAGCGCCTTGATCGGAATGCCGAAAAAAATCACCGGCAACTGCGGCGCCGCCTTGGCGAAAAAGCCCAGCGCCACGTCAATCAGCAGGGTGACCAGCAGTACCGGCAGGACCAGTTGCAATCCCCAAATCCAGAGGCTGCCGGCGAAGTGGAGCAGGTCGCTCGCGGTGAGCGCGCCCAGGCTCGCGCCCACCGGCAGCGTGGTAAAGCTTTGCGCTAAAGCGCGCAGGATCCAGCGATGCACCCCCAACTGCAAAAAGACGTACAGCACTACCAACTGGTGCAGCGTGGCCAGCACCGTGGTATCGGCCTGGGTGGTGGGATCGATCGCCGACTCCAGTCCCAGCCCCAGCTGGAATCCGGCCACCGAACCCGCGAGCTGCGCGGCCTCGAAGACGATCTGCATGGCGAGCCCGAGCAGCGCGCCGATCACCAACTCCCGCAGCCCCGCGCCTAGCCACGAGATCACGCCCGCGTTCGCGATAGCCGGCGGCGTCGCCGGCAGCAGGACGAAGGTCACCCCCGCCACCAGAGCCGCCTTCACCCGCGCCGGCGCCGCCTCCGCCCCGAACAGCGGGGCCGTGAGCAGCACGCCGCTGAGCCGCGTGGCGATCAGCAGCGCCGGCACGATGTAGGCCATCCAGTGGGTGGGGATCGGCATCGGCGTTCTTCAGCGGAGGTACGGGTGCAAGTCCCCGAGCAGGTGCACCGTGAACTGCACCATCTCGCGGAACATCCAGGGGCTGAGCAGGAAGGCGGTGGCGGCCACCGCCGCCAGGCGGGGAACGGTGGAGACGGTGGTGTCCTGAATCGAGGTCACCACCTGAAAAATGCTCACCAAAAGGCCCACCGCCATGGCGACAACGAGGATGGGGCCGCAGATCCAGAGCGTGATCTCCAGCGTCTTGCGGGCCAGGTCTACGGCGAGGTCGGAGTTCATCGGTCCTCAGGCAAAACTGTGCAGCAGCGAGCCCACCAGCAGATGCCACCCGCCGGCGGCCACGAAGACCAGCAGTTTCAGCGGGGTCGAGATCACCACCGGCGGGAGCTGCATCATCCCCACCGAGGTCGTGATCGAAGCCACCACCAAGTCAATGGCGAGAAACGGCAGGAAGAGGACCACCCCGATTTGAAACCCGGTCTGCAGTTCGGAGACGATATAGGCGGGAACGACCACCCGCATGGGCAAATCGGCGGGGGTCTTGGGCCGCGCGGCATGCGCGGCATCGAGGAAGAGTTCGAGATCGGCCTCGCGCGTGAAGTGCAGCATGAACGTCTCGAGCGGCCCGCTCGCCCGTTCCAGGGCCTGGGTCGCGGTAATGCGCCCCGACTCGTACGGAGTCACCGCCTGCGTGTACATCAGCGTTCCCACCGGCTGCATGATGAAGTACGTCAGAAAGAGGGAGAGGCCGATCAGGACCTGATTGCTGGGCGCCGTCTGCGTGCCCAATGCCTGCCGCAGGAAGTGAAAGACGACCAACAGCCGCACAAACGGCGTCATGGACACGAGGATCGCCGGGATCAGCGTGACCAGGGTGAGGATCACCACCACCGACCAGGACAAGTCGGTGCCCCCCGGCAAACGCAGCGCGGGTGTCTGCGCCACCGCCCGCGCCGCCGGAAACAACAGCACCGATCCCAACGCTCCCAGGCGCGGCCCGTAGCGCCGCCGTGATCGCGTCATTTTCGTCATGGCGCACCCGCCAAGCCTGCGGGGTCCTCGAGCTCGCTCAGCAGCGCCAGCGAGCTGGGGGTGCCTCCCACCAGGTACTCGCGCCCATCGAGGCTCACCACCGCCACGAAGCGGCGCTCGCCCAACGCCAGGGTCTCCACCAGCCGCAAACGGCGTTCCCGCCGCGGGCGCGCACGCCACCAGCGCCGCCAGTCCAGCCTCGGAAATTGCAGGGACGTGGCCATGGCGCTGCTTCTACGCCAGGCGCGTGACGCGCACGGCAAGGCGCTCGTCCACGCCTTCGAACTCCGCCCAGGCGATCAACTGGCCGTTGGCGCGTATCGGCACGTCGGCGTTCTGTTGCCACCGTGTCTCGACCACCGATTCCAGCTCCAGCCGCAGGATGTCGCCCACGGTCAGGTGCGGCACGGTAAGCTCGACTTTCAGCGTGCAGGGCAGCCACACCATGTGGTCCCACGCCGGCGCGATCGCCGGCGCGGGCACGGGCACCGAGCTGACTTCGGGCGTGCTCGCCGCGGTGGCCATCAGCGCTGCACCAGAAAATCGTCGAAGTACACGTCGGTTACCTCGGCCTTGGGCAGCCGCTGGCGCAGTTCCTCGAGGATGGCGTGTTTGAGTTTGGCCTTGCCGTCGGCGCCAAGGAGCGCATCCGAGGTTTGGGCGCTGGCCAGTTGGACGACGGTGTCGCGGGCCACGCTTTGGGTGGCGCTGTCGCCGGCGGCGTCGGAGGGAGTGGGCGAGGCCAGCGCCAGCGACACGCCCACCCGCAGGTAAGCGGTGCTGTCGCTGTCGGCGAGGTTGACGACGGTGCTGTCCAGCCGCAAAATGCGGCTCGGCTCCGCCGCCGCCGCCGCGTGACCCTTGATCAGTCCGCACCCGGCCAGCGCGGCGCACACCAGCATTAGAAGCACGGGCCTCATGTCCGCAACCCGTTGCAATCCGTGCGCCGAAGCCCAACCGCCAATGTTTTCAGCGCGTTAGCGCGGCTCCGCCGCGGGGATTAGAAAATTCCAACTTGCATTCGCCCCCCACCCGTTTCTTAATGGCTGCATGGAAGTTTGGAACGCGTTGCGCCGCCTGCGCCGCCAGCCCGCCTTCACCATGCTCGCCGTCCTCAGCCTCGCGGTCGGCTTGGGCGCGCTGCTCGCCGTCTTCGCCGCCGTGCACGGCATCCTGCTGCGCCCGCTCAGCTACGCCCAGCCGGGCCAGTTGTACTCGGTGCGCGAGCGCATTCCCCAGGTCAGCCGCCAGTTCCCCTCCTTGCCGGTCAACCTCGCCAGCTTCGCCGCCTGGCAGAAACACGCCACCGCCTTTAGCGGCTTCGCCATGGCGCATCCCGAAAGCCTCGACCTCACCGGCCGGGGCGAGCCCCGCCAGATCCTGGCGGTCAACGTCAGCGCTTCGTTGTTCCCGCTGCTCGGCGTGCGGCCTCGGCTGGGCCGCGGCTTTCTGCCCAGCGAGGACGTCCACGGCCGCAACGACGTGGTGGTGCTCAGCGACCAGTTCTGGCACACGCAGTTCGGCGCCGATCCCAACGTGTTGGGCCGCACCCTCAACCTGAGCGGCCACCTCTGCCGCGTGGTGGGCGTGCTGCCGCCGGATTTCCGCTTCCTCGAGGGCGCCGAGTTCGGCCCGCTGGTGGCCAGCGCCGCCGAGGCCGGCCCCGCGCAGGTCTACCGCCCCATCGGCCTCGACCCCACCGGCGAGACCGTGCTCGGGCGCTTCGACTACACCGTGATCGCGCGCTTGCGCCCGGACGTCGCCCCGGCGCAGGGACGGGCGCAACTCGATCAAATCGTCGCCGGCCTGGTGGCGGCGGCGCACCAGCCCGGCTTCACCGTGGTAACCCTGCTGACGCCGTTGCTCGACCAGTTTGTCGGCCCGGTGCGGCGCAACCTCTGGCTGTTGCTCGCCGCGGTGGCGGCGTTGCTGCTGCTGATCGCGCTCAACCTGGCCAACCTGTTGCTGGTACGGGCCAGTGCGCGCGCCCACCAGACCGCCATCCAGTTGGCTCTGGGCGCGAGCCGGCGCCGGCTGGCGGCCGGGCTGGTCATCGAAGGCTTATGGCTTGGCCTGCTCGGAGCGTTAGCCGGACTGGGGCTCGCGGCGCTCGCCTTGGGAGCGCTGCTGCGCGCCGCACCCGGCGATCTACCCCGTCTGGATCAAATCCGGCTCGACGGAACCACCGTCGCGCTCGGCCTCGGACTGGGCCTGCTCTGCGGCTTCCTGTGCAGCCTCATCCCGGCGCTGCGCTCCGCCGGGGTGGCGGCGCTGGGGGCGCTCGATCCGCGCCGCTCCCGCCTGGGCGGCGGACGCGGGGGCCGCGACCTGCTGGTCGGGCTCGAGGCGGCGCTGGCGACGCTGCTGCTGGTGGTGGCGGGTCTGCTGCTGCACAGCTTCCAGCGCCTGACCGCGGTCGCCCCCGGCTACGCCCCCGCGCCCCGCCTGATCATGGGCTTCGAACTCGCGGGCGCCGCCCCGGCGCGCCTGGCCGCCTGGAACACGCTCGTGCCCCGCCTCGCGGCCCTCCCCGGCGTGCGCGCCGTGGGGCTTTCCAGCGAGGTTCCGCTCCAGGGCGTGCGCACCACCCAGCAGATCCTGGTGCCGGGCGACACCCGCCCCGAGGTCGAACAGCCCATCGCCCACTACCAGTACGTCGGCCCCGGCTACTTCGCCGCCATGGGTATCCCCGTGATCGAAGGCCGCGAGTTCCGCGGCGCGGATCAGCCCCCCGCCGGGACCAAACGCCCGGCCTCGGCGCCCGGTCCGGTGATCGTCTCCGCCCTCACCGCCGCGCGGGTCTGGCCCAACCAGAACCCGATCGGCAAGGAGTTCCGCCCCACGCCCGCGGACCAGTTGCTGCAAGTCGTGGGCGTCACAGCCGACGTGCGCACCGACTTGCGCTCACCCGCGGGCATGATGGTCTTCCAGCCCGACTGGGACAACCCGGGACGCCCGCTGATGTACGCCGTTCTCGCCGCCGATCCCGGCATCCGCGACCCCGCCGCGCTCAGCGCCGCCGCCCGCCAGACGCTGTGGAGCATCGCGCCCGCGGCGACCATCCCGACCGTCGCCACCATGCCCGAGATCGAAGCCCGCACCGTGGCCCCCGAGCGCTTCCAGCTCCTGCTGGTGCTCTGCTTCGCCGCCGGCGCGTTGTTTCTCGCCAGCCTCGGCATTTATGCCGTGGTCACCTTCGCGGTAAGTCTGCGCACCCCCGAGATCGGCATCCGCGTCGCGCTGGGCGCCACCCCCGCCGCCACCTTTCGGCTTGTGGTCCGGCAAGGCATGCTGCCCGCGCTGGCCGGCCTCGCCGCCGGCCTGGTCCTCGCCGCCGCCGGCGCCAACCTGCTCGCCAGCCAGATCTTTGGCCTCAGCCCGCGCGACCCGCTGGCCCTGGCTTTCGCCCCTCTGCTGCTCGCCCTCGCCTGCCTCGCCGCCTGCGCCCTCCCCGCCTGGCGCGCCACCCGCCTCGACCCATTGGCCGCGCTACGCGCGGAGTAGAGAAATGGCTGAGTCTACATTCGCCCCCGGCGCGGCGCACCAAACGGGGTTGGGGATACAGGCGTAAAACCGCGCCTGTGTACACTGCCCTGTGCTCCTGTAATAAGGCACCCAAGAGCTGCGCCGCAAGCGCCACTACCCTAGACACTCGCCCGGGCGTGCACTTCAGGGCGTCTGCAACAATAAGAACGGAGAGGAGCGTGCGATTGCCCGGACGAGTCTGGTATCCGTATACCCAAATGCGGGCGCTGCCGCCGCCCATCGAGGTGGCGCGCGGCGAGGGTGCGTGGCTCATCGCCGCCGACGGGCGGCGCTACCTGGACGCCATCAGCTCCTGGTGGGTCACGCTCCACGGCCACGCCCAGCCCCGCATCGCCGCCGCCATTGCCGAACAGGCGCGCACGCTGGAGCAGGTCATCCTGGCCGGGTTCACCCACCGCCCGGCGGAAGAGCTGGCGGAGCGGCTGGCCGCGATCGCCCCGCCCGGGCTGAGCCGGGTCTTTTACTCCGACGACGGCTCCACCGCCGTCGAGGTGGCCCTCAAGATGGCGGTGCAGTGCTGGCAGCAGCGCGGCGCCCCCGAGCGGAACCGGATCGTGGCGCTCGAGCACGCCTACCACGGCGACACCCTGGGCGCCATGTCGGTCAGCGCCGCCTCGCCCTTCACCGCCGCCTTCGCCGGCATGCTCTTCCCGGTGGCGCGCGTGCCCACCGCCTACTGCTACCGCTGCCCGGTGGGGCTGCGGCGCGAGACTTGCCAGATCAACTGCCTCGATCCGCTTGCGCGGCTGTTGGAGCGCGAGGGGACTTCCGTCGCCGCGGTGATCGTCGAGCCGCTCCTGCAAGGCGCGGGCGGCATGATCGTGCAGCCGGCGGAGTTCCTCCAGGGCGTGCGCCGGCTCTGCGACCGCCACGGCGTGCTGCTCATCGCCGACGAGGTGCTCACCGGCTTCGGACGCACCGGGACCATGTTTGCCTGCGGGCGGGCCGGCGTCTCACCCGATATCCTGTGCCTGTCCAAAGGACTTACCGGCGGCTTCCTGCCCATGGCCGCAACCCTCTGCCGCGAGGAGGTCTTCGCCGCCTTTCTGGCCGACGACCGCCGCCGCACGCTGTTCCACGGCCACTCCTACACCGCCAACCCGCTGGGCTGCGCCGCCGCGCTCGCCAGCCTCGAGGTGTTTGCCCAGGAGCCCGTCTTCGACCGCATCGCCGCCATCGCCGCGCATCACGCCCGCCGGCTGGCACGCCTGCGCTCGCACTCCAAGGTGGGCGACGCGCGCCAGGCGGGCACGGTTGCCGCCCTCGAGCTCGCCGCGCCCGACACCGGCTACCTCTCCGCCCTGGGCCCCCGCCTCCAGAGCTTCTACCTCGACCGCGGCATCCTGCTGCGCCCGTTGGGCAACGTGGTCTACGTCCTTCCGCCCTACGCCATCACGCCGGAGGAACTCGACCAGGTGTGGGACGCCATCGAGGCTTCGCTGGATCTCGCATGACGGCCGCGCCCGCCACCTTCGTCTGCGCCGACGCCACCGCGCCCCGCCTCGACCGCTTTCTGGCCGCGCAGTTGCCGGAGTGGAGCCGCACCCGCCTCCAGGCCCTGATCGAGGTGGGCGCGGTGCGCGTCAACGGCGCCCCGGCCTCGCGCGCCAGTCTTGCCCTAAGCCAGGGCGCCCGGGTGGAAGTGGACTTTCCCCCGCCGCCGCCTTCGGAACTTGTACCGGAACCCATCCCCTTGAACGTCCTATATGAGGATGAGGACCTGGTGGCCATAAACAAACCGGCGGGGCTGGTGGTCCATCCCGGCGCCGGCCGCCGCACCGGCACGCTGGTCAACGCCCTGCTCCACCATTTCGGCACCCTCTCCGCCCACGGCGGCGCCGACCGGCCGGGCATCGTCCACCGCCTCGACCGGGGTACCAGTGGCGTGCTCGTGGTGGCGCGCAACGACTTCGCCCACCAGCGGTTGGCGCGCCAGTTCCACGACCGCACCGTGCGCAAGACTTACAACGCGCTGGTTCATGGGCTCTTGCCGTCGAAGGGCAATATCGATCTGCCGATTGGACGCGACCCGCGGCGCCGGGCCCGCATGTCCACCCGGCGCCGGGTAAATAGCCGCGAGGCGCATACCTCCTACCGCGTCGTGAGGCGGTTTCCCGAAGCGGCGGCATCGCCCCAGCCGCCGCAGCGCCTCATCTATAGCTGGCTCGAGGTGGCGCTGCATACCGGGCGCACGCACCAGATTCGTGTCCATCTCGCCGCGCTCGGCCACCCCATCGTGGGCGACAAAATGTATGGCGCGCCCGCGCTCCTGGCCGGACCGGGAACGCTGGCGGGAACCGGGGCGCCGCGCGTGATGCTGCACGCCGCCCGCCTCGAGCTGACCCATCCGCGCACCGGCGCGGCGCTGGCGTTTACCGCCCCGCTGCCGGCGGAAATCACCGGCTTTCTCCAGCAGCTCGGGCCTGAACGCTATAATCAAAACGGGTTCTCATGACGCTACGCCGCGTACTCACTGCCGCGTGGATGGCCTTCGGCTTGCTCGCCTCTCTCGGCGTGCCCGGCCTCGCCCAGCAACAACAGGGGCTCAAGCCCGGCCAAACCCCCACCATCGTCAAGAACGTCAACTCCGTGCCGCTACCCTTCGTGGCCCTGGACAAGCACAACCACTTTGTGCCCGGGCTGACGGCCGCGCAGATCGAGGTTCTCGACAACAACCAGCCCCAGAAGATCCAGAACTTCGACTCGCAGGGCAACCTGCCGCTGCGCATCGTCCTCCTGCTCGACGTCAGCAACAGCATCCGCACGCGCTGGGATTTCGAAAAGCGCGCCGCCCTCGACTTTTTGCAGTCGGTACTGGTCGAGGGCCGGGACCAGGCCATGGTGGTGGGTTTCGACACCTCGACCCACATCGCCCAACCCTTCACCGACAAATTCGAGGCCCTTTCCCGCGGCATCAATACCCTGAACCCATCGGGCGGAACGGCGCTTTACGATGCGGTCTACCAAATCTCCCATGACGAGCTTGGCGGTGGAGCGACCAACGGCGGCGAGGTGCGCAACGTAATCGTGCTCATCTCCGACGGCGCCGACGACCAGAGCCGGTACAGCCGTGAAGAGGCGCTGGCGATGGCTCAGGACGCGGGCGCGGTAATCTACACCATCGGCACCGAACCCACCGGCGCCGATCCCGAGTCGGACAAGGTACTGGAACGCTTCGCCGTGCAAACCGGCGGATCGAGCTACTACCCGATCGAAGCGCGCGATCTGGGCTCCGCATTCCAGTCCATCACCACCGAACTGCGGCATCAGTACGTGGTCTCCTATAGCCCCGACAACTTTCTGGGTAACGGCGAGTACCACAGCGTGGAGATCAAAGTGTCGGTCAAGGGCGTGACCGCCCGCACCCGCAAGGGCTACTTCGCCCGCGGCAGCGCGGGGCATTGATGGGCGCTGGCCCCTGCGCTGGCAATAGGGCTTCCGCCACTTCCGGTACCATCAGGATGTGAGTTCGCCCGCACCCGCCCTTCCCCAGATCGCCATCGTGGGACGCCCCAACGTGGGCAAGTCCACGCTCTTTAATCGCCTCACCCGCTCGCGCCGCTCCATCGTGGGCGACGAACCCGGCATCACCCGCGATCGCGTCTACAGTCAGGGCGAGTGGGAAGGACGCCGATTCGAAGTCGTGGACACCGGCGGTCTCCTGCCCGGCGATGCGGCGTTCATCCCCGCCGCCATCTACCGGCAAGCCCTGGTGGCGCTGGAGCAGGCGGCGGCAGTGCTCTTCGTGGTGGATGGGCGCTCCGAGCTGACCGCGCCCGATCTCGACCTCGCGCGCATGCTGCTCAAGACCGGCAAGCCGCTCTTTCTCGTGGTCAACAAGATCGAACGCGAGGGCCAGCAGGCCGAACTTGGCCCGTATCACCGCCTGGGAATCGAGCCGCTCTATCCGGTAAGCGCGGAGCATGGAACCGGAATCGGCCCCCTGCTCGACGCGGTCACCGGGCTCTTGCCCGCGCCGGTGCCCGAACCCGCGGAGGCCGCATCGGAGCAGCACGACTCCGACGTCCCCGCGCCGGACGAAGAGGTCGCCCCCGCCCTTCCGGCCGAGACCCGCATCGCCATCGTGGGCCGCCCCAATGTCGGCAAAAGCACCCTGCTCAACCGCCTCACCGGCGAGGAGCGCTCCATCGTGAGCGAGGTGGCGGGCACCACGCGCGACGCGGTCGACGCTTTGGTGGTCCGCGGCAAGGAGCAGTACCGTTTCGTGGACACCGCCGGAATCCGGCGCAAGGGCGTCACCCGGCTGATGGCCGAAAAGCTCAGCGTGGTGATGGCGCGCAAGCATCTGGAGCAGTCCGATGTGGCGCTGATCGTGCTCGACGGGGCCGCGCCCGAGGAAGAAGGCGTGCTCGCGCTCGACGCCACCATCGCGGGCTACGCGGTCGAGGCCCGCCGCTCCTGCATTCTGGTGGTCAACAAATGGGACCGGTCGAAAGAGCTGCTTCGCACCCAGGAGCAGTTCACCGTACGCATCCGGGAGCGGTTGAAGTTCCTGGCCTTCGCCCCCATCGTGTTCGTCTCGGCCCAGGAGGGCGCCGGCCTGGGCAAACTCTATACCGTGATCGCGCGCGTGGCCCGCGAACGGCGCAAGCGCATCCCGACCGCGGCCATCAACCGCTTCCTGGCCACGGTGGACTTCGATCGGGCGCCGGTGCCGGTCGGCCAGCGGGTGCGGATCTACTACATGTCCCAGGTCGCCGCGGCCCCGCCACAGTTCGTGCTGTTCGTGGACCGCGCCCGCCAACTGCACTTCTCCTACCAGCGCTTCCTGGAGAACCAGATCCGGCGCGCCTTCGGCTTCGAAGGCACCCCCATCATCCTCAAAACCCGCACCAGCCGTGGCGGTGCGGGACATTAAGCCTGGCTTCACCTCACCGCCGCCATCATCAATCCATCGTCGCGGCGCCCCCGCGGCAGGAGGAATGGGTCATGAAGCGGATGTATTGGATGGGAATCGCCACCGCGCTGCTCGGCGCCGCCGTCGTGCTGCCGGCGCAGGAAAAAGCCCTAACCATGGGCCATTTGCCCGCCGCGGTGCAGGCCGCGGTCAAAGCGGAACTGGCCAAGGGAGCCACGCTGCGGGGCCTGAGCACCGAGGTCGAGAACGGCCGCCGGGAATACGAGGCGGAGCTCACCGTCAAGGGAGCGCGCCGCGACATAGCGATGGATGCGGCGGGGACTATGCTCGAAACCGAAGATCAGGTCACGCTCGCCAGCCTGCCGACGGCCGCCCGCGCGGCCCTGCAGCGGCAGGGTAAGGTACTCTCGGTGGAATCGGTCACCGAGCACGGACGATTCACCGCCTTCGAGGCTGTCGTGCGGAAGACTAACGGCAAGCGGACCGAGGTGCGCGTGGACCGCAACGGCAATTCCGTGGCGGATAACGGATAGGCTCAGTGCCCTAAGACGGGCGCGGTCGGGTCGGCGGCCTTGGCCACCCGCTCCACCGCCGGCAACTCGGTCCAAATGTGCGGATCCTCCAACCCAATCCGCCAGACCGAGAAACCGCGCAGGTGGTACTGCGCCACCAACTTCAGCTTGGCGGCGAAGCTGCGCTCGTCCTCAACCCATGTGATGTGGCGGCTATGCCCCTCGCCCTCGATATGGTACGACGACTGCAAAACCGGGTCCCACCGCAACTCTTCGCCGTCGGGGTGGACGACCGCCCCGTTGTGGTGAATGAGCTTGTAAATGTAATGAAACACCCGTTTGATCTTGCCGGCGATGCGCTCGCGCAGCGTCACCCGCACGCGGCGTTCGCTCCAGTCGGTTTGGTAGGTGGGCAGGCCGAGCGAAAACTTGTCCGCCGGCACTTGCAGCAGCACGTGTTGGATGACCTGCTCCACCCAAGGGACACTGGCCAGCGGGCCGGGGTGGCTGGAATCGCTTTCGGGGTAGGCCATCACGCTCAGAAAGTCGGCCGCACCGCTCAGGGCGCGGTAATCGTAGACGCCGCTGAAGGTCCGGTAGGTATAGGTGGTGGGGTCGTCCGTGGTGCGGGCCCCTACCGCCACGCTGAGCAGGCGCCCATGCCGGTGCAGCGCG
>Ga0134125_10007183_pt1 | contig 12577 bp, 2 predicted proteins | sample KB31751_FD_96464 | JGI IMG/M metagenome (GOLD analysis project Ga0134125, IMG submission 96464) | Terrestrial soil microbial communities with excess Nitrogen fertilizer from Kellogg Biological Station, Michigan, USA - KB3-175-1 | ecosystem: Environmental > Terrestrial > Soil > Unclassified ... | reverse complement strand
GCTTCTGCCACACAGACCATCGTCGTCGGCACGGTGCAGCTTGCCACCTCCGCAGTGCTGAGCAAGACCGCGAGCGGCTATCAGGCAGTCGTAACCGTCGTCAACAACGGCACGGTTGGGGCGCAGAACGTTCAACTGACGGCAGCGTCTCTGGGCGCAGCCAACGGATCACCCCTTCCCGCAGTCCTGGGCACCATTCCAGCCGGCGGATCGGCAACGATCACTCTCACCTTCCCATCTTCCGCAGGAACACCCGGAACAGGAGTCGTCGAGAAATTGACGGGTACCTACACCGGCGGAACCTTTGGCGGCTCATTCCGCGCCGTATTGCCTAACTCGCAGCAACCCAGCTAACCAGTTTGAACGGAGATAAAATCATGAAAAATAAATTGACCCTTGCTGTAATGACCGCGGTGCTGACGATGGGTCTATCCGCGACTGTAGCGCACGCCGACACGGTAACATTCACGCTGACCAACCCCACCCAGAGCATATCCGGGCAGGCGGGCGGTACGCTGACGTACGAGGTCACGGCATCTGCTCCCGGGAGCAATGGAGCGGCGGTAAATCTGAACGGCGAAGTCTTCACCGCAGGCGCACCTCTGACGCTTGATCCTTCGGACTTCTTTGCCAATGCTCCGTTCTTTCTCAACCCTGGCGATAGCGCTATCTTCGATCTGTTCACGGTCACAGTGCCGGCGGGCACATTGGTGGGCAACTACTCCGGTTCCTTCTCGGTTGTGGGCGGAGCAACAACGGATGACCTCACGGACGTGCTGAGCACGGTCAATTTCGTCGCTGTCGTCACACCGGAACCAGGCAGTTTCATCCTGCTCGGAACCGGCCTCAGCGGTCTGGTAGGAGTGGTTCGCCGCCGGCGCTTGATGTAGGACTCTGTACTGTTGACTCAGGCCGCCGGTGACGGCGGCCTGGACTCTTTAAGGTGGGTAATCAAGCGGTAGTTACTGGGGATATGTAACTTTTGGAGGCATAGCTCTCTGCGATTCTCTGCCCGTTTGGGAGGCCAGATTTATCGGAGCGGGTTGCCATGACAGGGCAGTAGCTTGTGGAAATTCCGGTGGTGACGGGCGTTCTATAGGAATTTAAGGTCGTGGCGCGAGTTTTGACCCGTTCTGCCCCGTTAGGCCCCTTGCTGGAAATGCCTGACAAATCGCATGATAGGGCGTCTTCAATAAAAAATAGCGGCGTAGCACGGCCATAAGTGTGGCCTGCCGTCGCATATGAGGCCCCGATGACACACATGTCCCCCTGCCGCTCTTTCCCCTCGTTTTCTGACCGCATTGGAATGCTGGCCCGGTGGCTGTGTCCGGTGTGGGTGGCCGTGGCGGTCCTGGTCGGGTTGGCGGGGACGCCGGCGTTCGCCAGCACGGCGACGACGACCACCCTGGCGGTGACGCCGGCGTCTCCGGCAAACCCGGGCACCGTGGCTACATTGACGGCCTCGGTCAAGGAGACCGGCGGCACAAACGTGACGCTGGGAACGGTCCTGTTCTACGACTCCTTTGCGCCCAACCTGCCGATTGGAACGGCGCAGTTGACCAACGCCGGGCAGGCGAGCATGCGGATGTTGCTGGGGGTGGGGAACCACGGGTTTACGGCGAAGTTCGTCCCGACGATCGCCGACGCGGCCAGTACGTCGACTGTGCAAACTCTGGTGATTGTCGGCACGGGAAGTTACGCCTCGAGCGTATCGCTGAACGACAACACGTCCAATGGAAACAACCTGAATGTGTCCGCGCAACTCAAGGGGGCTGTTGCTCCCAATGGAAACGTAACAATTCATTCGTCCGTGACGAATTCATCGCTGGGCACGGTTACGTTGACTCCCACGAGTTTTGGGCAGAGCCTGCCGACGACCTTTCCGACTCCCACGACGGGCATCGCGGTAATCACAGCGGACTTCAACGGGGACGGCTTCGCGGACCTGGCCGAAGTCACCTCAGCCGGCAAGGTGGATATTTTGCTGGGACATGGCGATGGTACGTTCGGCACTGCTGCGGAGTATGCGGTGGGCAGTGGCGCGGTCGGTATCGTCGCGGGCGATTTCAACCACGATGGCAAGGTTGACTTGGCGGTGACCAATAAAACGGACAGCACCGTGTCCATCCTGATTGGCGTTGGAGACGGGACTTTCCTGGGACAAGCCACGTTTACGACGGGTCCAAGTCCAATTGGGATTGCCACGGCAGACATGGATGGCGATGGCAAGCTCGACCTGATTGTGGCCGACAGTGGCAGTGTCGATACGAATGGCGATGCGCAGGTGGAAATCTTCACAGGCAAGGGAGATGGAACGTTTGTTGCCACCTCCACGAAGATGGTCCTTACGACATATCAGGCGGAATATGTAGCCGTCGGCGATCTGAATGGGGACGGTCTGCCGGATATTGCTGTCAGTTCGCAGCCCAGCGTATTGATGGTGATTCTGCAGAAGGCTGACCGGACTTTCCTGGCTCCTGTGACCTACTTCTGCAACTCCGGTTTGCGCGGCGTGACGATCGCGGACTTCAACAACGACGGAAAACCGGACATCCTGGTCAATGAGCCCTCCACATCGGATTTTTCAGGACAGGTGGACATCCTGATCGGACACGGGGACGGCACATTCGCGAATTATGTAGGCTACCCCAGCTCGAGTGCGGCGACGAATGCGATCGTGGGAGACTTCAACCATGACGGCATTCTGGATTATGCCGTCGGCAGCAATACCGTACAGCAGATATTTGGGAATAGCCTGATCACTTTTGGTCTGGGTGTCGGCGATGGGACTTTCGGCAACTCCATTCAGCAATCTTTTTCCATCAAGACCGTGGACTTTCCACAGTACATTGCAGCGGCCGACTTTACGGGCAGTGGTCTGCTTGGCGTTGTTGCGGTGGGCCAGGAAAACAACGTCTCGGTGAATCTTGGATATCAGACTGCGACCGGGACACTGCCAAATATCACCGTCATTCAGGAAGATACGGTGACGGGCAGCTACATTCCCGGCACTGGAGATGCGTATGCCGGCAGCATCTCGCCCTCGCTTACGCTGGAGCCGCCGTCGTACTACTACAGCCTGGCGTTCGAGGGAAATCCAAGCGAGGTGGACTACACCACGGGTGACACGCCGGCTCCGCTGACGGTGATTGTGGAGCAGAATAGTGTGCGCAGCGCGACGGCTGCGTTCCCAGTTACCCTGACTGTCAAAGGGCCGACGGGAGCGAATGCGGTCTATAACCAGACCACGGTGGCGGGTTCGACGACGTTCCAGTTGCCGGTGCTTACTGTAGCGGGGACGTATAACCTCACGGCGCACTCCGCCAGCGCGGGCTCTGATGCATCACTGACCTTTGTTGTTGCGGCGGGCGCGCAGACGGCGACATCGCTTTTCATCACCTCCCCATATCCTTCGCACGCGAGCAAGGGCACGGCCTCGCCCGTCACGCTTTCGGTGTTGGACCAGTTCGGCAACGCCGACGTAGCCTTCACGGGAACGGTGACCCTGACCACAACGGACGGCGCGGCCCTGGTGAATCCAGTGAGCTACACGTTCGCGGCGGCGGACAACGGCGTGAAGACCTTCAACGTGACGTTCAATACGCTGGGCACGCAGTCTCTTACGTTCGCGAGTGCGGGGTTGACTTCGGTGACGCAGGCGGGCATTCGTGTGCTTCCGCCGTCGGTGACAACGTTGAGCTTTTCGTCGACGCCGGTGAACTCGCTTTCCCCGGTGTCTCTGCAGGCGACCGTTACGGTTGCCGGAGTACCGGCAACACGCGGAACAGTAAACTTCTACGACAGCTTTTCCTCGCCCAAACTGATTGCGACCGGGCAGTTGAACGCCAAGGGCCAGGTATCGATTGTCATTGTGCTGGGTGCGGGAACGCATCCCATCGTTGCGACGTTCACAGGCAACTCGAACGCCGGCGCGAGCACGTCGGCGAGCCAGACGTTGCTGGTAACGCCGAAGCAAAACTACGTTTCAACGAACTTGATCAATGCCGGAAACGGCAACCCCTATCTGGTCGCGGATGGCGCAGGCTTTTATGGGAGACCGCGGCCCACAGGCACCGTCAACTTCGTCGACAACAACCATCTCGACACGAACAATAAACCCAAGGTGCTCGATACCGAGCAGCTCGGCAGTTCGTTTTATTCCTTCACCGTGAATACGGTAGATACGCCGGTGGGCATTGCGCCGTTTGCGATCGTAAAGGGCGACTTCAACGGCGACGGCGTAGTCGACGTAGCAACGGTGAACTCGAACTCGACCGACAACACCGTGTCCGTGCTGCTGGGCAACAGCGGTTTGGCCGGACAGATCAATCCGGACGGCACTGTCAATAACGTTCCGACCTTCGCGTCTCCACTGATCTACGCGGTAGGCAGCCGTCCGGCGGCTATCGTTACGGGCGACTTCAATGCCGACGGCAAGTTGGATATAGCTGTGGCGAACACCGGCGACGGTACAGTGTCGGTGCTGTACGGCAAGGGTGACGGCACCTTCCAGCCGGCGGTCACGCTGACCGTGGGCAATGCGCCGGTAGGCATCGCGGCCGGCGACATCGACGGAGATGGAAACCTGGATCTCGTTGTCGCCAACTCGGGCGATGGAACGCTCTCGGTGTTGCGCGGAAACGGCGATGGAACATTCCAGCCGCAGACGACGATCACAGTCGGGTCCGGGCCGCAGAACCTGGTGCTGGCTGACTTCAACGGCGACGGTTCGCTGGACATCGCGGTGGCGAATGGAATCTCGAACACCGTCTCGGTGCTGTTGGGTAAGGGCGATGGGACATTCAAGCCGGCGACGGTTCTTCCCACCGGGTCGAGCCCGTTTGCGGTCGCGGCGATGGACGTGGCAGGATCAGGCAAGGTCTCGCTGGCGGTGAGCAACCTGAACGATGGCACGGTCTCGTTCTATCAAGGCAATGGCGACGGTACCTTCCAGACGACGAAAACACTGACGGTCGGCTCCTTGCCGACGGCGTTTGCGCTGGGGGACTTCTACGCCAATGGCTTTGTCGATCTGGCTGTTGCTTCCTCCGGAGATCAGGCCAATACGGTCGCTGTCTTTTCGGGCTATCCGGATTCACAGGGCAATTACATCAACGGCGCCGGGTCGACCTTGGCGGCGGTCGGACCGAATCCCCAGGGTATCGTTGCCGCGGACGTTTCAGGTGTTGGACTACCCGGCCTCGTGATTGCCGGCAAGAGCGCTTCGAACCAGTACGACGGGTTGGTGTCCCGGCCGGCAATTTCGGTACTGCCGATATTGCAGACGATCGGTGTTACGGGCGGTTTGGGGGTCGGCATTGTCGATACCGACAGCCACTTTGTTTCGGCGGTGTATGTACCGGGCGCGAACGATGCGTATGAAGGAAGCTCGTCGTCCAATTCGATCGATGTGCCTGGAACCCTGCAAATTCAGCCGCAGGTCACAAAGACGCCAGCAGGACCGCTGGTCGCAGGGGTTGCCTTCCCAAACGTGACAGGTCAAGCGGACCAGGCCGGTCAACTCGACTCTAACTATACGGGCACGCTGACACTGCGGGTCGCCGGCGTGGACTCGAGTTACTCGCAGAGCTATACGCAAACGGCCGTGGCCGGAAAGGCTTCGTTCGCGGTGCCTCCGTTCACCAAGGCGGGTACGTACCGCTTCCTTCTCTCGTTACCCGGCTCAGGGGAGACTTACGTCATCAACTCAGACGTGCTGGTGGTTGCTGCAGCGGCGAGCCAGCTGGTCATCAGCACGCCGTTTATTTCTCCCGCGGCACGCGGTGTAGGTGGCGTGGTCGGCGTTGCCGCCGAAGATACATACGGCAACGTCGTCACAAACTTCACCGGCACGGTCAGCGTGTCGACTTCGGACACGGCAGCGGTCATCAAGCCAGCGAGCCACACGTTCGTCACCAATGACGCGGGCTTCGCCTCGTTTGCCGTCACTTTCAATACCACCGGCACGCAGAGCATTACGGCCAGCGGCAGCGGGCTGACTTCGGCCACCCAAAGTGGCATTGTGGTCATCGCCCCGCAGCTCTCGACGACGACTACGCTCGCGTTTACGCCTGCCTCTCCGCAGCCGGCGGAAACGGCTGTCACGTTGACGGCTACGGTAAAGGACTCGACGAACACGCCGATCACGCTGGGCGTAGTGAACTTCTACGACACCGCTGCTTCTCCCACCCTGTTTGCAACTGCGCCGCTGACGGGCACGGGAACGGCATCGATCAAGATTAACTTTCCAGTCGGGACGCACGGGATTTCGGCGACGTTCCAGCCGAAGAATGCGGACCAGGGCAGCAGCTCTGGAACCCAGACGCTGGTGATTTCACCGGCGGCAAATTACCTTACGCAGACCTTGCTTTCGTTTACCGGGACGCCGAACAGCTATAGCCTGTTGGCAAATGTTGGAGCGGTCGGAGCGGTTTTGCCAACGGGCAATGTCACTTTCATCGACACCAGCAACGGCAATGCGGTGCTAGGTACTGCACCACTTGGCACGGGCAGCAGTGCGTTTGCGCCACAGGTGCCGTATACGGTGGCGGGCAACCCGAGCGATGTCATCCAGGCTGACTTCAACGGCGACGGGAAGCTCGACCTTGTAACGCTGAACTTCAATTCGGTGACCTTCCTGCCCGGCAACGGCGATGGAACATTTGGGACGGTAAAGACATCGCCGATTGCGAACGGATCCGCCACCCATATGGTGAGTGGAGATCTGAACGGCGACGGCTTGCTTGATCTCGCCATCGTCAATGCCGACGGCACAGCCTCGATCCTGCTTGGCAAGGGAGATGGTACGTTCCAGACCGCGATCACGGTCCCCGCGCTTCTCAATGCGGGTACCCAGGCTTCTTACGGTTCGCTGGCAGGCATTGCAGTTGGCGACTTCAACCGAGACGGCAAGCTCGACATGGCCGTCTCGAACGTTGTCGATGGCACCGTGGCTGTGCTGCTGGGTTATGGCGATGGCACATTCCAGCATCCGGTGTTCTACGCCGGAGAAACTGGTCCAGTGGGTCTTGCTGTAGGCGACCTCAATAACGACGGCTATCCGGACATTGTGGTGGCAAACAGCAACGGCGACACGGTGTCTGTGCTGCTGGGGCAGGGCGATGGGACGTTCGGACAGCAGACGACGTATGCCGTGGACACCGTACCGACGCAAGTCGCGATCGCCGACTTCAACGGTGACGGCAAACCCGATGTCGCGGTGACCAACCAGGCGAGCGGGACTGTTTCTGTGCTGCTGGGCAAGGGCGACGGCACGTTGCTGCCGGCAAAGACGAGCGCGACGGGCAATGGACCGACCAACCTTATTACCGGCGACTTCGATGGCGACGGCAAGCAGGACATCGTCGTCATCAATCAGACCGACAGCACGGCGGCACTACTGCTCGGTAAGGGCGACGGGACGCTGGGTGCCCCGTCTCCGTTCACGACAGCCGCTGCGCCGGACGGTCTGGCTGCGGGCGACTTTACCGGCAGCGGACGGCTGAGTCTTGCAGTGGCGGGCGCGTACGGCACGACCCTATCGGTGCTGCTGGGGGAAGAAATCTATCCGGCCCCGCTGACTCCGGTAAGCTTTACGGGCACAGGCCTGCACGTAGTGAAGGCCGTCTACAACACCGGGACGGCGGATGCCTACGCTTCCAGCACCTCGGCAACGATCAACCTGTACGGCAAGACCGCACCGATTCCAACGGTGGCTGTCACTTCGTCGAAGAGCCCCGCCGCCGCGGGCGCGTCTGTCACGCTGACCGCGACCGTCAGTTCCACAACAGCCGGGACCATTACCGGTTCCGTGAAGTTCTACGACGGCACAACACTGCTTGGATCTGGGACGCTTGCTTCAGGAACGGCGAGCATTTCGGTTTCGACGCTGGCGCTGGGTGCGCACTCCATCACCGGCGTGTACTCCGGTGACGCAACGTATGCCAATGCGACTTCGCCTGTCTTCCAGCAGGTGATTGGAGCGATTGCGACCTCGCTCACGACACTGGTTTCTTCGAGCAATCCGGCGATTGTGGGGCAGAGCATTACATTTACCGCGACCGTTACATCGACCACCGCAGGCACACCCACTGGCACGGTGCAGTTCTTCTCGGATGGCACAAGCATCGGCACCGGAACGCTGAACGGATCGGCTGTGGCGACGGCTTCCACCAGCACGCTGGTATTTGGAAACCACTCGATCACTTCGGTATATAGTGGCGATACCAACTTCCAAACCTCGACCGCCTTCGCTATTACACAGGCGATCACGAAAACACCGACGACAACATTGCTGGCGGTGCAGTTTACGCAGATTGAAAACTACGGCCCCGACAATTACACCGCGACCGTAGCTCCTGCGAGCGGAACAGGAACACCGACTGGCCAGGTAGATTTCTCTGACGGCACTACGGACCTGGGCAAGGTAACGCTGAACGCTTCCGGCGTAGCGGTAATGAACGGTTTTCCGGACACTCTGGGTGCGCACAACATCGTGGCGACCTATCTCGGCGATGCGACCTATGCCGGATCGGCTTCACCGACGATCGTTGTCAGCGTCACGCCTCCGCCGCAAACAACGGTGACGACCGCGACGGCAACGCCCAACCCGACGGACCCTGCTTTAGGAACGACCTTCAGTATCACGGTGACGGGTTCGGACCACGGGATTCCGACAGGAACCGTCGGTCTGTACTCGGGCTTCGGTTATACCGGCAATTCAGCGACACTGGACGGTACAGGCAAGGCATCCATCACCATTTCGACCCCGACTGCGGGGTCGTTCGGATACTCCGTGCAGTACGTCGGCGATTTGACGTACCAGGCTTCCACTTCGGCAAATATTCGAGTCGACGTGGCGCCGGATGCGACGACGCCTGTGGTCATCATGAAGTTGTCGAAGAATCCGGTGTTATCGGGTCAGCCTGAGGTATTCACGATCACCGTCAAAGCCGTCTCCGGCGGTCCTCCGACCGGTACGGTCACGTTGGCCGACCAGGCAGGCTTCAATCCGACGATAACGCTGGCGACGATTACGCTGAACAACGGCGTCGGCACGTTTACCACCAGTTCTCTGCCTGTCAGCGACTTCCACGAACTGACGGCAACCTACAACGGAGACAGCACCTTCAAAGGCGGCGGTTCCGACTTCGCGTTCCTCGAAGTCGACCAGGGTCCCACGCTGCCTTCAACGACCACGCTGACAGCGTCGCCGAACCCTGTAACTGTTGGCGGTACGGTGCTGCTGACCGCGACCGTTACCGCGCAGAGCAGCCTTCTGCCAACCGGCACAGTCACGTTCTATGACGGGGTGCGCCTGCTGGCCACTCAACCGTTGAATGCGAGCGGGGTGGCGACTTTCTCGATTTCGAGTCTGCCCGCGGGATCGCACCCGATCACTGCGGCGTACAACGGCGACAGCTTCTTCAGCACGTCCGTCGCGACGGCTACAGCGCTCACCGTGGGCAGCGGAACGCCGACGGCAACCACCACCACGCTGTCGTCCACACTGAATCCGTCGACGCATGGAGCGTCGGTAACCTTCAATGCGACGGTAGCTCCGACCAGCGGTTCGGGTGCGCCGACTGGTTCAATCTCGTTTATGGAAGGTGCCACAGTGCTGGGCACAGGAACGCTGTCGGGTGGGCATGCGTCGTATACGACGTCTGGCCTCTCCACCGCGACCCACAATGTGACTGCTGTGTACTCCGGCGATGGCAGCTTTGCCACATCGACTTCCACCGTGCTGGCACAAGTTGTCAACAAGGCTGCGGCTCCGGGTGTGGCGCTGACGACCAGCGCAGCCACCGTTGCTGCCGGCGTAAGCGTTACGTTCACAGCGACGCTCACATCGGCGGTTGGCCCTGTAACGGGAACAGTCAACTTCATGGACGGAGGCACCGAGCTTGGCTCGGGCACCATCACTGCAGGAGTTGCCACTTATGCAACGAGCGCGCTGAGTGCGGGGACGCACACAATCACGGCAGTCTATGGCGGCGATGTGAACTTCCCCACGGTGACGTCGTCGCCGCTTACGGAGACGATAACCAAACCCGCGACAACGGTTGCGTTAACGACTTCGGCTGCGTCTGTGGCTGCGGGAACGTCCGTGACATTTACCGCTACGGTGGCTACAACCGCTACGGGTACGCCGACGGGAACGGTTTCGTTCTTCGACGGAGCGACGCTACTGGGAAGCCAGTCGATGACCGGGTTGGTTGCGACGTATACAACCTCGTCGTTGACCACGGGGTCGCACAGCATTACGGCCACATACTCTGGCGATGCAACGTTCGCGACTTCGACTTCGTCCGTGCTGACGCAGACGATTACGGCGGTTGCGTCGTCGTCGACGACCGCGGTGACAAGTTCGCTGAACCCGGCGCCGGCGGGAACCTCCGTGACGTTTACGGCTACCGTTACTGTGACAGGATCGACCGTGCCCACCGGAAACGTGAGCTTCTATGACGGAGCGACGCTGCTGGGAAGCACCGCATTGTTGTCGAACAAGACAGCAGCGTTCAGCACATCAACATTGAGCGCGGGTTCGCACAACATTACCGCCGCATATGCAGGTGACACGAACTTCAACGGGTCTACTTCTGCCATCCTGGTGCAGGTGATCAGCGGGGTTGCGGCGCACACGTCGACTTCTCTTGTCAGCTCTCTAAACCCGTCTACGGCGGGCGCTTCCGTTACGTTTACCGCGACGCTTAACGCTGAAGGGCAGACCGCGCCCAGCGGGAACATCAACTTCTTCGATGGCGCGACGCAGCTAGGGAGTATCGCAATTTCGCCAAACAAGACAGCAGCGTTTACGACCTCCGCATTGACGGGCGGATCGCACACGATTACGGCGACGTATGTGGGCGACGCGAATTATGCAACGTCTACATCGCCGGCGCTGACCCAGGTGGTGAATGCGATCGCGACCGCAACTTCGGTCGTCAGTTCGTTGAACCCATCTACGCCAGGTGCATCCGTTACGTTTACGGCAACCGTCAACGTCGAGGGAGCGATTGCACTTACCGGCAACGTGAGCTTCTTTGACGGAGCAACGCTTCTCGGCAGCACGGCGATTACAGCCAACAAGACGGCAACGTTCACTACATCGACGCTTGCTGCCGGTTCGCACACCATCACTGCGACCTATGCTGGAGATGCAAATTACGTGACCTCGACTTCGCAGGCGGTAACGCAGGTCGTCAACACGGTGGCGACTACGACTGCCGTGACGAGTTCGCTGAATCCGTCTCCGACGGGCGGGTCGGTAACGTTTACCGCGACTGTCAGTACAACAGGAACGATAACCCCGACAGGCAATATCAGCTTCTTTGATGGAGCCACGTTGTTGGGCAGCACGGCGATTACAGCCAACAAGACCGCGACGTTCACCACCTCTTCACTTGCGATTGGGTCTCACACGATCACCGCGACGTATGCCGGAGACACGAATTACGTGACTTCGACTTCCGCCGCGCTAACGCAAGTGGTTGGCGCTGTGGTCACGACGACCGCTGTGACCAGTTCGCTGAACCCGTCGGTGATCGGGCAATCGGTAACGTTTACGGCTACCGTGAGCACGACGGGAACGCTTACGGCGACCGGCAACATCAACTTCCTGGACGGGGCGACTGTGCTCGGCAGCATCGCGATCACGGCGAACAAGACGGCGGCGTATACGACCTCCGCCCTGGCGGTCGGATCGCACACCATCACGGCAACGTATGTTGGCGACACGAATTACGTGGCCTCAACATCGACGGCGGTGACGCAGGTAGTCAACAAAGCGGTGACGGCGGCGGCGCTGACTTCCTCAGCGAACCCGTCCACGCCAGGACAATCGGTCACGTTTACGGCAACTCTATCGTCGACAACTGCGGGCACACAAACCGGCACAGTGGTGTTCAACGATGGCGCCACGGTGTTGTCGACCGTGACGCTAACCTCGAACGTGGCGACGTACACCACAACGGCGCTGGCGACTGGAAGCCACACGATTACGGCGACCTACTCCGGTGATGCAACGTTCGGCGGAGTGACTTCTCCAGGCGTCACACAGGTGGTTGCGCCGCTGATTGTCTCAGACTTCGCGCTGAGTGTCCCGACGGGGTCACAGACAATCAATCCGGGCGGAATAGCGACCTATACCATCGCGGCGGCTTCGGTGAACGGCGCGTTCAATAACGCTGTGACAATGTCGGTGACGGGGCTGCCCGCAGGGGCGACGGCTGCGTTCGCACCGGCGACGATTACGCCGGGAGCGACCTCCGGAGCTTCGGTACTGACAATCCACGTGGCTCCGCTAAGCGCCCATGTGCAGACCGATCAGAAGCTGTGGTTTGCCGCCCTGCTGTTGCTGATCCCAGCGTGGCGGAGACGGTCGCGGTCGCTGCCGCGGCTGGCCGCGGTGGCGGTTTGGGCGATGATCTCGCTAGGCGCCGTGATGGGAATTACGGGATGCGGAGGCGGCTTCTTTGGCCAGGCTCCGCAGACATACACGCTGACGATCACCGGCACCAGCGGGACAACAACTCACAGCACAACAACGACGCTACAGGTGCAATAGGAGAGACAT
>Ga0134125_10007182_pt1 | contig 12577 bp, 23 predicted proteins | sample KB31751_FD_96464 | JGI IMG/M metagenome (GOLD analysis project Ga0134125, IMG submission 96464) | Terrestrial soil microbial communities with excess Nitrogen fertilizer from Kellogg Biological Station, Michigan, USA - KB3-175-1 | ecosystem: Environmental > Terrestrial > Soil > Unclassified ... | reverse complement strand
AGGGATGAAACTATTAACAACCTAATATTTGTGGGGTAATTTTCCCAAAAGACCGCCAACAAAAGGTTCCAAGAAATTGGAGCCCTTTATTTTTTGCCTTATTAAAACCCCCCCCCCCCGATTTTGTTAGCTATGGTCGAAATTTTCAGCTGACAATCAATATTCCTGCAGTATGAACAATTGCAGGCCTTTAGTTAACATATACCTTGCAATTGCAATGCATATTCCTGCCAAAAGAAATGCAAATTCCATGCATTTTCTTAGCACGCTTTTTGGATGTATATTTGAAAAAAAGCCATGAGAAAAAATTCCGCAATACTCTGTTTAACGGCATCTATTGTTGCTCTCACGATTCTAATTCTCTTGCAGGGAATGAGGCGGATGGATCTTCCGGATCATTCCACTGCAGCTGTGCAGCAAATGAATAGCATTTACATTTTCTACAAATCGAAACCTGCAGCGCAATTCGATGTGATGGGGCAAGTGAAGCCAGGAGTCCTGTTAACGGGATCCCCGGAAGAAAGATTGAATTCACTTCTGAAACAATGCAACAAAAAATTTCCTGCAGCAGAAGGAATAGTGATTGATGATATCAACATGGGAGTTGCTGACGTAATAAAATTCAAATGAAGCAATATCAAGCGCACCTGGTTAAAAAATTGTGGAGCAAAGAGCAGGTAGATATTTTGTTGTATGTGTTGAACAGATTGAATTCAAGAAAAAAGTTTCAGAAAATTGCAAGGGAGATGAAGAGTGAAATCCATAATTCATCAAATGCGCCGGGCTGCTTTGAATTCGATAAGTTGAAAAATGAATATTATTTCCTGTGGGATAATCATAATAAAATTCAAATGACTGAATTACAATTACAACGATTGCCAAACGGACAAATTTCCTGCGTGATGGACGGTAGCCACGCGGAAATTGCCATTATGTTGGTGCAAGCGATGGTTGCAAATATTGATATTGCAACAATTGTGAATCATGTTATCCCAACTTTTAATGATGTAAAAGGAATTGATAAAAAAAATCTTTGTAAAGTGATAATGGAAAGGAAAGGATCCAAATGAACGAGACCGAAATTATCGAAGCAGCAAAACACATTGAGAACAAATATGGATCTTATGATTTGTTTCTGTCAATTATTTTCAGATTTAATCCTGTAAATTGGAATATACTTAGATGGGAAAAAAGTTATTGCATGTTCCAATTTGAATTACTGTTTTTTGTTTTACAACTGCAGTGGAGTTATCCAACTGACTTGGAAAAATCTGCAGGGGATTACAACACGGCATATCCGCAAGCTGTTAGGGAAAGGAGTGATGATGAAAAAAAATAATTCTTTGCTTTTTGGTGGAGCAATCGCTGCAGCTGCATTTTTGTTCTTCGGGACAAGTTCTGCAGCTGCAGCACCTGGAGAAACAAACATCAAAGTTCCGGTACACTATTCACTCAATGCAGATCAGATTGCACACCTGATGAAATTAAATCCAATTGCACGTGATCGCTTTTATAATTTCATTCGTTACGTTCAGGAAACTTTGGGATGGGATGTGATTATAACAAGCAGCTATAGAACATTTCAAGAACAGATTAAACAGTACGCCGAAAATCATCACAACGCAATTCCGGGACATTCTTTTCACAATTACGGATTGGCAATTGATATTAATTTGGTGAAGGGAAACAAACGAATAAAAAAAGCATCTCCTAAAGCTGATTGGATCGCTACAGGCGTTGTTGATGCAGCAACTAAATTCGGATTGACTTGGGGCGGCACTGCTTTCTCAACTTACTACGATCCTGTACATTTCGATATGAAAAAATTTTATACTTCGGATCAGCTGCAGAAAAAAGCAATTGAACAATTCGGAAGTTTACAGAATGCAAAAGGTAACGAAGTAGTTTTGTAAATGCTTACTCTGATTCTCATTTCAATAACTTGCACAACTTCGTTGATTGTCATTAACGATGGATTCTTGAAATTGAAATTTTCTTTTTATCCCAACAGGATCTACAGGGAAAAGGAATATTACAGATTTATTACTTACGGTTTTATTCACATTAATTATCCGCACTTAATTCTGAATATGTGCGCGCTTGGTGTCTTTGGATCTATGGTGGAAGAAAAATTCACGATTCCATTTTATATTTTATTGTACGTTGGCGGATTGCTTTTTTGCGTGGCAATCACTTATGTGAAATATAAAAACAATTCCAATTATGTTGTGCTTGGATCTTCCGGAGGAATTTCATCTCTGGTGTTTTCCGCAATACTTATTAATCCCGGAATGAAATTATGCATGGCAATTCCCGCTTACATTTTCGGAATTGTTTTTCTTGTTATCGCATGGATCTTATCCCGGAACCGAGACAAGCTCGTGGCGCATGAGGCTCATCTGTTCGGATCACTGTTTGGATTCTTTCTTCCAATATTATTTTACCCCCACTTATTTATTGATTTCATAGACCGGATTTAAAGGCTGTCCCTCCTGGTACATAGCGGTGCTGCTGAGATCATTTGGGATAGCACCGGTTCCCTTCGGTGCCGGCCAGGAACGCGGGAACCGGTGGCACTCCCCATTGTCCGGATTTGCACACGTGGGATCTGTTTCAGATATTTGAAACATGAAACACAAACTATTGGAATTACAATCAGGTGCGGAATCTTATGGTAAGGTTGCACGCCGAATGGGAATAAAAGTTCTTTCCGTTGATAAATACATTGAGACGGATCTCACAATGGGAGTTGAAGAACTCACGAAAAAGCATATCTCCGATAATTTGGGAGAACCCACGATCATTGTTGCTTCACCAACTTGTTCTGTGTGGTCAAAAACAGGATGGTTTAATCATTGGGACACGGCGGCATACAGAAATGCGGGAGTATTTAAACCTAAGACCGATTATGCAGACGAGAGCGTTGAAATGGTTAGAAAAACTATCGAAATTTTTTCTTGGTATCCCAACGCAGAATTCTTTATGGAAAATCCGGAAGGGATGTTGTATCTGCATCCTGTGATCGGAAAATTTGTTGATTATGGTTTGGCAGATCATTTGCGTAGAGTAAAAGTTACTTACTGCAGATATGGTTTCAGCTATATGAAGCCAACGCACATTTGGACAAACAGTAAGAAATGGATTTCGCGTCCCCCCTGTAATAACGGCGATAATTGTCATACATCTGTTCCTCGTGGAATGCGCGCATCTGGAGTAATGGGTAGTAAGGATTCATTTATCCGTTCGGTCATCCCAAGAGAATTGTGTGAGGAAATTTTACAATCTGTTTGCGATCATAAGGGACAACACCTGGTCCGGAAGTAATTATCTGCAGTTACAACCGATTCTTTTTTCAGGTTGCCCGGGATCAATCCACCTGAACAACTCAACACGCCCTGAAATTCCCTCTTTATTTACGATTTGCCGAACGTTCTCAATGATCGGGATTAGATAGTCCGCGTAGTTGGTTGTTGCATATCCTGCAGCTGCAATTGCGCGGGCGAAATCTTCCGGAGTCCTTGTTAGGAATGCAGCACTATAACGCGAATTGTTTCGCAGGAAAACTCCGTGATCCAAAAATGATTGTCCCGGATTCGCATACTTTCTGAACTTGTGATAAACGCGATATGAATAATGATTGCATACTTTGTTTCCGTTGGGATCTCCGGGAGAGTATACAGCTACAATTTGACTTGTAATGTGATCCTTCACTGGATCCCCTGTTGATCCGCATTCCCAATCTTTCAAAAGTTGTGTTTCTCCTGTCCAGGAGGATCCTGCAGTAATTCCGAAAAAATTAAATCCCGGAGCGTGCTTGCCCCATCCGGATTCAAGTCCCGCCTGTGCAAGTGTAACGAGTGCGGGAACTCCGGTACTGCTTTCACTTGATTTCGCAAAGGGATAATATAGCTTTACAAAATCAGTTGGAGTTTTTGGAATATTGTTATTGTCCGTTGGTGTTTGCGCCTGTGCGCTATAAGAATCAAAAACAAAATACAACCCCACTCCTATTCCCGCGAGAATTGCCAATGGATTGTATTTTGTTTTAACCGACGGCATTAGAAATTTAATTCTGTATAATACAATGCAACCTGCAGAGCTCCATCATCCAGTGCATCTGTTCCGATTCCCATTATCAATTCAAAAGGTGAATTTATTTTTACAGGTACTGCGAATACACTTGTTACTCCACCTGCAGTATTCAAATCATCAAATGCAGTTGCAACCAAAAATTTATTTATTACTCCGCCACCATCAGGAGTGCGATATCCGAAACTGATTGTTGTATCACCGGAGGAAGCTAAATCTGTTGTGATTTTAACTGCAATCATATATTCAAATCCATTCGCAGGAAAGAATGTTCCCAAACGAACCGTGCCGACGGCTCCTAATGCCGGATCTGTTGCTGCATCGTAGGTGGCTGTTTGTACTTGGTTGTGGCTTAAAATTGCTCCCATGTTTTTAATTTTTAAAATTAATATTAAGCGCTTCTGTGTACGCCGTTATCATTTATGGATTCGATGTGTTGCACATCTAATTCGTGAGAATTTTCCGGAATTAAGAATCCTGTTTTGTTTGCTACAGCTTTCTTTTTTGCTGCGCCTTTCTTTTTTGCTGCACCTTTCTTTGCTGCAGTCTTTACTACTTTTTTAGCCATGTGCAAGTTCTTTTTTATTGGTTTGTTTTTGAATTTCCGGGAGAAGGAATTTAATTCCTAAATACGCTGCTCCCCCCCATAACAGCATAGATTTTATGCTGTCAAAAAATCCCGGTGAATTATTTGCAGCATCGGTTTGTTGTGTAAGCATGGCAGTGCATTGCGCAGGAGTCAAATTATTATCGGCGCAAAACTTATTAGTTGAATCAATTAATTTCACTCTATCATCTGCAGTAGCGGTTTGCCCGTCAACAACTTTTGATACTGTAAAATATGCAATCAATGCAATAACTGCCCAAATCAACAGGGGAATAAATCCTATTGATTGCGGATTAGTTACACTGCTCTTTTGCTTAAAAATATAATAAGCTGCATTTGGAAGAATTGTACTCTTGAATCTTACAGGATCTACAAACAATGGCAATGTTCCGCGCTTGGAAAAAATAGAAAGAGGAGTTCCGCCTTGCAATTCATAATCCATATTTCGCAGCATCCAATTGTTTGTTAACGTAACCAGTGATGTACCAAATTTCGCTTTAGATTGGTTTGGTTCCGGGTGTGCAGCTTGGAATGCCTGAAACACTTGCCATGCAACAAGAAGATCTCTCAACTGTTGCTTATGTGCAAATTCAAGCTGTGCAATTTGTTCTGCAGTTGCCTGTGCCATTTTATCCGCGTGTTATTTGCAAATGTGCATCAGTGAATGCTCCACCTGTGTGTTGTCGGCTTCCCATTGTTCTGGATCTGCTTCTTTTTTTTCTTCTTCCGGAAATGGATTTCTTACGCTTTGTTCTGCGTTTTGTTTTTCTTCCGGATGTAGATTTCTTACGCTTTGCTCTGCGTTTTGTTTTTCTTCCGGATGTAGATTTCTTACGCTTTGTTCTGCGTTTTGTTTTTCTTCCGGATGTGGATTTTGATTTCCGTTTCTTTCTTTTTTTTGCCATGAGTGAAAAATTAAGGCTGACCAGGCTCGATCACAACGGATCACTCCCAGTCAGTAATTGTTAGATCATTCCTGAATTGTAGAGTGTAAGAGCCTTTGGAACTAATTCCGGTTTGTTGTACATCAAATACAACATTATCAACATATCTTCCGCGCAAACTTTTCGTTCTGTTGCCAGCTTGTCAAGCATTAAATTTATCTGCTCGAATTTTTCTTCTACAGATAATTTTTGCAATTGATCAAATGTTGGTATAGGAAGTCCTTCGGTCACGAGAGTAGTTTGTGTTTGTTGCTGCACTCCGGCTGTTTTGTTGTTTTGCTGCAGTGGTTGCCATTGCTGTTGATTCTGTTGCTGCAGCGGTTGTTGTGTGCTATTTCCCCAGGTGGATGTCATGGCAGACATTTGAAACATCTCTTTCATCTCTTCTGGTTTCCATCCAAGTGCGCGGCCAAGAAACGGAGCAAGTGCAGAATATTTTTTAATCGGATCTGCATTTTCCAATCTACTTTTTTCACGCTCCCATTCAAATTCCTTTCTCAACATTTCAATTTGCGCGTTCTGTTGCGGTTGGAACATTCCTTGGCACATTTGCATGAACTGAAATGTTTGCATCATTTGATTCATGGGATTCTGTTGCTGCATCATCATTGCATTGTTTCCTGCAGTTGATACAGTATCAGTACCAACTTTGACCTCCCATTTTGAACAACTCTTCCAAGTTCCTGCAAATTGTTTTTCTGTTGCAGCATGAACAATAACTTTTGCATAACCGGAAAATACAGGTAATATTTCCTTTAGCCGGTTTGCAGCTTCCGGAGCATTTTTAGTGCAATCTATAGCATACAATTGGTTTCCTTTCCAATCATATATCCGAATGTATGGAGTGTCGAGATCCTCAACATTCTTAACAGCCTGTTCTGCGGAAATCATTTTATTTTCCCTCCGTTTGGTGATAAATACTGATAGTGAATTGTAATCAGTGTTGTTGCTTCGGTACAAGTAATGGTTAGCGTATTGTCCATTATCACATGATAGATGACATGCGTGAATGGAATTGAAACAGCACCATTAGTTATCATTATATCATCAACATTTATTTTGATGGTGTTCGAATTTGTATTTGCAAATTTTAAAGTTATCCCGTGAATTAAAAATCCACATGCACCATCGTGCTTTATGGAGAATGAACTACTTCCGGATGCATGAAATGTACGGCTGTACCAAACATCCTTCAAATTCTGATTTATGAATTTTTCAAGTGAGAACATTATGATTTTATTTTTCTTATAAATCCATTATCCATAACAACTTTTTTGCTGTACACCAAATCCACCAGATCAGTTAAACGGATATAATGCATTTGCATTAATAATCTTACGCCTGTAATTTTTGTGGGGTTCAGGATCAATGATTGATCCAGAGAAATTGTTCCCGGAATATTTACTTCGTAATATCTGAATCCCTGATTTGTGACGTTGTATAAGAGATCGCTGAAACGAAGTTTTTGAATGAAGTTAACATCTCCCTGTACAATTTTCCACCACAGATTTAAGCAATTTGCCGTTGAGATTAGAGTAGTGCCATCGGTATCTGTTCCGTCTGCATAAGTATTAAGTCCGTAGATCCATCCCATCTGCGTGGGAAGTGTATCGCTGATTTTAATTTCTGCTGTTGAAGTAAGATCTACAAATATTGTTTGTATGTAAGTTGGAATTCCCCAACGGAATAATTGACTTTCGGTAGTATACATGGAAATTTTTTTTAGAACTGACCAGGCTCGATCCGTTGTGATCGAGCCTGGTCAGAAGATTTATTTTTGTCCCTGTCCGCTTGCTTGTCCCATTACAACTTTCAGTCTGCAGGAAATGAAACTATTTGATGTGAGTTTCAATGTTGTAATCGGATTCAACAGTGAAAGATTAACAGACCAGATTCCCATTTCTCCGGATAGGATTCGGATCGGGTTAATAATACAAAGTCCAGAAAGGCCATCAACTTGTAAAGGCGAAGGATAAACATCCTTGAATTCGTAACCTGTAACAAGATTTATTTTTGTTTGATCTTCAATCTGCATGGAGACATTGCTATTATACATTGAATCATCATCTGCAGTAAAGCCATGAGAATAATATTGCCGGTTGTTTGCATTCGCACCAACACCAAAAAGTATTTGTAGTGCATATACTGCAGCAACGTTATTTTTTGGTAACAGAACATTATTTAGCGTGGAAGATGGATTGGGAGCGCTGTTGTTAAAATTGAAAGTATAAGATTGTGTTGTATTGACAAAAGGCAATTCCTGAATAAGAGTAACAGGTGACGTGATCTGCGTTCCTCTGACGAAATGTGTATTGCCTTCTGTTGTTGCGACTCCATCTTTGATAACTCTTTTGTTTGGAGATGTTAGGAAGGCAATAGCGCGTCGTTCAGCTTCCATATTTGTTTGTGCGTCAATTCTCATGTTAGATTTTTTTAGTGATTAGAAATTTTTGTTTGTTGAATTCTATTGATATTCTACCAGTTCATACACTCCTGCAACTGCAGTAGTATAAGCGTCAACCGTATTCACTCCTGCAACTGCAGTAGTATATTGGTCAACTACTCCTGATGTACCATTTAATTGATTATCGTACTGTTGAGCCAACAACATCAATTCCTGATCTACAGGATTATTTGCAGCACCAATTGCATCAAACATTGGTTTACCTGCAGAATCTTTTGAAAACTCGCGGATCTCCGTAATTGCGCCCTCTAATGCAACGCCGATTGCAATCAAACGCAACCAAGGTTGTTCAATGTAAGCTGCAGCAACAACACCCACAAACGCTTTAATTGCGCCTTGGTGTTTTATATACCACTTGTCCGCATAAGTGGGATCTGCTGCAATTTTGTCTTTAAATAATTCCTTGAAATCAAGAAATTTTTTAGTGAGAATCATTGATCCGGAAAGCACAATAACTTCACCTCCGGTCATAAGGGCTATTTTCCCTTTTTCTGCGAAATGTACTTTTGCTTTATAAGCATAGTGTTTTATTTTGCTCATTGGGTTTCGATTTTATTGTTGATTAGTAAAGAGATTTGTTGAGATAGAAATTTTTGTTTGATACACAGGTAGTAGAAAGATCCTACAGTAAGCAAACACGACAATGCAAATGAATATTTGTTACTGCAAAACAAAAATGGAAGTCCGCAATAGAACAGCGATCTGAAAACGGAATACAACAGTTTTGTCCAGGTGTCGATTTCACCAAAAGAATCTCCACCTGCAGATCCGCCGCCGCCTCCACCATCCGGAACTCCATTCCTCGGTGGAATTTGCATTTGTTGCTGCAGTGGTTTGTGAAGCACTGAAAGTTTAACCGGAGTTGTTTTTGGATCAGCTACAGTGTCCTCTGCTTTATCAGTTGCATCGTCAAGTGCTTTTTTGTCTTCATCATTCTGCGTCTTTAATTCATCAAAAAGTTTTTGCGCTGCGATGATAATCGGAGTTGCAGTAACAATTGCAGCAGCTACAGTTGCAGCAACAACAACACCTGTTCTGTAAGAAACAGTTTGCTTTGCTCCTGCAGCCATTATTTTTTTTAATTCATCAATATTGCCGCCAACTTTTTGCCACATATTTGTAACGGCCGCCGGATTTTTATTCCAACTGCGAACTAAGGTTGTTGCAAGTTTTAATGCATTAACGCGGACAAGAGCAAGGAATGCTGCGCGCGGTTCTTCAAGTCCGACCTCTTTAAATTTATTCAGTACTTTCTGCCTGCGCTCCTTTCGTTCTTCTTTTGTTTTTCTTCCGATACCGGAGATAGTACTATCATCAAACAATATGTTCTGCAGCTGCAGATATTGCATGGTATTCAACCCACTCATGCAACCGATCCCGGAGATCTCCGAAAGATCATTCATAATTCCTGTTGATCCTTCAGCGAATGTGCTTGACGCTCTATAGCTTCCGGATGTTGTTGCTCCTGTGTATAAATCCATTTTGTTTCCGTTTTTGTCGTAGACGTTTGCTTTTTTTATGTTTCTCACTTCATTGTCGAAATATGGATTCTCCACAGGATCTACAGTGATGTAACCTTTAGCATTCGGATAAGGCACAATGATGTACACATGTGTAAAATCAACATCCCAATAAAAAATATGTTTGATGCAGAACGGAATATTTGCGTGACGCAAAACAGATCCGATAATCACAGTCATTTTTTTACAATCCCCCTTACCCCTTAAAATCGTTGTGGTTGGCATTGTAACCACTTCTTTGGGCTCCACATCCAAAACATACTTAACGTTCCTATAAACGTAATCTTGCAGCCGTTCCAAAAATGCAAGCCGATCAGGATCCGCAGCATTGTACTTTTCACAGATCCCGGCGATGTATGGCGTGTTGAAATCAGTATTGATCCGCGAAACGATTAGATTAATCGTATCATCCAGCTGTGCATTTTTCTTTACTAACGTTTCCGGCTGTGGCATGGGGGCTATGCTTTCTCATGGCATAGTTATGGAACATCTGCAGATGCCTTTAACCCATTTTTACACAAACAAACAGATCTTAACGAAAATAACCGGATTGCTCCGGTTATCTTGTTCCGGATCGCTCCGGGTGTCGCAGTTTGGATCCTGCTAAAGATGGTCTTGCTCTACCCCATCTAAATACACAACAAAATTAAATGCAAGTGGAATATATTTTTTTGTCAGTTGTACTGCATCCTTCGGAGATCTTTCATTCAAACAAAGATTGCATGAAATCAACGTTTTTTGATAGTGCCCCAAATTTGGTATAAGTGGAATTTGAAATGTCAACTCAAATTTTTTCATGAAACTTTTTTTTGTTCAATCGCTTCCTTGTAATCAAAATCTAAAAGTTGTGATAACAATTTCATTTCCTGTTTTGAATAACAGTAACCCGGAGTTTTCTTCTTAAACTTTTTTTGATTCGTTAATCTTTCAACATACCCTGCAAAAGTTTGCCGAGTTATTCCCATTACATTACCAAGATCCTGATTGCTGAATTTCATTTCTTCTCAATGATTATAACCGCACTCATTAAAATTGATAACTGTGGTTGCAATGGTTGGATTCCATGCAGCTGCTGTTGTGGCTCTTGAACAACTTGCTGTGCTATGAATTCTTCGATCACAGTATACGATTTTCGCGTCTCTGTTAATTTGACGTAGAAATCTTCCGGAGTTGAAATGATTGTAACAATTCCGATTTGGGCAGGGATTATTTTCATGTACCGAATTTACAAATATTTCTGCAATCATTCATATTTCCAATGTTCAATTATCAATTGTACATGTTCCGGAAAAAAGGCAATTGCTTCCTGTTGAAATAATTTACCTCTAACAAATTTCACATTGGAAAGTCGTCGTCTTAATAATCCAGTGATTTCTATTTCGTCCATTGTTTTTCAGGTTTAAATTTTCTAAGAATGTGAAACGGAACTTTTTTTACAAGAATGATAGTTAGAATTCCATCTCCGCGCATTGCGAAAACAATTTCTCCCAATCTTTTTTTCTTCTTTTTTATTGTTGTGTCAACGCAAATTAAAAATAATAATTCCATTTGCTGAACAGATATACTTCGCTTTAAAGTTTCTCTGCTTTTTTTGCTGAAATAAACCGGATATTTCTTTTCCATTGGTATAGTGAGTTGTTGGTTACAGTAGTCGCATGGTAAACCACGATGAAACAGGTTTCCACATTGGGGACATTCCATTAATAGCATAAATATAGGGTTAACGTATTTTTACCAAAATTAACACATTTACCTATACTAAAACTATGCCAACAATTACTGACCAGGTGCGATCCGTTATGATCGCACCTGGTCAGTGCTCATTTAAAATAATCCTTGTTGCTTATAAGTTTTATTTTTTTCAGATTTAATTTTCCATCTATAAATTCCAAAGTTGGGTTGTACCAGATCTGTGATTTATTACGGATCATTTTAACCACTTCACAATTGTATTGTGAGGTTGCTGTATGCTTTTCATTTCTAACGCAACACCAAATTACAAGCGAAACAAAACTATCTGCAGCACGCTGCTTTCTTGCTTCATTAATTAATTCTGCCAAGCCCTCACGTTCATTTTCTACTCTTATTTTTCCCGTGTCAATGTGTTTGTAGAAATAATCGTATGAATACATTGGTTGTCCGTTTTTGTCCGGATCATCATAATCCGGTATACGCCAATAGATCTTCATTTTGAAACGTGAGTATTCCGGCTTAACTCTTTTTTTCTTGTGTTGCTTGTTTTGCTGCAAAGAAATATTTGCAGCAGTCACCAACATATTTATCGTATTTTCTCCGGTTCTAATGTTTGTCATATCAACTTTTTTGGTTTGTTCATAGCTCCGCACTTTCCCCTGCGGATTTCGGGGATTTATGTTCCGTATGATACAGGATCTGTTTCAACTGTGTTCTATACCAGTTCTATAGTTGTACGGTAAAAACCCACAGCTTCGGTACAGAACATAGCGACCAATTCAAAAAAATTTGGGCAATATATTTTTAGTCCGCAATGAAAATTGCAGTTTTTACCAATAAAATCCCATCGACGGGTTGCGCTTCCCGGAAACAGGCCAGATAATCTGAAAAAATTAGTCGGGAGGTTTAGCGCGACGAAAGAATTTAAAGTTTGCGCCTTGGTATTGGGAAAATGTTATGAGGGAATTGCCCGCTGTCAACATATTATTTGTGAGTAAAATTGTACTTTTCGCTATGTAAAATTACAATTGAATGATTATCTTTGTTCAGTCAGAGGGATGAAGCTATTAACATCCTAATATTTGTGGGGTACTTTTCGCAAATGCACGCCACCAAAGGGTTCCAAGAAATTGGAGCCCTTTATTTTTTGCGTTATTAACACCCCCCCCCCCCACTTTGGTAATCTTGGGTTGAATTTTTCGCCTATAAATTAATATATTTGCAGATTTTTCCTTTGCTGCCGTTTCGTTAATATTTCCTT
>Ga0134125_10007180_pt1 | contig 12580 bp, 11 predicted proteins | sample KB31751_FD_96464 | JGI IMG/M metagenome (GOLD analysis project Ga0134125, IMG submission 96464) | Terrestrial soil microbial communities with excess Nitrogen fertilizer from Kellogg Biological Station, Michigan, USA - KB3-175-1 | ecosystem: Environmental > Terrestrial > Soil > Unclassified ... | reverse complement strand
CTCGCCGACCAGCTTCCGGCCTTCGAGCGCATCTCCGCCGGGTTTCCCGGCTATGTAAAGCGCAACGTGGTCTTTACCGCGCCCAATCTCGGGACCGAGCATTGGCGCGGCTTCGGCTTGGCCGATGCGCTGACGGCGCGGTTCGGCAAGCCGGCGCGCATCCTGAATGACGCCGATGTGCAGGGGCTGGGCGTCATTTCGGGCAAAGGCTTCGAATGCGTCCTGACGCTGGGCACCGGGATCGGCTCATCTTTCTTCTATAACGGCCGGCTCCTGCCGCATCTTGAACTGGGCCAACACCCGATCCGCCACAACGTGACTTACGACCGTTACATCGGCGACGCTGTACGCCGCAGCAAAGGCCGCAAGAAATGGAATGCGCGGCTGAAGAAAGCACTCCCAATCGTCGCGACGCTGGTCAATTACGACACGCTTCATCTTGGCGGCGGCAATGCGCAGCGGATCGATTTCAAACTGCCGCGCAATGTGAAGCTTGCTGCCAACGTCAACGGCATCACCGGCGGCGTCCATCTGTGGAATCCCCAACTCGACGAACTGTTCACGCCGATGGGGAGACCCGATGTCCGCGCTGAGCTACGGCAACCTACGCATCGCGATTCCGTTACGAATCGATGACCGGCGCATCATGGAACCGGTCTTCCGCCGGCTGTAACAGCCGTCCGGCCATCGAGGGAAGAACGACACCATGCTCTATTGGGCCGCGCTTTTCTTCATTATCGCCCTGATTGCGGGGTTGGTCGGGTTTACGGGAATTTCGGTCGCCGCGGCCGAAATCGCGAAGCTGGTTTTCTTCATTTTCCTGGTGCTGTTCATCGTCTCGCTGGTCGCATCCCTGGTGACGCGAGGACCGTCCTCGCCGCCTTGAGCGGCGCTTGGCCTCAGGTGATCACCTTGTTGACATTCAGCCGGGCGAGGACACGATTCGACGTAGCGACGGCGGCGCTGGAACGGTAGGCCGCAGGCGGACGTTTTGATCTGCGCGTACTTTCTCCCGAGGAGGCAATATGGCGAGCGATAACGACGCCGAAAGCGATCTCACACGGATTGCCAGCGATATCCAGGCATTGAAGGAAGACCTTGCCCGGCTGGTCGATCACCTGAAAACAGGTGCGACCGAGACGGTCAGTAGCGAGGCTAGCCGCCTCTACGAGACACTCACCACCGAAGGGCAGCGCCAGGCAGCCGCGCTGGCACATTCGGTCGAGGAAAAGCCCCTGGCAAGCGTCCTGATCGCCTTCGCGATCGGGTTTGTCGGCGGCCGTATCCTGATGCGCTGAGACGGGCCGATGGCCGCCTCCGAGGAGCTGATCAAGCTCGCCGCGCGCATTGTCTTTCAGCAGATGGCAGCGCCCTATCGCGCGGCGCTCGAGCGGCGCATCGTCGGCACAGCCATCTGCGGCATCCTGGCATTCATCGCCGTGCTCGCGGCCGTGGCTTGCGGCGTCGGAGCCTTCTGGCTTTGGCTCGCGCCGAAATTGGGCGCGGCTCAGGCGGCGCTGGTCACGATGGGCATTCTCCTGCTTATCGCGCTGATCCTCGGGCTGCTCGCCGTGAGCTTCGCACGCCGCTCGCCGACGAAGGCTCTGCAAGATGTCCTCAGCGGCAAGGAGCTCCAGCAACTCGGTAGCCTGCTCGAGCGTCACGTTCCGGAGTTGGCCATCGCGGCTGCGATCGGCGGCTTGCTATTCGGCATGCGGCGGCGGAAGTGAGGTTTCTGGCGCGGCTCAGCGAGCCGCGCGGTGATCGGCCGGACCTTTGTGCAGCGACAGATTGTGGGCCGTGTTGATCAGGCCCACATGCGAGAAGGCTTGCGGGAAATTGCCGGCGAAGCGCTTCTTGACCGGATCGTATTCCTCCGCCAGCAAGCCGACATCGTTTCGGATATCGAGGAGCCGCTCGAAAAGATCGCGCGCCTCCTTCTCGCGTCCCATCAGCGCGAAGTTATCAGCGAGCCAGAACGAGCAAATCAGAAACGCCGCTTCATCATGCGGCAGCCCGTCGGGCGCTTCATTTGGACGATAGCGAAAGACGAAACCGTGTTCGGTGAGCTCGCGCGCGATCGCTTCGGCGGTGGCGATGACGCGCTTATCATTTGGCGGCAGAAATCCGACGAGCGGGACACGCAATAGCGCCGAATCCAGCGCTTTGCCGCCGAAAGCCTGTACGAAGACGCCGCGTTCATGATCGACGCCTTGCGCACAAATCTGGCGATGGATTTCGTCGCGCAGCGCGCGCCAACGACCTATGGGTCCTTTCAAGCCGAAGCGCTCCGCGGATTTGATGGCACGGTCGAAAGCGACCCACGCCATCACCGCCGAATGGGTGTGACGCTTCTCCTCGCCGCGGCTTTCCCAGATGCCGGAATCCGGCAATTGCCAACGCGTCTCGAGAAATTCGAGAAGCACGGTCTGAACGCGATGTGCATCGTCCTCCGGCTCGATGCCATGAACCTGCGCCGAATAGAACGCGTCCATGATCTCGCCGAAGATATCGGTCTGGCGTTGCGTGTGGGCGGCATTGCCGACCCGCACCGGCCTACTGTCCGCGTATCCCCCGAGCAGCGGCAATTCGTATTCGGGCAAGCGCCGCTCGCCGGCGAGGCCGTACATGACCTGTACCTCGCTCGGCGAGCCGGCAACCGCACGCAGCAACCACTCGCGCCATTCCTGCGCTTCCTCGCGATAGCCCGAGAGCAACAGCGCATAGAGCGTGAAGGTGGCGTCGCGCAGCCAGCAAAAGCGGTAATCCCAATTGCGCACGCCGCCGAGCTTTTCGGGCAGGGAAGTTGTCGGCGCGGCCACGATGCCGCCGGTGGGATGGAAGGTGAGAGCCTTCAAGGTGAGGAGCGAGCGGATCTCAGCATCACGCCATTCGCTTTCCGCCGTGTAGCGCCGGCTCCAACTCTGCCAATGCTCGGTCGCTTCTTTCAACGCGGCCAAAGCGTCATATGATGCGGGCTCGCCTTGATGTGAACGATACCAGCTCAACGTGCAGGGAATGGTCTCGCCGGCGTGGATCGTGAATTCAGAGACCGTCGTCTCGTCGCGACCGACGAGATCGAGCGACGTGCGCAACAGCAACGCGTCAGGACCGGCAACGGCACTCAGCCCATCGGGCCGACGTCTCACCCAAGGGACGATGCTTCCGTAATCGAAACGGAAGATCATCTCCATCGTCATCGGCACGCTGCCATGCTCGCCTTTGATGATGCGCACGAGATCGACGCGGCGCCGGTCTGGCGCGATCGATATGTTGTGGCCGCGAGGCAGAGGCATGAAATCGGTCACGAGCACGCTTCCGCTTGCCGTGCGGAAGCGTGTTTCCAGCACAAGCGTCTCTGGCCGATAGCGCCGTTCGATCGCGACGCAGGGCTCGCCGGGGCTGATCTTCCAGCAGCCGTTCCTTTTGTTGCCGAGGAGCGCCGCAAAACAGGCTGGCGAATCGAAGCGCGGAAAGCAGAGCCAGTCGATCGAGCCGTTGCGCCCGACCAGTGCGGCCGTCAGGCAATTGCCAATTAGGGCATAATCTTCAATGCGCTGCGCGTTGCCGCTGGTGCTCATGTAAAGGCTAACGATGTCATTGCCGAAGGGTTCCGGCCTCGCTGCCAAGGTTTCGCTTTAGTAATGGAGGCGTTCGCTGATGCTGCGCAGCAAGTCCTCGACCCGATAGGGTTTCTGAAGCACGCGGAACACGCCGAGCGCTTGGCGCTCGCGCAGTTCGGCGGGCGGATAGCCAGAGGTGAGCAACACCTTCAGTTCTGGCCTGCGGCGTATCGCCTCGCGTGCGAGTTCCTCGCCGTTCATGCCGCGCGGCATAACGACGTCGCTGAATAGAAGATCGATGTCGCTCTCGCTTTCGAGGATCTCGAGCGCCTCGGGCCCGTCGCTCGCCGTGAACACGCGGTAGCCGAAATTCTTCAGCTCCGCCGCTACGACCTCGCGCACATCCGGCTCATCCTCGACGACGAGGATCGTCGCGCCGTGCGGATCGTGGACAATCGTGGTGCTCTGCGCGAAAGCTTCGTTCACCTCAGCCATTCCGCTGGCGCGCGGCAGAAAGAGATGGACGCACGTGCCGACATCGCGTTCGGATTCGATATGGATATAGCCGCCGCTTTGCTTGACGAAGCCATAGACTTGGGAAAGGCCGAGGCCGCTGCCGCGCCCGACGTCTTTGGTCGTGAAGAACGGCTCGAAGACGCGGCCCAGAATCTCCGGCGGCATGCCGACGCCGTTGTCGATGACGGAAATCGCGATGTAGTGGCCCAAGGCAATAATGGCGAGAGGCGGGCGATGCTGCTCGTCGAAGGCGACATTCTTCGTCTCGACCACGATCTTGCCGGCTTTCTGCGCCACCGCGTCGCGTGCATTGACGATGAGATTGAGCAGCGCAGCTTCGAATTGCACTGGATCGATGCGGCAAGGATCGAGCGTCGGGCTGAGAATGAACTCGATCTCTACCGCTTCATCGACGGCCCGGCGTAGCAACTCGCCGACCTCGTTGATGAGCCGATTGGGATTGATGATCTCGGGCCGCAAAGTTTGGCGTCGCGCGAAGGCGAGGAGGGATTGCGTCAGCCGCGCACCGCGCGTGGCGGCGCGCTGCATCGTCGCGATCATCCGTTTTCCCGGATCGTTCGTCATTTGCCGCGCCAGCAAATCGAGATTGCCGACAATCACGGTCAGAATGTTGTTGAAGTCGTGGGCGATGCCGCCGGTCAATTGCCCGACCGCTTCGAGCCGCTGTGCCTCGCGCAATTGCTCTTCCGCGGCCGCGCGTTTTTTTGCTTCATCCTGCGCATGTGCCACGGCACGCTGCTCGCGCTCGGTACGGCGTATCGCGCTTCGAGTGACAAGAATCAGGGCAAGCGTGACCGGAAGGCCGTAGATGAGATGGCTGCCCATGGTTAGCAGCCAGCGCACGATAATCGCATCTTTGTCGTAGCTCGCAGCGACATAGAGCGGATAGTCCGGCACGGCTTTGTAGAACATCAAGCGATCGCGGCCATCGGTCGAGGAGGCGCCGCTGATAAAGCCGAAAGTATCGTTGGATTTGATAGCGCGCATGATGTCGCTATCGGGCGGATATTGCAGCGGTTCGGGCGGCGCGGGATTGCGCGCCAGCACGGCGCCGTCGGCGCGGAACAACGCGATATGGACGCCGGGCCCGCCGGCAAGCGTCTCGTAATACTTCGCCAATTCCGTCGGGCTTGTCGCGATGTTGATGTCGCCGGTTCCGTCTGCGGGGTCGGCGCTCGGCTTGTGGCGTGAAACCGAAAACAGCAACGCACCCGTCCGCGGCCCGTGCGTAACATCGGAGATGTAAAGATCGTCGCGATCTTTGCGATGAACGGCGAGCATCTGGCGGGTGACTTGGTAAAGCACCGGTGCCGGGAACGCATAGTTGGTGGCGAGGATACGCCGATCGGGTGCGATGATGCCGATCGCTTGCGCTTGCGGCAGGCTGCGTTTCATCTCGACCAGGAATGTATGGACCTCGGCCGATGTCGCGATCTGTTTCCAGCTCATCGGCGCGACCCGCTCCGCGATGCGATCGAGCACCAATTCGTCGGTGGCGAAAACCTTGCTGGCATGCTCGGTGGCCGCGCTCGCCGTGCGTTCGATGCGATCCCAAGCATCCGCCATGAAGGCGCGATAGGTCAGGAAGGCCGCCAGCCCGTAGAGGCATATTGGCAGCACGTACGCCGAAATCAGCAGCACTCTGAGCTGACTGATCGCGCGACCTGACGGTGAGGGCGCAGCTTGCCCTCCCGCTCTCGCTGAAGGTTCGAGCTCACTCGGCACGCTAGGCTCTCCGCCACTACGCTCGATAATAGGTGCAAAAAGAAGGCAAATAAGGCTTTTTTATGGTTTCCACATCAACCGCCGCCATTAAGTGTGTTCGGCGATTTTCGCGCTGTGGGCTTTATGATAGCGTCTTGACAATGGCCATCCCTGAAAAAGCCCCGAGGTTGGACCTCGACGACAGCAAGGACGTTGGCGAAGCCCTCGCGGCATCCGCTCAGGCACGGCTCCGCGCGCTCGACGCAATGCTAGGTGGCGTGGCGCACGATCTCAATAACGCCCTGTCGGTCGTGCTCATGAACCTCGACGTCATGCAGCAGGACGGCACGGTGATGGCCAAGCATGGCCGGCGTATCGATGGCATGCTGGATTCGATGACAGGCGCTTCCGCACTCGTGCGGCATCTCCTCAACTTCTCGCATTCGCGCCGTCCTGAGCCGGAAGTTATCAGTCTTGCCGAAGTGCTGCCGTCGCTGGCCGAGTTGTTGCAGGTCGCGATCGGACGCGAGGTCGACATTATCATCGAGGCCGACGATGTCGGCCCATGTTGCGTCTTGGTCGATCAGGCGAGCTTCGAAGTGGCTGTCGTGCATACCGCTCTCCAACTCTCGGAAGCCATGCCGGAAGGCGGTACGATTACTTTCGATCTCGGTAGGGCCGAAGCCCCCACGGATCAAATCGTATTGAGCATCGTGACCGAGCCGCGCGAGCCGCAGCGTGACGAAGCGCGTCATCATCCCGACCTCAAACTTGTCGAGCATTTCGCGAGCGACGCCAGTGGCCGGGTGGTGAGTGCCGCCTATGGCGCGAACAGTCACCGCGTTGTCATTCATTTGCCCGCTTGCGCGGAAACGGCCGTTTAGCGGCGCCACGATCTCCTCATTATGTCGGCTCGTCGCCGTCAGTCTTCGGCCGAACTCTCTCGGAACGAATTGGCGTAACTTGCGTTGCCATCTTGAGACGCCGCGGGTTGGGCGTCACGAGATATAGCGTCGGAACGACCGGTTTGTGCATGGAAAAGACACGGGAAAATTGTGGTGCCGACATGCCTGAAGGGCACGAAACCGTCCTCGTCGTCGAGGACAATGATCTCGTGCTCGAGCTTGTGGTCGAAATGATGAAAGATCTCGGCTATCAGGTGCTGACCGCGATCGATGCCCATTCAGCGCTGTGGATTATTCAGCACGACGAACGCATCCAGCTGCTTTTCACGGATGTGATGATGCCGGATCAGATGAACGGCATCGATCTGGCGCGCGCCGCGCAGCGCCATCGGCCCGAGCTCAAAGTGCTGTTAACCTCGGGCTATGCCGGCTTTGATTCCACCACCGGGCGTGGCGTAAGCGAATTTCCGGTTCTGCCCAAGCCATACCGCCGGGCCGAACTCGCGCGCCGGGTTCGCGCGGCCCTAGACGCTGCCTAAGCTGTTAGGGCGGCAACGAGCGGTCGTCGAGGCGCGTCATCGCAGCAAGCCGCGGATCGCGCGAGGAAGTACCGAGCTCGATACGGTAGTCGCCCGCGATAATACGCCAGCCGTTCTGCGCATCATCGAAATGCGCTAGGAGGCGCGGATCCGCGGTAATGCGAACGCGCCGGCTTTCCCCCGGGGCGAGGGTAAGTTTTCTCCAGCCGATGAGTCGGTGCAGTGCGCCGCCGCGTGGATCGGCTGCCGTCGCATAGAGTTGCGGTACGTCGGCGCCAGCGTGCTTGCCGGTATTCGTGACAGTGAAGCTTGCGGTAACATTCTTGCCGCCGCTGACGCGCAGATCGCTGTAGCGGAACTGCGTATAGGAAAGCCCGAAGCCGAACGCATAGAGCGGGGCCGATTTCTGTTTCTCGAACCATTTGTATCCGACCGCGGCGCCTTCGCGGTAATCGACCGTGAAGGTCGTATTCCACACGATGTTACGTCCCGGCAGATCGGGTCGTGGCAACTGTGCAGTGCTGGCGGGAAAAGTGATCGGCAGCCGGCCTGATGGATTGACCGCGCCGAAAAGCACATTCGCGATTGCTTCGCCGCCACGCTGGCCGGGATACCAGGCTTCGACGATCGCGGCGACCTGGTCGTTCCACGGCATCGCGACCGGATTGCCCGTCTCGAGCACGACAACGGTATGCGGATTGGCGGCAGCGACGGCCGCGATCAGTTTATCCTGATCGCGCGGCAACGAGAGATTCTCCGCATCATGTCCCTCGATCTCCCACGCTGTCGCGAAGACAATCGCGACATCGGCGTTCTTTGCTGTCGTCGCGGCCGCATCGACATCGTGGCCGTCGGCGAAGGTAACTTGCGCGTGCGGCGCTTTGGCGGCGATTGCCTTGAGCGGCGATGACGGATCGAAGATCATCGCATAGGGAATGGTATCGCGGCGCTCCTTGAATTCGACGCGCAGCGCCGGTCCGCCGACCGGGATGACTTGCGAAGAGCCGCCTCCCGAGAGCACGCCGATATCGGCATGGCCGCCGATCACAGCGATGCGATGCAAATTGGCCGAGAGCGGCAACAAGCTGTTCTCGTTGCGCAGGAGGACGATGCCTTCCTCTTCGGCGCGCTGCGCGATCTGCGCGTCGGCGTTGACATCGAGCGGCCGTACCGCCGGCGGATCATCGATCACGCCGCTGGCGAACATGGTGCGCAGAATGCGATGCGTCATCACGTTGAGTCGTGTTGGGCTGACCGCGCCTTCGGCAATAGCGATCGCGAGCGGCTCGCCGAAATAAGGACGCGAATCCCAATCGGCGCCGGATTCCTGATCGAGCCCGGCGCGCGCCGCCTCGTTCGTCGAATGGACCGCGCCCCAATCCGACATCACCCAGCCGGGAAAACGCCAATCCCGGCGCAGGACCTTCTCCAGCAACGTCGGATTCTCGCAGGCGTGAATGCCGCCGAGCAGATTGTAAGAGCACATCACCGCGCCGGGCCGGCCGCGCTCGATCGCGAGCTCGAAAGCAAGCAGATCGGATTCCCGCAGTGCCGCCATATCGATCCTGGCATCGAGCAGCGTGCGGTTGGTCTCCTGATCGTTGATCGCGAAATGCTTCACCGTGGAGATGACATGCTTGCTCTGGATGCCGCGGATTGCGGCGCCGACCATCGTGCCGGCAAGCAGCGGGTCTTCGCCGGCATATTCGAAATTGCGCCCAGTGCGCGGATCGCGCGCGAGATTGACCGCTCCGGCGAGCAAGACGTTGAAGCCTTTGCGCCGGGCCTCTTCGCCGATCATCGCGCCATTCGCACGGGCGATCGCGGGGTTCCAGGTCGCCGCCGTGGCAAGGCCTGAGGGCAGGGCGGTTGCTTCGTCTTCGGGCCGGATCGTGTCGCCAAGCGGGGGAATCGCGACGCCGAGCTCGGCATTGCTCTCCTTGAGCATCGGAATGCCTAAGCGCGGGACGCCCTCGACATAACCGGCAGCACCAACATTCTCGCCCTCTGGTCGTAGGCTTGTGCCAACGACCAGGCCGAGCTTTTCCTCGCTAGTCATCTGACCGAGGACGAGATCGGCGCGGGTATCGGGCGAAAGCGCGCGATTCATCCACGGGCGGTCTTCCGCCTCGGCCGCCATGGCGCAAAGGCTCGCTGCCATCAACGATAGCGCTGCGATCAGGGTGAAAAGCTGCTTGTGCGTCATCCCCTGCGCTGTGTTTTAGCGGTGTTGGGCGCTCCTGTGAAATCGATTTTCGCAATGCGCAAAATTCGCTTGAATCGGGGCCTTACGTTCGGCCCTTATGACGACAATCGAGCGAGGGGATTGGGAAATGCCGGAAAATCCATCGTCGGCGCCGCCGCATCGCGCGCTGGTGGCGCTGGTGGTGACGCTGTTCTTCATCTGGGGCTTTGCGACCGTGCTGGTCGACACGCTCGTGCCCAAGCTCAAGGCAAGCTTCTCGCTCAGCTATGCCGAAGTGATGCTCACCCAATTCTCGTTTTTCCTCGCCTATCTGGTCGTGTCGCTGCCGGCGGGCGCGCTCATCGCGCGTATCGGCTACATCCATGGCGCGATCGTCGGTCTCGTCTTGATGGCGGTGGGGTGCATGCTTTTTGCGCCGGCGGCATCGCTCGGCGTTTTCGGCGGCTTCCTGCTGGCCCTGTTCGTGATGGCGGCGGGCATCACGATCCTGCAGGTGGCGGCCAATCCCCTGATCGCGATCCTCGGCACGCGCGAAACCTCGCATAGCCGTCTCACCCTCGCGCAGGCCTTCAACTCTTTCGGCACCTTTGTCGGCCCCTTCGTCGGCGCGGCGTTTATCTTGGCCGCGAACCAGCCGCCACGGGGCGCGGCGCCGGCTTTGCTCGATGCCTATCGCCATGCCGAGGCGCAAGCGGTGCAAACGCCGTTTCTCGGCATCGCCATCGTGCTGATCGTGCTCGCCGCCAGCTTTTGGCTATTGCGCCGCGCTGCGGCGTCTTTTCCCGACAAGCCCGAGCGCTTGCAGGCCGCCTTGTCGCCGCTGAAGAAGCCGCGCCTCGCGCTGGGCGCGCTGTCGATTTTTCTTTACGTGGGCGCCGAGGTCTCGATCGGCAGTCTTCTCATCAATTATCTGATGCAGAGCAACACGCTCGGCGTCGATGCGGCGACCGGCGGTCGTCTCATCAGCCTCTATTGGGGCGGCGCAATGGTCGGGCGGTTTATCGGCTCGGCCGTGATGCGGAAGATTGCGGCGGGCAGCGTGCTCGCGGCCTGCGCGTTCGGTGCGGCGCTGCTCGCCGGCATTTCGGGGGTCACGGTGGGTATGGTCGCGGCGGTCGCCGTGCTCGCGGTCGGGCTCTGCAATTCGATCATGTTCCCGACCATCTTCGCGCTCGCGATCGAGAATCTCGGCGACGAGACGCCGCAAGGCTCGGGCATCCTTTGCCTCGCGATCGTCGGCGGTGCCATCGTGCCGGTCATCACCGGCTTTGCCGCAGATGCTTTTGGGCTCGCGACGTCGCTCTTCGTGCCGGCGCTCTGCTATCTCTGGATCGCGGCTTACGGCTTGCTGACGCGCTCGACCATCCTCGACCGCAACGCAGTAGCCGAGGCGGCATGAAGCGGCGTCCGCTCGGCTGTACCGGTCTGAGCGTCCCCGAAATCGGTTTCGGTTGCGGCCCGACCGCGGGACTGATGGTGCGTGGCGATGCCAAGACGCGGCGCGACGTGGTGGCGCGGGCGCTCGAACTCGGCATCGATTATTTCGACACGGCGCCGGCTTATGGTGCGACGCTTTCCGAGCAGAATCTGGGCGAGGCGTTACGTTCGCTCGGCGCGAAGCCGATCATCGCGACGAAGATCGTGCTCGAATTGAGCGATCTCAATGATATTCCCGGCGCGGTGACGCGCTCGGTCGAGGGGAGCATCGAACGGCTTGGCGTCAAACGCCTGGAACTGGTTCAGCTTCATAATCGCGTCGCGGCGGCGCGCGCGCCCAAAGCGGATATTGGCACAGGGGCGATGCTGACCGTCGACGACGTGCTCGCCGCGGATGGCGTCGTGCCGACGCTGGAAGGGCTGCAGGCGCGCGGCCTCGTCGCCCATATCGGCTGCTGCGCCTATGGCGGCGAGCCAGCCGCGGTCGCAAAGCTGATCGATAGCGGCGCTTTCTCGACCGTGCTGGTCTACTACAGTCTGGTGAATTCGAGCGCTTTCGATCCCTGTCCGCAGGGGCTGCGCGACTACGCTCAGCTCGGCGCGCGCGCTGTGGCGGCCGGCATGGGCGTGATCGCCCTGCGCGCCTTCGACGGCGGCGCGTTGATCAATAATCCGCAGCCGGCGCTGACCACGTTCGCCCAAGAGGCCGGAATGGATATTCCTTCACTGGCGCTGCGCTTCGTCCTCTCGAATGGGCTGGTCGCGACGACGCTGGTGGGATTTTCCGATCTTGCCCAAATCGAGGTCGCTTGTGCGGCCGCCGAGGCGGGCAAGCTGCCCACCGATATCCTTCGTCGTGCGCAAGCTTTGTATCGTTAAGTCGTTTGGCGATTGCCGGGCCGCAGCGCGCATCGCTATGCTCGAAGCCAATGGCAATCAATGCTGCGTAAGGGGTAGGGGAATTCAATGATTAGAAGCGAGAAACGTATCATGGTCACGCATGCCGGCACGCTGCCGCGCCCGGAGGAAGTGACCAAGCTCCTCTATGCGCATGCCGCCGGTGCGCCGGTCGACGCCAATATGCTCGCGGGCAAGGTGAAGGATGTCGTCGCCGACGTTGTCCGTCAGCAGGCGGAAATCGGCATCGACAGCGTCAATGACGGCGAGATCAGCAAGGCGAATTTCACCTTCTATATCCGCGAGCGTCTTTCCGGCATCGCCATGCGCGATGTCGAGCCGAGCAAGGCGCCACCGCGGCTCAATATCAGCGGCCGCGACGAGATCGAATTTCCCGATTATTTCGCCAAGGGTCTCGGCACGTTCTCTGACAGCAATCCCAATCGCCGCATCTTCTGCACCGGCAAGATCGACTATACTGGACAGAAGGCGCTGCAAGCCGATATCGCGAATTTTGCTGCGGCGGTGAAGAATGTCTCGGTTGCCGAGGCCTTCTTGCCGTCGATCACGCCCGGCACGATCGAGCATTGGCTGGTCAACGATCACTACAAGAACGAGGAGGAATTCCTCTTCGCCATCGCCGACGCGCTTCATGTTGAATACAAGGCGATCACCGATGCGGGCTTCTTGTTGCAGCTCGACAATCCCGACCTGCCCGATGGCTGGCAGATGTATCCGCAGATGTCGGTCGCCGATTATCGCAAATATGCCGGTTTGCGCGTTGCGGCGCTG
>Ga0134125_10007179_pt1 | contig 12580 bp, 11 predicted proteins | sample KB31751_FD_96464 | JGI IMG/M metagenome (GOLD analysis project Ga0134125, IMG submission 96464) | Terrestrial soil microbial communities with excess Nitrogen fertilizer from Kellogg Biological Station, Michigan, USA - KB3-175-1 | ecosystem: Environmental > Terrestrial > Soil > Unclassified ... | reverse complement strand
GCACCACCGCGATCAGGTTGCCGGCGGCGAATTGGCGCAGTTGCAGGGTGAGCGCCGCATCCGGACGCGTGAATAGGTTGCGCACATCGCCGGCGAGGCGCAGGTGCTGGAAGCCGGGGTCGCCCAGGCCGTCGAGATGGAAGCGCTCCTCCGTCGGGTAGTAGGTGCCGTTGAAGCTGGCGCGCACCGTGGCCGGCGGCGGCAGCAGATCCCAACGCCGCACCGCCTGGGCTTGCAGCGTGCCGCCAAGGAGGAAGTCATGGCCGCTGCCGTGGACATGGATCTCGGCCGAAAGGATGCCGTGCACGCCGGCGTCGTGGCCCACAATCAGCGCCGAGGAGCCGGCGAGAAACGAGTTTTGGATGCGCAGGGCGAGGTCGAAGGGCTGCTGCGGAAAACCGGCGCCGGTTGGCGCGCCGGGCCAGCGGCCATCCACCGTGACCTCGCCGGTGTCGGAGAGGTTGAGGTCGGTGCGCGCGGGTTGAAAGCGCGCCTGGAGGCGCCAGCCGCCGCTGTCGTGAACGAGCGAGCCCTGGACCTGATCCAAATAGAACCGGGTCTTGGTTTGGTCCAATTTAAAGTTGATGCGGGCGTCGCTCCATACCAGGTAGGGAAACTGCGCCGCGGCGCGCAGGCGGGCGCCGCCGCGGACGGGGCGGCCCTGACTGGTGCGGTCCAGCAAGGCGGTGATGTTCCACTGGCCCGCGGCGTTCCGGACCAAATTGATGCTGGGGCGTTCGAGCTGGATGCGGGCGAAGGCGAGCCGCCCGGAGAAGAGCGAGCTGAAGCGCACGGCGGCGGTCGCCGAGTCGGCCACCACCATGTCCTCGGCGCCGAAGCGGGGGTCCTCGCCCAGGCGCACCTGATCCAACTCGACCCCCGGGAGCGGCAAGGCCACCAAGTGGATCTCGCCGGCCTCGATGCGGCGGCCCAAGCCCGCTTGTAGAGCTTGCAAAATTCTTGCCTTGGCGCCGCCGAGGGTAATGAGCGGTACCAAAATCGGCACCAACACCAGGACCGCGATCCCGATCCAGATATGGCGCGGGCGCAGCTTCATCGCGGCAGGTGGAGCGTGCGCGACCAGCGGGTGCGGGTGGGAGCGTGGATCAGGACAGAGAGCAGTCCGCCCAGGCGACTGCCAATTCCCTGAGCCTCGTAGTCGCTCTCATCGCTGCGATAGGACCAGTAGACGATACTCGGGCGGCCGATGACGTTATCCAGGGGTACAAAGCCCCAGTAGCGCGAGTCGGCGGAGTCGTCGCGGTTATCGCCCATGCAGAAGTACTGTCCGGGAGGCACGACCAGCTCGCCATCGTGGAGATACCGCGGCATCGCCTGCTGCCACTCGGGGGAAGTATCGCCCAGCGGACCGCCGTTCGGCCAGTCGTCGCGCGCGGGATCGTAGGTGCCGGAGCGAACCACATAGGGCTCCACGAGCGCCTGGCCATTGCGGTAGACAATGCCATGCACCAGCTTGATGTGATCGCCGGGAAGACCGACCAAACGCTTGACGATATGGGTGCCGGGAGGCTCGGTGGAGTCGGCGGGCGTGGACATGAAAACCACGATGTCGCCGTGCTGCAAGCCGTGATAGGGCAACAGCCCGGGCGCCCATTTCGGCGGCGGCGAGAGCCGGACGCGGTCGGCGAAGAGATGGTCGCCGATCAGCAGCGTGTTCTCCATCGAGGCCGAGGGGATATCGAACGGCTGCACCACGAAGGTGATGATGAAGAGGGCCGCCACCAGGGTGGGTATCCAGACCCGCAGAAAGCTTTCCTGGAGCGGTGGGGGCGCCTTGGACTTGTCCGAAGCCATCGCTCTTTAGTTTAGCGGAGAAGTGCCACGGCCACCTCGCTGTTGGGTTGCTCCCTCCTTAGGGCATCTTCGAGCTGCCGCCACGGTGGCTTGTTGTGAACCCGCGAAAACCTCAGAGCAAGCCCAGGTACTGCAACGCGGCGGCGGCTGCGCGCTGCTCGGCGGCGTTCCTGCGTGCGCCGGGCTCCCGGCTTCGCCGCCCGGCTCGCCCGCCTCGGGAGCGCGGCGTGGGGGCCCCATCGCCCCACGCCGCGCCCTCGCCGCATCAGAGCAAGCCCAGGTACTGCAGCGCGGCGGCGGCTGCGCGCTGCTCGGCGTCCTTCTTGCTCAGCCCTTCGGCGGTGCCGGTGTATATATCGTCGAGTGACACTTCGACGGTAAAGAGCTTGTCGTGTTCGGGGCCGGTGGCGGTCACCACGCGGTAGCGCGGCAGCGGGCGGCCGGCGGCGTGGCTCCACTCCTGCAGCGCCGATTTATAGGCGAACTCATGCAGGCGCTCGATGGCGATGGGCTCGAGGCTGGCGCCAACGATGTGGCGGTCCACGAAAGCGGCGGCGGCGGCGTAGCCGGCGTCGAGGTGGATGGCGGCGATGACCGCCTCCAACCCGTTGGCCAGGAGGCGCTGCTTGTGACGTCCGCCGATGGCCTCCTCGGCGCGGCTGAGGCGCAGGTGGCGCCCCAGATCGAGCCGCTCGGCGATGCTGGCGAGGTGACGGGCGCTGACCATCCAGCCGCGCAACCGGCTGAGCTGGCCTTCGTTGGAGGCGGGAAACGACTCCAACAGGCGCTCGCTAACGCGCAGCCCGAGCACCGCATCGCCGAGAAACTCGAAACGCTCGTTATCGGGCGCGGCGCCGGCGGAGCCGCCCTGGGCACGGGGCCAGGAGCGGTGGGTGAGCGCCTGCACCAGCAGCTCAGGCTGCGCGAAACGATGCCCCAGTCGCTCTTCGAGGTCGGCGTTCACCGGTATGCCCCAAAACGGCGGCGGCGCCCGAATCACGGGCGCCGCCGGCCTTCACTCCCCGCACTGCTGCCCGCCGGCGGAAACGGTGCCTAGATCCCGCCGCCCCCGCCCGCGGCCTGCTGGGCGGCAATGAACTTCTTGTTCGAGGCCACCGCCGCCTGCACGTTGGGGTCGGTAGGCGCCAACTTCAAGGCAGCATCGAGCGCGGCATTGGCTTCCGTCCATTTCTTCATCGTGATATAGGCCCGAGCCATGTAGAAATCGTCCACCGCCTGGTGGCCCGCGTCATCGAAGGGCAGAGCCTTCTGGTAGTTGGCCACCACATTGGGATAGTCCTTGTGGATGTTGGCAATGCGCGCCAGCGAGGTATAGGCGATGGCCTGGAGTTTCTGCTTCTGCGCGTCGGTGAAGGGCTGGCCATTGATGGTGCTGCCGCCGGTCTGGGCGATCTGGATGGCGGCGTTGTCATCGTCGGTGGCTTCCTTGAGGCGCTGATCCGCATCCAGGTCGGTGTCCTTGACCTGGGTGGGGATGATGTCGCCGAGGGTGGCGAGCGCATAGAGGCTCTTGGGGTCGGCCTTGATCGCCTGCTCACCGTAGACCAGGCTCTTGGCGTAGTCGGCATGGGGCGGGGTCTGGTAGAACTGCAAACCCCAGGTCGCCACCGTGGCGAGGTAGTCGCTGGTGGGGAACTTGGTGACGAAATCGTTGAGCGCGGCGTCGAGCTGGTCGCCGGTGGTGGCCGGATTCTTGTACAAGGCGGTCAGCGCGTTGAGCGCGTCTTTCTCTTCCTTGCTCTTGGGATGGGCGCCCTTGGGCATGGTGGTGGACGGCGCCGGCGCTTTTTGGGCAAACAGGGCCGGTGCGGCGAGCAGCATCAACCCCAACGAGCAGACAACGCGAAGTTTAGTCATGGAAGGAAAGAAGAACTTGCGGCATTATGCCGTTTTTCGGGCCGAAAATCCAGACTTCTAGTGAGCTTTCGCGGGCTTGGGCTGAAATGGCGCCTTGAGGCCCGCCTCCGCGACCGACTTGGAGAGCGGCGTATCGGCGGTCAGCAGCGCCGCCTTGTAGTAGTTCACGGCCGTAGAACGCAGGTTCTCGGCGTCGGACAGCCGCGCCAAATATATATTGGACCAGGTTTTGATGTGTGCGCTGGCGCCGGTCTGCCGCAGCGCATTCTGGAAGTCGTCGAGGGCGCCCTGCACCTGGCTTTGCTCGATCGCGATCTTGCCGAGCAGGTAGTAGGCGGTGGCGTGATCGCCGCGCGGCTGCTGCAAGGCGGCCTGGGCGAGCGCGGTGGCCGCGGGCAAATCGTGGGCATCGAGCCGGGCCTGGCCCAGATCGAGGAGTCCGGGGGCGGGGCGGGCCTCCAGCGGCGCCGGAGCCTCCGTCGGCGGGGCGGGCGAGAAGGCGGTGTGTTTGACGGCGGCGGAGATCTCGTCCCAGCGCGCGGCGAACGCCGCCACCGGATAGAACTCGGCGAAGCCGGCGGGGTCCAGGCGGAAGCTGGCGAGCTGGTCGAACCAGTACGGGGTGAGGACCAGGCCCTGCTTCATGGCGGCCTGAACCGCCGCCTGCTTTTGCAGGTCGGTGCCCGGGTCGAGCTGTATTTCCACCGCCCGTACCAGGCACTCGGTAAACAACAACTGGGCGTCGCGCCGGAACTGGACGTCCAGACCGGCGGCCTTGGCCACCAGCGGCATGATCTGTTGTTCCATGGGGGTGATCGCCGCCGGGTACTGCGCGATGATGGGGTCCAGCAGGAAGTGCAGATAGGTGTGGCGGATCTGCGCCATGGCCTGGGCGGCGTCGAGGTTGACCACGATGTAGTAGTTGTCCTCGTAGTTGAGCGCATCGGACTGGCCGGGCATGAGCAGCGGGTCGGGAAAGATGAAAAATTGACGCGGCGAGTAGGAGGCGGGGATGCGGAAGAAGGCGTCCACCGCGGTCAGGCTCTTGCGCGCCAGCGCCACGTCGCCGCTCATGACCAGGTCGTAATTGGGCTCGGCTTGCTGCCAGAGGGCATCCACCTTGGCCTGGGTGTAGAAACGCTGCAGGATGGGCAGCACATCGTCCACGGCGACGGCCTCGGGGGGCAGGCCGGCCTCGGGAACGGTGAGGGTCAGACCGGGAGGGTTGCCCAGAAAGAGGGCCAGGGTGATGTACTGGGCCACGTCCTGATTGGCGTTGCCGCGATGATGGGTCTGGAAGAAGTTCTTGAGTTCCTGCGCGGCGGGCACGGTCTGTGCGGTGAGTTCGGCGCGCAGTTGGGCGCGCAGCTTGCCCGCTGGGGTGGCGGCTTCGGCGGGGGTGGGCGCGGAGCCGTAGCCGGCGGCGGTCAGGCCCGCCATGGCGGCGAAGACGGCGGGGTTGGAGTCCACCACGACGGCGGTGTGCACCGGGTTCCCGCCCGCGGGCCGGGTCTGGCCGGTGGTCTGCGCCCCAACCAGCCCGGCGGCAAGGCACACCAGCCAGGAAACGCGCGCCATGCGGGGAAAGATGGGACTCATGCGGTGATGGCGCGCTAACCCCGGACGCTTACCGTCCCGAACGAGACCAGCAGGCTGCCGGTGGTGGGTTGGCCGAAGAACGTGGTGGCGGGCTCGAAGACGCTCAGCAGCAATTGGTTGTTAAGGCGGCTAATGAGCTGCGCATCGGTGGGGCCCGACAGCACGCTATAGCCGTAGACGTGGCCGGTGGCGTCAATTTCGGCCTTGATCAGCACCGCGGCGCCGAGGTCGTAGTCGGGCACGCGCGCCAGCCGGGGCGGGGTGGCGTCACCGATCTGTACGTCGGGAACGGCGGGATTGCCCACGCGGCTGCCGTGTACGCCGCCGGCCAGGGCGGAAAACAGCACCAGAGCCGCGGCGGTGCCCACGGCGGTGGGCACCGCCAGGGCCTGCAGGGCGGCGGTCCAGCGCATTTTCCAGTACTGCCACCGCTGGCCGCGCACCGAGTAGTGCGAGGCCTTGACGCGCAAACGCAGGGCGAGATCGGCGGGTACCGCGGGCGCGGGCTCCTGGCGCAACCATTGCCCCATCTCGCGGTAGCTCTGCAGCGTGGCGGCGCAGCGGGCGCACCTTTCCAGGTGCCGCACCACCAGCGCTCCGGTACTGGAATCCAACTCCCCGTCCATGTAGGCCGACAGCGCGGGCTGGAGAGCTTCGCACTCGGCGGGGGCCTCGCCGGTTCGGCCGTTCCACTCGACTCCCAGACTAGACATCGGACACACTCCCTGCATTCCATGCAAGCTGGCTTCGGGCGCCAGCGTTTTCCGCCGCCGCGCGATCCCGCAGCAGCGCCTGCCGCAGCATCTCGCGTCCCCGCAGCAGCCGGGACTTCACCGTCCCTACTTTGACCTGCGTCACTTCCGCAATCTCGTCGTAACTGAACCCCTCGATCTCGCGCAACAGCAGCACCGCGTGAAAGGGTTCCGGCACCGCGGCCATGGCCCGCCGCAACCGCAGTTGGGTCTCCCTGCGCATGGCCTGGCCCAGCGGCGACTCCTTGCCATCGGGCAAGCGGCTGGCCCAACTCAGGCCGTGCTCGTCCTCCTCATCCATCGAGGTCTCTTGGCGCTTGTGACGCCGCCACCAGCGCCGGTGATTGCTGGCCTCGTGCAACGCGATCTGGTACAGCCAAGTCTTCAGACTGCTCTTGCCTTCGAAGTTCGCGGCGGAACGGAACACCTTGAGGAAAATATCCTGCAGAATGTCGGCGCCATCCTCCGCGTCGGTCACAATGCGGGCCACAAAGCGGTAGAGGGGCTGGTGATAGACGGCAATCAGGTAGTTGAACGCTTCGACCGAACCGGCCCGAAGTTCCGCCACCAGTTGCTGCTCGCCCCAGCGAGCATCGCTCGCAACCGCCGTAAACCCAACCGCTGTGTCCTGGGTACTCATGGCCTCAGCATCAATTTACTACGTTTTGTGGTGGATAGCGGGATCTCCCCGAGGGTTCGCCTCTCCCTCTGTAGACGCCGCTTGGCTAGGGAAAGTTCCCGCCAGTGCCGTTCCCGTCACCCGCTGCTTCTCCAGCAGCTTGGCTTGCTTGAGGTGGACGTAGGCGGCGGCCAGGTAGGCGATCACCAAGCCGGGCCAGCCGTCGCGGAAGCCCTGCTTCAGGATGTAGCTGCGGAAAAACACAAACGGGGGGGTAAAGGCGAGTTGGAAATTGCTGACCGAGAGGCCCTGGCGCAGGCGGGCGGCGGAGGCCAGGTCGGTGTAGCGGTTCATGACCTCGACGTGCTCGTGCAAGCTGCGCCGGGTGTAGTGCACCATGTCGCCGGCGAGATAGGCCACTGCGCCGCCGACCTTGGGCTCTTCGTGGGGCGGCTCGCCGTCCCAACGGGTCACCGCCTTGCGATAAAGACGGGTTTGCCAATCGGGATACCAGCCGGAGTGGCGGATCCAGCGGCCCAGGTACCAGGCGCGGCGGGCCATGCGGTAGCCATCGGCGGCGGGGCCGTCGCGGCGCACGCGCTGGATGGCCTCCACCAATTCGGGGGTGAGGCGCTCGTCGGCGTCGAGGACCAGAATCCAGTCGTGGGCACAAAGGCTGTCGGCGTAGTTGTGCTGGGCGCCATGGCTGGCAAAGGGGTGCTGGATGACGCGATCGGTATAGCGCCGGGCGATCTCCACAGTGCGGTCGGATGAGAACGAATCGACGACCAGGATCTCGTCCGCCCAACGCACCGATTCGAGCGCGGCGGCGATGTTATCCTCCTCGTTGAACGTGTTGATCCGGGCGCTGATCTTCACCTCACCAGCATAATGGCAAACCCCCTCCGCATCGCCCACATGGATACGAGCCGCGACTGGCGCGGCGGCCAGCAGCAGTTGTTGCTGCTCGCGGGGGCGCTGCGAGGCATGGGGTGCGAACAGGTGGTGATCGCCTCGGGTCCGGTGGCGGAGCGGTTTGCCGCGGCCGGGATCGCGACGCTGGCGCCGGGGCGGGCAGGGCGGCGGGCGCTGGCGCGGGCGGATGTGGCGCACGCCCACGACGGCCACGCCCATACCTATATGTTGCGCGCGACCCTGGGGCGCGAGCCGCTGCGGGTGTTGAGCCGGCGGGTGGCCTACGCCATCCGGGGAGCGGCGTCGGGATGGAAGTACCGCCGGCTCGGGTTGGTGCTGGCGGTGTCGGAGGCGGTGCGCCAGCAGGTGATCGCCACCGGACTGGAGCCGGCCCGGGTGGAGGTGGTCAGCGACGCGCTCGACTTCGCTACCCTGCCCGAGCCCGGGCCGGCGCGGGAACGGCTGCGCCGGCAACTGGCGCTTCCGGCCGGGGCGCCGCTGTTGGTATGTTTGAGCGCGTTCACGCCGGAAAAGGGCGTGCCGGACCTGGTCACGGCCCTGGGGGCGATGCCGCGGGAGGTCCATCTGGCGTTGGCGGGCGCCGGACGGATGGAAGGGGACTTGCGTCGCCTGGCGCGGCGGCTGGGTCATGCGGAGCGGGTACACTTCGTGGCGGAAATTGCGCCGCCCGCCTCGGCGGCGGAGTGGGCGGCGGCAGCGGACATCCTGGTCATGCCGTCACGCCAGGAGGGGCTGGGGTCGGCGGCGCTGCTGGCGATGGCGCTGGACCGACCGGTGGTCGCCACCGCCGCGGGTGGCATCCCCGAGATGATCGCCCACGAACAGACCGGACTGCTGGTAGCGCCAGCGCGGCCGGAGGAATTGGCGGCGGCGTGCGCCCGGTTGCTTGGGGCGCCGGCGCTCGCGGCACAGGTGACCGCGGCGGCCCGGCGCCAGGTGCGCGAACGGCACGACATCCGCCATTTGGCGGAGCGCACCCTGGACGCCTATCATCGCCACAGGAGCCGAAGCGCATGAAATCGCTGCTGATGCCCGTACTCCTTGCCGCGCTGACCGCGCCCGCCGCCCACCCGCGCGCGCAGGCCGCACCCGCCACCCCGCACGCGCCGGCGGTGTATGCGGTGGCGTTCCGCACCACCAGTGGGTCATTCACCATCGAGGTCCACCGCGACTGGGCGCCGCGGGGCGCCGACCGGTTTTACGCGCTGGTCCAGTCGGGTTACTTCACTGGGGACGCTTTCTTCCGGGTCGTACCCGGATTCGTGGTGCAGTGGGGATTGAACCCCGACCCGAAACAGAGCGCGGTATGGGAGCATGCGCCTCTCCCGGATGATCCGGTGCTGCAGAGCAATTCGCCGGGAATGGTGAGCTTCGCGGCTTCCGGCCCGCATTCGCGCACCGCCCAGATTTTCGTCAACCTGGGGCAGAACGCGCGCCTGGACCGGCTGGGGTTTGCGCCGTTCGGGCGGGTGACCTCGGGATTGAACGTGGTCGCGCACGTAGACAGCGAGTACGGCGAGCGGCCGGATCAGAAGCAAATCCTGGCGCACGGCGCCGCCTACCTCACCCACAATTTCCCCGGGCTGGATGTGATCTACGCGGCCACGCTGCTGCCCGCAGCCCCTTCCTACCATCCTTGAACATTGGCGTCCAATGCGTGGTGGTGGCGTTCGGCCTGGTCACCGGAAGCTTCTTGACGCTGTGCGCCTACCGGCTACCGCGCGGCATGTCGGTGGTGCGTCCGGGCTCGCGCTGCCCGCAATGCCAGCATCCGCTGGGTGCGGGCGACAACCTGCCCGTGGCCGGCTATCTTCTGCTGCGGGGGCGGTGCCGCTATTGCCGCCGCTCGATAGCGCCCCGGTACCTGCTGCTCGAGCTGGGAACGGGCTTGGCTTTCCTCTGGAGTTGGGAGCGGCGGGGACCGGGATGGGGGTTCGTGCAGGGGGCGTTCTTTTTGGCCTGCCTGCTGCTGCTGGCCGCCACCGACCTGGAATCGCGGCAATTGCCCGACGAGGTGACGCTGGCGGGCTGGCTGGTGGGATTGATCTTTGCCGCCAGGCTATCGCCCGGGCCGGGCCCGGCGCTGCTGACCAGCGGCATCGCGAGCGGCGGATTGGCCTTGGTGGCGCTGGTCTTCCTGCGGGTGCGCGGGCGTGAAGGCATGGGCTGGGGCGACATCAAGATGGTGGGGCTGCTGGGGGCCTTCCTGGGAGCGCGCGGCACGATCGTGGCGGTGTTTGTGGGTTCGGTCAGCGCGGCGTTGGCGGGGATAGTCCAGTCGGCCGCGGTGTTCCTGGGGCGCCGCCGGCGGGGACGGAGCTGGACGCAGGCACGGCGGGCGACGGCGCTGTTCATGGGCCGGGCGGCGCTGCCGTTTGGGGTGTTCTTGGCGGCCGGCGCGGTGATTGCATGGGCGTGGACGCCGCAATTGTGGCGGGCGTGGCTGGGGATGTGAGTGACTGGAGTGCTAGAATCTTAGCCCTATGGCCGAAGTGAAAGCCAAACGCGCGCGCCGGACAGGGCAGCGCATCGCCCCGAACGGCAACGCCGGAGCCAAGGCCAGGACGCCCGCGCGCAAGAAGGGGCGCGCCGCCAATTCTTCAACCGCACCTTTAAGTAAAGACGCGCTGCGGCTGTCTCAGGAAGTGTTGCGGCACTTGCCGAGCGGTATTGTTTTCTTCGACGGCAAGGGCAAAGTGGAGGAGGCCAACCCCTCGGCCCGGGCCGCGTTGGGCTACACCCATCCCCAGGGGATGACGCTGGCGACCCTGTTGCGGGATGCGGAGCTGTTCGATTCCGACGGTTCCTGCCTGGGCGCCGCCGCCGAGTTACTGGCAGACACATACCGCACCAACCGCATCCTGCAGCGCAAGACCATCCGCTATACCACCCCGGACGGCCAGGGGCGGCGGCTGGGCGTGACGCTGTTTCCCTTGCGCGAGCGGGAAACCACCACCGGGCTGATCTGCCTGCTCACCGACCTGACCGCCATCCACGCCCTGGAGGAGGAGTTGCAACGCCGCCGCAACCTCGCCGCGCTGGGCGAGATGGCGGCGGGGATCGCCCACGAGTTCAAAAACGCCTTGGCCACCATCTCCGGCTACGGGCAGATGCTGCAAGCGCAGCTGGGCGGCGCCCCGCGCGCTCACGTGGAAAAAATCATGGAACAGGCGACGATGCTGAACAACATCGCCACCGAATTCCTCACCTTTGCGCGGCCGCTGGCGGTGCAGCCGGAGAAAGTGGATCTCGGGATACTCCTGCGCCAGTGCGCCGATGCGCTGCGGGTGCAGGATTATGCCGCCTCGCAAGCCGATCCCGCCCGCATCCAGGTGGTTCTGGATTTTTTCTTCCCGGTGGTGGCGGGCGACCCGGTACTGCTCACCGCCGCCTTCATGAACCTGCTGCGCAACGCCTGCGAAGCCATTCTGCTCAGCGGCCAGGGGCGGCGCATTTCGGTCCACTTTGGCGGGTATCAAGGACAGAACGTGCAACTGCTTTTTACGGACGATGGTCCGGGCGTTCCCGCCGGCGTGGTCGAGAAAATCTTCATTCCGTTTTTTACGACCAAGGCCAGCGGCACCGGGCTGGGGCTCTCCATGGTGCACAAAATCATCACCGCCCACCAGGGCAGCGTGCTGCTCACCGATGCCGCACCCGGCCATACCGTGTTCACCGTTCTCCTGCCCGCCGGTAAACCCTCGGGGCCCGGCCGCTAATGCCCATCGCCATGCCCACCATTGACACGATCCTTCTTGTCGAAGACAAACACGAACTGCGGCTGATGCTGAAGACCGCCCTGACCAGCGAAGGCTACCGCGTGGTGGAAGCAGCCGACGGCGATGAGGCGGTGCGGCAGCTGCGCGGAGCCCAGTTCGCGCTGGTGCTCTCGGACCTCAAACTCCCTGGGCAGAACGGGCTGGAAGTCCTGCTGGCCAGCCAGGAGATCTCGCCCACCACGCCGGTGATCATCATGACGGCGTACGGATCGATCGAGGAAGCGGTTCGGGCGATGAAGGAGGGGGCGTACGACTTCATCCAGAAGCCGCTCGATCTGACCCATCTGATGCTGCTGCTGCGCCGCGCCATCGAACAGCAGCGTTTGCAGCGCGAAAACGTGCTGCTCAAGGAGGAGTTCTCGGCACGCTACGGGTTCCCCAAGATCATCGGCGATCACGCCAGCATGAAGCGCGTGGCGGCGGCGCTGCAGCGCATCGCGCCCACCGACACCACGGTGCTGCTCCTGGGCGAGAGCGGCACCGGCAAGGAGCTGTTCGCGCGCGCGGTGCACCAGCTCAGTCCGCGGGCGCCGGAGAACTTCGTGGCCATCAACTGCGCCGCGATCCCCGAGTCGCTGGTGGAGACCGAGCTCTTTGGACACGAGAAGGGCGCGTTCACCGGCGCCAACGCGCGCAAGCTGGGGAAGTTCGAGCTGGCGCACCGGGGCACCATCTTCCTGGACGAGATCGGCGAGATCCCGCTGGCGGTGCAGTCCAAGATCCTGCGCGTGCTGGAGGAGCGGGCGTTCGAGCGCGTGGGCGGGGTGCAGACGGTCAACGTGGACGTGCGCATCGTGGCCGCCACCAACCGCGACCTGGAGCAGGCGACGCGGCAAAAGCAGTTCCGCGAGGATCTCTATTTCCGCCTGTCGGCGTTTCCCATCAACATCCCGCCGCTGCGCGAGCGCGGCGCGGACGTGCTCGCCATCGCCGAGAACTTCCTGGGACAGTTCTGCCGGGAGTTCAAGAAGCAACCGCTGAAGCTGAGCCCGGCGGTGCAGCAGGCGCTGCAATCGTATCAGTGGCCGGGCAACGTGCGCGAGCTGCAAAACGCGATGGAGCGGGCGGTAATTCTGGCGGAGGGGGACGCGATCATGGTCGAGGATTTGCAATTGCGCGATCTGCGCAAGTCGCCGCTGCCCGACGACTCCGGGTTGGATATGCCCGACGACTTCGACTGGAACGGTTCGCTGCCCGAGGTG
>Ga0134125_10007178_pt1 | contig 12582 bp, 14 predicted proteins | sample KB31751_FD_96464 | JGI IMG/M metagenome (GOLD analysis project Ga0134125, IMG submission 96464) | Terrestrial soil microbial communities with excess Nitrogen fertilizer from Kellogg Biological Station, Michigan, USA - KB3-175-1 | ecosystem: Environmental > Terrestrial > Soil > Unclassified ... | reverse complement strand
GAGAATCGCGACGACCCATCGGCGCCGGCTCATGCGATCGCCTTTTGCAGTGCGGCTTCGAACACCTGCTGATCCTCCGGCCGCTCCACCACGAACGAGACGTCGGCGGGGAACTGCGCGCCGCCGCGATGCGCGTGCAGCACCGTGGCCATGATCTCGGCGGAATCTTCGAGCGTGAGATTGCCCGCGCCCGTGCCGAGCGGCGGCGCGCTGAGATGCGCGAACTGCCACTCCTGCGCCTGATGCAGCGTCGAGAGCCAGGCCCGCGCGACGTTGCCGCGCGTCACCGGCTCCGTTTCGCTGCGGATCACGGCATGGATGACGAATTCGGCCGGCAGATCGCCGCCCGCGGCGGTGACGACGGCGGCACCGACGGCGAGCTCGCGGCTCAGGCGAATGCGATTCTGGAATTCCTCGCCGCCGACGATTTCGAGGCGACGCAGCGCGGCGGCCGTGGGATCGAGACGAGTGGTGGCGGGACGGACGAGGGCGTCAGCAGCGAACGATGCGAGATCGTCCACAACTACTCGAATCACCTCCCGGTCATTTCCCGGGAGCGGCGGTACATGACAGTCGCTTCATCGGGGCGATTCAGCCGGTCGAGCACTTTGCCGATGCCGTACAGCGCCTTGGGGTTGGCGGGCTGCAGCTCGACGGCCTTCTCGTACGCCGCGAGCGCGCCGTTCAGATCATCGACGTGATTGAGCGCCTCGCCGAGGTAGTACCACGCCGGGGCGCGCGCGGGATCGACTTCCACCGCATGCTGGAGCTGATCGATTCCTTCGCGCCACATCCCGCGGCGCGTCAGCACGATGCCCAGGTTGAACAGCGCCTCCGCGTTGGTGGGCTCGGCGCGCAGCACACGCTGCAGATCGCGTTGCGCCGCCGCATAGCGGACCGTCGCCGCCAGCACCGCGGCGCGGTTGAGCAGCAGCGCGGCATTGTCGGGCTCGGTCTCCAGCGCCCGATCCAGCTCGCTCAAGGCACCTTCGCGGTCGCCGCGAGCGTCCAGGATCAGCGCGAGGTTGTTGCGAGCCTTCACATGCTTGGGATCCCGCCCCAGCAGCTCGCGGTACGACGCCGCTGCCCGCTCCAGGTCACCGCGCTCCGAGGCCTCCTTCGCCGCGGCGTACAGCGGCTCGTCGGACAGCGTCGGAGCCGCCGGCTCCGCCGAGACGGTGGAGGGCGGCGCAGGCGGTGGAGGTTCTGGAGGCATCGCCTCGGACGGCTTGGGCGTTTCCTCCGGGTCCAACTTTGCGGTCGTCGCGCCGGGATTCGGGGCTGGTTGCGCGACCCGGATGGGTGGCGGCTGCCCATCCCGCGCCACGTCCGCGGGCGTGGAGATCGCGGCCGTCTGCGTGAGGGATTCGGCCTCCTCGATCAGCTCCGCCGCGACCCGGGCGCGCTCCTGCGACGTCTGCCAGCGCCGCTCGCGCTTGGGATCCCGATCCTTCGGGTTGTTCACCATGGGGGTGCTAACGTAGGAAACTGGCCCTGCTTAGGCAAGAGAAACGAAGGGGCAGAGTTGACCGGAATAGCGGGACCTAAGTAGCCTCCGGTTCTATGGCCGGTGACGCCCTCATCGTTCGTGGCGCGCGCGAACACAACCTCAAGAACATCGACGTCGAGCTGCCTCGTAACGCCCTTGTGGTGATTACGGGGCTGTCGGGCTCCGGGAAGTCGTCGCTGGCGTTCGATACGATCTACGCCGAAGGCCAGCGGCGCTATGTCGAATCGCTGTCCGCCTACGCGCGGCAATTCCTCGGCTTGATGGACAAGCCGGACGTGGACGCGATCGAAGGATTGTCGCCCGCGATCTCGATCGAGCAGAAGACCGCCGGCGCCAACCCCCGTTCCACGGTGGGCACGATCACGGAGGTCTACGACTACCTCCGCCTGCTCTGGGCCCGAACCGGGACGCCGCATTGTCCCAACGATGGGACACCGGTCGAGCGGCAGTCCGCGTCGCAGATCACCGATCTCGTGATGGCCTGGCCTGAGGGCACCAAGATCGAGGTGCTCGCCCCCCTGGTGCGCGGTCGCAAGGGTGAATTCCGCGACGTCTTCGAGGCGATGCAGAAGCAGGGCTTCGTGCGGGTGCGGGTGAACGGCGAGACCTACGACCTCTCGCAGGTGCCCAAGCTCAATCGGCGCCAGAACCACGACATCGCCGTCGTCGTCGACCGGCTCGTGGTGCGCGCGGCCGATCGCGGCCGGCTGGCAGACTCGATTGAAACGGCGCTGAAAGCCGCCGAAGGCGTCGTGGAAGTCGTCCGCCAGACCGGCAGCCCGCGCTCGCGGCTGTTCTCCGAGCGTTACTCCTGTCCAAAATGCGGGCTCTCGATGCCGGAGCTCGAGCCGCGCCAGTTCTCGTTCAACTCTCCCTACGGCGCGTGTCCCGATTGCTCGGGGCTCGGGACCCGGCGCGAAGTCAATGCCGACCTCGTGCTCGGCGATCACAGCCTGTCGATCCTCGAGGGTGTCGTGCTGCCTTGGGGCGAGCCGAGCGGATATCTGAAGAAGGTCGTGCTGCCGGCGCTCGCCAAGACGTACAAGTTCGATCTCAACACGCCGTGGAAAGATCTGCCTCCGGCCGTGCAGAAACTCCTGCTCAAGGGCGCGCCGGGAAAAACGATCACGTATCAGTACGACAGCGAGCGCTGGCACGGCTCGTACGAATCGGGCTGGAAAGGCGTGCTCGATCACGTCGAGAAGCGCTATCGCGAAACCTCCTCCGATGCCGTGCGCGAGCAGCTCGAGCAGTACATGGTCGAGCAGCCCTGTCCAACCTGCGGCGGACGGCGGCTCAAGCCGGAGAGCTTGTCGGTCTTCGTCGGGGGCAAGAACATCGGTGACGTCGTGGCGATGCCGGTGCGCGAGTCGCTGGCATTCTTCTCGAGCGTGCGGGGACTCAATCCCGACGTAGCGGGTCCGATCTTGAAGGAAGTCAACGACCGCCTGCGGTTTCTGGTGGACGTCGGGCTCGACTACCTCACGCTCGAGCGCTCGGCGGTGACGCTGTCGGGCGGCGAGGCGCAGCGGATCCGGCTCGCGACGCAGATCGGCAGCCGGCTCGTCGGCGTCTTGTACATCCTCGATGAGCCGTCGATCGGGCTGCATCAGCGCGACAACGCGCGCCTGCTCGCGACGCTCAAGGAGCTGCGCGACCTCGGCAACACGGTGCTGGTCGTGGAGCACGACGAGGAAACGATTCGCGCCGGCGATTACGTCGTAGACCTGGGGCCCCGCGCGGGCCGGCACGGCGGCGAAGTCGTGGCCGCGGGCGCGCTGGACGACGTCCTCCAGCATCGTGAGTCGCTGACCGCGCGCTACCTCCGCGGCGAGCTGCGGATTCCTGTCCCGCCGCGGCGCAGAATCGTCAGCGAGGATCGCCTGCTGCGAGTCCTGGGCGCTCGCCAGCACAACCTCAAGGACCTCAACGTCGAGATTCCGCTCGGTACCTTCGTCGCGGTGACGGGGGTGTCCGGATCGGGGAAGTCGACGCTGGTGACGGACATTCTCTACCAGGCGCTGGCTCGTCATTTCTATCGCGCCAAGGTGGTGCCCGGCGCGCACGAGCGGATCGAAGGCCTGGATCAGATCGACAAGGTCATCGACATCGATCAGAGTCCGATCGGCCGGACGCCGCGGTCCAACCCCGCGACGTACACGGGCCTGTTCACGCCGATTCGCGAGCTGTTCACCTATTTGCCCGAATCGAAGCTGCGCGGCTACGGCCCCGGCCGCTTTTCGTTCAACGTCAAAGGCGGGCGCTGCGAGGCCTGCCAGGGCGACGGGCTGGTGAAAGTCGAGATGCACTTCCTGCCCGACGTCTACGTCCCGTGTGAGGTCTGTAAGGGACGGCGTTACAACCGGGAAACACTCGAGGTCCGATATAAAGGAAAGTCGATCGCCGACGTTCTGGATCTGACCGTGGCCGACGCGCTCGATTTCTTCGAGCATCAGCCTCGTATCAGGACGAAACTCGAGTTACTCAACGACGTAGGACTCGGATACATCCACCTCGGACAGTCGGCGACGACCCTCTCGGGCGGCGAAGCCCAGCGCGTGAAGCTCGCGACCGAGCTCGCCAAACGGGACACGGGCCGGACTCTGTACATCCTGGACGAACCGACGACCGGACTGCATTTCGAGGACGTGCGTTTGCTGCTCGAGGTGCTGCACCGGTTGGTGGACAAGGGCAATACCGTCGTTGTGATCGAACACAATCTCGACGTCGTCAAAACGGCCGACTGGGTGATCGATCTCGGACCCGAAGGCGGCGAGCTGGGCGGGCGTGTGGTGGCGGCCGGTCCGCCGGAGCGGGTCGCGCAGTCCAAGGCATCCCATACTGGGCAATACTTGAAGAAGGTGTTGCAGGCGGGGGACTAGGGCGTAGGTTGAACGAGCCCAGGGAGGGCGCGCGCACTGATGGATATCGTCGGACTGACCGCCGTCATTCTGCTGTTCGGTGGCCTGACGCTGTTCCTGATCTCGATGTCCCCGATCGGGAAGGCGCTTGCCGCTCGCATTACCGGGAAGAAAGTCCTGCTGGAAGACGAAGAGATCGCCGCGCTGGTCAAAGACCTCCGCCAGGAGCTGGACGAGATGCAGCATTTGCCCGAGCAAATGAGCGAGCTCGGCGAGCGCGTCGACTTCCTCGAACGGATGGTTGCCAAGCAGCGGGAGGCCGAGCGGCTTCCCCCCGTGAGGTAGCATGCCCGAAGAAATCGTCGTTCTCTTTCTCTCGGTGTTCGCCATGGTCGGTGCCACGGTTTTGCTCTTTCCCGTGATGCGCGCGTTGGCGGAGCGCATCCGTCCGCGGCTCACCGAAGCGAATGTCAAGGAAGAGCTGCAACTGTTGCGGGAAGACCTTCTCAGTGAGATCCAGCAGGCTCGGCGTGAGATCGGCGATCTCGGTGAGCGCGTCGACTTCACCGAGCGCCTCTTGTCCAAGAAGACCGAGCGATGAGCGGACCCGAGATGATCGCCGCCGTCGTGTTCTTCGGCGGGCTGTTCACGGTACTGCGGCCGGTCGCCGGCGCGGTGGCGAAGCGCATTTCCGGCGAGGCGCGTCGCAACGAGATGGAGGCCGGCGATCGGGACGAAATTGTCGCCGAGCTCCAGCAGATGCGGCAGGAAATGTCGGAGCTCGCCGAGCGCGTGGACTTCACGGAGCGGCTCCTGGCCAAACAGGGCGACACCGGGCGGTTACAGTCATGAACCCAGGGATGATCGGTGTGTTCATCCCGATCGTGGCCGTGGGCGGGTTTTTTGCCTGGATGATCTCGCTGTCGCCCCTGGGTCGAGCGCTCGCCGATCGGCTGCGCCACGGTCCACAACCGCGCGGCGGAACCGGCGAAGACACGCTGGAGTTGGCGGAAAGTGTGGACGCCCTGCGCCGAGAGGTGGCGGAACTGGCGGAGCGAGTAGATTTTACCGAGCGGTTGCTGGGCCAGCAGCAGACGGGCGCGATCGGGAAACCGCGATCATGATGTTACCCGCTGAAACGGGTAACGGGCGCGAGGCGTAGGAGAGCGCGTGCTACTGCAAACGCCGCTACCCCCGCCACCGATGGTCCCGTTCGATCCGAATCAGCTGGTCCCGCTGATCGGCGCGATCGGCGGGATGGTGATCACCGGCATCGTGCTGTGGTCGTTTTTCAAGTCGGACATCGCCCGGGCGCTCGCCGAGCGGATCCGCGGTCGGAAGAAGGGAAGCGACGGGATCGAGGGCGTGGATGCGGAGCATGTCGCCGAGCTGGAGCAGCGAGTCATAGACATGCAGGGCCAGATCGCCGAGATGGCCGAACGGCTGGATTTCACGGAGCGGCTGCTCGCGCAAAAGCGCGAGCGCTCATTGCCAGGAGCATAGATGGGCATCATCGATCGTCTATCCACGCTGATCCGGTCGAATATCAACGACCTGATTTCGCGCGCGGAGAACCCGCAAAAGGTTCTCGAGCAGCTGATCGTCGACATGCGGAGCCAGCTCGCGAAAGCGAAGCAGCAGGTGGCGTCCGCGATCGCCGACGAGAAGCGCCTCTCGGCCCAGGCCGAGCAGGAAAAGAAGCTCTCCGAGGACTGGGAGAAGCGGGCCGTGCTGGCGGTGCAGGAAGGCCGCGACGATCTCGCCAAACAGGCGCTGCTGCGCTACAACGAGCACGTCCAGAACGCGGTGCAGCTCCACGACACGTGGGTCAAGCACCGCGAAGAGACCGACAAGCTCAAGAACTCGCTGCGCGCGCTCAACGACAAGATCGAAGAGGCCAAGCGCAAGAAGAACATTCTGATCGCGCGCCAGAAGCGTGCTGAGGCGCACAAGCGCATTCAGGAGACGATGGGCTCGATCTCCGATAAGAGTGCGTTCGAGACGTTCGAGCGCATGGCCGAGCAGATCGAGCACGAAGAGCGCAAGCTGATCGCGTCGGCCGAGGTCAACGAAGAGCTGTCGGGCGATTCGCTCATCAAGCAGTTCCAGGGCCTCGAGGTGAAGGCCGACGCCGACCAGCAGCTGCTCGCGCTCAAGCAAAAAATGGGTTTGCTTCCTGGAGGCGCCCAGGAGCAGGCTCGGGCGCTTGGCAAAGGCGCCAAGGACGCCGAGCTGCTCGAAGACGATGACGCGGAGCACAAGAGCTGAACGGATCCGAGTCGAGCTCCCCCGGTAAGTTGTCGAGCGCCACGTTTGTGGCGCTCTTTGTTGCGGCCCTCTTCGTCTGGTTCGTCATCCGGGTCGTCGAAATCCTGCTGCTGGTCTTCCTCGCCGTGCTGCTGGCCGTCTATCTCTCGGCGATCACCGACTCGCTCGAGCGCCGCTTCCGCGTGCGCCGCTGGGCCGGTCTCACGATCGCCGTCATCGTGACCATCGCCGGCGTGGCCGGTATCGCGGTGCTGCTGGTGCCGCCGGTGGTCGATCAGACCCAGGCGCTGGTCGGCGGGTTGCCGCAAACGCTCACCAACATTCAGGACGTGCTCGCGCGCTGGGCGCGGCAATACCCGACGCTCGCGCGCACCGAGCTCGGCAATCCTTCGTCCGGTCTCGTGGCCGGTCTCATCGCCGACGCGGTCGGGTTCGTGCGCGGCTCGTTCCTCGGGTACGTGCGCGGCGGGGGCAAGGTGTTCATCGAGGGCGCGAGCGTGCTGGTCATGGCGTTGTACATGGCGCGGCAGCCGCGGCTCTACAGCAACGGATTGAATTCGCTGATTTCACCGCGGTACCGGTCCATCGCCGCGCGCGTCGCGCTGGATATTTCGATGACGCTGCGCGCGTGGGTCGTCGGCCAATTGCTCGCGATGGCGGTGCTCGCGTCGCTCACCGCGGTGGGACTCTTCGTTCTCGGCGTCCCGTACTGGCTGGCGTTCGGCATCTTCACCGGCCTCGTGGCCATCGTGCCGTTCTTCGGCACGCTCGTGTCGACGCTGCTGCCGGCGCTGTTCATGGTGGCGTCGGGCGACTGGGTACAAGTGCTGCTCGTGATCCTGCTCGGCGTGGTCGTGCACATCTTCGAGGCGAACATCGTCGTGCCGAGGATCATGCAGCACAAGGTCGATCTGCCGCCGGTGCTCACGATCGCCAGCGTGCTCATCATGGGGAAACTGCTCGGGCCGATCGGACTGATCGTCGCCGTCCCATTTCTCTGTGTCGTGATGGTGCTGGTCCGCCACGTGCTGCATCGCGAGATTTACGGCGAGGTCACGACCGAGCAGGCCGTGCTGCGTCCAACCACCGAAGCCTGGACCGGCGTGGAACGCCGGAAGGTGCCGACTCCCGTTTCATGACGCCGCCCAAACACCGGTTTCTGATCATCGCTGACGGCGAATTCGGGCCGCTCAGCTCCAAGACCGCGAACTCCTGCATTCGTTACTTCCCCGAGCGCATCGTCGCCGTGCTCGACCGCAAACAGGCGGGCAAGACAGTCCAGGACGTGCTCGGGTTCGGTGGGAACATCCCCGTCGTCGGTGATTTCGACAAAGGAATCAGCGGCGCCACCGCAATACTCATCGGGATTGCTCCCGCGGGCGGACGCTTACCGGATGAATGGAGAACGTGGCTTCGCGCCGCGATCGAAAAGAAGCTCGAGATCTGGAGCGGGCTCCACACCTTCATTGGTGATGATCCGGAATTGGGTCCGCTCGCGAAGGCGCGCGGGGTGCGTATTCTCGACGCGCGCCGCCCACCGCCGAATCTGCCGATCGCCGACGGCCGTGCCGCCGAAGTCGACGCGCTCGTCGTGCTCGCCGTCGGCTCCGATTGCAACGTCGGCAAAATGACGGCGCAGCTGCAGCTGCGCGACGAGCTGGTGAAGCGAGGGGCTCGCACCAGCTTCGTCGCGACCGGCCAAACGGGAATCTTCATCGAGGGCTGGGGCATCGCCGTCGACGCCGTCGTGGCCGACTTCATCGCCGGCGCCGCCGAGCAGATCACGATTCAGGGCGCGAAGGATCACGACATCGTGCTGGTGGAAGGACAGGGCAGTCTGATTCATCCGGGGTACTCGGGGGTCACGCTCGGGTTGCTGCACGGCTCCTGCCCGGACGCGCTGATTCTCTGCCACCAGGTCACGCGTACCCACATCGGCGACTATCACGGGCGCGAGCCGTGGGTCCCGATCCCGTCGTACAACGAGCTCATCGAGATCTACGAGAGCGCCGCCGAGCCGGTGCACCCGACGCAGGTCATCGGGCTCTGCCTGAACACCTACGACATGGAAGAAGCCGCGGCGCGCGAGGCGTGCGAGCGCGCGGCAGAAGAGACCGGATTGCCGGCGACCGATCCCGTGCGATTCGAATCGGACGCGTTGGTCGAGGCGATCATCGGAGCACGCGCGACGATTTGATTTGTCCGGCGGCGAATCGGTACCACGCGCCGCCGGTTGCTGTTCTATCCTGCCGCCATGCGATTCCTCCATTGCGTCGCCGCCGAGTCGGCGCTCGTCGCGCCGCGATTCACGCGCACCCGACTCGGGCTGACGCTGCTCGCACTCGGCGTCACCCTCGTGTGGCTGGGTGCGCGCGGTCTCGATGCATTCACGATCACCGTGCTCGCAGGATCGCTGGCCGCGATCGTCGCAGCCGCTGCGCTCGCGGGAAGTGAGAACGAGCGGCGCGCGCTGACCACCGCCCTCACGCATCCCACCACACCCCTGGCCATCGCGACCGGGCGCTGGGTTGCGCTCGTCACGCCGGCGGGCCTGCTCGCGATCATGTGCGCCGCGGCCGTCGGCTGGAATCCCGCCCACGCGATCGCGGGAGTGGTCGCCGCCGGTGCCGTGGGGGCGTGCGCGCTGGCGCTGGTGACCTCGGCGGGTAATGGGGCGGCCACCGGTCTCTTCCTCTTTATAGCACTCGCCGGAGCGGTGGCACCCGAGCGTCTGGTCGCGCTGGCCCATCCCGGATTCGTCCGGCTCGCCGCCGCCAGCGCGATCGAGCTCGGTCCCGCGCTCTGGCATTATCGCGACATCGCGACGGGGGATTGGGGCGCGCTCGCGCATGCCCTAGCCTGGACCGGCCTCGGTGTCTTGCTGGCGAGCGGGTTCATTGCTCGCCGTCGCGCGTTCGCCTGATGACTGACTACGCCCTGACCCTGTACGATGTCGCGGTGCGCGGAGTGCGCGGCGTCTCGCTCGCGTTGCTGCCGGGTGAAATCGCCGGCGTCGTCGGCCCGGCCGGCGCGGGGAAAACCACGTTGCTGCAGATCGCGGCGGGATGCGTGCGGCCAACCCGCGGCGAAGCGTGGGTCTGGGGCGCGCGGATTACGGACACGACCGCCCGGAAATTCATCGGGTATGCGCCCGATCATCCTTCATTTCCGCAGGTCCTGCGGGTCCGCGAGCTCCTCCTCTACTACGCGCGCCTGCATGCCGCACGCGATCCCGAACGGGCACCCCTCGGTCTTGTACGCGAAGCACTCGAGTTGGCGGGCGTGGGCGCCGCCGCCAATCTGCGGGTGTGCGAGCTCGGGCACGCCGATCTCCAGCGGCTCGCGCTCGCGCAAGCGATTCTGGGCGGGCGGCGCGTACTCGTCCTCGACGAGTTCTTCACCAACCTCGACGCGATTGCGCGGCGCGACTTGCGCGGCCGGATTGCCCGCCTCGCCGCCGAAGGCGTTGCCGTGCTGATCGCGGCGCGGGATCCTGCCGCGCTCGAGCGACTGGCCGCCCGCGCCCTGGTATTGCGTGAGGGACGCGTGGTGCGCGCGGGCCCACTCCCGGGATTACTGGGCGAGCGCGTGCTCGAGGTCATCCTCGACGCTCCGCCCGCCGCGCCGCCGCCCGGGTTCACGCTGACGGAAGCCGGGATCGAGGCGCCGCTGAACGGGCGAACGGTCGAATCGGCCTTGGCGATGTGCCGGGCTCACCGGTTGGTAGTCCGGGCGTCGCGGGTGCGTGTGAAATCGCTGGAGGAGATCGTGCTGGAAACCCACGACAGCCGTTAGTACGTTTCGCCGCTAATGGCGGCGCTTCCAGAGGTTTCGCTCTTCAATACGCTGACGCGGCGGATCGAGCCGCTGCAGCCGCTCGCCCCGCCGCGCGTCACGCTGTACACCTGCGGACCCACGGTCTGGAACTTCGCGCACATCGGCAACTTTCGGACATTCTTGTTCGAGGATCTGCTGCGCCGCTGGCTGGAGCACGCCGGCTACGACGTCTTCCACATCATGAACCTCACCGACGTCGATGACCGCACGATCAAGGCGGCGCGGCAGGCGGGGAGAAAGTTGACCGAGCACACGGCCCCGTTCACCAAGGCGTTCTTCGAGGATCGTGATTACCTGCGCATCAAACCGGCGCACGTCTATACCGCCGCCACCGAGTACATGCCGCAGATGATCGCGCTCGTGTCGAAGCTGCTCGAGCGCGGCGTCGCCTATAAGGGAGAGGACGGCTCGGTCTATTTCGCGATTCAGAAGTTTCCGACCTACGGCCGCCTGTCGCAGCTCGACAAACGCGAAATCAAAGTCGGCGCGCGCGTCGCGAGCGACGAATACGCCAAGGGCGATCCCAGCGACTTCGCGCTGTGGAAAAAAGCGGATGCGGAGGACGAGTCCGTGGGCGCCGCGTGGGACGCGCCGTTCGGCCGCGGACGGCCGGGCTGGCATCTCGAGTGCTCCGCGATGTCGCTGTCGGAAACCGCGAAGTGCTGCGGCGTCGAGACGCTCGACATCCACGCGGGTGGGATCGATCTGATCTTTCCGCATCACGAAAATGAAATCGCGCAGTCAGAAGGCGCGACCGGAAAACAGTTTGCGCGGCACTGGGTGCATGGAGAGTTCTTGAATGTGAAGGGCACCAAGATGTCGAAGCGCCATGGAAATTTTCTCACCGCGCGTGATCTGCGGGAGCAGGGGATCGATGCGGCGGCGGTGCGGCTGCTGTTTTTTCAAACGCATTATCGGCAGCCGGTCGATTTCAACGACGAAGCGCTCGCGGGCGCGGCCGAAGGAGTGCGGCGACTCGGCGAATTCCGCGAGCGCCTCGAGCGCGAATCGCAAAACCAAAACGGAGACGAGCCGCTCCGAAAAATCGCGGCGCAGCTCGAGTCCGACATCGCGTCCGCGCTCAGCGATGACCTGAATGCGCCCCGGGCCGTCGCGACGCTGTTCGATTTTGTCCGCGTGGCGAACCGCGAGCTGGATCAGCACGGCGCCGGAGCCCGCTTAGCGCTGCAGGCGCTCGATCGCGTCATGCAGGTCTTCGAGATTCTCCCGACCCGGCGCCAGGTCGAGGCGTCGCTGGCGAGCTGGGTCGAGGAGCGGATCGCGGCCCGGGCGCAGGCCCGTAAGTCCAAGGATTTCAAGGCTGCCGATGCCATCCGTGCCGAGCTGGCGGCGAAGGGAGTCGAGATCGAAGACACGCCGACGGGAACGAAGTGGAAGACCCGCTGACATGGCCTAAGTCGTTCGAAGTCCGTCCCTTGCCATAGTCGCGAGGCCCCTCTAAGATACGAGTCTGTAGGATTCAGGCCTTGACCAGCTGACGTAGCTCAATGGTAGAGCAGCTGATTTGTAATCAGCAGGTTAAGGGTTCGAGTCCCTTCGTCAGCTCACTGCCGAAGCAAGGAAGATGTTCGAGGACCCAACAAACCCCGCGCGCGGTGAACGCGGGGTCTGTTGTCTGGTGGCGCGGGAGAAGGGCACGGTGGGGTGCCCGAGTGGCCAAAGGGAGCAGACTGTAAATCTGCCGCGCTTAGCGCTACGAAGGTTCGAATCCTTCCCCCACCACTGTGTGGCGCCGCGGGCGTAGCTCAGTTGGTAGAGCATCAGCCTTCCAAGCTGAGGGTCACGGGTTCGAGCCCCGTCGCCCGCTCGCTCGCGTAGCTCAGTCGGTAGAGCGCGTCCTTGGTAAGGACGAGGTCACCGGTTCAATCCCGGTCGCGAGCTCTGGGAACGACGAATTGTTATTGAAGCGAACACTTATCGAGGAATCTGAGAGCAATGGCAAAGGCAAAATTCGAGCGCAACAAGCCGCATGTGAACGTCGGCACGATTGGCCACGTCGATCATGGGAAGACCACGCTGACCGCGGCGCTCACGAAAGTCTCGGCCGACAAAGGCCTCGGGACCTACGTGAGCTACGATCAGGTG
>Ga0134125_10007177_pt1 | contig 12582 bp, 17 predicted proteins | sample KB31751_FD_96464 | JGI IMG/M metagenome (GOLD analysis project Ga0134125, IMG submission 96464) | Terrestrial soil microbial communities with excess Nitrogen fertilizer from Kellogg Biological Station, Michigan, USA - KB3-175-1 | ecosystem: Environmental > Terrestrial > Soil > Unclassified ... | reverse complement strand
TCCCCGTCACGATCCGCCGCTCCCACCCTCGGACCACGGGACCTGACCCCCCACGACCCAGTCACCTAACCAGAACTCGATCATGAAATACCTCTTGACAACACATAGAAGCGTCAAGGCGGCACGCTCCGCGCACCGCCGGGCCGGGTCCGCCTCCCGCTCCGCTACCGGCGGACCGGCCCTCCCACGCGGCGCCACATGATCCGATAGGACGCCAGCTCGCCGATCTAGGCGGCGGGTCAAGGTCGATCAGCAGCCTGTTCAGGGTCAGCCCCTGCGCTGAAGCAGCGTGACAAACTGCCGCCGGGGGGTGTGCTTCTCGACTCGGTAGAAGTCCCTCTTGGAAGGCCTGTGGGTGTCTTCCCCTTCAGTGGAGCCGCCGTCGATGCTGTCTTCGCCTTCGGTGGACCCGCCGTCGATGCTGACTTTGATGATGTCTACGACCACTGCACTGATTTTCAATTCCAACTCCCCGCGTGGTGGGGTCTCTACTCTCGGTCAGTCCTCGTGGTGAGCCGGGTGGTGCGGTTTCCGATGCAGTGTGGTGGTGGGAGGTGAATGGTCATCGGGCGTTGCTCAGCGCGGGGAATGTGCAAGCCGGCTGGTGCTGGGTAAGCGCTGGTGGGCGCCTGGGGATGGTGCGGAGCTACCAAGCTGAGCAACGCCTGCAGCGCCGGCTGGGGCGCTCCTTCATAGGCCCAGACCACCAGTGTCGGGGCAAACACGTCGATGCGAGCGTGCTGGGGGGCGGGGATCCGGGCGGTGATGATTCGGTCGAAGCGCCGGATGGTGAGCAGATCGACGTAATCCTGCCACTGGTAGGAGGCGACTAAAGCCCGCGGCGCGGCCTGAGGTCCGCAGCAGTATAGGACAAACCCGTCGGTGACCACGTCCAGCAGCAGCTGCTCTACCTCTGAGGGTAAACACACCTGCCCGCCCCAGCGCGGCAGCGATGACGCAGCCATTCTGACCGAACGAGCGCTGTCCGAAAGGCCCGTGTCAGGGCCAGCCCACCCAGCCCTGCGAGAAGGACGCGGCTGGGCATGGGTAGTCTTCATTGCCAACGCGCCTGAAGAGTCCATGATGCAACCTCCCCGGTGTGGATGGTTCATCACATAGCCGAGAGGCCAACGTCCCAGGCATGGCCTGCCGATGCAACAACCCCTGCACGAAAGTGTCATCTTCACCGAAAACGTCACGTACCGATGCAAGAACTAATTAGGGACGCCTACCCCGAACCACTCTCGTTTCAGGCGCTTTGGCCGCTTTACACACCCCAGGCGAACTCCGGGGCATTCACACATCATCACGTCACCTCTGCCAACAATAAGCGAAAGCCAACTATTACGTCATGACCGGGAACTGCCCGGCGCCGCGCCCTGATAATCGCTAGATCGCAGGTCCGTGTCTTGATCCAAGCAGGACGCAGGTGACCAGAACCAACTGCGGGCGCTCGCCGCCCCGCACCCCGGCAGGCCTCCAGGATGGCCGACACCCGTTGCAAGGCCGGTGCGGCCGAGGGTATGCGGTGTGGCATCCCGTCAACCTCCCCGAGGGCTACCACGCCCTGCCCCGGGAGCAAGCCTGGGAAACTCTGCCGACGGTCGGGAGGGGATGTTGCCCCCGGGGCAGCGCGTGGTCGGGCTGCGCCAGGCTGACGGGATGCCACACCACACCCAGCAGGCAAGATCAACCCCTCGGGTCGTCACTGGGCCGTGAACGTCGGAAAACAGTGAGAAACCCGAAGAAGTAAGCGAGAGAATTCCTCCTGGTGAACCCGACGGATTCCCCGTTGGCGCTGGTGGTGCTATGCGGGCGGACGAGCTGGCCGGTAAGCCGGATCCTGTAGCTGCGCAAGCTCACGATCAACTACGTGCGTGGCTGTGCTGCCGGTGTAAACGTTGACAACCACATCACGACGGCCAACGCTGTCAGACGGTGATCGTCCAGGACAGAGATGCAACTTTGGCCTACTCCCGTGTCCTTTGGCCGCGTGCCAGTCGGTCTAACGGACGGTCATCCCCGTAATACTCGGCTGAGTATTTAGCAAGTGAAAGAGAAACGCAATGGCCTTGATTGCGTTGTCTCGGGCGTGTCGACACGGATATAAACAAGTCCAGACTCCGGTTCGTGCACCAGCATATCGCCGGTTACAGTCGCCGTTCAGAGACCGATTCATTGGCTCAGTTGTAAACGCAAACCAAGTGTAGTTAACAGCGCCCTGACCTTCGGTTATAGCAATGGTGCCCGTGAATGTGGCGGCACAGGGATAGCCATGGTCCTGCGCCGCCCGAGATGACGTCACGGTTGCCATAATGCCAGCGAGCGGGTCAGGCGGCTTCTGAACGTGCACGTACCAGCCTGAAATAAAGAGTCCTACACCGACGACGACCAAGAGAACGTACTGGATGGGTCGTCGGAGAACGGGCAGTTCAACGTTTAGAACCGTGAGACCGCCTCCGACAATAGCCGCAAGCACGCAGCTATACTCACCGAGATGAGTGTGACATCCATATCGGATCCTCTATCCATCCGGTGTCTGCTTGCGTTTGGACCGCAGGACATGTCATCTTACATGATGGTTGCGAAGGCAGGTGGCTATGTAGTCGGCGCGCCCGGTGAAGCCATTCGGCTCGTCAGTGTGATTGTTGGATGATGTGCAATGCCCGAGCATTCTTGCTCGCGAGACGAACATTTCAAGGTTCAAATCTCTATCGTCCCCGATCGCTGCAACAAGCAGTGTTTCATCGACCCAGCTTCATCGCACCCGCTGGAATCAGGTCGCACCGCCACCGGCACCACCGCCGAGCAAGCCTGCGCCGACTGCCTAGCCCACACCGAACACGTCACGCCCAACACCGAAGTCCCCACCGCGGCACACCCACCGCCGGATTAGCCCGCGGACGACACCAACCTGATGCGCGTACGTAACTCCCACCGCGCGGCCGTCTGCGTCCCGTTGCTGCGGCCTCATGCCCGCGGCCAAGGACACCATCTCGTGATCATCCCCACCCTTTACCTACTTGAAACAACCGTCAACGTCCGGTACTAGCACGTACCGTCGGGAAGTATCTGCACTGATCATATGAAGTGTTCGGTCATAACCAGCACCATCCGGTAGCGGTTCCTGATAATCGCTAGTTAGGTGCTCGACGTAGGGACTGGCGGGCGACTTTAGCGATCATGCGGGGTGTGATCAGCATGGTGGGACCGCTCATCATGTTCTGGACTTGTATAAAACGACTCGCTACTTCTGAGTCGGTCGGTATGAGGTCCAGCAGATGATTGAGGTACCAGCGGATAAGGCGGGCCGAGCGGCTCGGTGGCGCCGGGTCCCAGGAAAGGTCGCTGCTGGTGGCCATGGACCAGGGCAACTGGATCAGGCTTCCCGCCTCGCGCTGAAACCGCTGGGCCAGATCAGTCAGCGTGGGGGTGTCGGCGAGGAGTTTGCCGAGCAGTTGTACTTGCTGGGCGGCTACGGTCAGGCCTTGACCGTAGACCGGGTTGAAGACGCATACCGCGTCACCTACCACGGCCAAACGCTGTGGCCAGCGACGCAAGCGGTGGTAACAGATCCAACGATTGGCCATCCGGGCGTAACGGTAGGGCGGTGTCAACGGTGTACCGGCTGTGATGGTGGTGGGGATTTCCTCCACGTCCAGCGATGCGGCGTAGTCCAGGAAGTCATCCAGGTCGGTTGGTGGCACCTCGCCACCGGCTCCGATCAGAGTGATCAACCAGCGGTCACCGTCCACCATGACGGCGCCGCCACCGCGGTTGATGTCAGGGGCATAGGTAAAACAACCGGCCGTATACCAACTGATCGTGTGGTCGGTCGGCAACCGGAAAAACCGGGAAACATAGCTCATCCGCCCGTCCACCTCACGGATTTCCGCGCTCTCCCAGCCCATATCGGCCAGCCAGCCGAAGACTTTCGCGGCACGGCCAGTGGCCTCAACAACGAAATCAGCAGGAAGATGCTGGCGGTCACTGTGTGCACGGCCACCACGCTGGCGACCTGTGATCCCGGTGACGGTCCCACCGTCGCGGTCAAGATCCAGGCCATCCACCACGAATCCCGCACACAGCTTGATCCGAGGATGGGCCAGTACCCGCTGGCGGATGGCACGCTCCAACGTCGTACGACTCACATTCTGTATCTCGATGCCCAACGCCGAGACCGGTAACCGCCCACTCGGCAGTCGGTATCGCACGCCCAGACCGACGTCATAAACCGGTGCGCCCAGGGCAGCCAACTCAGCACGCAGTCCCGGGAAACGTCCCTCCAACAACTCCGCGCCACGGGCCAGCACAGCATGCGGATGCCGAGCCTGTGGGACCCCCGGATGGAACTCGGTGTTCTCGTTGATCAAATCCCGCTCACACACGGTGACCCGCTCGAAATACTCCGCCAGGGTGTGCGCGGTGAGCAAACCAGCAAAGCCTCCGCCAACCACCACTGCGTGACCCCAGCGTGGCTCCATCAACATCTCTCCCAACAGCTCTATCGGCAGCGCAAAACTCTTCCAGCCCGCAACGCACTCAACCAGCCCACAGTGCCGACCAGGTGAGCAACATGGGGTGACTCCGAGTGCAGTGCGACTACTCTCTGATCTCATCCAGGCTGCGAACGGGTGGGCCGGCTCAGGCTGATGCCACAGTGGTGACCAGATTTGTGACCAGGACGCTATGTCATGTGCTGATACCCGGTGAAAGCGATGAGACGAGGGCGGCGACGGTGCGCTGATCAGCTGGGACATCGCGGTACGAGCAGGACTGCGTGAGACGCCTGCTTGCCGACTCATAACCCAGAGATCGACGATCAGAGAAACCGGGATGCACGCGCCAGAAATGGCCACCGGTCGTAGCTTTCCGGACTGGCGCTTACATGATCGTCGTCAGCGGGCCGTCAGCAAACGTGGCGTGACCAGTCAGCACCGGACGATCCACATCGCCACATATCCGCAGCTCAGCGCTACGCAACGGTACTCCCAGGTATAGGGACGCACGGTGAATCAGCGTTCACACAGAAGTGGTCGCCGGGTCTCTGTCCCCTCACGAGTTCCGGGGGATTGTCCCGCGTGTCGTCAGGCCAAGCGATATGTCAACTCTGACGTCGGGCCAACGAGCCATACAGCCGCAAAGCCGAATTGCGCGATTTGCTCGGTGTATTGGTCACGGATGACGTCAACTATGCACCTCTGCGTGTAGCCCGGTGCTCGGATTGCATCAAGGGCGAGCAACAGCACCTTCCGCTGGGCTGGTGGATAGCGCTGCGCCTTATTTTCAATCACACGCAGTACGGCCGAGGCGAGTCCAGCGGCTGCGATGCTCCGGTCAGCTTGGCCGGTTCGTCCGAGCTCCCCCCACGCATCCTGCTCTGCCCGCGCTACTTGAACGCTCAGCCGGCCAGTATCATTGTGAGCCACCGCATCGACGTCGTTGACTCGGTCTTCCTGCACTTTGAACGCGCCCCATTCTTGGCCGTCCTGGTACAGCGCGTCTCGGAGTACGGCACAGACTTCCGAGACGTCCTCCTCGTTGCGCGGTGACCGACCTTCGAAGCTCTGGCGATCGGCACCAGGACCCGCGTGACTCGATGACCGGAATTGACGCGATTGGACGTCGATGCGCTCGGCTCCATCCGCCAGGTGTGAGTGTGCAACCGCTCGGGCATCAGGCACAGCGATCCTTGCGGTCGCGCTAGCTGCCTGTGCATTCGCCGACCTGCGATGGCCACCACAGCCAGGACACGGCTCACTCATGGCCACGTCGTCCAACTCGGCAGCGCAGTCCGGACAGAACATCATGATCCCGCAGTATGTCCCACCGCCTTGGTGATCTTTGCACCTCCACGTCATCGCGCAGCACCACGATCAATCTCTGGGACGTCTGTGGCCCCTGGGGCGTTGGCCCGGCGGCGAGCTGACGACAGGAGCGACGACAACGTAGACGACAACCCGGCACCATCAGCACTATTCGTCAGCCGGTTATAGCGCAGATCGACGGGTAGAAACTCTGGTTGCATGGTTCTGGGGGTCAAAGGATCGTGCCCGGTAGGTCGAGATCGTATTTGTGTAGCGGGCCATGGGTCACTGGAACCGAGATCGACCGTGCCTCCGGTGGGGTGTCTCCCTCCGGGATGGCTCCAAGGTCAAGCGCGAGAGTGGCGGATCACCAAGGTGCCGGAATACTCGCTTCGGTTCCCACCCTTCCGCCGAGCAGAACAACAAGCATCGTGCTGCCTAGCCTAGTCGAGGCCGGGTAAAAACCGGAGCAGGATTACCAGCCGAGCATGATCCACGATGCCATAAATGATCCATCCCTTATCGCTGCCGATGGGGACCGACCACTGATCAAACTGCGAGTCGTACTGCTTGTCTGGATTGCCGGTGGGATTTTCCAGCAACTCTTGAATGCACCGGTCGACCAGTCGCCGCGTATCTTCGGGGAGGTTGGCGTACTGCCTGTCAGCCTCCGCAACCGACTTGAGCGTGTAGCGCGACATCTACGACCGAACCCAGCTCCCCTTCTCGTCCTGGTGCCAGGTGAGCAGTCCGTTGAACTCGCCGGCCTTCGCACGCTCGATCTGCTCACGTTCCTCGTCGGTGAGTTGGTTCGCCGCCATTATGGCCACCGCCTGCCAGTGCGCCAGCACCGCCTGAGGACCCGATAGATCAAGATTCTGCGTGGCCAGTTCGAGTGCGGAGCGAAACTCTGCCTCAAACTGCATACACCTCTCGGGAGCATGAGCAAGCAGAGCTGCCCTGATCGCTGGACCCGATCGCTCAACCACCATCGGCATGTAATCGGCTGTCTCAGCCGCGACGTGCCTGCGCTCGTTGCCGCTCACAGTCAAGTAACGACCATCGCTGCAGGCGGGAAACGCTCAGGGAGCGACTGCCGGTCGGCAAGCCCTCACTGGGAGCACGCGATCCTACGATCAGGGGATGCTGCTCCCCACGTGCCACGCGGTCGGCACCGTCGACGGGAGACCCACACAGCTTCCAGCGTGCAAGGTCATCCCCGTGGGCAGGGCGGCGAGCGCTGTCCTCCGAGGGTGATCCACTGGCGATCGTAGTAGAAACGGTAGTAAGGACGCTGTGGGCAGCGGTCGGACCGGTTGGATCAGGTGGGACACCATGGACGGTTCGCCCTGAACAAGCGGGACGTCGAAGGATCCGATGGGAAGCATGGGACGGGTGCCATTCGCCTCATAACCCAGAGGTCGTAGGTTCGAATCCTCCCCCCGCTACCAAGGAAAACGCCCCCCGGGAGATCATCTCGGGGGGCGTTTTGTACTACATGTGACCAGATTTGTGACCAGGCTTGGTCGCTACCGTGTGCTTGGCAGGTCCAGCGCTTGGCGGATGAGCGCGGCAACCAGTTCGGAGGTGCACCCTCGCGCTCGCCTCGATTACCTCCCCCGACACGAGTGATTGAGGAACGCCCGACCCGGCCGGCGCCTTCCGCGGAGGTCCGCGTCGTCGGGCCGGGTGCCGATCACGTCAAAGCCGAAGACGTGGTGCTGTTGGAGCGTCGTCCTCGCAGCCCGCTGGGGTCGTCCTTGCAAAAGCGGTGGTTCAGGCGCAGTTTGGCCGCAGACGCTCTGTCTTGAGCAGGAGCAGTTCCTGGCGCTCGGGAGTCACCAGTTCCCATCCGGTGAGCCTGGCTTAACCGGAGTATCGGATCCGGCGGGAGTACCTGGATCGGTCTGTGGTGCCGGAGTGACCGGGTGCACCGCGATCGGCGGGGGCTTATCGACATCGAGCATTCCGTTTCCGTCGGCATCGATAACCGCCATGAGCGCATCCAGGAATGGCCGGTTGCCCTGTTCGAACGATCGCTCGGTCTCCAGCAGCCCGTTGGCGGGCCGGGTGGAGGGTGCTCGGCGGCTCGACGGGTCCACCGGCGCAGCATGGTCATTGACCTTCGTTGCCAGTGGACTGGTGTTCTGGGCGAGTGGACTGACATGCTGCGGGGCTCGTGGTGTGGTACAACGTGGTGGCGATCACCAGACTGGCGGCGAAAAGGATGAGGTCTTTGAGGACGTACTGGCCTTCCAGCGTCGGGGCATGGTGCGGGCCGGTGAACAGTCGGTGGGGAAGCAACACGATCGGGGAGAGTATTCCCAGGACCCACAGGAACAGAAGATAGATTGTCGCGCGTAATCCTCGCCTTATGATCAGTGATACCCCAATGAAGCACTCCAGCGTGGCGGTGACCACCATTGCTATCCTGCCCATGGTAGGAACGAGGCCGAAGGTCATGACATGGATGGTCGTCTTCACAAGGTTCTCGGCAGGGCTGACACCGGGGAAATATTTCAGGACGCCGAATCCGAGGATTACCAGCCCGAGGCTGATGCGCAACAGGCTGATGCTGTAACGGGTCAGCCAGGCTTCGAATCGCTGAAACCGCGGTGGGGCGGTCTTCTCGATGGCGTCAAGGTCGTGCACAATTTCTGTGGACACCGGATGTCTGCTGGTCATGATTGTCCCTCAGTATAAGTGTGTGAATATGTAGGACTGATGACACGGCTGACCCAGAGCATGAAGTCGGATTACCCCTCAAGCGCCGGACCAGCCGTGCTGCCGCCCGACGTGGGCAATCGCTAACCAAAATCCACGGCGAGGACCACCTTCGCCGGGCCAGTCAGCCACCGCGGCCACCTTGGCTGTCTTTGGCGTCGTCGACCGGTCGGTGCTGGTTGTGCACGCGGCCGGACGGGCGTCGTGACACTTTATTAAGAGCCTGTAGCAGAGGCCCCGTCAGCGTTGTGTCCGCCCGCCCGACCGGCGCGGGCCAGTCCCTTCCGCATGCGCGCTGTGTTAGTGATGGGAGATCTTGGTGGTCTTTCCGTCTACCGTCTGGAGGGATATTTCAAATTTCTCATTGTAGGTACGCGCCCGATCCCGCAAGTAGCTCAGTGCGACTGCTTCTCCCAGCCGGATCGAGGAGTCGGTGTCGCTGCGCCAGTGGATCCCGGCGTGGATGCCATGGCCGAAGCTGATATTAGTGGCCAGTTTGTTCAGTTCACCGTTGACTTTTAGTCCGTGGCCGGCTGGAGCAGCGTAAGGCAAGAGGTCCGTCCCGTCGGCCTTCGGCATGACCGGCTCTGGGATGGTAAAGCCACCGTCGAAGAAAAACTTCAGGGCCGTGATGCAGGCGCCGGCCACCGCACCGTGTCCGGTCGGGTAGGCGGGATGGGTCGGTGAGCCTTCGGGGAAGGCTTGTGACAGGTAGTAGCTGTTGTTGGCGTTGAGGCTGGCCTTCACAGCACGTGACTCGAGGACGGTGGGCCTGACCTTTCCGTTGATGGTGTCGCCTCGCCCGGTCTTGATCAGCTCAACGATCGCGCCACCGGACTCGGGGCGGTGGCGCAGGTGGACGTACCATTTGTGATACCAGACTGCCTTGAGTGCCTCATTGGCGACAGCAGCAAGCGTGGCTGCGATGTCGGGTTGCCCGAACGTGGGGAACCCGTTTTCGACCTTGGAACCTACATAGGGGTTTCCCGGATTCGGCTTACACTTGATCGTGTTGAGCACCAGATAGGCGATGAAGTATGCCTGATAGAGCACGTCATTGTGAGTGTAGGCGGCCAGGCCGCGCCCGTTATGAAGGTAACGAGGTGTGCCGGATGCAGGGTCACCTTCAAGGGTTTGCCCGTTTTGCACCTTCTTGAAGGCGTCATCGTTTGTCACGAAGTCAGTGTGGGCAGGGTAGGTGAAGTACTTCTGGTCGATCGGGAGTGCACCCAACGTGGTGGGTTTGAGCAGGAACTGGGAGATGTAGGGGCCCTCGGTCTCCCCCACAAAAGGTCCACGGAATAACAGATCCGGAGTGACCTTGTTGGTGGTATCCAGCGGCGGCCCGGCGTACTCAGGTAGTGCTGACAGCTCGGCCGCCGCATCGGCTGCCGTGCCGTTTTTAGCGTAGTCGGTGAATGCTACGTCCCGGAGCAGCGAAGCCCAGTACATCTCAATCAGTTCGGTCGCGTAGGCTTCACTGTCCAGCTTCGGCGCGGGAGGCACCACGAATTGACTGGCATCAAGACAGTCCAGATAAAACGCCAACCCTCCCTCTGGCCCATTCAGGGTCCGCGAGCCGCCTAGCGGAATCTTATTGAAGTCTGCCTGGGCGCCGGTGCTCAATGCGTGCTTAAACTTTTTATAAGCAGCTGGGTCGACTACGCCGATATCGCTTTGCAGGACACCTTTGGTGTACGTCCCCGATTTATCGGCGTAGCGTGCTTCGTCGCCGTTGTCGACTTGGGCGGGAGCTGGGACCAAAGCGTCGGCGACGGTCGTTTCCGAGCGCACCGCCGTCGCGCGGAGCACGCGGTTGCTGGTTGCCGGAACGAGTTCAGTGTTGAGCATAGTGAACGTCTCCTCTGGAACGATAGTGCTGCGAGCAGGGTGGTCTCAAAGGCCTCGGTCGCGTCCCGGTTTGCAGATCTATCGAAATGCCAGGGACAAGCGAGGCCCTTGAGGTGATCTTCGTGGAGTTCGGCGTTTTTTCTCATTCAATGAACAGAGACCCGAACCGCCAGCCTGATACAATTAACCTTTGCGACCTTGACCTGCAGGAGACCCACCAAGACCGTGGGCGGTCCACTGTCGGGTGCCCCGTGATCCTTCGGCGTCGCCAAGTGCGGATCTCCGCGTCGGCGGTAGCGGCGCGTTGGTCGGCGTAGCGGAGCACTGCCCAGGCGTCGGCGTGTCCGAGGCGGCACCGGACGGTCGCCGGCGCTGAACCGCCGTCCCACTTGCCCACGACGGAGACGTGCTCACCGTTGCAGCCGAGGTCGAGATCGTCGACCTCAATGGTCGAGTTCGGCTTCCAGCGCGGTGATGGCAGCGTTCATCGCGGTAATGACCGTCGATGAGCCCGAAAGCGGCCACGCCGAGGGCGTGCTCGACGGGTGCGGGTTGCTGCAACGCAGGAGCACGAGGTGTGCTGCTGATCTTTTCGGCGAGACCGGGGTCGTTGCGTCATCCGGCGGCTTTGAGCAGGGTGACCACCCGACGCGGGGTTAATTGGGCGGCGGCCTGCGGCGTGGTGCGGCTCGCAACCGCCGCGCACGCTGTGGGTGATCTAGTCACCGAGTTAGTCACGAGATTGACCGGAGCGGGTCGTAACAGCTGAGACGCTGCGCGTCATCCGTAGTCCACTGGAACAGCCGAAATGGGATTTGGGGCATCGCGTGAGACCACGGCTGACAGCCTCATAACCCAGAGGTTCGAATCCTACCCCCGCTACCAAGAAAACGACCCCCAGGACATCGTCTTGGGGGTCGTTTACATAGTGCATGTGCCCAAATTTATGCCCAGGGAGCCTGAGCTACTCGCTCGACATCCTCGGCCTTAAGGCCGTTGGACCAGGCTCTGCATGCGGAAGGCGAGCCAGGGCTTGCGTCCCCAGGCGATGACTTTGCCGGTCAAGGCAGGGCGAAGCGGTCGCTGCCGTCCGTACATCAAAAGCAAGAAAGCAGCAGGGTCGGCCGACAGATGACAATCCACCGACTCCGTAGAACCAAATGCGACGTTAACGGAGCCGTCATCGAACGCCAAGCAGACCCGCGGATTATCCTTGCCGCGCAAACGGATGTCGAAACTGGCACGCACCCCGGCAGCAGCCGCCCGATCCACGAAGTACGGAAGTATTGGCAGTGAACCGCGAAGGACCAGCCCCGCATGTTCGGCAGCGATCACCCATGGGCGCCGAGAGGCCTGAGCGATGTCGTGGCCGTGGATCAACATCTCGCCAAGCAGGATGGCGGTGACCGAGGACACCGGCAGCAAGATCCCGGCGTGCCAGGCGACCTTGGGGTCACCGGGCGTGGTTCGCACCACAGTGACGAACTCGGCGACAGCGGACTCGATCTGATCTGCCAGCGTCTTGCAGTCTCGGTCGGTGATCGTCGCTATCCCCGCGGCATTAAGCTCCGCGATCCGGTCTAGGCCCGTGTACGTTGAGCCCTCGCCCCGAACGATTCCCGTGTAAAGCGGAATTCCGCTGGCCAGATGCGCGCCGACGTCTCGCATGGTCCATGTCCCCACCGCCCGCGCGTCCGGATCCGCCGCGGATCTAAGCACGGCACAGAGTTGGTTGGTAGCGGCTTCGACGGAGTCGACAAGTTGGTTCTTGTCGGCTTTGACCATCGCCATGCTGATCACCTCGCTGGCTCAAGTACTCATAGTCGCTTTGAGGAGCGGCGAAGCCTAGCTGCTGATACACGCGGATGCGGGGCTGGCAGCACGGGTATCGATCAGCCGGCTCCGGGTATCTTCTGCTCTGACCGCCGTTGTGCAGCGCCGCGATCGTGAAGGCGTCCGGAGACACGGTCCGCACTCCGGCTGCGGTCTTGCCGTCGGATTCCTCGGCGCGGCCACCGACTGAGATCAAGGTTTCATCGATCGTGAGTGTTCCTGTGTCGAGATCGAGCGTCTGTGTTGGTGTCCTGTCATTCGGACGGGTCGTGGCCCGGTCCGGGCGCGACTTTCACCTGGTGGGCAGGGACGGGGAGTTGGCACTGGTGGCAGGTCAGTCCGGCGCGCAGATCACCCCCGCATACCG
>Ga0134125_10007176_pt1 | contig 12582 bp, 1 predicted proteins | sample KB31751_FD_96464 | JGI IMG/M metagenome (GOLD analysis project Ga0134125, IMG submission 96464) | Terrestrial soil microbial communities with excess Nitrogen fertilizer from Kellogg Biological Station, Michigan, USA - KB3-175-1 | ecosystem: Environmental > Terrestrial > Soil > Unclassified ... | reverse complement strand
GGCGATGAGGGACATCGGTTCTTCCATGAACCAGGAAAAAAGGATTTGCAGCTGCCTCCAGCTGCTACCCTATCCGAAAAACGCGATTTAGCCCAGAATTGCACCTATAAACGGAAGAGCCATACCCGCTCAGCCTTGTAGTCGAGGGTTTACGCCACCATCCCGATAACCAACAGCGGCTGATGGCACGGAGGCCACACCAAAACTTACCGCCTCTCCACCGCAGCCGGTGGACTTGGATTGGGTGCCGAATGTGGACTTGGATTGGATGCCGATTACCAGGTAAGAATGCGAGCAGAGTGCGGTAAGGGACAGTCAACCATGCCTGCAACGTCTCCGCGAACAGGCCCCGGATCATGATCCGGACCCACGCTGCCGCGATCGCATCGGCAGCGGAGCGAGTCGTCTCGGTATTGGTGTTCCAAGAACATTCGCTCACTGCGCTCGGAGAAACCGGGCGGCGCTCGCGCGGGCGGCTTATCCTTATCCGAGCTTCAACCGACGAATACTCCGCCGGTGAAGCCTGGGAAGGCATCGAAGCCGAAATCCTCCGCGGTGTCGCCCACGGCAAGACGCTTGCCGAGGTACGCGGCGATTCCGCTTCCTCCCTCTTGACCGGCCCCGACCACTACATCGGCGAACCGATCGGCATCGAGATTCTTGACAGTCACGCGGACGCCGCCGCGGTTGTTCGGGTCGCCAGCGAAGTAGCTGGCCACTGGAGCATTGACCGCCGCGACGACGCCCTGCGTCAGCAAAGATTCGCCATCGACGATCAGGATTTGCGGACCGCCGCCGGGCCCGGCTCCGAAGATCAAATCGTCGTGGCCGTCGCCGGTGACGTCGCCGACCGCGACGTAGGCCCCGTTCCGCAACTGGTCGCTGAAGGCGAAGAAATCGCTCACCATGTTGGTGGTTTGGCCGTGGGCGAGGGCGGCGCCGTCGTAAACGCTGATGCGCGGGCCGCCGCCGAACCCTGCGGAGACAACCAGATCGGCGTGGCCGTCGCCGTTGATGTCCCCGAGCGCGGCCCGGGCCCCGCCGCGGAATCCCGGATCGGCGATGCCGAAGAAGTTGGCGGTTTCCTGGAAGGTGCCGCCTTCGTAGATTTCGACGCGCGGGCCGCCGCTCTGATCCGGCGTGATGACCAGTTCCGCCTTGCCGTCGCCGTCGATGTCGCCGGCGGCAATGAAGACTCCCCCCTGGAAAGTGTCGAACGGTTTGACATCGAAAATAATGCTGCCGGTCTTGCCGTCAATAAGTTCGACCTCGGCGGTGGTGCCCGGTCCCGTGCCGACGGCGATGTCCGGCGTGCCGTCGCCGTTGAAATCCGCCATGGCCGTTCGGACACCGCCCGTGAAACTCGGCGAGAATACAGACTGCTCCGACTTCACCGACCCATCGGAATTGTAAATCGTGACGGCGGGGCTGCTGCCGCTATCGGCTCCGACGGCGAACTGTGGCACGCCAATGAGATTGGCCGTGGGCGGCGGCGGTGAGACCGGCGGCGGTGGCGACAGCGCGACAACGGTATCCGCTTGGGCGCTCGCCGGCGTCGATTGCACGTTGCCGACTTTGTCCATTGCCACCGAGTAGAAGCCGTAGCTGTGGCCGTTCGTTCCGACGCACGTGGCCGCGGTCTTCATCGTGGCGGTCTGCCAGCGGGTAAACGCGGCGCCATCGACCGACACGTAAACATCGTAGGAAGCGATCCCCGAGCCGCTGCCGTCGTTCCCCGACCAGGTTACGGTAAACGTCGCCGGACTGGACGAGGGAAGGGCCGAAACTCGGCTCGTCGGCGCCGCGGCATCCACCGCGGTCGACGCCTGGCTCGCGGTCGGCGCAGCTTGCACGTTGCCGACTTTGTCAGTCGCCACCGAGTAGAAACCGTAGCTGTGGCCGTTCAAGCCCGTGAAGGTCGCGGTCGTCAGGGTCGTGGCTGTGAGCCACCGGGCGAATGTGCCTCCATCGTCGGAGACATAAATGTCGTAAGAAGCGATCCCCGAACCGCTGCCGTCAGTCCCGGACCAAGTCACCGCGAATGTCCCCAGGCTGAAGGACGGCAAGTTCGAGACGCTGCTCGTCGGCGCCGCCGCATCGACCGAGGTCGTGGCCTGCGCGCTCGCCGACGTCGGCTGCACGTTGCCGGCAAGATCGGTCGCCACGGCGTAGAAGCCGTAGCTGTGGCCGTTCAAGCCCGTGAATTGCGCGGCCGTCAGAGCGGTTCCCGGCAGCCAGCGAATAAAGCTGCCGCCATCATCGGAGACGTAAACGTCGTACGAAGCGATCCCCGATCCCGTGCCGTCGCTTCCCGACCAACTCACCGTGAAGCGACTGGCGCTGAACGACGGGAGGACCGATACGCTGCTCGTCGGCGCCGCGGCATCGACCATCGTAGTGGCCTGGGCACTCGTCGGCGTCGATTGCACGTTGCCGAGTTTGTCGGTTGCCACCGAGTAGAAGCCGTAGCTGTGGCCGTTCACACCACCACTGTATGGGGCGGTGGTCAGTGTCGTTCCGGTGAGCCAGCGCGTGAAGCTACCGCCGTTGTCGGACACGTACACATCGTAGGAAGCGATTCCCAGTCCGCTGCCGTCGCTGCCCGACCAACTCACGGGGAAGTTGCCGAGGCTGACCGTAGGCAGGCTTGCCACGCTGCTTGTCGGCGCAGCCCCGTCGACCGCAGTCGTGGCCTGGGCGCTTGCGGGAGTCTCTTGCACGTTGCCAACGCGATCGGTGGCGACCGAGTAGAAGCCGTAGCTGTGCCCGTTCGCACCGGGATAAATCGAGGTCGTCAGGTTTGTGGCCGAGAGCCAACGGCTGAATACCCCGCCATTGTCCGAGACGTAAACGTCGAAAGAGGCAATCCCCGAGCCAGAGTCGCTGCCCGACCAACTGACGGGAAAATTGGCGGAACTGAGGGACGGCAAGCTCGCCACGCGGCTCGTCGGCGCCACCGCATCCGCCGTTGTCGTCGCTTGGGCGCTCGCCGGAGTCGTTTGCACGTTGCCGACTTTGTCGGTCGCTACAGCGTAGAAGCCGTACGTGTGGCCATCAACGCTCGGATACGCAGCATTGGTTGAGGTCGTGGCGGTCTGCCAACGGGTAAACGCACCGCTATTGTCGGACACGAACACGTCGTAGGAGGCAATTCCCGAACCGCTGCCGTCGCTCCCCGACCAACTCACCGCGATCGCCCCCGGACTCAAGGACGGCAACGCGGCCACCGAACTCGTCGGCGCGGTTGCATCCGCGGTGGTCGTTGCCTGATCACTGACCGGTGTCGCTTGCACGTTGCCCATTTTGTCGGTCGCTACCGCGTAGAAGCCGTAGCGGTGGCCGTCGGATCCTGGATACAGTGCCGAAGTTTGGGTCGTGTTCGACTGCCAGAGCGAGAAGGCGCCGCCATCGATCGAGACGTAAACGTCGTAAGAAGCGATCCCCGAACCGCCGTCGCTTCCCGACCAGGTCACCGTGAAGACGCCGGGACTGAACGACGGCAAACTGGCCACGCTGCTCGAAGGCGCCGCCGCATCCACCGTGGTCGTGGCCTGGGCACTTGCCGGAGTCGCTTGCACGTTGCCCACCTTGTCGGTCGCCACCGAATAGAAACCGTAGCCGTGGCCATTGGAGCCCGGATACGACGCCGAAGTTTGGGTCGTGTCCGACTGCCAGAGGGAGAAGGCGCCGCCATCAATCGCGGCGTAGACATCGTAAGACGCGATCCCCGAGCCGCCGTCGCTTCCCGACCACGTCACCGTGAAGGTGCCGGGACTGAACGACGGCAAACTGGCCACGCTGCTCGAAGGCGCGGCCGCGTCCACCGTCGTCGTCGCCTGGGCGCTCGCCGGCGCCGACTGGGCATTCCCCAGTTCGTCGGTAGCCACCGAGTAGAAGCCATAGCTGTGGCCAGTTGTGCCGGTGTACGTCGCGGCGGCCGAATTCGTGGCCGTCTGCCAACGGGTAAACGCTCCGCCATTGTCGGAGACGTAAAGGTCGTAGTAAGCGATCCCCGAGCCGCCGTCGCTTCCCGGCCACTTGACCGTAAAGGTTCCCGGGCTGAACGATGGAAGCGCCGTCACTGTGCTGGCGGGCGCGGTCGTGTCGACGGTGGTCGCGGCCTGGGCCGTCGCCGGAACCGGTTGCACGTTGCCCAGCGCGTCCGTCGCCACGGCAGAGAAGGCATAATTGTGGCCATCCACGCCGGAGTACGTGGCAGTAGTCGAAGTCGTGGCCGCTTGCCAGCGAGTCAACGCGCCGCCATTGTCGGAAACGTAAACGTCGTAAAAAGCGATTCCCGAGCCGCCGTTGTCGCTTCCCGACCAACTCACGGGGAACGAGCCGAGGTTAAAAGTCGCGAGAGCCTTTACGCTGCTGACCGGCGCAAGCGCGTCGACCGTGGTCGTCGCCTGAGCACTCGCCGGTGTCGATTGGGCGATTCCCGCATTATCGGTGGCGACGGAGTAGAAGGAGTAGCTGTGGCCGCTCGTGCCCGTGTAGCTCGCCGATGTGTCGGTCGTGTCCGACTGCCAGAGCGAGTAAGGACCGCCGTCGATCGCGACGTAAACATCGTAGTGTGCGATGCCGATGCCGCTGTCGTCGGTGCCGGACCAACGGACCGTGAAGGCGTCGGAACTGAACGACGGGAGGGTCGCGACGCTGCTCGCCGGCGGAGTCGCGTCCACCGTGGTCGTGGCCTGGCCCGCCGTCGGCACGCTCTGCACATTGCCGACGTTGTCCGTGGCGGTGGTGTAAAAGCTATAGGTGTGCCCATCTTGACCGGTGTACTGGGCCGTGGTGAGCGGCGTGTTGGTCAGCCAGGGCGTGTAGGCGCCGCCGTTGTCCGAGACGTAGGTCGTGTAATCGCCGATGCCGGAGCTGTTCGGAGCAGCCATGCCTCCCCAGTTAACGTTGAATTGCGTGTCGGTCTGCACGGTGGCCAGGGGTTGGATCATGCTGGCCAAGCCGGAGCCGGCATCCACCGTGTTGATCGCCTCGTTGGTCTCGAGGGGCGGCTGCTGGTCGAACGTAACGGTGGCCTGCGCGGTGATCTGCGTTCCGGTAGCATCGGACTGGCTCGGCATGATCGAGTACATCACGAACCCTTCGCCCATGCCGTCGATATTGCTGTCGGCGTCGCCGCTCGCGGTATCCGCGGGGAGGAAGCCGATCGTCGGGTTGGTCGGAGTGACGCCGGTCGAGGGATCAATCGACGTGAAACTCCAGGTGGCCGTTCCGGTGCTTTCATCGATGTTCGCGAAGAAATTGACGTCGTAGCCGTTGAAGTGCAGTGTCGTCTGGTAGTTCGCGTCGCCACTCGGAATCGAGTACATCTGCCCGTTAAACCCGAATCCGGTGAGTTCGAACGATTCCCAGTTCAAGTTGGGCGGGTCGATGTTCTCGACGATGGACACCACCTGGGCCGGAGCCTGCGTCGGCGAAGTATTGGTAAACGTGATCGTATAGGGCATGGGCGAAGAGATCGGCACCATGGCGTTGGCGCCGGAGCCGATGGGGCCGATGATGCTGTCGGGGTCGACCGACGTGATCTGGAGCACCTGAGCCGAGTTGACCACGAAGGCCGTGGGAGAAGGCAGCAGGGCCGGGTTGTTGCTCCCCGGGATGGCGTCTGGGTCCGTACTGAGGCGCGGGTTGAGTAGGCCGTCGTCGCCCGCGAGAATCTGCTGTGTGAGCCAACCGATGCCGTAGGTTTGCTGGGCCACGGGGTCGTTCAGGTCGCCGGTCGGCAGAGTCTGGTTCGACGCGGCGATGCTCCCTTGCAATCCAAACAGCGAACTCGTCTCGTAGGCTGCCGACGCTTGAAAGTAGGGGGTGAGGTCGACAGGCACGAATCCGCCGAGGGCGGCCTCCGGGTTCAAAGCGACGATTCCCGCAAGGCCGCCGACGATTTGCGCTGCCTGGTTCCCCACGTCGTTGCCCGAACCCTGCCCGATCACCGTCGTGGTGCTGAATGTGATATCCCCTTGCTGATTGAGTTGGGTCAAGAGCGAACCGAGGTCCGAGCCGGCGGCGGCAACGTCGAGTGCGGATTCCCACGGCACCGTCTGGCCGTCGATCGTTGGGCCGGCCGCGGCGCCGCTCCAGCTTGCAATCAACACGTTGACCCGTCCATTCGGGTACGAGGCGGCATCGGCGGCGATCGCAGCGGCCAAAGACGCGAAGCTGGACTGATAGCCGCCGAAGCCCGGCACGAGCACGAACGTCGGGAAGCTCTGGTTGAGCGGCGCCGGATTGCCCGAACCGTCCAGGTTGCCGTTGTACAGTGTCACCTGGCCCTGAGAGGCCACGATGGGCAAGCTCGGCACGGCCGCCGCCGGACTCGTCGAACCGTAGGTGCCGACAACGTACTGCAAAAGCGCATCGAAATTGAAAAGACCTTCGGCGGCCATCGGATCGGTCTGTCCCGGCTGATCGATCGCCAACAGGACGCTGCTCGTGCCTAGGAAGGAAACCACGCTGCCCCACGTATCACCCATCGCGGCTTCGGCCTGAGCGACCACGATCGCCCACTCTTGAGGCGAGGTCTTCGCCGGCACATCCCCGGCCGCGAATGCCGACCACGGGAATGGCTCGCTGGGGTTCGCCAGTGCCTGCAGGCTGAAGCCCGAGGCCAGCCCCGCACCGGCCGTTTCCGGTTCGAACGGTATCGTGATGGTCCCCTGGAAGCCCGGCGGGAGCGTCCCGAACGGACCGTGCGGGTTCGAGCCGAAAAGCTGCAGCGACGCTGAGGAATAGCCCGATTGGCCGGGAACCTGGAACAGCACGTTCGTGCTGTTGACGAAGATGACCGGGGCCGGGAGGTCCGTGTTGCCGGGATTGTCGTAGGTAATCGTGATGGTGCCCGGTCGGCCGACGAGAACGGCCTGGGGCTCGATTATGCCGAGCTTGACCGCGTTGCTCGTCGTCGCCGCCGCGACAGTTACCGCCGCATTCAAGATCACCGGCGACTGACCGGCTTGGCTGGCCACAATGGCATAGGAACCAAGGGCCCGACCGGTCAGGTCGAACGTGGCGAACGCAGTGGCCGAGTCGCGAACGATCACGCGGCTCGCGTTCAGGGTTCCACTGGCGCCCTGCAACTGGAAGGTCACCCCCGAAGTGAACTGGGCGCCATCGATTTCGAGAGTGACGGGGCCAGCTCCGACCTGATTCGGTGCGACGGACTGGACGGAAAACGGAATGAGATCGGCCTCGATCGCATAGCTTTCCGGCGGAGCCGGGACCGTATTGGCGTAGGCCAGCACATAATAGGTTCCCGCCTGCGTGGTCGGGACGGTTACCGTCTGGTCCCCCGCGAACGGCTCGCTGTAGCGGTACAGATACTGAGACCGCGTCGGCATCGTGCCGTAGCTCACGTAAAGTTCGTTGAATGCGCCGCTCGACGGGGTGTTGATCGCCACTTGGAGCGTCTGCCCGGCCGGCACGACGACCTTGTAGTAGGTGGATTGGTCCTGGGAAAGCGTGCCGTTCGTGGGCGTGCCAAGAGTGAGGGCCGGTGCATCGATCGCCAGCGGCGCTGCCGAAGCGTTGGCATTGTTCGTCAGGTTCACCTCGGGGAAGCTGCCGAGAACATTGGTTCGCACGATGACGAAATACGGGCCTGGCGCGAGGCCCGGCACCGCCGCGGTCAGCGAACCGGTATACGACTGGGCCGGCAGCAGATCGCGAGACTGGAAGACGCGGCCCAAAAGCGGGTCGGACGCGGACCACGTCGGCGTCGTCGAGAGATAGATGGCGTCGTACCACGAGCCATTCGCCGGGTTCCCGCCGCGATTGGTCACTTGATAACTAATGGCGACGTTCTGGCCGGCCGATGCGGCCCCGCTCGCGGGGATGGTGACGGTCCCGACCGCGAGGTCGGCCGGCGGCGCGAGTTGAATCTGAACCGCGTTAGGCGCGGCGGCCGTATTCCCGTCCGAGCTCGAAGTCGGCAGGTTGTTGCTGCTGTTCGCCACCACGTACACGGAGAATATTCCGGCCAACCCAACGGGAACGGTCAATGAGGCCGACTGGTTGTAGCTGCCGCCATTGGCCACGTCGCCGTTATGGGTCATCGAGCCGAGGTAACGCGCCGTCTTCGGATCGAACGTCGAATCCTGCGACAGGTATACCGAGTCGGTGATCGGCAAGCCTTCGGTATCGGCGCCGCTGTTCGTCACTTGCCATGCCACCAGCATCGCTTGGCCGCTCTGCGCGATGGTCGGAGCAGTCACGTTGGAAACGGTCAAGTCCGGCAGCGTCGCGGGGGAAGTCGCCTGCGGCGCGATCGTGGCCGTCTGGTTGTTCGTTGTATCCGGCTCGTAAACTTGGCTGGCGCCTTGACTGCCGCTGTGGCCCGGCGGGACGACGGTCTGATTGGTGTCGACGATGAAGTAGTAATTGCCGGGGGGCAAGCGATTGAGGAAGAGTGAAGGCGCCGACTGCCCCGTAGCTGGCCCCGGCCTCCAGAACGTTCACGTGCGGGATCGCGCCCAGTAAAACGTCGGTCCCGCCGCTGTTCAAGGTCGGGTTGGTGGATGCCCACACGTTGTCGTTCCACACCGTCGCATTGGTCGGCCCGGTGCCGACGTTTTTCACAGTCCAGTTCACCGTCGTCGAACCATTGGCGACGGGCGTTGAGGCGACCGAGGTCACTTCGAGGTCGGCCACAGCTGCCTGCTGACCTTGGACGGCGAGGCTGACCGCGATGGGGAACGCCGCCGAGGTGGTGTTGCGGGCCCCTTCGAAGACCGCCTGCCCGGAGTCCGCGACGACGAACAGGTTGTAGTTGCCGAGGAAGCCGATCGGCAGCGTTACGAGTTGCGATTGCGTGTACGAGCCGTTGCCGGCAAGAAGGCCGTAGTGCACGTACGTTCCCAGCTTGATGGCGCTGCCGTCCAGTTTGTTCGAGGTGGTGGCATAAATGCTGTCCTGCCACGCCGAGACGCCGGTATCGCTGGCGCCCTGGTTGGCGACGGTCCAGGACACAGTGATGCCCGCACCGGGAAGAGCCGGGCTCGGCGCCGAGACCGAGGTCACCACCAGATTGGCCGGCGCCAGGGACGCCACGACCGCGTTCGCCGACGAACCCCACTTGTCCGCCTTGACGTTGGGCAATTCGAAAACCGCATTACCGCTGTCGGTATTGACGATCAGGTAGAACGTGCCGGCCAGGCCGGTCGGGAACGTCGCGGTCACGTTGTTGACGTAGCTGTCGCCGTGCGCGGCCAGGCTGCCTTGATGGACCTGTTCGCCGAACGGGATGGCCGTCGCCGCGTCGTAGCTCGGGGTCGGAGAGAGGTAAAGCGTGTCGGTCCACGTGCTGTTCGGCGTCGCTCCGGCGCCGTTGTTGGCCACCGTGTAGTTGAAGTTGAAAGAATGCCCTGCCGTCACCGTGGCTGGCCACGCGATCGCGCTGACGGTGAGATCCGGGGGCGGGGTGAGATTGACCGTCTCGGCCACCGTCGTCGCCACCACGTTCCCCGAGGTGTTGCCGTTCTGAAACACCTGGCCCTTGGCATCCGTTTGCACGATGGCGTAGAACTGGCCGCTGATTCCCACCGGCAGATTCACCTTCACGTTCGGCGAATACGAGGCATCCTGAGCCAGGCCCCCCTGGTGGATGAACGTGCCGAGCAGGGTCGCGTTCGCGTCGAGCGTCGCCGTCGCCGAGAGGTAAACGGCATCGGTCCAGGACGTGGCCGCGGTGGGCCCGGTGCCGGTGTTCGTCACCGTCCAACTCACGGCCATCGGCTGACCGGAGTTGTTCTGCGTCGGGGCCGTAACCTTGCTCACCGTTAGCGCCGGTGGAGCGCTCAGAGTCACGCTGAATGGAGCGCTGACGGCCAGTTTGTCGATCCGGCTGGCCTCCGGCATGGAGAATGGATGATGCGCGCCGGTGCCGTCCGGCACGACATACACATACCAGGTGCCGGATGCGTCGATGGGAAGCTGGACGTTGACCGTCTGCTGATAACTGTCTCCGGGGTTGAGAAAGCTCGCGTTGGCCATGCCCTTCACGATCGGCTGCGCGATGAGGTCCTGGTCGCCGCCGGGTCCGAAGGCATTGAGTTGGCCCTGGTAAGTCTCCGCGAGGTTGGCATCGTGCGACAGAATCACCCAATCCTGCCACTGCGATGCCGACGTTGGGCCTTGACCGCGATTGGTGACGGTGAAGGTGATCGGAACCGTCGTCCCGGAAAGAACTCCATTGGGCGGCGGTGTCAGGTTCGACGCGACCAGGTCCGGCAGCGGGGCCGGGGCCACGACGATTGACTCGGCAGCAACCGCCGAATTATTGCCATAGCCGGTTCCTTCGCCCACGCTCCGAGTGGCGTTCGTCGTCACCAGGAAGTACAGAGTGCCCGATACGTCCGGCAGCGTGACCTGTTGAGACAGCGCGACCGAGCCTCCCACCGCTAGCCCGCCGCCGTAGGTGAACCCGCCGGCCAAAAACGGATTGTCTCCCTGAGCATCGGAGACAACGTAGACATTGTCCACCCACGGGGCGGAAGCGAGGGCTGAGCCATTGTTGAGATCGGTCCACGAAACCTGAACGCTTTGCCCGACGACTCCGCTCGTCGGTCCGGAAACGCCGCTCGCCTCCAGGTCCGCGGCGATGAGAGTGATGGGATCGGCGACGACCAGGCTGTCGCCGGCTGCCACCGGCTGGCCGCCATCGGCATCCGCCGCGATCAGCACATAATAGTTGCCGGCGGCGACATTGCTCGGCAGCGTGACCAGGGTGCTGCGCGAGTAGTTCGTTCCCGGCGCCAGCGGGCCGGCGGGCGAGGCGAGCGTCTTCAGCGGGATCGCGCTGCCATCGAGCGTCGGCGTACTGTTTAGGTAGACGGCATCGTTCCACGTTGAGGCCGTCGGGTTGCTGGCACTGACGTTGGCCACTTCCCAACTCACCGCGATCGCGGCTCCTTCCACCCCCGCCGCTGGCGCCGACGTAGATGCCACCGACAAATTCGGCAGTGCGACGATGAATGAAGAACTGAAGTCCTGGGCCAGCGCGTTGCCCGCGAAGTCCGTCACGCCGGCGCTGATTTGCAACTGGTACGTGCCCTCCTTCGTCTGTCTCGGGAACGTGAAGCTATAGGTGGTTCCCGAGACGAATTGCGGCGAATTCACGGGAATGACGCCGGCCGGTCCGGTCAGGGCGATCGTGCCCGGCGAAAACGAATTCAAGTCGATGGACTCGCTGAACGTCACTTTCATCTGGGAGACGCCGGTGTTCACGTTCCCATTCGGCGACGAGACAACGCCGGTCGGCGGGGTCGTATCGATGACGTACGACAGGTTGCTCTGCGGCGTGCCGGCGAGGCCGGCGTCGAAGGTCGCGGTTGCCACATAGGAACCGCCGCCAAGCGTCGGCGACGTGAACTTGTAAATTCCGGCGGTCGCCACGGTCTGTTGCTGGCTGTGCGTGCCGTCGAAGCTGATCGTGATCGTGCCCGGCTGGTTCACTTGAACGTCGAAGGTCGGGGCCGTGAAGTTGGTGAATCCCGGATGGCGCGGCGCGCCGCTGTTGCTTGCCGGATCCATGCTCAGGGCGACCGTCGCGGCCGGCGGCGCCGTCACGCTCAGAAAGTGCATATTGTCGCTCGAACCGTTTAGGTTTCCCGAACCATCGGAATAGATGGCCTTGATCGTGTAATTGCCCTCGGCCGTGCCCGCCGGAAGCATCAACGTCGTGCTGGCCGAGCCCGAGGAAACGGGGATCGCAACGGACGGACCGGCAATCGCGGTCGCGCCGTTCAAAATCGTGAACGTCACCGTTCCTTCGCCGACCGTACCGGCCGCGCTGGTCACGGTCGCGCTCACCGGAACGGTTTGCGCCACCGCGCTGAACGTCGCGGATTGGTTCTGGGCCACGGTCGCAGTGTTCACGCCGATAACCGCGAGTGTGGCATCGAAGCTGGAACTGGTAAAGTTGCCGGTCGCGTCCGTATATGCCGCGTCAATCGTGTACAGTCCTACCGGAGCACCTCCGGGAAGCGACAGGCTCGCGGTCGAGGCATTCCCATTGTTCACGTTCACCGTCTGCGTCGCGACCACCGCGTGGCTTGAGTCCGTGATCGTGAAATCCACGGTTCCCTCGTTCACGGTAATCGCGGCGGCGACGGAGGCCGTGAGGTTCAGCACCTGGCTGGCCGTCGCGAAGGAAACGGAGGCGTTGCCGGTGTTCGTCGTGGTGGTGCCGCTGACGATGGACAGCGCGTGCGTGTAGTCGTGGGAGCTGCTGAAGTTGGCGTTGCCTGTGTAGTCGGCGTGGATCGGGTAGTTGCCAAACGCCGAACCCGCGGGAAGGGGGAAATTGGCGGTCGCCGTGCCGCCAATTACATTCGCCGTGACCGTGCCGCTACCGAGCGACGGAACCGTGAAGGTGACGAAGCCGCTGCCGACCACGCCGGGGCTCGTCACCTGGGCGGTCAGCGTCACGGATGACGCGCTGGAATTGTAAGTCGCCTGGGCGGTGGAAGCCTTGGTCGTCGTCGCGTTCGCCTGGACAGTGAGCTTCTGCGTACTGTCGCTGGAGCTTCCATATTGCGTCGCACCGTTGTCGCTATAGACGGC
>Ga0134125_10007175_pt1 | contig 12584 bp, 14 predicted proteins | sample KB31751_FD_96464 | JGI IMG/M metagenome (GOLD analysis project Ga0134125, IMG submission 96464) | Terrestrial soil microbial communities with excess Nitrogen fertilizer from Kellogg Biological Station, Michigan, USA - KB3-175-1 | ecosystem: Environmental > Terrestrial > Soil > Unclassified ... | reverse complement strand
CATGCCATGCGTGGCATGTACCTACATGCCGAACGCCTCCTGGCGAAGGCGGGGGGTAGCAACTGCAAGGGGAGGGGGATCTCCCACCCTTGAAACGAAGCGATAGCGAGAGTGGAAAGGGCGGAGCGCAGCGGAGGGCTGCACAAGCGCAGCGCGGAAGCCTGGGGACACCCCTTGCGGGCGCGAGGGGCGGAGCTCCTGAGCGTACTTAGCACTTGCGTTACGAAATAGACCGGAGACATGGTTTACAGCGAAGCGCGACGGTAACGGACACGCGCCGTTTGGGTGACACACGACGATGGTGTATGCCCTGGAAAGAGAGTCGAATCTTGGATCAACGTTTGCAGTTTTTATCGAGTTATCAGAAGGAAGAGATGTCAGTGGCGGACCTGTGTCGCGCTTATGGAATCTCACGTCCAACGGCCTACCGCTGGATCAACCGTTACAACGAGACCGGACCAGAAGGACTCGTGGATCGTAGTCGCCGGCCACATACCTGCTCGCACGCAACCCTTGAGCCGATGGAGAACGCTATTCTCGTGCTCCGTGCCAAGCATCCGTCTTGGGGCGCACGCAAACTCAAGGCAAGGCTGGAAATGTTACAGCCAGAACTGGTATGGCCTGCAGCCAGCACGTTCGGAAACATCCTGAGCCGCGCGGGCTTGACGAGCCCACAGAAGAAAAGAAAACGCATCACGCCTTGCTCAGAGCCGTTCTCAATGGTGACGGGGCCCAATCAGCTGTGGTGTATGGATTTCAAAGGCTACTTCGTGACAGGCGACGGCAAGCGATGCGATCCGTTTACGATAACCGATGCGTATAGCCGTTATTTGATTCGTTGTCAGATCGTCTCGCGCATAGACCTTAGCCAGGTTCGAGCGATCTGTGAAGCAGCTATGAGGGAGTACGGAATGCCCGCTCGAATCAGGACGGACAACGGCGCGCCGTTTGCGGGCACAGGGCTTATGGGACTTTCGAAACTCGCGCTCGGCTGGATGAAGCTTGGGATTGTTCACGAACGGATTCAAGCAGGCCGACCGCAACAGAACGGCCGTCACGAGCGCATGCATCGCACGCTGAAGGAGGACACGACGAAACCGCCTGCGTCATCTCTCCGTGCACAACAGAGCCGCTTCGATAATTTTCGCTACGTCTTCAATAACGAGCGCCCACATGAGGGACTGAAGAACGCAGTTCCGGCCAGTCTCTATCACCCCAGTTCTGTCCGACTGCCAAGCAAATTGCCGGAGTTCACCTACCCCAAAGGGCTGCTTCTGCGAAAAGTGAATAACAGTGGCGACATCAGCTGGCACAAGACCAGAATTTTCATCAGCGAAGTATTCCGCTTCGAAGAGCTCGCACTTGAGCTAACCACACCAGGGTTCTACAGAGTTTACTTTCGAGACCTCGAGGTCGGAGAGCTAAACGCGGAAGAGCTTCGTTTCAGAGCTGCACGAAGAATCGTTTGAGCCTCGATGAGTGCATTGCCCTGTTTTCGCCAAGACAGAATTCAATCCACTCGGAATTTGGAGTCTACGAGATTCCTGTTGACATTCAACCGATAAGAGAGCAACGTATATGTAGAAAGACAACAGGTAAAGAGAAATGGGAGAGAGCAAATCCGATGTTCTGCAAGGAACGCTGGATCTAACGGTGCTGAAGACGCTTGAGGCCCTGGGGCCGCTGCATGGTTATGGCATTGCCCGGCGAATAGAACAGGTGAGTGACAACGGGCTGAGCATGAACCAGGGAACCATCTATCCGGCACTTCTTCGCCTCCAGCAGCGTGAATGGATCAAGGCGGAGTGGGGTACGTCCGAGACAAAGCGCCGCGCCAAGTTCTATTCACTGACGAGAATCGGCCGGAAACAGATCGAAGCAGAGACCGAGAACTGGGAACGCATTGCCGCGACGATGGCACGCTTCCTGGCTCCGTCGAGTTAGGAGCCGAAGATGGACCTGATACGGATTTTGCTGAACCGCTTTACGGCTCTCTTCCATCGACAAAAGCTGGATGCGGATCTCGATGAAGAGCTGCTCGCGCACATCGATTTGGCTGTCGAGGAAAATCTGGGTCGCGGCATGTCCAAAAAAGAAGCGCGGACGGCGGCGCTGCGCAACTTCGGCGGAGTCACGCAGACCAAAGAAGACTTCCGAGTACAGCGCGGATTGCCATTTCTTGAGGTGATGGCACAGGACATACGATATGCGCTGCGGCAGTTGCACAAGTCTCCCGGCTTCATGCTGACCGTAGTGATTACGCTGGCGCTCGGCATAGGAGCCAATACGGCCATCTTTACGCTCGTGCAGGGCATTCTTCTCCGCTCGCTTCCCGTGGCCAATCCGTCGCAGCTTTATCGCATCGGCGACAAAAACGATTGCTGCTACTACGACGGATTCCCAAACGATAACGGCGACTTCGACCTCTTCCCTTACAATCTTTATCTTCATCTCAAGCAATCGGCGCCTGAGTTCGAGCAACTCGCAGCGGTCGAGGCCGGGGGCAGCGGCTTTAGCGTGCGCTACGGGGCCACGCCTCCCAAGTCGATGCGCAGTGAGTACGTTTCGGGAAACTACTTCAGCACACTTGGCGTGAACACCTATGCAGGCCGCCCGCTCAACGACAACGATGACAAGGCTGGCGCCGCGCCCGTCCTTGTTCTCAGCTATCGGGCATGGGAGACCGACTTCGCCGCAGACCCCGCCGTAGTGGGTTCGACCGTCTATGTGCAGACGCACCCATTCATCGTGGCGGGCGTTGCGCCGCCGGGCTTCTTTGGTGATCGCGTCATCTCCAATCCGCCTGACTTCTGGATGCCGTTGGCAGCCGAACCCCTGATCGAAGGAGCGAACTCCTCACTGAAGCAGGTTGACGAAGCCTGGTTGTATACCTTGGGCAGGGTGCGTCCGGGTGTCGACATAGGAGCCCTTCAGGTAAAGCTCTCTACAGTCTTGCGGCAATGGCTGGTGACGCGCCCGGCGTACACCGGTCATGGCGGAGCGGCACTGATTCCTCGCCAGCACGTGGTTCTTTCGCATGCCGGAGGCGGCATCCAGCGATTGCAGCAGCAAACTGGCGCGGGCCTGCGTCTCCTCATGATTCTCTCGACGGTCGTCCTTCTCATTGCCTGCGCCAACGTCGCCAACCTGCTGCTCGCGCGCTGCACCGCGCGGCGGTCGGACATGGCCGTGCGCATGGCCCTCGGCGCGGCACGCCACAGGCTTATTCGACAGAGCCTTACCGAGAGCGTCCTGCTGAGCCTGATTGGAGGGGCGGCGGGATTGGCCGTTGCCTATGCCGGGTCGCAGATGATGCTCGCTCTCGCATTTCCCAACGCCAAAAATATGCCCGTCTATGCCAGCCCTTCGCTGCCGGTGTTGGGGTTCGCGCTTTTCGTTTCACTTCTCACCGGCATCGTTTTCGGAACGGCTCCGGCGTGGATGTCGTCGCATGAACAGCCCGCCGACGCTCTTCGAGGGGTGAACCGCTCCAGCAGCGACCGCTCTTCTTTGCCGCAACGAGGTCTGGTCATTCTGCAGGTGGCTTTATCGGTGGTACTGCTGGCAGGATCTTTTCTCATGACCAGGTCGCTCCGTAATCTGGAGCACCAGGACTTCGGCATCGCCACCGCAAATCGCTACGTGCTGCAGTTCGACCCCAAAGGAGTTGGCTATACTCTCGATCGACTCCCCGCGCTCTACCGTGAGATCGAAGATCGTTTTTCAGCATTGCCGGCGATGTCTAACGTGAGCCTGGTACGGTACATCCCTCTCGGAGGCAACAACTGGGGTGCCTGCATCGTCCCGCAGGGGCAGCCTGCTCCAAGTGCCAACGATAAGTGCTTTGCGAGTTGGGACCGGGCGAGCACTCACTTTCTCGATTCCATCGGCGTGCCGATTGTGCGCGGCCGCAATTTTACGGCGCAGGATACCGCCACTTCGCCGCAGGTTGTCATCGTCAACCAGGCTCTGGCCAGACGCTTCTTTCCAAATCAAGATCCGATCGGCAAGCATTTCGGTCTTAATTCGCCGCAGTACTCCGGAGCTTTTGAGATCGCCGGGGTCTTCCCCGACTTTAAGATGACCGACCCGCGCGGAGAGGTCGGCCCGCTCTTCTTCCGCCCTCTTGCCCAGCAATTCAGCGGTTACAAGGAATCGGATGCGGACGCGGGGGAAAAGAGCTCCATGTTCGTCAACTTCATCATTCTCGATTTCGCCAAGGCACCCCAGGACGCAGAGACGCTGGCCCGCAGGACGCTCTCGGCTATCGACCCCAATCTAACGGTAATTCGCTTTAATACTTACGACTCCGAGGTTGCCGCCAACTTCAACCAAGATCGACTGATCACGCGGCTGACCAGCCTGTTTGGCATTCTTGCGCTGGTTCTTGCCTCGGTGGGACTCTATGGTGTGATGTCTTACTTCGTGGCCAGGCGAACCAGCGAAATCGGCGTCCGCATGGCCCTGGGAGCTGCGCGTTCCAGCGTGGTTGCCATGGTCCTTCGCGGTGCGCTCTGGCAGGTTCTTATCGGCCTTGCGTTCGGCATTCCCGCAGCGCTCTTCGCGGGTCATCTGATGGGCAGCCTTCTTTATGGGGTAAGCGGCTACGATCCATTAGCATTTCTTGGCGCGATAGCCCTGCTGGCGATTTGCGCAACGGTGGCTGGATTCATTCCGGCGCGCCGTGCCGCGACCATCGAGCCCATGAAGGCACTGAGGATGGAGTAAAAAATGTTAGTGTAACGACCCGCTGAACACACAGGCGAGAATAGTCCCCCTGATTGTCGAACAGCTACTGAGTGAGTGCATAATCGCCAAAGCACTCATCGACAACAATCACGACGAACACTTCCTTGCTAGTCCGGCCCATTGCGCTGGTCGATGCAGCTGTAAACCCAGCGTCGCCCGGGCGAAAGGCAGGCCATGGAAATGACAGAGTATGGAAAGCATGGAAAGCCAAGAAGCCGGCTTCCCACCCTTCCCACACTCTTTGGAAATCCCTTCGGGATTCCCACATTCCCACGGCCTCGACGACTAGATAGTTGTCTTCTCATACCCCCTCAACTCGAAATCATGGCCGCCGCAAGGGGCTTGTAACGGATGTCTCAGGTCCACAGCGTAACGCATGTCCCGGTACACTCACTCCCCTTAGGAGGCTTGTCTACCTTGCTGGGCGCGGAGCGCAGGAATTATCGGGGAGGGCGTTGCGGGATGGAACGGCCCGCAGAGATGGGTGGCGGAGGACGCGCACGCGGCCATAGCCAGGGAAGAGACTTCTTCCCTCAATATGCCGGTTTAGGAATTGAACACAGGGTTCGCTAGCACGATTGCGGTTATGTCGGAGAAGAATGCGACGACGTTCGGATCGGCGATTGGTGCGGCACTCGGATGAGCACTCTGGTTGCGGTAGGTAAAGCAGATCTCAAGCCGTTCGGCTTCGTTGCCGTCGATTAGGCTCATTCCTTCAAGGATGATGACGATGTCGGAATCAAACACGGTCTGAAGCTCTGACAACGTGGTGACATTGAATTCCTTGTTCCAACGCTTGTACTTACCGGAGGTCTGAGCTTTGATCTTGGTCGAAGTTGCGTTGAATTTGTCTAGACCCACACGCATAAGTTTCTGCTGGAACTTATCGACAACGGCACACCACCCCATCACGATCGCAGCTCGCCTGTGTCCTGCCGCGGCGCACTCCACGGCTTCCTTGAGATAGTCGGACTCATCAGGATTTGGAAGACCAGGTACGAGCTTTTGAAGGTCGAAAATGCTCTCGACCTCGGTCGCACTCTGCTTTATAGGTAACACGAACTTATCATCGAATTTTTTCAGTGTTCGATCAATGACGGTCAGGTAAGAGGACTTAAGATTGCTCGGTCTGCTGAGGATGTGCAACTGCTTCATGTCCGCTGCCGTTTGTTCGATCAGCTCGGGAGGCAGTTTTGCCTTATGTTCAAGTGGGCTTCGCAGTTCCTCAACCCATGTGGTCGCAATCGCATCGGCATGGTCACGTATAGCCTTGCGATTTACTTGCGGAGTAGCTAGAGCGTTGACTTCCTTTTTTAGAAGTTGCAACTCCTTTTTGAAGGCCTCCACTTTGTCGAGGATTGGCTTTTTCATTGAGTTGGTCTACCAGCAAATTCTTTAACAATTTTAGCTAGCTCAGCTAGGCCCTCGTTGCTCAACTTTTGAGCGGCCCCCTGCTTTTTCATCTCACCCTGAAACAGCTTTGCAGTCACTGCACCCTTAAAGTTTGCAGAGAAGTTGGCGGCGTCATAGAAGCCCTTTTCCTGGCAGATTGATCGCACTTCTTCAGGATCGACTTCGAGTGCGTTCTTCTCGATGCCTTTCTTCAGTGCGAGCAACAACGCCCATTCAACTTGTCCTCTTGCAATCTTGTTGCCTGCCGGCTCTTGGATGAAATGCACGGTATTCTCTTCATACATCACGACCTTGGCGAGGTCTGCCGCTGTCGTTCCTGTCTTCTGCATGAAGACCTTGATCTGCGATGGAGTCGGCAAAGCACTACCATTGCCCGCCGGTGGCGGCGTGCCCTGTTCTTCCTCCGCTACGGTCAGCTTACCGGGTGGTTGTTTCGTAGGTTTTTCGGCTTGCGTAACGGACGCGAGGAGGTTCTGCAACAGAACCTCAAAGCAGCGGTCCTTGAACGGCTGGGGCACGGAGTCCGCAATTTCTGCAATCGCTTTGATTTCTTCCTTCAGCTCTTCATATTTCATAGCTAGCCATGTCCTCGCTCTTGATGCTCATGCACTCTATCACTGTTAGCTGCCGTCCCCTTGACCTACTTGCTGCGGTTTCGCAGGTATTCCGACAACGAGTCGTAGCCACTGCGATCCAGGAGAGTGCTGAGGTGAGCATCACCACGCATTCCTTCCGCGAAATTCTCGCCGTACTTCTCGCGCAGGGTGTCGATACGGGTGTTGCCGTTCTTTGCGCGTGTTTGCCCGTTTTCATCACGGTGCCTATGGTCAAGTCCAGGTTGTTTTGCCATGTCACTTCTCCTTAAGTTAAGTAAGCCCGAGGGCTAGGTACTGCGTTTCAACCGCTATGTACGCCGTTCGCGAAGCAATCTTTCGATCTGGCCGAGAATCTCAGTTCGTTGTGTATCGTCAAGCTCTAGCACCCGGCGCACCAGAAGCGTTGCTGAATTGCCGCGGTCAGGAGATCCTTCAGGTTCGCCCGTCCAGCCGGCCCACTTTGCCAAGGTCATGAAGTCGAGCTTGTAGAGTTCAGCAAGCTCCAATAGAACCACGGGGTCCGGCTGCCGGATCAGCCCGCGTTCGACTTGGGACAAATATGCACTAGACCTTCCAATCCGGCGTTCGACTTCCCTGAGCGCAAGCCCGTGATGTACTCGGGCACGACGGAGCACTTTGCCTACGGCCGGTACATCATCAAGCCCGGGTGTCCGTTGGGCGACGGGGGTCTTTTTCTGAATAGTTCCTGTTTTCTCTGAATTACTCATTTGCTTCACTCGCCCAGCCATGACGCCCGGCTGGTTTTCAACAATTGTAGTTGCGGAATCGCGATCTGCATAGTACATTATCACAAGTGCAAAGGAGCTTTGCAAAATGGATGTCAGCGAAATGATCAAAACGGCGTGTGTGATGCCTGACGCCCGATATGCGAACCTGTGGGACTCCATTATCGTTGACTGCTCCATCAAAGACCGATTGCTCCGGTCAGCGGCGCTCAGCCTCCGCCTGCGTGCCCAGTTGCCCTTTGAAGCAACCGCCCTCCACGGCCTCGCCTTCCTTTACGGGCCGCCGGGGACCGGAAAGACGACCCTTGCCCGTGGCCTTGCTTACCAGTTGGCACCCCTTACGACGCAACGAAAGGCTCGATTCATTGAAATCAATCCTCACGGTTTGATGAGCGCAGAACATGGTCAAAGCCAGCAAAGGGTCACAGAACTCTTGACCGAGCATATCCCGTTGATGGTGGACGATGGCATTCCGACGGTGGTTCTCCTGGATGAAGTCGAATCAATGGTTGTTGCCCGAAGTCAAGCGTCGCTGGCTGCAAACCCAGCCGATGTCCACCGGGCTACGGATGCAGTTTTGACCGCAATCGACTCAAACGCGTCGGCGTTGCCACACCTCATCTTTGTAGCAACGAGCAATTTCACGGGTGCAATCGACGAAGCATTCTTGTCTCGTGCCGACGTTGCGATTTATGTACCGGCGCCCGATGTGGCAGGTGTACTAGCAATTCTGAAGACCACTCTTGAAGCGATGTCGGCAGCTTTCCCGTCCCTTGCTAAACTTGCGCACAAACCGCAACTTCAGCAGGTCGCCAAAGTGCTTGCTGGAAGCGATGGCCGGCGAGTCCGCAAGACGGTGAGTGAGGCCATGATCGGGCGGCTTGAAACAGTCATCCAGCCTGGTGACCTGACCGTCGAGGATCTTATGTCGGCGGCAGTCCGTATTCAGCAGACCGAAGACATGGGGAAGTTGAAGGACGGAGGTAGAAATGGAACGAACTAGATTTATTGCGGCGGCTCCCGTTCGTAGCGCTTCTGAAGCGTGGACCGTTGTGTCCACACTGTTTGCCGATACGTTGGAACGGAGTTCGTCAGTGCCTAGCGGTAGCGTCGCCAGAGAGCTTGCTCCACTAAAGGGGCTCGGGCCGGCACTCATTGCAGGTGGCCATCTCGAATCCAAAGGCCTCGTTCTAGTCGATCAAGGTTTACACCTAACAGTCTTCGTAATAACGGCTGAGGCGGCGATTGAGGTGGAGGAAAACCTCAATCCGGTCCCAGGGGGCGCGGGTGCCACTGACGATTGGACGCTCTACTTACCTTCAGCCGGGCCTCTGGATAGTGCCTTAGCAGCAGCCGCGAAGAACTCGGTTCATCTCTCGACAAATGTGCCGCCATCATCTGCTCCGGTCGAGAAATCTGAAGGCGCTAGTCTCTCCTTAGTGGATCTGGATGCACTGCGCCGTTTAGGGAACAAGTCATGACTTTCACCTCTGTTTCGACTTTTGACCGAACTCACACAGCCACAGCCACGCATTTGGCTGATGTCATTCTCGGATCTATTGCCGACATTCTCGGCCACCTTGGCATCGACGCGACGCGTGTCTTTGCTGACTGGGATACAGACCAGAGTGCCATCTCCAATTGGATCAAAGAGGGGTCGTTGGCATGCGTAGCGCTCGAATGTCATCAGCCTAGTGGCGCAGTGGCGCCTATCTTTGAATTTCCCGTCTCGTACAAAAGCACCGGTGAAGGCGATCAGAAGTTCACAGCAGACCGCGCTGCATTGGCTCGGTATCTCGGCAAACTGCAAACCGTTCCAGCCGGAACCGCGTACCGAATTTTTTGTAGTTACAACGGCTCGCACTCCCAACAGCCAGGGTGGAGCGCCGCAACTAGAGCGTCACTATCCGGGATGCGTTCTTACAGTTTTGGAACTCTCGCGTCTGGACCGCACGCAAGTGCGGGACTTCGCTATTTTACGAAATGAGTTGATCTGCCATGAGCTACATTGACGACGCATTCGACAAGTTGAAGTCCAACCTCGAAATTACGCAAACCGAGGCGAACCTCGCTCGCACTCGACATACTCTGATTCGACAACATATCGAGAAGTCTTGGACGTTGTCCGGCCATTTTCTTACGGGAAGCTACGGCCGTAAGACAAAAACCAAGAAGCTGAAAGATGTTGATATTTTCATCGTGATCGACTCGAAGGGGCCGCAGGGACGCCTAGCGAACGGCACCGGAGTGGCCGCGGTGTCGGCTTTACGGGATGTTCTGTCTACCGGCTGGAGCGATCTCGACACTGACGAACATGTTGTGACGGTCAACTACTCCGGTGAAGAGGTCGCATCGTATGAGATTGCTCCGGTATTTGTCCGCAAAGAAGGCGGCTATCATATGCCGAATGGTGCGGCCTGGATGGCTACCGATCCAACGGAGCACGAGCGTTTGGTCACTGAAAAGAACAAGAAATGCGATGGCAAGTTCGTCCCGTTCATAAAGATGGTGAAGGGTATTAACCGTGAAGCCAACGATGCAATCAAGCCATCATTCTTGCTTGAAGTCATGGGGCTGGAACTTGTCCTAGAACCCTTTCAACGCTATCGAGACGAGATTCGGTTTTTTCTTGCTTCGGCAGTGGACCGCATAGTAGATGATTGGCCTGATCCCGCAGGACTCGGTCCACACGTCAACGCCGGAATTTCAAAGACACAACGAGCAGCTTTGGCGCGCACGCTGCGTGGCTGGCTTGCGCTCGCTGAAGAAGCTCTGTTGCTGGAGAATGAGGGAAAAGAACGCGCCGCGGTAGACAAGTGGCGTAAGCTCTTCGGATGGCGGATGCCATTGCCATAAGGCGCTGTTCACTGTAGATCAAGCGCTGTGCTGTTGCGACGCCTTATTTCGTCTAGCATCTTCTGAGCGCCCACGTTCATTTGTTCCTCTTGTTTTCTACGGAGGCATCGGTAAACCCAGTCGAATACGGGAGCGCCCTGTCGCCGTCGCACCAGAATCGCATCCTGAAGCTCACGTGAGCGTCTTGACACCTCCGATTCAGGGACTTCCCCTCTGACGACATGGCACCAAAGCGATTCGCTGTCTTCCTTCTGACGACCAGATTCAAGGGCGGTCTCACTCTGGCGCCGCCATTCACGTGTTGCCCATAGCGCAGCTGGCAGCAACGGCGCCATGACTGCCAATACGAGCTTCTGGAGCGACATGCCGTTCAGCAATCCGAGCGCAAACACGCACACGCTCAAGAGAGACACGGTACCGACGACCCAGTTGGCGTATCGCTGCCGCAATTTGGAGTCCCACCAACAATTGGTTCGCTGACAGATCAGGCGCCCTTGATACAAAGGCAGCTCACTCACTGCGCGCGGATACCAGTCTTCCAACGGAGCCGTGCTCGATGGATTATGGCCTGCGGCGGCCTCGTGAATGTCTTCCGGCCCTGGATGTCGCCCGGCCAAGGCGCTGTTCCATGGTAGCTGAAGCACATTACAGTCAAAGTCTTCCTGAACGCTCGCACCGAGATTGCGCAGTTTGCTCTGTCTCGGGTCAAGCCAGATCGTGTCAACCAAGGCGACGACAATTCCAGCAAAAGCAGCCCATACATCACTATTTGGTTTCAGTGCGATGGCAATCGCCCCCACGACTGGCGTAAGCCCTGCTACGAAGGCCTGGAGACCAGCCAACCTCTTCGCCCGCGAGTATAAACATCTTTGCGCGGCCAGTAGACGAATGTTCTCCGGCAAATTCTGACGAGATGTGATGCCATTATCCATCGTTGAATGCGAACCCTTGAGCCTTCTCCTATCTATAGCAGGTTGCGAAGCTCCATGAAACGGGCTTGCACTATCTCCCAGGACGGGTGAGAGCCGAAACAGAGAATCTCACACTGGCTGTCGTATTCGCGGCCAATCGCGGCAGAAAGGTCTCCCGTCGCAAAGAGCGCGTCGCTGTTGGCAAAGCTCATTTGATCCGGGTAGAAGTAGCTGCCAGTAAAATACATGCGGCTGATGCGGTCGTAGTCCTGCTTGATCTCGCCATACTCGGCGGATTGCAGCATTTCTAAAATCTCGGGCCGGGATGCGAGTTGAAACAGGTCATAGTAGTGCCGAGCGTAGGTGCCCAGAGCACGTCCATCTCGTTTGAGAATTTCCACTTTACTGTGAATAGCAAACATCTTCTCTACGAAGGTCCGCCTGAAATGGAGCAAGCGCATCGGAAACGAGCTTTCGTCCTCCGTTCCGAGCGTGATTCCTTTTTCCTGCAAAAACTGACCGAGGTAGGAGCGCAGTTCAACATTCGCCGTAGGTTCCCTACCGCTGGCCGCTCCTGCTTCGAGGAGCACACGGTTAGCGACTTCACCGGGACCACCGTGGAGCTGGTGATAGGAGAACCGGTCATTGCGCCCGAAGCCTCCGATGGTTCGACTTTCCTCGGGAACAAACTGAAGAGCCGGATGCGCGGCTACTACATCGCGCAGGCGCTTTAGTTCGCGGTTGATGCCGCGTGGGGTTAGAGGCGGCTCGAAGGCAAGTGGGTCCAGAAAGAGGTCGATGTCTTCTGAAAACCGCTGAATCAAGTTCCAGCCTTTCGAGAGGCTGGTTCCGCCTTTGAAGATAACTTTGTCGCCGGCCGTAGCAGCGATGATACGCAGCACTTCGGTGACGTAGTAGTCCTTTTCGATGATCGCTGGACGGAGCTCAAAGTGCTCTACGGCCTGAAGGATCACCTGATCGAAGTCAGGATGTTCAAACAGCCTCATGTTTGGGCCTTTCCTTGGCTTGCCACTCACGCGCGTGTGGTAGGGCTGTGAATTGTCCAAAGTCGAACCGGGAGAGCGGATTCAAGGAAGCGCGCAGACGTGCTCGTGCGGCGGGATCTCGCTCAAGTTCTTCCGCCAGTGCGCCCAGTAGAGCGCGAACCCGTGGCGGCTCCGAATCAGCCACCTTGAGCAGTCGTTCGAGGTGACGATCCTTTGCCAGTAGGGCCAAGGTCTTCTGAATGGTGCGTTCGGCAGACAGTTCGCTTGTGCTACCGCCCTTGCGTAAAAAGTCGAGGAGAGCTGCTT
>Ga0134125_10007174_pt1 | contig 12584 bp, 12 predicted proteins | sample KB31751_FD_96464 | JGI IMG/M metagenome (GOLD analysis project Ga0134125, IMG submission 96464) | Terrestrial soil microbial communities with excess Nitrogen fertilizer from Kellogg Biological Station, Michigan, USA - KB3-175-1 | ecosystem: Environmental > Terrestrial > Soil > Unclassified ... | reverse complement strand
GCGGCTCGCTTGGACGATCATGCCGCATTCTGACGGCTTCGACGGCACGATCAACTACAACACCGCCTACCGAGTGCAGGCGGGGCCGCTCGTTGCAATCCTGATTCATGAAATCGGCCATTTGCTCGGGCTCTGTCATACACGAGACAGGCGAAGCGTTATGTACTATCTGGTCGATTCCAGCCAAGTGATGGACGGAAGCCGCCTAACTCGACGAGACATCGAGGAAGTCGGGAAGTTGCATGCCCTGCGAAGCAAAACATACGACGATTTGGCTCGCAGTTCCCCGTCCCCCTGACTTGCCGCTGCGCGATCAAGCGCAGGGCAACAAGGCATTGCTTCGCTACAATCAAACGATGTCCCTTGTTGTGGTTGGCTCCGTTGCCTACGACGCGATTGAAACACCGCATGGCAAACGCGAGCATACGCTTGGCGGAGCGTGTACATATATCTCGCTCAGCGCCAGCTATTTCACTGATGTCAGCATTGTGGCCGTGGTTGGCGACGATTTCGCTCAAGAGGACCGCGATTTGCTGGCGAAACGCAAAATTGATCTGCGCGGCTTGGAACAAGTTCCTGGCAAAACGTTCTTTTGGTCGGGCGTCTACTCCCCCGACATGAATGACCGGGAGACGCTGCAAACCGACTTGAACGTCTTTGCGGACTTCAAGCCGAAGCTTCCGGACGGATACAACGAACGTCCTTATCTGCTGCTTGGCAACATACAACCCGAGTTACAGAAAGATGTTTATCGACAGATGAAGCATCTGCGATTCGCCGGCGGCGATACGATGAATTTCTGGATTCAAAGCTACCGGGAGCAACTGCTGGAGGCCATACGGAATTGGGACTTCCTGCTGATCAACGATAGTGAAGCCAGAATGCTTGCCGGAGAAAATAACCTCCGGAAGGCAGCGCAGAAGATTTTGGACATGGGCCCGAACACACTCGTCATTAAACGTGGCGAGTACGGGGCCATGCTGTTCCGGCACGATACGCTGTTCATTGCGCCGGGGTACCTGCTGGAGGAAGTATTTGACCCCACGGGCGCGGGCGATTGTTTCGCCGGTGGATTTGTCGGATACCTGGCGGAATGCGGTTTCGATTTGCGTAACGGGCATATCGACGCCCAAGACTTGTATCGCGCCGTGATTTATGGCTCTGTAATGGGTAGCTTCTGCTGTGAGCAATTCAGTGTCGACAGGTTCCGTCAGCTTACGCGTCAAGAGATTGATCAACGGTTCGAAGAATTCCGGCGCTTCACGTCCTTCTGAGATCCGCTATTCCTGGCGGGAAGTAGCCGCTGTTGCCGGTCTGGCGGCCATCCTGATTGCCATTGCTGCAGCTTGGTTTCTGCGGCAGGGATTCCTTCTGTATTACGGCGATGCGCAGGCTCATCTAAATATCGCTCGCAGCATCATCGATTCCAGAACGCCAGGGTACGAGCAGATTGGCAGCGTCTGGCTGCCGATTCTGCACGTCATCTGCCTACCGTTTGCGACAAATGACATGTTGTGGAGCACTGGCCTCGCCGGCACCATTCCCGTCGCGATGTGCTTTGTGCTATCCGTTACCTTTTTCTATCTCGCGGCGCGCGAAGCGTATGACGGGTGTTTGCCGGCCGGGATTGTCGCCGCATGCCTCGCTTTGAATCCGAACCTTCTCTATCTCGGGTCCATTCCGATGACGGAAGTTGCCTTTCTCGCGGCCTTCAGCGTGATGCTGTTCTCCCTTCTGCGCTTTCGCCGGACTCAGAGCCAATCGCAAATTATCCTGGGCGCCTTGGCATCGATGGCCGCGAGCCTGACGCGCTACGACGGCTGGTTTCTCATTCCGTTCTTCACTGTGGGCTTTTTCGTATGCGCGCGCCGAGGCCGCTTTCAGTCGGCGGTTCTGTTCGGAACGTTGGCGAGCCTGGCTCCTTTGTACTGGCTCACGCACAATCGATGGGAGACCGGCGATCCACTCGGCTTTTACCGTGGCCCCTATTCCGCGAAAGCCATCAATGGCAACGCCCTATATCCGGGGTTTCACGACTGGCGCCTGGCGGCCCTTTACTATACGACTGCCGGCCGCCTGTGCGCCGGCTTGCCGCTGCTGGTCTGCGGGGCGGTAGGCGTCGTTTGCGCCATGTGGACCCGCCGGTTCTGGCCACTACTGCTTCTACTGCTGACGCCTTGCTTTTACATCTGGAGCATCGAATCTTCGGGCACGCCCATCCACGTTCCAACCCTAAAGCCGTTCAGCTACTACAACACGCGGTATGGAATTGCGATGCTGCCGCTGGCGGCCTTTGCGGTGGGGGCAATTGTCCTTGCTATGCCCAACCGATGGCGCAAGTGGGCCATGATTCTGCCGGTTATCGGCATCTTGCCCTGGTTAATTCATCCGTCGCACGAGCATTGGATCTGCTGGAAAGAATCGGAGGTGAATTCGAATTCGCGGCGTGAATGGACCGCGGACGCGGGGCAGTTTTTCAAAACCCATTATCGCAATGGAGATGGCATTTTGATGTCGTTCGGCGATGCGACCGGTATCTTCGGCCGGGCGCGCATCCCACTCTCGGAAACGCTGCATGAAGGCAACGGTCCTGCATGGCTACTAGCCACAACGCGGATGGATCTGTTCCACCCCTGCAAATGGGCGGTGGCCGTAATGGGGAAAAACGATCGTATTTCCCGGGCAATCGACAAGGCAAACTGGAGGAAGACCGTTTACCGGACGGTGCTCGAAATTCACACTAAAGATGATCCTGTCGTTCGGATCTACAGGAGAGTCGATTGATCAAAATTCCATTTCATAAGCTGCATGGCGCCGAGAATGACTTTCTGTTGACCTGGGCCGAACAGGCGCCAAACGAGGGATTGCCTGCGATCGCTCGAAAGATTTGCGCCCGATACACCGGGATTGGCGCCGATGGCTGGATGCTCGTGCGGAAACAGCCGGACGGTCTGCACACACGGCTATTCAACTCGGATGGCAGCGAACCTGAGATTTCCGGAAACGGCACCCGTTGCGCCGCCGCATTCGCGCTTTGGACAGGCACGGTGGAGGGCGAAAGCATCGCGATTGAAACAGCGGCGGGCGTGAAGATGCTGACGCTGCAGGCTCGCGAGGAGAACCGGTTTCGTTTAGAGATGGATATGGGAACGCCCAATTACCGGAACGAGGAAGTACAGACAGAATTGCGGCTCGCCTCAGGAGTATTCGATGCGACGATTGTGAACGTCGGCAATCCACAGTGCGCGATCTTTGTAGACTCCCTTCCATCCGACTGGCGCGTCAGCGCCGCTCTGGCGGAAGCCGATCTCCGCTTCCCGGAGCGAACCAACGTTTCGTTTGTGCGAATTATGGACCGCCACAACATCGAAGCTGTGTTTTACGAGCGCGGGGCGGGAGAAACTCGTAGCTCCGGAACGGGTTCCACAGGGGCGGCCGTCGCTGCTATTCTCAGGGGGGTAGCAGCAAGTCCCGTGATCGTACACACGCCTGCCGGTCCGCTGACGTTACGTTGGGAAGAGAGCGTGTTTCTTACCGGGCCTGCCGAATTCATCGGCGAGGGAGAGTTCCTGCTTGGCGACTGAAATTTTAAGCAATGGAAGACGCGAGGCTCTTGCCGCCGCGGAGCAGTTGAAAGAACGGATTGCGAAACGAACCGCGAAAGTTGGCGTGCTGGGGCTAGGGTACGTCGGCCTTCCTCTCGCGGTGGAGTTCGCCACAGCCGGTTTCGATGTAACAGGCATAGATGTCCAGGCCGATAAGGTCGATCGCTTCAATGCCGGACAATCCTACGTCAAAGACGTCAAGGACGAGGTATTCGGGCCGCTCGTTAAAGCCGGCAAGCTGCGCGCGACGACAGATTTTTCGGTCATCGAAGGGCTGGACACAATCGATATTTGCGTGCCTACTCCGCTCCGCAAAACGAAAGATCCGGACATGAGCTATGTTGTGTCCGCTACGGAGCAAATCGCGCAGCACATGCACCCCGGTTTTTTGGTGATGCTCGAATCCACCACATATCCCGGCACGACAGATGAGCTTGTCCTGCCGAAGTTGCAAGAGTCGGGTCTACAGGTAGGCCGCGATTTTTTTTTGTGCTTCTCGCCGGAACGAGTAGATCCGGGCAATCCCAAATTCCATACGGGGAACATTCCGAAGGTGGTTGGCGGGATAACGCCGGCGTGTACTGAACTGGGCGCTCTGTTCTACGGACAGGCGCTCGAAAAAGTGGTGCCGGTGAGTTCGACGCGCGTTGCCGAGATGGTGAAACTGCTGGAGAACACGTTCCGGATGATCAACATCGGCCTGGCCAACGAAATGGCATTGATGTGCAGCCGGATGGGAATCGATGTATGGGAGGTGATCGACGCGGCGGCGACGAAGCCTTTCGGGTTCATGCCGTTCTATCCGGGACCGGGACTAGGCGGCCATTGTATTCCCATCGATCCGTTTTACCTTTCCTGGAAGAGCCGCGAAGCGGGCATTGAGGCACGGTTCATTGAATTGGCGGGTTACATCAACGGGCAGATGCCCCAGTACGTGGTCGAGCGTATACAGGACGCGCTGAACGATGTAGCAAAGCCTCTTCGGGGTTCCCGGGTTCACATTCTTGGCGTGGCCTATAAGCGCGATATTAGCGACGTACGTGAATCGCCCGCGCTCGATATTATCCACCTGCTTCTGCGGCGCGGAGCCATTGTTTCGTATTCCGACGCTTTTGTGCCGAAAATCGCGACTGACGGTCTTGAACTGCTGGCCGAGGAACTGCTACCCGCGGCGGATCAAGCGGACTGCGTTGTCATCGTAACGGATCATTCGGGTATCGATTATGCGGCTCTGGTAGAGCACAGCCGGCTTGTCTTCGACGCCCGGAATGCGCTGAAGGGCATGGAATCGCCGAAGATTTTCAAGCTGTAGATCCGCTCTCAGTCCATGAAGTCTTCGCTGGAGAGTGTCTTGCGCGCTGCATGATAAATTCGAAGCACCACAACGGTTTTGGCTGCCTCGTTTATCCGAAAAACGATACGGTGTGAGTAGTAGAGCAAGTGCCGCAGCTTTTCCTCAAATTCATCGATTTCAGGAATAGGAGGGCAACGTTCCGGCATCTCCTCCAGTGAGTCAATGGCATCCAACAAACCACGCCACCATCGCCCAGCGGCTCCGGGGTCGCTTCCTTGCTCGTTGATAAACCGGACGTACTCTTCGGCATCGCCGATCGCCGTTTCCGTAATGTCAACGCGAAAGGCCAAGCTTCGTCCCGAGTTCCGCTAATGCTTCTCGCGCGGGATGGACGCGACCGGCGTCGGCTTCAAGCAAGCCTTCACGAATGGCGATTACAGCCTCGGCACGTTCCAGACGTTCGACGAGCCTCTGATAGCTTTCTGCATCCTGCACGACGATTTCAGCATGACCGTCGACAGTGAGTAATAGCGGGGTTCGGTTCTGCCTCAGAGAGGAGACGTACTCCTCCACATTCTTTTGAAATTCCGCCACAGAGCGAACTTCGCGAATTTCCATAACGGCGCTTCTCTCCTGAACATTCGGATAGCCGGACGGTTTCGTGACGTCGATCCCGCCGGCTCCTGCACTCACCCCTCCGGCGGCCCGCTCTCCTCCGCTTCTTTCCCGTTATCCAGACCCATTTGCGAAAGCCGGTAGCGCAGCGCGTTCCGCGTCAAACCGAGCAATCGCGCGGCTTGGCTCTTGTTGCCGTTCGTTCGGCGTAAGGCTTCACGAATCATAGCCTGCTCCCATTGTTCAAGCGTGGTCCCTTCCGGAAGAATGGGCGCCTGGGAGGGCACGACGACGCGCTGGCGTGAGTTGTCGATCCGGATATCGGACGCGTCCAGCACACTGCCGGACGCAAGCACGATGCTGCGTTCTATTGTGTTTTCCAGCTCCCGGACATTGCCGGGCCAATCGTATTCGAGCAGCCGGTCGATCGCCTGCGGAGTAATGTCAGCGATGTTAGAACCCAGATCTTTGCTGAGCTTCCGCACAAAGTGCAGAGCGAGAAAGGGGATGTCTTCCGTACGCTGCCGTAACGGCGGGATGCTGATCGGCACCACATTCAAACGGTAGTAGAGATCTTCGCGGAAACGGCCTTCTTCGAGGGCGGCGCGGAGGTCGACGTTAGTCGCTGCAATGACACGCACGTCCACGCTGCGCGTGAAATTGCTGCCGAGCCGCTCGAACTGCCGCTCTTGCAGAATACGAAGCAGCTTCACCTGAATATTGCCCGGCACATCGCCGATCTCGTCGAGAAACACCGTTCCTTTGTCAGCTTGCTCGAACTTGCCCGGCTTGCTGCCATTTGCGCCGGTAAAAGCGCCTTTCTCATAGCCGAACAATTCACTCTCCATCAGATTCTCGGGAAGCGCCGTGCAGTTGATCTTGACGAACGGATGATCTTTGCGGGGGGAGTGCTGGTGGATGGCGCGCGCGATCATGTCCTTCCCAACGCCGCTCTCGCCCGCGAGCAGGACGGTCGCACGCGTGGGCGCCACCCGCGAAATAGTCTGGAATATCTCGCGCATGGCGGGACTGCGGCCAATAATGTTATCGAACTGGTAGCGCTGATCTAGCTCTTCGCGCAGGCGCGCATTCTCTGCCCGCAGCGATTGAACGTTGAGAACTTTCTGGATCAGCGCTGTCAGGTGCTCGAGAGAAAATGGCTTTTGCAGGAAGTCGGCAGCGCCTTGCTTCATGGCTTCCACGGCCGCCTCTACCGAGCCGTGGGCCGTCATCACGATTACCGCCATTTGCGCATTCCTGGCGTGGATCTCTTTGATGAATTCCAGCCCGTCCATCCCCGGGAGTTTCAGGTCCGTCAGCACCAGATCGGCAGCAGCGGCACGCGGGAGCGCCTGTTCCGCGCTCCGAGCGTGATCCACTTCAAAGCCTGTCGATTCCAAATGGAGTTGGACCACGCGGCGGAGCTTGTCTTCATCCTCCACAATCAGGATGCGATTCGACATGGCTAGTCCTGCTTCCCTGCCGGCAAAAAAAGGTCGAACGTCGTTCCGGCCCCGGGGGTGCTTTGAACCGTAATCTTCCCGTTATGCTCATCCACGATTTTGGTCACAATTGCCAATCCTAATCCCGTTCCGTCCGTCCTGGTTGTGAAGAACGGGTTGAAGATACTTTCCAGATGCTCGGAAGCGATGCCAGTTCCCTGGTCCGAGACGCTCAAATGTATACCCCCGCCCCGTGGCTCCACTGCCACGAGGACAACGCTGCCGGGCGAACTCGCCTCGATCGCATTGTGAATGAGGTTGGTCAAAGCGATTGCCAGCAAGTCGGAATCAAACGAGAATTCAACGGGATACTCGGGAATAGCAGTCTCCAACCGGATATCACGAGCCTCGGCGCGCGGCCGCATTTGCGCAATCGTCTGGCTAACAGTTTCGCAGAGGTCGGCGGCTTTTGCATGGAGGCGCAGCGGCCGGGCAAAATCCAGAAAGCGCGAAATAAGTGAGTTTGTGCGGTCCACCTCGCTCGTGATATACCCGGTCAATTCCTGCATTACGGCTGGGTTTGATTGCGTAACCGGTTTTTCCAGCAGTTCGGCGGAAGCTTTAATCGTCCCGAGCGGATTGCGAAGTTCGTGCGCCAGGCCCGCGGTCAACTGTCCGAGGGCCGCCAGCCGTTCACTCCGCCGCAGCGAGGCCTCGGCCCGGCGCAGATTCCGGTTCGCTTCCGTAAGCCTGTCTATTGCTTCCTGCGTACGGAGCATTTCGTCCCGTTTCGCGCGGGCCTGCAGATAGACGAGGTATCCGGCGACTGCTATGAATGCGACATGCAGGCAGAGAAGCCGCTGCTGATCGGGTGGAATATAGTGAGTCTCCCAATTTATAAATCCTAGGAACGAAAGGTAGGCGGCCGCGCAGAGAAGAATGAACACAGTCGTGCCGGCCAGATCGAGAGACGTGGCGGCTGAGATCACCGGCAGCAGCAGAATCAGGTAGTAGTTGCTGTCGATGCCATGAGAGAAGCCAATCAGCAGATAACTGAGTAGCACCTTCACGAGCAACGCAACGATCTGTCCGCGGCGCGTTGAAAAGGCTTTGATCTTTGGCTCGGCGACGAGGAATGCCGCGAAGAGCAGCAGGATGATGTAGGCGTCGTAATTGAGATCGGGTCCGAAGACTGCCAGGCCCGTAAACAGCAGCAGCCACGCAATATCTTCGGCGCGCAGGAACGAGGCGATGCCAGTCGATATGAGCGAGGGCGGCTTCACAGGCTCATCTTATAGGGTCTGTGACAGAATATTGGTGAACCCCCGAAGTTTTCCATGAATCACCTGAAATCCGAATCCTTTGCCACGTCCGAAACCGCCGTTCCCGAGGAGAATGCCAGCTTCGCGGAATTGCTTTCCAGCTTCGAGCGGCAGCACGGCGAAAGCGCGGGCGAGACTCTTCAGGGTGTTATCGTATCGGTCTCTCCCGAAGCGATCCTGGTCGACATCGGGCGCAAAATGGAAGGTGCGCTGCCTTTGAGCGTCTGGCGTGAACAGCACGAAGCCGACCCTAACCCGGGTGACGCCATCGCGGTCATGTCGAGCGGCCGTGATGACGAAGGCTACTACCGTTTATCGCTTTTGCGGATCGAGCGGCCAAAGGACTGGAGCGGTCTGCAGCACGCGTTCGCCGAGCACCAGACAATTGCCGGGACGGTTGCCGAACAGGTGAAGGGTGGGTTCCGGGTGGATCTTGGAGTGCCCGCGTTCATGCCCGCCTCCCGCAGCGGCGTGCGGAATGCGGAAGAAATGCCGAACCTGGTCGGGCAGGAAATCCAGTGCCGTATCACCAAACTCGACGTCGAGAAGGAAGATGTTGTCGTCGATCGTCGCGTGGTGATTGAGGAAGAGCAGGCCCGCCGTAAAGACGAAGCCCTTCAGTCGTTGAGCGAGGGCGCCGTGGTCACGGGCCGCGTACGCAACGTGATGGATTTCGGAGCGTTTGTGGATATCGGCGGCGTCGATGGCCTGCTGCATGTGATGGACATGTCCTGGAGCCGGGTTGGCAAACCTTCGGAAGTGTTGAAACCCGGCGATGAACTGACCGTGAAGATCTTGAAAATCGATCCGGCAGCTAAGAAAATTTCGCTCGGATTGAAGCAGTTGCAGGATGATCCGTGGACCATAGCGGGCCGCACATTCAACCAGGGCGACCGGGTCAGCGGCACAGTCTCGCGCCTGACGGACTTCGGGGCATTCGTGGAGCTAATGCCGGGCGTCGACGGACTGATCCATCTGTCCGAGATGTCCTGGGACAAGCGTGTACGGAAGCCGAGCGACGTCCTCAAACCTGGCGAGCGGGTGGATGTCGTTGTCCTGCAGGTCAACACCGGTGAGAGGCGGATCGGCCTCGGCTTGAAACAGGCACTAGGAGATCCATGGGCGGCGATCCCGGCGAAATATCCGGCCGGCGCGACCGTGGAAGGTCCCATAACCAACCTCGCTCCGTTTGGCGCATTTCTCGATCTCGGCGATGGCGTGGAGGGCATGATCCACATTTCTGACATAACCAGCGAGAAGCGGCTCGATCACCCGCGCGAAGTGCTGAAAAAGGGGCAAATCGTGCGCGCGGTTGTACTGGAACTGGATGCCGAAAGGCGGCGAATACGGCTCGGCATGAAGCAACTCGAGCCGACAAAGGCCGATCTTTATATCGCGGAGCACAGAGTGGGAGACACCGTAAGCGGCCGCATCGTCGACGTGCAGGGGACACGGGCGAAAGTTGAGCTGGACGAAGGCATTGTGGGCCAATGCAGCATCAAGCCGAAAGAGGCGAAGGCCGCCGAGCCCTCCGCGAACAAGGAGTCGAACGTTTCAACGCTAAGCGCCATGCTGGCAGCGCGCTGGAAACAGGGCGCCCCCGAGGCCGAAGACGCCTCGCTCGCGCGCGAGGGCCAGATTCGCGCGTTCCGGATTGCCGCGCTCGATCCCGATAAACATCTGATCGGGCTTGAGTTAGCATCCTGACCGTCCGGCCGGCTTTCCACCGGCCCGTAACTTCTGCTCTATTTTTGTGACCAAACGCAGGCTCGCACGTCTATTCAGATGTTGGAATCACGAGTAGACACGCTCGGAAAAATCACCGCTCGGGGCACGACGGAGCGGAAGGACGAAGCTGCCCTTATCCGCGCAGCTCAGCGCGGCGATGGCGAAGCGTTTGAGCAGCTCGTACGCCTCTATGATCAGCCGGTGCTGCGTCTGGCGCTGAATTTGCTCCGTTCTCAGGAAGATGCCCGCGACGTGTATCAAGAGGCGTTCCTGCGCGTCTACCGCAATCTGCATGCATTCCGCTTCGATTGCAGCTTTCACACCTGGCTGTACCGCATAGTTTCGAATCTGTGTCTCGACCAGATCCGGAAACGCAAGGTGCGCAAGGAAGAGCAATCCGCCGTGGCGACGGCCGACGGCCAGGTGGACCGCTTTCAGTTCTTACCTGAGGAACGCGCTGGCGTCGATCCGCAACGACAATACTTCAGTTCTCAAGTGAGCAACCGTATTCACGAAGTTCTGGCGAGCCTCACTCCCCGTGAACGAATGGTCTTCGAGTTGCGCCACTACCAGGGGATGCGGCTCCGCTCCATCGGCGAGGCTCTGGGCACGACTGAAGAAGCGGCGAAAAATTGCTTGTTTCGAGCGACGCAGAAGATGCGTGCAGCGCTCGGAGATTTTGTGTGACGTGCAGCGAGGCCCAGGCAAATCTTTCGTTGTACCTCTACGGCGAACTCGATTTCACCACAGAGGAGTGGCTCGAAGCGCACCTCACTGAATGCGCCGCCTGCCGGGAGGCCTTAGACCGGGAACGCCACTGGCACGAACGCCTTGAACTCCAACAGTCCGAAGTTCCACTCGATTTCCTTTCGCAATGCCGGCAAGAGTTACGGGAAACGTTAGGCATCGCGAGGGAAGCGTCTGAGCCGGGCTGGATCGGCTGGATCGATTCGCTCGGGCTGAAACCCTCACCGTGGTCGATGCGGCTCGCCATGGCGTCGTTGCTCATCTGTCTCGGCTTCGGAGTGAGCCGGCTGGTGGAGCGCAACGGCCTCCCCGGACCGGAGTATCCGTACGCCGCCGCCACGGCCCATATGGGCATGATGAACCCGTCGCAGGTGCGCATCCGTTCAATCGAGCCGTCTTCGGGCGACCGGATCCAATTCGTGATCGATGAAATCACCGAGCACGTTGTTTCCGGCACCTGGCAGGATGAGCCGATACGGCAGTTGCTGCTAAGCGCGGCAAAAGATCCGACGGATCCCGCCTTGCGCGTTGATTCAGTAGAAATTCTGAAGAACGAATCCGGTGAAGACGTGCGCGACACCCTGGTGGATGTGGCGCAGCACGATCCAAGCGCGGGCGTTCGGATGAAGGCGCTGGCTGCTCTTGGGCGCTTTGAGGGTGATCCCGCCACTCGACAGGCGATCTCCTATGTGTTGGAACATGATGTCAATCCGGACGTGAGGACGCAAGCTATCGACCTGCTGGTCCCTTCGCCCGCGAGCCTCGCCTTCAGCCCGCAACTTGCCGGCACGCTGCAGCAGTTAATGCGGACCGAGCAAAACGACTACATTCGAACACGGTGCCAGCGGGCTTTGGCTGCAATGAATGCGTCGACCGACGTGTACTGAGCCGCGTGACTTTGAACTTCCAGTTTCGTCCATACTAAGTAGGTTCTCTATCCAATCTGGCGTGGCGGCTGTTTTGAGCCGGCCGATCCGATTGAAGGTATGACGTTTTGCTCCGCCTGATTCTGTTCACCGTTGTCTTATCCGCCCTGCCTTGTGGCCTCTGGGCCGCGGGCTCCCCGGGGGGCGGTACGGACCCGCATGCACGCTCGCACACGTACTTGGGTGTAGCGGTGGCGGCCGTGGACGGAGAACGCTCCGCGCAGTTGAAGCTGAACCCGGGCGAAGGTGTCTGGATCACATGGGTAGAGCAGGATTCTCCGGCGGCTCGCGCCGGACTCAAATGGAACGATGTGTTGCTGAAGTACAACGATGAGGCCATTGGGGACACGGAACTTCTGGGCCGCCTGGTTCAAGCCGCTCCACCAGGACAGAAGGTGCGATTAACGGTTCTTCGCGATGGCAAAATCTTGAAACTCACGGCTACGCTACAAGCGCGCAAGCATCCCCCATCTCTTCCTCCCGAAACGATGATTCCCTTTGATTTCTCCGTGCCGCGATTCTTTATGCCGGATATGCCGACGCCCGCTCTTCGATGGCGTAGTTCCGTGCTGGGCGTCGAATACGAAGTCATCGAGTCTCAGCTCGCCGGCTACTTTGGCGTGAAACAAGGACTGTTGATCCAGTTCGTGCAACCCGGCTCGCCGGCGCAACGAGCCGGGATCCAAGCCGGAGATGTGATTGTCGGATTAGCGGATAAATCCGTCACAAGTGCTCGCGACGTTACACGCGGGCTCCGCGCGGAACAAATGTCCGCGAAACCTATTCCGATTCAGGTTGTCCGAAATCATAAGAAACAGGTGATTAATGTCAGGCTCGCCGATACAGGTTCCATTGTTCCCGAATCGCGGCACGAAGAGCCACCGCAGCCGTAAGCTCCAGCGCCG
>Ga0134125_10007171_pt1 | contig 12589 bp, 8 predicted proteins | sample KB31751_FD_96464 | JGI IMG/M metagenome (GOLD analysis project Ga0134125, IMG submission 96464) | Terrestrial soil microbial communities with excess Nitrogen fertilizer from Kellogg Biological Station, Michigan, USA - KB3-175-1 | ecosystem: Environmental > Terrestrial > Soil > Unclassified ... | reverse complement strand
GTCTACGTCGTTTACGAGCAACCGCGGATCGCCGCCCGCCAGTGGAACCTTATAAAGCCGACCATACTCTTTTTTTCTGGCGACGAAGTAAATGTCCTGCCCATCGCTTGAGAATGTCAGCGAATCGTATTCGTCGGCCGAGACTTGCGCTCTCACGCTCTCGGTGGACGAATCGATGCGTTTAATCCAGATCGCTTCGTGTCCGGGAGATCCCGAGATATAGGCAAGATACCGTCCTTCCGGAGAAATGGCAGCCGATTTTGTATCTCCATTGAAGGTCAGTTGCTGGATAGTTCCGATGTCGAATGGCTCCAAGCCAAAAAACCATTGCCTTCCAACGAAAAGCCACCACAGCATGGCTGCCAGCGCGAGGCAGGTTACGCTCGCGGCGATGAACATCCACTTCGGTTTCTTCCGAACAGCCGCAACGGCCGGCCGCGATCCGTCCGATAGGTTCAGTGCCCGCCTGATTGTCCGCAAGTCGGCCAGCAGTTCTTCCGCGCTTCCATAGCGCTGTTTCGGATCTTTCCGCAGACACCGATCCACAAGCCGCTGCACATCTTCGGGAATCGATGCCGTTTCCGCAAGCGGGGGCGGATCCTTTTCGAGAATGCTCACGACCACGTGGTGGTCCGTCTTGCCGTCGAATGGCTTTCGTCCGGTCAGCATCTCGTACAGCACGACGCCCAGGCTCCAGATGTCGCTTCGCGGATCGACTTCATCGCCGCGCGCCTGCTCCGGCGACATATAGTCGACCGTGCCCACCATGGTTCCGGGCCGTGTGTAGGCCTCGTCCCGATTCGCCTGATTGCGCGAGGCCGACAGTTTTGCCAACCCGAAGTCGATCACCTTGATGTAGCCGTCCGGCCGGATCATAATGTTGGTCGGCTTCAAATCGCGATGTATGACTCCGGCCGAATGCGCGGCGACCAGCGCCGACGCAGCCTGAGTGACGATCTCGATGGCTTCGGGGAATGCGAGTGGTCCTTCCCGCAGGCGGGATCGTAAAGTGACGCCGTCGACGAACTCGCTTGCGATGAAATGCTCACCATCGATTTTGCCGACGTCGAAAATCGTCAGGATGTTCGGATGGTTCAGCGACGATGCCGTTCTCGCCTCCAGTTGAAAGCGGCGCACCAGCAGTTCGTCGCCGGTCGTCTGCGCGGGCAAAAATTTTAGCGCGACATGCCGTTCCAGGCGTACGTCCATAGCAAGATAGACTTCACCCATTCCGCCCTGGCCGATGCGTCTAAGAATCCGGTACACGCCTACTATCCGGCCAGCGCGATGATCCGGAGGAGCTTGCGCTAGCGGGATATTGTCCGGTTTTTCGTCAAGCGAGCGGGGTTCACTGAAAACGGAGAGTCGCACGAGCGTGCGGGTGACCTCTTCCCGTATATCGGCGTCGGGGCAGGCGTTTTCGAGAAAGGACGCGCGGTTTCCAGGGTCTATTGTAAGGACCCGGTAAACAAGATTGTCGATCTGAGATTGACGCTCTCCGTCCATGCCCGTCGATGTAGGGTTCCACCCTTGTTAGACGCCGCCGCTGGCCCGGGCGTCAGACGCGGGCGCCCCAGGGCGCGCTACGGCTTTAAATGCAAGCTATTGTGAATAGCGTATAGTGCCAATTCGAGTCTATCGGAAACGCCGAGTTTATCGAACACGTTGTGCAGATGATTTTTGACCGTCTGTTCGGTGATAAACATCTTTTCCGCGATTTCCTTGTTTTTGTAACCCTGGGCGATCAGGACGATGATCTCCCGCTCGCGCTGGCTGAGTTGGGCGCGTTCACGGGGTTTACCGTTCCCGTGCTGGGAGGGGGCAGCGAAATCCGCAGGATTCGCGAACTGGCGGATCACGGCGGCGGTTGTGTTCGAATCCAGCCAGATCTCTCCGGCGTTCACCTTCTGGATGCTTTTGATAATCAGTGAAGGCGCGGAGTTCTTCATCAGAATGCCGGAACAACCCAGCTTCATTGCCTCGATGAACTCATCCTTGCTATCGGATCCCGTGAAGAGAAGAATCTTGGTCCGCGGAGCGCGAGTCTGTAAGGTTCGCAGGACCGTGAGGCCATCCGTCTTGGGCAGCCGCAATTCCATAATGACGACATCCGGGTCCAGTTCCAACGCGCGGTCAATGGCCTCGGAGCCGTCTTCCGCCTCGGCTACAATTTCGATGTCTAGAGAAGGGGCGAGAATAGCACGCAGGCCGGCTCTTGCGACCGGAAAACTATCGGCGATTAATAGCCGGATCATAAATGTAAGTCCACAGCTGGCATCTTTGACATTAGCCTAGCAGGATCGTCGCATTCTCGTAACGCCTTGATTGTACGTGCTGAACTAGTACGAAGCGACGTTTCAGCCGGCATTGGGAGCACGCCCGCTTATAGGACTACAGTACCAGTTTTTCACCCTATCTCGGTAGTACCCTGTGGCGAATTGGCGGGTAATGTATAATCCCGCTGATATGCCCATCCAAACGCTCATCGACCGTCGCCGGCACTTTTTGAAAAGTCTCTTATCGGGAACCGGAATTGCCGCCGCAGCCGCTGTTCCCTCCCTAAGCGCCGAACAGAAATCCTCGATCACGTTGGATCGCTTGCCGCCGTACGTGAGAAAGCAATCGTACCAGTCTCTTAAGCAGTCCACATATGATCGTTCCGGTGGGAATGCCGATGCGCGTCCCATCGCGGGCGGCCAAAGCCTCACGGTATTTGAATCGGATCGGCCGGGAATTATCACGCACGTCTGGTTCACAATCGCCGCAAAAAGCGCTCATCATTTGAAAGAAATGGTCGTGCGGGCGTACTGGGACGGAAACTCGAAACCATCAGTCGAGGCCCCGATCGGCGATCTGTTCGGACTGGCGCTAGGGCAATACACTCTGTATGACTCGGCGTTTCTCGGGTGCTCGCCGGGTAAGTCGTTGAATTGCTATTTCGCCATGCCCTACAAGAAGGCAGCGAAAATTACGGTTACGAACGAGGGTAGCGAGCGGGTGGACGCGCTCTACGCGAATATCGATTACCAGAACTGGCCTGAATTGCCGGACGACACGCTGTATTTCCATGCCCAGTACCGGCAGGCGGCGCCGTGCCAAAAAGCGCCCGCGGAGGCGCAGGAGAAAAATCTCGACGGCAAATACAATTATGTTTTTTGCGAAACGCGAGGGAGCGGTCATCTGATGGGGGTCTCGCTCGGGATACAGCAGAACGCCGACCGCTGGCCGGGGGAAGGCGATGAGATGATCTTTATCGACGATAACTCGAAGCCCGCAATCACCGGCACCGGAACGGAAGATTACTTTCTGGGAAGCTGGGACTTCGGCGGGCGCGATGGCGCAGTGCCGTTCGGTTATCAGTTCTACGGCGCCCCGCTGATCATACTTCCCGAGCGGACTGGCGGCCGCTATTGCATGTACCGCTGGCATGCCGATAACCCGGTCACGTTCGAGAAGTCTCTGAAATACACCATCGAGCACGGGCACGCCAACGATCGCGCGGACAACTATTATTCAGTCGCCTACTGGTATCAACGCGAAATCGCAACAGACTTTCCGCCGCTTCCGCCGGCAGAGCAGCGCATTCCCAAGTTGCACGACAATCCGTAAGGCCCGGCTATGGCGCGCGGCTAACGCCACCAAAGCAATGAGCGCGACCCCATCTACACTGGAACAAGATGGCTGCAAAACTTACCGCGAACGTCAAGGCGGGCGGCTGCGCGTCAAAACTCAGCCCGAAAATCCTCGATCGCGCCCTTAGATCGGCGCCTCGAAGAACAAACGATCGCGTCCTGGTCGGTTACGATACGGCCGACGATGCCGGAGTGTATGACTTGACTCCAGATGCCGGCATCCCGCTCGCAATGGTGCAGACCGTGGATTTTTTCACTCCGATTGTGGACGATCCGTATACATTTGGCGCTATCGCTGCGGCGAACGCATTGAGCGACGTGTATGCCATGGGCGGGCGTCCGGTTACCGCTCTCTCTCTGCTTGTCTATCCGGCAAAGGGAGACATAGCCGATCTCGAAGCCATTCTAAAGGGGGGCGCCGACAAGATTCACGAGGCCGACTGCGTGATTCTCGGCGGTCACAGTATTTCGGAAGATGAAGTGAAGTTCGGCTACGCGGTCACGGGGCTGATCGATCCGCGCCGCACGCTCACCAACGCAGGAGCGGCGCCGGGCGACGTGCTGGTTTTTACCAAACGTATCGGCACAGGTGTGATTTCGACCGCTCTAAAGAAGGGAATCGTCGATCAGGGCGATATGGACGCGTCCATCGCGCAGATGGTCACGTTGAACCGGGGCATCGCCGAGGCTATGGATGATTTGGCTGTACACGGCTGCACGGACGTCACCGGCTTCGGTTTGCTGGGACATGCTCGCGAAATGGCTTTGGCCTCGAATGTCACTCTCAAAATTGCCGCAAGCAAGGTGAAATTCCTTCCCGGCGCTATCGAATACTCGAAGGCCGGAGCGCATTCCGGCGGGCTCAGCAATAATCGCGATTTTGTCTCCGATTGCGTGATCATGGCCGAGGATATTCCGTCTGAAGTGGAATCGCTATTCTATGACCCACAGACATCGGGAGGTCTGCTTCTCACGATGAGCGACGCGGACGCCGAGCGGCTAATGGACCGGCGTCCGGAAGCATATGTCATTGGCCGCGTAACGGAGCGGAGCCGAAAGCCGATCGAGGTGCAATCGTGAAGGACAGTCCGCTGATTATCGCTCTCGATGTGGACACAGTGGAGGAAGCCCGGCGCCTGGTGAATGCCATTGGACATGGCGCCGATTTCTATAAAGTCGGGATGGAATTGTATGCGGTTGCGGGAATGTCATTTGTGCAGGAGTTGCTCGGCAGTGGCAAGCGAGTCTTTCTCGATCTGAAGCTCTATGACATCTCCGAGACAGTGAAGCGAGCAACCCGGCAGATCTCCCGCTCAGGCGTGACATTCCTAACCGTACACGGCAGTAAAGCGGTAATGCAGGCAGCGGTGGAAGGCCGGGGCGATAGCGCCACTCGATTGCTTGCGGTAACGGTGTTGACCAGCTTCGATCAGGACGATCTCGCCGATTTCGGGTTCTCGACACCCGTTTCCGAGTTAGTCGCGCTCCGAGTTCGCAAAGCGGTGGAGAGCGGCATCGACGGCATTGTGTGTTCGGCGCTTGAAGTGGCGAAAGTCCGCGAAATCGGTGGCCCCGGCTTGAAACTGGTGACGCCCGGCGTACGCTCGGCTGGCACGGCGACAGGCGACCAAAAGCGTGTCGCGACTCCGGCGGAAGCGATACAAGCCGGAGCCGACTATCTCGTTATCGGCCGCCAGGTTACGCGCGCTGCGGACCCCAAAGCGGCGTGCGAGCAAATCCTGAATGAAATCGCCGGCGTGGTCCGCCGATAGCATCCTTTCTAGACGCCACGAATACATCAGGTTCTTGTAGGGGCGAGGCAGGCTGGATCGTCTCATAACATGCGTTACAGGTTGTATCAGGAGATCCGTTACAGGCACATACGTTCCTCGGTGTAGCCCTTCGACTTCTTCTAAGCTGATGCAGGCAGCCAGGGGCCCGCGTCATAACGTCCTGGAGTCGGACCAGAGCCGCATGAGTCCGGCGCTGTTGCTCATCGCTCAGCTATACCGGATAGAAAAGCAGGCGCGGGAACTGGACCCACAGACTCCTCTCACGCATCGGCGCTCATCCCATCATTCGAATTACCGACCTTCTGCCTTACAACTGGGTTCTTACCCAGACTTAACTCCCGTCGAGCGGATGACGCCCTTGGCGGGATAGGAGCAAACTCTAGCCGATCGCAGCATTCAGGAACGTTCGCCTCCGTTGCATCCGTGCATTCGATCTTTATTAAAGCACTCAGCCCGTCGTTACTGCTCCCTCATCTTGGCTGATCAGGGGTGATTCTCAGACACTTACCTATTCGTAGCGCAACGCGTGATTGGGATCGAGGCGCATGGCGTGGCGCGCGGGAATATACGACGCAACCAGCGCAACAAGGGAAAGAAGCAGGGCCACGCCGGCGAATGTGATTGGATCGGTGGCGCTCACTCCGAAGAGGAGACTGGACAACAGGCGCGTGATGACGAATGATGCGGCAATGCCGATGGCTACGCCTAGAATCGCGAGGCGGGCGCCCTCGCCCAATATCAGACGCAATACGTCGCTTCGCTGCGCGCCGAGCGCCATGCGAATGCCGATTTCCTGGGTGCGGCGCGTCACTGAAAAGGCTACTACTCCATAGATGCCGACCGTCGCAAGAGCCAGAGCAGCGGCAGCAAACAATCCCACAAGAAAAAGCAGAAAACGCCGGTCCGCGAGCCAGCCGCCCATTTCGTCCGCGAAAGTGGAGAATTTGACGGGAACATCGGGAGCGAGATCGTGGAAAATGCCACGCGCGACGGGAGCGATTTCTCCTAATCGCGCGGTGCTCCGGATGAGCACGGTAGGCGATGCATTGAGGTTCATTCCGCGCTGGCGATAATCGACGTAAATGATGGGACTCGGTGGAGAGTCGAGACCGCGCGCGCGAACATCGCCAACAATTCCAACAATAGTGAGCGGCTTCAGGTTGCCGTCCATGTTGCCAAAATCGATGACCTGACCGACCGGATCCTGATTGGGCCAGCGTTCGCGAGCCAAGGTTTGACTGATTACGGCAACGTGGGGCGCATGGAGGCCGTCCTGGCCGCCGAAAATCCGTCCGCGGACCAGCGGAATGCCCAACGTGCGGAAGTAGCCCTCGCTGGCGACAGCGTATAGAGCGTATCCGGCGTGAGAAGGATTCTGCGCAATGCGGTCCCATTCCTCGAAATTTGTGGGTGGTTTTCGGCCATTCAAAATCAGAAAACCGCCATCCGCGAGATTGTCCCCGGCTGCAACGGGCATGGCGCCGGCCAAGCCCAGACTCTGAACGCCGGGAATCGCGCGCAGACGGGTCGCTAGCTCGTCCAGTTGTTGGATCTGACGCGCGATCGCCGACTCATCCTGGCTGAAATTGAGCGGTGTTGGAAGCGAAAACTGGATGGTGACCAGATTCGCCTGGCGAAATCCCGGAGTCGTGGAGATCAGCCGCAAGAAACTGCGGCCGAGAAGGCCGGCGCCGATCAAGATCAAGAGGGTCGTAGCAATTTCGCCAGTCACCAGAAAACCGCGAAACCGGTGACTCGCGGCCCCGCCTGTATAAGTGCGGGAGCCGGCGATTAGGGCTTCCTGGACGTCTCCTCGAACCGCGCGCCATGCGGCAAACAGCCCTAGAGAGGCGGCGACGGCTAAAATCGCGCCTAAAGCGAACAACAGAACCGGTGTATTGATGACGATTTCTTGCTGTCGCGGCAAATTTGCCGGAAGAATCGCTGGAAGCGCGCGAATGGCCAGTACCGCTAGCAGGATGCCGAGTAGACCACCAGCAAAGGAAAGCGCGAAGGACTCAGTCAGGAACTGCTGCATGAGGCGGAAGCGGCCAGCGCCAAGCGCGACACGCACAGCCAGTTCCTTACGGCGCGCGGAGGTGCGAGCCAAGAGTAAGCCGGCGACATTGGCGCAGGCAACCAGCAGCAAGAGGCCGACGGCGGCAAAGAGGGTCAGGAGAGCGGTCCGAACATCTCCGACAATCGCATCCGCGAGAGGCACGACCGCGGCATCGTTGAGATCGACCTTTTTCCCGTACTGATCTTTGATGCGACGAGCAATTGTGCTGAGATTCGCGCGCACCTGGGCGACGGTAATCCCATCGCGGACGCGGCCAATACCCCGCCAATTGTGCGCTGTGCGCGTGCCAAGGTCCGGATCCAACTCACTCGGAATCCACACGGCGACGCCGGCTGGAAAATCGAAACCCGCCGGCATCACTCCGATCACGGGATAGACTCCGCCCATCAGTCGTAAATGAAATTGAGAGAGATCTGTTGCGCCCGCGAGATAGTGGCGCCAATAGCTGTAGCTGACGATGGCCGCCGGCGCGCCGTGCGGACGATGCTCTTCGGCGGAAAAATCGCGGCCGCGAAAAGGCTCGATGCCGAGCACCTGAAAGAAGCCGCTGGAAACTGCGGCGACTCTTGCACGAGCAGGCTCACTGCCGCCGGCCACAGAGGTCAGTAAATCGCCGGTATACGCAGCCAAATGGGAAATCGTGTTGTTCTGCCTACGAAAGTCTTCAAAATTAGCGTTTGCCAGATTCATGCGGTGGCCGTCGGGAGCCTGCTCCCATACGCGCACGATCTTTTGCGGATTCGGATATGGAAGCGCGCGCAGTAGAACGGCATCGACAACGGAAAAAATTGCCGTGGAGGCGCCAATGCCAAGCGCCAGAGTGAGCATGCTGACCGCCGTGAAGCCGGGATTTCCCGTCAGAATGCGAGCCGCATAGCGCAGATCGGCAAACAAGATGTGTATCCGGTTTTCCCACCCGTATCCGCGCACTTGTTCGCGAACGGCCGTCGTGCTACCCAGTTCCAGCCGGGCGGCGCGGCGGGCCTCATCGGGAGAGAGTCCTCTGGCGACAAAGGCCGCCGTGGCTTCTTCCAGGTAATGATTCACCTCATCGGCGGTGTCCCGGTCGGCGGCTTTTCGGTTTCCGAGCACGCGCAACCCGCACGTGAACTGACGCCAGAGCGACACCGTTTATCCCTCGGCTTTCAGGAGACGTGCTATCGCGGACGCCCGGCGGTTCCAGTTCGTCGTCTCAATTTCAAGCTGCTTTCGTCCCGAACGGGTCAGCGAATAGAACTTCGCCCGGCGCGACTTGTCTGTTTGGCGCCACTCGGAATTCAGCCATCCGACGCGCTCCAGCCTCTGGAATGCCGTGAGCAGCGATCCTGGATTCACTTTGAAGACACCGCGCGATATCTGCTCAATCCGGCGGGCAATGCCGAAGCCGTGCATGGGTTCAAGACTGAGCGTCTTGAGAATGAGCATGTCCAGCGTGCCCTGGATTACGTCTGTATTCGGCTCATCCATCATTGATATTCCGAAAGAAGATACGGCCCAGCATAGCCTGCTTTTATCATGACTGTCAAGATGTGATTGCCAAATGGTACGTGCTATTTCACTCGCTCCTTAGCGTCTCAGCGGGATCAATATGCACGGCTCGAATTGCCGGAGGAAGAACTGCTAGCAATGCCGCCGCGAAAAGAGCCAGCAGGGGCGCGGCGGCGGCCGGGTCGGTCGGCTTGACCTCGTACAAAATGCTTTCGACGAAACGCCCGCAGGCTAAACCTCCAGCAAGTCCAAGGAAGAGGCCGAACGAAACCATGGCGAGCAGATCGGTCGTGACCCGGCGGACAACCTGCGTGGGGCGAGCACCCAGAGCTATCCGAATGCCGATTTCCCGCCGTTGCTGGGTGACCAAATAGTTGAGCAAGCCATACAGTCCAACCACCGCCAGCAGCAGCGCAACGATGGCGAAGAATAGCGAGAGCGTGGCGAGCAGCCGTTCGCGGAGCATTTGCCACCGAATGAAGTCGCTTTGGGTTTCGATTGTGTGTACTTGAAAATCGGAACGCGCCTTTAAAACGAGGCTCCGCAAGGTAGGCGCCAGCGCCAGCGGATCGCCGGCGGCCCGCACCAGAAACGCGTCGTGTTGTCTGGGGTTCATCGGCAGATACATCGTGGGATGCACCCGCTCGCGCACGTCGTAATAGACTGCGTCGCGCACGTAGCCAACGATCTGCATCGGCGCGGAGAGGTCCTTAGCGATAGGGAGCCACAGGGATCTGCCTACCGGATTCTCTCCTTTGAAATAGACGCGTGCGAAAGCCTCATTGACGATGCCAACTCCCGGCAACGGCTGCGTCGACGCGCCTAATCGCGGAGGAAGATCGCCGCGCCGGAAATCGCGTCCATCGATTTGGTCGATGCGCATGGTTTCAAAAAAGCCGGGAGAAACGTCGAGAACATACGACGGGCGACCCTCGGTCAGCTTGCCAGGAACGCGCACACCCATCTCAGTCCAGCGGTTACGGCTCAACAGCGGCCACCCCGCAAGCGCGGCAGACTGTACGCCGGGCGTGCCGTGCAACTGATCCGCCATTTGCATCCAGACTTGCAGCGGCTGCTTTTGGGAGGCTGACAAGTCCATTACCAGAACATGCTCGGCCGAGAACCCCAGCGGCCGGTTTGACAGCCGCTGGAAACTCGCGACAAACAGTCCCGCGACGAATTGCACCAGGACACAAAACGCCATCTGGGCAGCCAATAGCGCCTTCATCCCGCGGCGGCGTGACGGTGGTTCCTGGCCGCCTTTAAGCGCGCTTATCGGCTTCACGCCCGATGCCCGGAGCGCCGGCGCCAGCCCAAACAGTAGGGCGACTAACGACGTGAGCGCAACACTAAACGCCAGGCTTCGCCAACCGGAATTGAGAACCAGACGCACGGGATCTTCCGGCACGTGCAGCATGGAAACCACCAACGGCGCCGACCAAGAAGCAAAGAACGTGCCGAGAGCCGAGGCGATCGCTGCCAGCAGCGTGCTTTCCATCAGCACCAACTGGATCAGCCGCCATTGCCCCGCGCCGATCGATACGCGCAGCGCCATCTCGCGAGCGCGCGCCGCGGCTTGGGCAGCCAGCAGATTACCGACATTCATACAGGCGATCAGAAGAACCAAGATCACGAGCGCGGCCAGAATGAGCAGGGGACGGCGGTATTGCCGTTTGACATCTGAGGCCCCCGAGGCCGCAGGGAGGAGCAGGAGTTTCTCATTGAGAAAAGCCTTGATCGCCGTTTTGGCTGTGCGGGAGTCAAACTCCTTGAGGCGTTCCTGGTGCTCGCGCAGGAAGAAGACCTGCAATAGCTGTCGAACCTGCTCCGCCGAGAATCCCGGTTTGGGATGCATCCAGATTCGAAACCAGGACCAGCCGAGGCTATGGATCGCTTCCGTGTTCATCATCGCTGGTACGAAAACGTCGGTGACCGCGCCTGGCTCCGTTCCGATGAAACCCCGTGGCGCCACTCCGACGATCCGGAAGAGATCACTCCCCATTCGAAACGTCTTTCCGAGAACGCCGGGATCGCGAGCGAAGCGGCGTGTCCAATATTCGTAGCTCAAGACTGCCACTGGACTTCCGCCGGTCGTGAGATCGTCGTAGGGTGCGATAAGACGGCCGAGAGCCGCTTGCAAGCTGAAAACATTGAAGACGTTACCGGAAATATATTGCCGATACACCCTTTCCGGTTCGGCGCCGGACCCAAAGACCACGTCCTGTCGCGCGTTGATTCCGACAACCATCAAATCCGCGCGGTCCGCCACCGCCTCCCGGTATTTCTGGAATGTCGGGTAGTCGAAATCGTCGCGATAGTCTGGTTGGCCGTCGCGGTCGACGTAATTTACCGCCAAATAGAACAGCCGGTCCGGATGGGCGACGGGCAAGGTGCGCAGCAGGACGGCGTCAACCAGACGAAAGGCCGCAGTCGTGGCGCCGATCGCCAAAGCGAGCGATAAAATCGCAGCGGTGCTGACGGCCGGACGTTTGCGAAGCTGCCGCCATTCGAAAACCACATCCGAAGCCAGCGAGTCGAGCCACGGCACAAGTTTGATGTCACGGCTGCGTTCCCGTTGCAAAAGCTCGTTACCAAACGCCTTACGGACCTCGCCGGCAGAACGGCCTCGTTCGACCGCTTCCGCGATGTGCGAGGCCAATTCCTCTGCGATTTCTTCATGGAGCCGGTCTCGCCGGAAGAGATTTGTAAACCGTCCGATCCACGACATGGGTTGTTCTCCTCACGCCAGCTTGAGAACACGCTGCACAGCGCTGGTAACCGCGGTCCAGCGAGCTTCTTCGCTCGTAAGCTGTTTGCGGCCACGGGCTGTCATTTCATAGCTGCGCGCGCGGCGGCCATTTGATTTTTCGATCCATTTGGCGCGGACCAAACCGGCCTCTTCCATACGATGCAGCGCGGGATAGATTGAGCCTTCTTCTACCCGCAGCGCATCGCCGGAAATCTCCTCGATCGCGGTCATAATCCCGTAGCCGTGCAGGGGCGCGCGACGAGAAAGAATCTTCAGCACCAGCAAATCGAGGGAGCCTTGAAGCGCATCGGTTTTTGCCATACCTAAGATATCTTATTACAAAGCCAGCTATGGTGTGCTGTAGCCCGATACGCCTGTAGGCGGACAGTGCTGTCCGAAAGCGGATAGTCATCCGTTACCCAACCCGCGCACCAACGTGCGGCGGCTCCGCTTGTAGGTTGCCTTGACACGGAGCCGCCTTTAAGCAAGCGGGTCATTTCGAACAATCGTTTTAGCGCCACCACATCGACCACACAGCGGGGCCTTGGAGCACTTCGCGGTAATGAGGCCTCGATGTGAAATGTGTCCCGTCGTGCAGCGCGAGTTCATACTCGCCAAATCAATTCGCTATGGCTTCCGAGTTGCCGTCCATCGGCCATCGGTCAGGCCTTCCACTTTCATGCGGCCGGCGGCAGAATCGCCGTCGATCCATCCGGCGAGCGTCGCGGCGCCATGGCCCTGGAGATGCGGAAATTTCCATTCCGCGTCAAAGTTCAGCTCGACGTAGCCGTTCCGCCACGTTCCAGTAACAGGGCGCGCATTACCGAGAGCGCCGGACCATGTCCCC
>Ga0134125_10007170_pt1 | contig 12590 bp, 7 predicted proteins | sample KB31751_FD_96464 | JGI IMG/M metagenome (GOLD analysis project Ga0134125, IMG submission 96464) | Terrestrial soil microbial communities with excess Nitrogen fertilizer from Kellogg Biological Station, Michigan, USA - KB3-175-1 | ecosystem: Environmental > Terrestrial > Soil > Unclassified ... | reverse complement strand
TTTACTAATGGAGATGACCTGTTTCTTGGAAGCATGAATAACCCTCAATATCCATATTGGTTTAATGGAACATTGGATGAGATCAGAATTTATAACAGGGCTATTAATGAAGATGAAATAAAAGCTTATGGCGATTGTTCCGTGCCGACTCTTTCTTGTTCTAATTTTCTAAGTACACCTTCGAGATATTCATATGTAGATATTGGGAAGTTAGATGTGCCTGGAAACTCGATTACAGTAGAAGCAGTTATCAACAGAACTCAGCCATTTGTTCCTGGCGGTGGTGATAACACAGAGGGCGATATAGTTTCGAAACATGATAATCCCAACGACGTTAACTATCTTCTACGCCCGAATCACGCATATATAACCACAACAAAAGGTTTTTTTGTAACTCCTGACGTTCCTGATATACAATTAAATAAAACCTATCATGTTGCAATGGTTTATGATGGAACTACTTTGAAATTTTACCGTGATGGTTGTTTAATGAGCCAAATAGCTGCTAGCGGCGATCTTTTTCAAAATCAGTGGAATACGAGAATCGGGTATTATCAAAACCAACTATACAATACCAATTTCATCGGTTACATCAATCAAGTAAGAATCTGGAATGTTGCAAGAACACAATCTCAGATTCAGGCTTACATGAATTCCTCATTACCAAATCCTACTACACAATCAGGATTACTAGCTTATTATACTTTTGATAATTTAATAAACAAACAGGGAAATCCAAGTTTCAATGGTACTTTAAATGGAAGTGCTGCCATTAACCAATCCAACCCAAATTGTAATCCTGTTGATAATTTATGTGTAGTGAAACCGTGTAATATCAATATCACCAAAAGCAACGACACCAGCCTTTGTGGAAGTTCACCGGTACAGTTGTTTGCTTCAGGTGGTTCTGATTATTCATGGACCCCAACGACGGGATTATCTGACCCTAATATTGCCAATCCTGTTGCTACTCCTTTGGCTTCTGCTACATATTTTGTAACCGTCAGCAACTCTGATGGGTGTTCTAAAAAAGATTCAATTAGTATTACCGTTAATAGTTTGCCCGTTGTTTCCACTTCGAATGATACCACGATTTGTGCTTATTCAACAGCGAAGCTTTTTGCCGATGGCGGCTCCTCCTACTCATGGACCCCAGCCACCGGATTAGATAATCCAACTATTGCAACGCCAAAAGCCACTTTATTGGCATCTGCAAAATATTATGTAACTGTTACAAACGCTGCTGGTTGTTCTAAAAAAGATTCAGTAAATATTCTTGTAAAAAGTTTGCCGGCCATTTCTATTTCTAATGATACCAGCATCTGTATAAACTCAACTGCCAAACTTTTAGCAAAAGGAGGAATGGCTTATCACTGGTATCCTTCAACAGGATTAGACAATTCGAATATTTCAAGCCCGCTCGCTACTCCTTTGATGACCACTAAATATTATGTAACTACAACTGTTGCCAACATGTGCTCAAAAACAGATTCAGTAAATATTGTAGTTAATAATTTACCAACGATTTCCAAATCTAACGACACCAGTATTTGCATCAACTCGGCAACTCAGTTGTATGCTGATGGAGGAACAAAATATCAATGGTCACCGGCAATAGGATTAGATAATCCAAATAGTCCAAATCCGGTTGCCACACCACTAAATTCTACAAAATATTTTGTGCTTGTTACCAATAATGCCGGCTGTTTTAAAACAGATTCCGTTAATGTTCGTGTAAATAGTTTACCGGTTGTCATAAAATCAAATGACACGAGTATTTGCGCCAATTCGAGGGCACAGCTTTTGGTAAATGGAGGTTCTTCTTATACCTGGACTCCTGCGTCAACGCTGAACGATGCTAATATTGCTAATCCGCAAGCGTCTCCAGTTTCTACTACAAGTTACCAGGTAAAGGTTACAAATGCCGAAGGTTGTTCTGAAACCGCTTCAATAAAAGTAAACGTAAAGCCAATACCGGTGATTACAAAATCTAATGATAGCGCAATCTGTAAAAATACTTCAGTAAAATTATTTGTTACTGGTGGAACTTCATATAAATGGTTCCCAAATTCCTCGCTCGACAATTCAAGCGCGGCTACCGCCATTGCTTCCCCTTCTGAAACTACTCTTTATCACATTGATATTGTGGATATAAATTCCTGTATTTATCATGATTCAATAAAAATATCGGTTCGTCCGGCAGCGGTTTTTTCTGTGTCGCCGGATAATTCGGTTTGTGCAAAACAATCTCAACAGTTAGCTGCTTCGGGCGGAAATAGTTATTTATGGACACCTGCTTTATTTCTTGATGATCCTAATGTAAGCAATCCGGTTGCTACTCCCGATAGTTCGATTACATATTCTGTAAGTATTAAAGAAAATACCTGTAATGAATCAACAACTTTATTTACAAAATTAATTGTACTTCCATCTCCTGATTTGCATTTAACTAAATCGAACGATATCAACTGTACACTTCCGTCTGCCCATCTAAGTGCATACGGAGCAGAGGATTATACGTGGACGCCAGCTTCGGGTTTAAGTAGTGCAACAATTTTCAACCCGGTGGCTACTCCACTGGTTTCTACGGTTTATACCGTTACCGCTAAAGGCGTAAACGGATGCGTAAATTCAGATACCATTTCGGTAAAAGTAGATTTGAATGAAAACCGGTTTTTCGGTTTGCCAAATTCTTTTACGCCAAATGGTGATGGTCTTAATGATTGTTTCGGTGTAAGATATTGGGGACAGGTAGATAAACTTGATTTTAGTATTTATAATCGCTTTGGACAAAAGGTGTTCTTTACAGATAATGCCTCCAGATGCTGGGATGGAACTTTTAAAGGTGAACCACAAAATCCCGGTGTCTTTGTCTATGTAATTAAAGCAAAAACCGTTTGTGGAAATATTGATAAAAAGGGAACGGTTACTTTATTAAGATAAGGATTGCCATTAGAGCATAAAATTTTTGTCCATCGTTTGCTTTAATTTTGCGGCAAATTAAAGTGTGAATGGGCAATGATTATACGAAATCCGAAACAGGAAATGCGTTTAGTTGTTTGTTTACTGAAAAAACCGAATTCCATAGCAATACATCAAAGTAATCAACCACTTATTTCATGCAACTTCAACCGCTCACCGCTATTTGCCCGATTGACGGGCGTTACCGTAACCAACTTCAACGTCTCCATGAATATTTTTCGGAATTTGCTTTGATAAAATACAGGGTGAAAGTGGAAGTTGAATATTTCCTTTTTTTATCCGAAAAAAAATTCTTCAATCTTTCTGCTTCATTAAAAAAACAGTTGCTGAATATAGAAAAAGATTTTTCAATTGAAGATGCCGAAAAAATAAAAGCGACGGAAAAAATTACCAACCACGATGTAAAAGCGGTAGAATATTTTCTGAAGGAAAAATTAAAAGAGGCAAAAGGTGAAGATTTGCAGGAATGGATTCATTTTGGTTTGACGTCGCAGGATATCAATAATACGGCAATTCCGATGATGTGGAAAGATGCGATTGAACATGAATATTTGCCCGCAGTTATTAATCTTCAACACGCGCTTCATGATCTTGCTAATAATTGGAAAGATATTCCCATGCTTGCCAGAACTCACGGCCAGCCTGCTTCTCCCACAATACTTGGAAAAGAGATGATGGTTTTTGTAGAAAGAATAGAAAACCAGGTTCAGCAATTTAGTTACATTCCATTCACCGGAAAATTTGGTGGTGCAACAGGAAATTTTAATGCGCATTATGTAGCATTTCCAAAAATAGACTGGATTGATTTTGCGAATCAATTTTTGGAAGAAAAGTTAGGAATTCAACGGCAGCAATACACCACGCAGATTGAACATTATGATCTATTGGCAGCCCATTTGGATGCAATAAAAAGGATCAACACCATTTTAATTGATCTGTGTCGCGATATCTGGACTTATATCAGCATGGATTATTTTAAACAAAAAACAAAAGCAGGAGAAATAGGAAGCAGCGCGATGCCTCATAAAGTAAATCCCATCGATTTTGAAAATGCAGAAGGAAATTTGGGAATCGCAAATGCTTTATTTGAGCATCTTTCAGCAAAATTACCCATATCCAGGTTACAGCGAGATCTGACTGATTCGACTGTTCTCAGAAACATTGGAGTGCCGGTTGCGCATACCTTACTGGCAGTTTTTTCTCTTGAAAAAGGAATTGGAAAATTGATTTTGAATCAGGACAAACTTCACACGGATCTTGACAACAATTGGGCAGTTGTTGCTGAAGCAATTCAAACGATTTTGCGGAGAGAAAAATATCCTAGACCTTATGAAGCATTGAAAGAACTGACAAGAGGAAAAGAATCAATTGATAAAAAAGCGATTCATTCTTTTATTGATTCTTTAAAAATTTCAGCAGCTTTGAAAAAAGAATTGAAAGCTGTAACACCTTTTAATTATACAGGAATTACTTCAATGAAAACTGTTTAGCAGCAGAGGAACAAATAAGGTGATTTCTTCTTTTCTAAAAATCATTTTTGCTTTTCCTGCCGTTGTTCTTTCAACTGTCGGATCAATACATTTCTGTATTCCCTTTCTGCATTATATACGTCGTTTGCTCTTTGAGCGCCGAGTATTTGTTCGAAGGAAGGCTTATATTTTTTGCGGATATCTAACAGTTTTTGTTCATTTTCCAAAACATCACCGTTTTTGTTGGAAGCACGAAGTTGCTTTATTTCTTTATCATAACTGTTATAAACGGGCCAGAATTTTTCAGCTTCAGCAGAAGTTAATTGAAGTTTTTGGGTGATAAAAGCAATTTTTAATTCCTGAATTTTTTCAGCACGCTGTCCGTTCTGCGCGAAAACAAACGAAAAACTGCCAAACATTAAAATTAATATGAGTAAATATTTTTTCATTTTTACTGGGTATTTGTACTTTTTGAATTGATGCTGTTCAAAAAATTATCAAGTGCATTTTCATCGGTTAAATAATCGCTAGTGCTTGGCAAATTGGTTGTATCTGTGTCTTTTACAAGGGCATCCTCGTCCAGCACGGTTCCTGTTTTTTCAAGATATTTTGCAATCTCATCGGCACTTAGCGACGCAATTCCTTCATCCAGTTTTTGCGGAGTTCTATATTGCTGAGCTACTTGAATATAAGAAGCGGCAATTTTCTCTTTACCGGTTTTTTGATTAAATATTTGTAATGAAGAAATCGTCACAATTCCTGCGATAACTGCCGCTGCAGCATATTTCCATACTTTTTTTAACGGATTTAATGAAATTACTTTTGCTTTTTTAAGATGAATTTTATCTAAAATACGATCGCTCAAATTGTCAAAATAATTTTCAGGAACAGTAAAAACCGGCTCCTCTTTCAGATAATGCAATGCCGGCGAAATTTGTTTAATTTCTTCTATTGCAGTCAGAGGAGTTTCATTTTTTATTTTTGAAAGAATCCGATCGCTTAATGAGTCAAAATATCCTTTCGGAACCTCTTGGCGTTCATTTTTTTCAACTTCACGTAAAAATACCGAAGTGAGAATCTTTTTATCCAGATCAATAAAATAATCGTCGGGCACCTTGAAAACATTCACTTTTTCAATTCCCCCCAAAAACGGGCTCACTGTTTTTAATTCGTTTATTATGTCAGATGTATTATTTTCCATTACAATCCTTCAGACTATTTTTTATTCCTTTCGTTTAATTGTTCAGGATAAAATTTTCAATTTTTTTTGCCGCGTGATGATAGCTTGCTTTTAAAGCGCCTTCGCTGGTATCAAGCACTTTGCTCATTTCTTCGTAAGGCATTTCATCATAATATCTCAGATTGAAAACTATCCGTTGTTTTTCAGGCAAAGATTGGATTCCCATCTGCAGTTTCCATTCTAGTTTATTGGCATCAAAGTTTGTATCGCTTTTTAATTTATTCGTCAATCCATTTTCATCATCACTGAGAGAAACAGAACTTCTTTTTTTCTGTTGTGCCAAAAAAGTAAGCGATTCATTAGTTGCAATCCGGTACAGCCAGGTATAAAGTTGACTATCTTCTCTGAAATTTTCCAATCCCTTCCACACTTTAATAAACATATTTTGCAAGACGTCATCTGCATCTTCGTGATTGATCACCATCCGTCTGATATGCCAGTATAGTTTTTCCTGGTACTTTTTAATAATAGCTGTAAATGCGTGTTCTTTTGTTGAAGGATCTTTGAAAAGTTCTAAAAGTTCCTGGTCATTCTGGATTTGGGTCATGTTGATTATGTCTGAAACAAAAATAGAAACTTCCTGATTAGACTTATTGAAAAAGAGAAGTTTATTTTTGTTTTGATAAATTTAACTTAAATATTTTAAAAGTAAAAAAGCAATAAACTCAATCGAATATCTCATGAATTGCTTTCAGGTAAGCATTGATAACAATCTGCTTGTCAAATTCTTTAATTATTTTTTGACGCCCTTTTCTGCCCATCGTTTTTCTGTCTTCTTCAGATAATAGATACATTTTCTCCATTTTGTCAGCGAGGTCTTGCGCATCTTTTACTTTGCATAAAAAACCAGTTACTTCATCATCAACGGTTTCCTTACAACCGGTCGTATTGGTAGTGATGATAGGTTTTTCCATACTTGCTGCTTCCAACAAAATGTTAGAAGTGCCTTCGCGATAAGATGGCAAAACGATACAATCGGCCTCAGCAATAAATTTTCTGATGTCTTTTTTTTCGCCCTGGTAATCGATTATTCCTTCGACGATCCAATTTTGTAAATCTGACTTTGTAATGGTATTTGATTTTAAATTCTGATGCCAGAAAGGTCCGATCACGTTAAAAATGATATTTGGAAATTTTTTTCTGACGATTCGTGCTGCGTCCACAAATTCAAATATTCCCTTATCTTTTATTAATCGTCCGATAAAAAGAAAAATAAAGTTTTCTTCATTCGTTTTTGCATTCGCTACCGGCGAAAATTTTTGATAATCTACGCCGGATCCTGGAACTCTTTCGGCAATTTCTTTTGTTACAAATTTTTTTTGCACAAACAGGTTCAGATCGTCGAAATTCTGGAAAAAAACTTTTTTTGTTTTTTTTAATGCATGCCGATAAATCGAACGCGCAATCCGGTAAGCAAGGTTTTTACTGATAAATAACGGTCCAACTCCGGTAATGTTAGTAATAGTTGGAATATTCAAATAGCGGGTTATAAAGTTTCCCCAAATGGCAGGCCGGATACTGAATGTAAGACAAACATCCGGTTGCAAGTTTTTTAAAGCATGGTATAAATTGAAAATGTATTTTGAGACTTTCCACGGGTTTAAATTCCCGGAACCGATATTGATTACATGCAACCCGGTTTTTTCTACGTGCGAAACATAGCTATTCGTGTGCGTAAGAATGGTAACATCATAACCTTCTTTCAAAAGCCGTTGCATAAGGCCTTCGCGCATGGTATAAGTTGAGAAAAGCCCATTCTCAATCACAGCAATTTTTTTCTTCTTTTCGGGGCCAGCTATCATTGGTAAACTTTTTTATACCATATTTCCAATGATAAAAGCGTCCATAATATTTTGGCTCTTTTTTCAGCGGAAATTTTTGTTTTCTTTTTTAAAAGAATATCTACAAACTCTGCATTAACAAAATTTCGATAGAAATTATTTGTTGAGGAAAGATAATCAAAAACCGGCTCTTTCAACTCATTATCAATCCACTGTTTTAAAGGAATCTCAAAACCTCTTTTTGGTTGATTGATCAATTCTTCGGGCAGATATTTTCTTGCCAATTTGCGGAGCATAAATTTGGTAGTTTTCCCTTTTATTTTATAATCGTCAGGAAGTGATGGTATGTATTCCAGCAATTCTTTGGAAAGAAAAGCGCTGCGCCCTTCCTGTGAGTTTGCCATAGTTGAGATATCCATTTTTACCAGTAAATCATCAAAAAGATTGGTATCAAAATCGAGATTCATTATTTTTTTTAATCCCGATAGATCACTGTTTGCGATTTCATCAAAATCTTTTTTTACCGGTGCCAGATAATCGTATCCAGGGTTTATAAGCTGTTGTTGGTAACCTTCAAAAATATCTACTCCCGCTGAAAGATAAATTTCCAAATCGGAATTGGAAGCCAACGAAGCAAGCCGGTATAAATAATTATACACGGATTTTTTATTGTTTGAAGCAGGGAAAGTTTTTTGAAAAAAAGTAGCACCGCTTTTTACTAAAAAATTCTTTTTGAAAAAATCATATTTCGCAAATGGCACATACCTTCTATAACCGCCAAAAAGTTCGTCCGCGCCGTCGCCATTTAGGATGACTGTTACGTGTTTCTTTGCTTCCTGACTTACATAATAACTTGGAATTGCAGAACTATCAAAAAAAGGCTCGCCATAGTTGCATAAAATTTTTTCCAAATCATTCTGCAGATTTTCGAAAGAAATTTTGATTTCGGTATGATTTGTCTGATATTTTTCAGCAACTAATCTCGCAAGTGGTGCTTCATTATATTCTCCATCGAAGGAAATGGTAAAAGTTTTTAAGTTGCGCTTGTATTCGTTTGCGATAGCAGTAATAACTCCACTGTCAATGCCTCCGCTCAGGAAGCATCCGACTTCCAAATCGCTTGATTCCAATCTTCTTTTGATAGCCGAATGGAGGAATTCATCGGTTTTTTGTAAACTTTCTTCTAATGAATCATAAACCTGTTTTTGATAATAATCGTGAATATTCCACCATCTGGTTTCTTTGATAGAAAGCGAGTGGCAGTTCACAAGGATGAATGTGCCTGCTTTTAATTCCGTTACATTTTTATATGGAGTAAACTGCCGGTAAAATGACCCAAGACGCAGGTATTGAAAAAAATTAGCGGGTTCAATTTCCAACGGAACCATTGTCTTTAAACAATTCAATTCGCTGGCAAAAACAAATTTTTGATGGTTAAAAAAATAATAAAAAGGCTTTTTGCCGGCCCGGTCACGTGCGATAAATAGCTGGTTTTTTGTCTTGTCATAAATGACAAAAGCAAACATGCCATCAAGATAATCCAGGAAGTCTGTGCCAAAGCGATCGTATAAAAGCAACAATGTTTCTGTATCTGATGCCGTTTTTCCTGCCAGATTAAATCGCTTTCTGATCTCCTGGTGGTTGTAAATTTCGCCGTTAAAAATAATTGTGTATTTGTCATCATAATGCATCGGCTGTTTACCACAGACAATATCCAGTATGGAAAGACGTAGATGAAAAAGATCTACATTTTTATTTTGATAACTATTCTGTTCATCAGGGCCGCGATGGCTCAAAGTTTTGATAACCTCCTCATATGAGAAACGGGAGTTGACAGCTCCTGCTATACCACACATTATTTTCCTTGATTAATTTTATTGCAAAATACTCCTATTATTTTTGAAAACAGGCATCAATAGAGCGGTTTTCTGAAAATAAGAAAACGATCTATTTGTTTTTTTGTTACTGAAAACGAGGAGCAGTTGCACAGTAAAATGCAGAAGATTTTATCGCAAGAAAACGATCTATACTGAATTCAATCCATAAATTTTTTTTCTTTCCCCAACGATCCATACAATATCGCCCCACTCAAATCTTGTAGTGGAATCGGGATTTAAAATTCTTTCTTTACCTCTTTCAATACCCACCACCAATCCATTTGTTTTTTCCCTGATGTGCGAATCACGAATGGATAATCCCTTTAGTTTATTGTGTTCGTCCACCACGATCTTCTGAAGTACGATATCATCGAGTTGCTCATTGGTTTTTCCAACCGTTTCAATCGCGTCGAATACTGGTCGGAATGTTTGCATTTGGTCATCAGTAGCAATAATTCCTACATGATCGAAAGGTAATAAACGGTTGTTTCGCCCCGGAGCATAAATCAGTTTTTCTCCTCTTTTAATATAAGCGATATTGATTCCATAGGCCTCGCGCCATGCAAGTTCGACCAGCGTTTTTCCAATATATTCAGCCTGCGGATTTACTTCCATATCTATCATGTGCGCGTCCCATGGTGAGAGATCTGATTGAGGGTTAAAGCGGTTTTGTGTTTCCTTCTCTGTCGCATGTTGGCCACCAGCCAGTCTTTCCCTTGCATTCAAATTACTCAGAAACCTGCCTTCAATTCTTTGGTAGAAACTTTGTATCCTTTTAGAAAAAAAAAGCATTACAATAATGATCAGCGTCACGGCGATCAGAAACGTAGTTTTAGTGGAAAAAAAGCCATTTACCCAAAAACCAATCAGCAGAATGCCGATAATATTCCGTGAGATTTCTAATACCAATAAAGGGCCGCGATTGTATTTGTTTATCAGCCAAAGTTCCTTATAAGCTGAAATAGCAGGCTTTTTGGCCATCAATGCCCACAGGAAAGGCGCGGAAACTCCAAGGGTAATTACCAACCCAGCGACACTTTTAAAAAGAGTATTTTCAATATGATCATTCAATAACGGCATCAGGAATTTTACGGATATTAGAAAAAGTGCTATTAAAATAACGCCATTGGTAATCATGATCGAAGCGTACGATTTCATGACCACTTTCCAGTTACTTTCGGCCTGAATGTGCTGTGCGCCCGAGGAATAATTATTTAAAGCAACAACCCATCTGGCGGGCAAATTTTTTACAATAAAATTATACACCGGTTCGGAAAATTTGATCATATACGGTGTAGTGAAAGTGGTAATGGCAGAGGCACCCACGACCACCGGAAAAATAAAATCGCTTATAACGCCAAGTGAAAGTCCAAGCGTTGCTACAATGAAAGCAAACTCGCCGATTTGAGCCATACTCATACCGACTTGTACCGATTGTTTCAAGGGTTGGCCGGATAACAAAGCACCGAGTGTGGTGCTGAATAATTTTCCAAATAGAGTTAATAATGTGATCCATAAGACGGGCCATCTGTATTGTACAATTGCCTGCGGATCGATCATCATTCCAACCGAAACAAAAAATACAGCCGCAAAAAGATCTTTAACCGGTTTGATAATGTGTTCTACTTTTTCGGCAGAAGTTGTTTCTGCCATGATTGATCCCATTATAAACGCGCCCAATTCTGCTGAAAAACCAACCTGTGTTGCCACTACTACCATTCCCAAACAAAGTCCGATCGATAAGATCAGTAAAGCTTCTTCATCCAATAATTTTTTTGCCTTTTTTAAAAATGTAGGTAGCAAAAAAATGCCGGCAAGAAACCATAAAGCTAAAAAGAAGAGGAGTTTGGTTACCGTAAATAATAGTTCTGTTCCCTGGAATTCTTTACTCACTGCCATCGTAGATAATAAAACCATCAACAGGATCACTACAATATCTTCCACGACTAAAACCCCAAAAACCACGCGTACGTATTGCTTGGTCTTGATTCCCAATTCGTCAAATGCGCGGATGATGATGGTAGTCGAAGAACTTGCGAGCATCCCACCAAGGAAAAGGCTATCCATAAAAGACCAATTCATCCAGCGGCCCATAAAATAGCCAGTGACGGTAATAAAAGCAATTTCTACCAAAGCGGTTATCGAAGCTGCCCCGCCAACACGTAATAATTTTTTGAAACTGAATTCAAGGCCGAGGCTAAAAAGAAGAAAAATAACGCCGATTTCAGCAAGAGTTTTTATGTTTTCATTATCGGCAACAGTAGGTGTGATAGACAAATGAGGTCCAACTAAAAATCCGGCAATAATATATCCCAACACCAAGGGCTGTTTTATCTTTCGGAATAATAAAGTAGTAATTGCTCCGGTAATCAGGATTAAGGCGAGATCTGCTATTAATTTGGGCAAATGAACCATTCAGCTGTTTGAAAAGGTGAAATTTTTCGAACAATATAAATGTATCAAATCGCTTTACAAAAAATATTTTCAAAAGGAAGTCTCCTAAGAAATAACAGGAACTAAGATGGTTACTTGTGAATGATTCTCTACCTTTTGTAAGGCTTTTCTTGCAGCTCTTTCTTTTACTTTTTCATACATTAAAAATAAAGAAATGGCATAAAAAGGCAGGCATGGAATTTTATAGCGAACGAGGGTTCCAAAATTTAAAGTGCTGGCGCCTACAAACAATCCAAACACCAAAGCAAAAAGAAAACAATACATGATCAATGGATCGCTTAGAATCCATTTGATAAGTCTGAATGGGCCGCTTTTAAGTAAAATAAATAGCGTAAAAAACATGAGCACGAGGCTTTCAACCGCTGCCATTAATTGTGATATTTTATGAGCTTCCCATATAAAAGGCCTGAAGAATGTTGTTGCCACCGCCACGGGTGCTATTTTTATCAGCCCGGAAAATGTACCATCATATTCTGCTCCCAGGCTAAAATTAGACGCAGCATCTTCACGTCCGGTACGTACTTCCAGAACGTGATTTAAATTTGAAATACTGGAGGTTACATCTTCTACCGCATAGGCTCCAAGTTCGTCGTTGTATGCCGATAAAATACCGGTAAATGAATATACGCTTAAAGCAATAAGCGTGGGTGCCAGAAAATACCTGAGAAATTTAAACCGGATACTTTGTACATTTTTGAAAATGATAAACAATACAAAAAATGGAACGTACGCGAGTAGAATATAAACTTTTAGAATAGTCAGGAAATAAGCGGAAATAAAAACAAGG